>Ga0307380_10000166_pt1 | contig 111507 bp, 99 predicted proteins | sample UN3MG_FD_202239 | JGI IMG/M metagenome (GOLD analysis project Ga0307380, IMG submission 202239) | Soil microbial communities from Risofladan, Vaasa, Finland - UN-3 | ecosystem: Environmental > Terrestrial > Soil > Coastal area > Acid sulfate soil | place: Finland: Risofladan, Vaasa | collected...
TTGGTTGGGTGGCGTCGGATGTTACCATCGGTGGGACCGACAGTCCTGTCGGTCGTGACGTACGATAGCGGCCGTCAGGTGGTAACACCTGACGGCACTCTCGGACCTAAAGGTCCGGCCCTACGTTACCCGCTCCCCACGTCTCGCGCCCCACCCGGGCGCCTTTTTTGTTATAATAAATCGCGATGAGCGTAGACGTAATCGGCGTACACCCGTACGGCGTGGACCTGGGCATCCCGGACCGCACGCCGCCGCTGGGGCTCCTCTGGATCGCCGCGGGGCTGGAGCACGCCGGCTACGGCGTCGCCGTCTACGACGAGCAGGTCGCCTCGGAGAGTTTCGAAAAATTCCTCGAGGCGACGCGGCCCAGGCTCGCGCTGCTGTCCGGGACCTCGCACGGCCGCTTCCGCGCCTTCGACTACGCCTCGACTATTAAACAATTCGACCCGGGAATAACGGTCGCCTACGGCGGCCCGCACGCCTCCTTCACCGCGCCGGAGACGCTGGCGCGTATCCCGGACATCGACCTGGTAGGCCACGGCGAGGGCGAGGACACCTGCCTCGAGCTCGCCTCCTGGAAAGTCCGCGGCGGCGGCCGGCCCGAGGACCTCCGCAAGATAAAGGGCATCACGTACCGCGAGGACGGCGGCCTGGCGACGACGCCCCTGCGCGAGCGGCTGGCAGACCTGGACTCCCTACCGCTGCCGGCGCGGCACCTCGTCCCGATGGGGCGCTACCGCCTGAAGATGGACCTCCTCGGCCTCCCCGGCACCATCATTATGACGTCGCGCGGCTGCCCGATATGCTGCGCCTTCTGCTCGGAGTCGTTCTTCTTCGGCAAGCGGTACTACACCCGCGGCGCCCGAAGCATCGTCGACGAGGTGGAGCAGCTCGTGACGCGGTACGGCGTCCGCGGCCTCGTCATCTTCGACAGCACTTTTTCGTTAAAACGGAAACACGTCGAGGCCTTCTGCGACGAGCTCGATCGCCGTCGGATAGATATTCCCTGGCAGTGCCAGGTCCGCGTCGACACCGTCGACAAGGCGCTGCTCGCGCGGATGCAGCGGGCCGGCTGCTACACGGTCTGCTTCGGCGTCGAGTCGGCGGACGAGGACGTCCTCGAGTATATCAGCAAGCGCATAACGCTCGCGCGCGCCGTCGACGTCATGAAATGGGCCGACGAGCTGGGCCTCTACACCAAGGTCTCGTTCAGCCTGGGCCACCCGGGCGAGACGTACGAGCAGGCCAAGAAGACCAACAAGTTCGCCCGTACGTACGCGCGCTATATGACGTTCCGCGGCTACAACCCGGGGGTCCGCATATACCCCGGGACGCGCGTCGAGGCGTACGCCCGCGAGCACGGCCTGCTGCCGCCCGGCTTCGACTGGGCCGCGCCGTACGAGAACGCGGAGAACGAGAAGCTCTTCAAGTTGAAGGACAACGTGCCGCTGCTGCTGCAGCCGCAGCTCGGCGTGAGGGAGCTAAGGCGCCTGCGGCTGCGTTTTTTGCTTGGATATATACTTACGCCGCGTTATATTTTGACGAAGGCCGTGCGCGCGGTCCGCGTGGGCGAGGTGCGGCGGCTGTGGCGGGGGCTGCTGCGCGGCCTGGGCTTCAAGGTAAGGCGAGAGGAGGACCGCGTCCGCGACGTGCCGCTGGGGGCGGCCGGCGACGCGGCCAAACGGTAACCGGGAAAAAACCCCAAGGGAGTAAGTATGGGGGCAGGCATACTCGCGGTGCACCCCCGCGACCCGGACCTTCGATACTTCGAGAAGATGCCGCCGCTCGGGATGTTATGGGTCGGCGGCGAGCTTTTAAGGGCCGGCCACGGCGTCGAGTTCGTCGACCAGCAGGTCGACGCGCGCGAGCCGGCTCGCGTGGCCGAGGAGTTGCGGCCGCCCCTCGCGCTGATAGGCGGCACGAGCCACAGCCGCTTCGCCTCCTTCGAGACAGCTTCCCGCATCAAAGAAGTTTGCCCCAATACTACCGTCGTTTACGGCGGCCCCCACGCCGCGTTCACGGCCGACGACACCCTTCAAAATGTCCCCGCCATAGATATTATCGTCCGCGGCGAGGGAGAGGAAACCTGCCGCGAGTTAGCCGATTGGGCCGGCGCGGGTGGCCGGCCGGAAGATTTGGGTAAAATAAAGGGTATCTCGTACCGCGACGACGGCGAGGTGGTGCATAATCCGCCCAGGCCGGCTATTAAGTATTTGGACGCGCTGGGGCCGCCGGCGCGGGCCCTCGTGCCGATGCCCCGCTACGAGATGAAGATGGATTACCTCGACGACGTACCGGGCGCGTCGATAATGACGGCTCGAGGCTGTCCCATAGGCTGCACGTTCTGCTCGGCGTCGGCGATGTTCGGCTCGAGGTACCGCGCGCGGTCGCCCGCCGCGGTCGCGGACGAAGTCGAGGATTTGATTACGAATTACGGGGCCCGGGGGATAAAGATCTTCGACAGCACGTTCACGCTGAGCCGGCGCCACGTCGAGGGTTTCTGCGACGAGCTCGAGCGCCGCGGCATCGACGTCCCCTGGGAATGCGAAATTCGCGTCGACAACGTCGATAAAGAATTGCTCGCCCGGATGCAGGAGGCCGGTTGCTACTACGTCGACGTCGGCGTCGAGTCCGGCTCGCAGCGCGTCCTCGACGACTGCGTCCGCAAGAGGATTACGCTCGAGGCCGCCGAGCGAGTCCTCCGCTGGTCGAAGGAGCTGGGCCTTTTGACGAAGGTATTCTTCACCCTAGGCCACCCGGGCGAGACGTACGAGGAGGCGAAGGAGACCAACCGCTTTATCCGGCGCAACCGCAAATATATCCGCCTCTTCGGCTACCACGCCGGCGTCAAGATTTACCCAGGGACGTACGTCGAGAAGTACGCTTGGGAGAACGGCCTTATGCCGCCGGGGTTCAGGTGGTCGGCGCCGTACGTGAACGAAGGCCAGCGCAAGCTTTTCCGCCCGCCGGACAATATCCCCATCCTTCTTCAACCGGGCCTGGGGCTCGAGGAGCTGCGGCGTCTGAGGGTCGGCTTTATTTTAATGCGGGTATCGTCGGCGCGGTTCGTCGTCGAGAAAGTAAAAGCGGTACTCAAGGCCGGGGCGGTGGGGAAGTATTTCAGAATCGTGGGGCGGGGTTTACACGGCCGTCGGCACTAGCGCTTGACGCCGTACGTTCTTATCTGTTAAAATAATATGCCAAAGCGCCCGTGGCTCAATTTGGATAGAGCAACGGACTACGGATCCGTAGGTTGGGGGTTCGAATCCCTCCGGGCGCGAACGCGAGGGCCGCGAGAGGCCCTCGTCGCGTATATGCGAAAGACGTTATCCATCGCGGCGGCGGCGCTCGCCCTCACCGCCGGCTGTAGCAACGTCGGCGACAGGCCGCCGGTAGGGGACGGCGGCGCGCCGGCGTACTTCCCCAACGGCGACGGCTCGAGCTGGACCTACGGCTGCCAGCGCTACTTCAACAACGTCCCCTACGGCGAACCTTCGGAGTATACGGAAACCTTCGACGGCGAGGTGGTCGTCGCCGGGCGCGTCGCCCAGCGCCTCGTACGCTTTTCCCCGGGGGTCGACCAATACGAGATCTGTTTCCTCCGCGACGACGACGAGAACTACGTCGAGGGTTTGGGCCGGGAGTTTTACGTCGGCGGCGTTCCCACCGGCGCCGTCTACTTCGACCCTCCTTGGGAATATCTAAAGTACCCCTTACGCGTGAATCGTAGCTGGCTCGAGGCGAAGCAGCAGCGTCTCTCGCCGTTGTGCTTGGGCCTGCCCGCGGACGTAGATAACGACGGCCGCGACGACGCCGTCGACGTGGAGATCGTCTGCCATGTCGTAACGAAAGAGGACCTCGCCATACCCATAGGGACGTTCGAGGGATGTTATAAGGTACGGCGGACGGTCTACGCCGTGTTCCATATGACGCAAGGCGGCGACGTCGAGCAGAGCTACGTCCAGTACGGCTGGTTTAAACCCCAAAAGGGTTACCTCCAATACGCCGGCGACGAGATGGGCGTTCCCAACGCCGCCCGGTTCACCTTTCTAACGCAGTTGAAATCGTACCACGTCGTCGAACGGGACTTTTAATTAAGGCAATCTGACAGGTATGGCGGGAGGCGGCCGGACGACGCCGGCTTTTTATCTTTTATGCGCGACGTGCTATTCCTCTCGTATTTCTTTCCACCGATGGGCGGCGGCGCCGTCTTGCGGGCGCTCAAGTTCGTCAAATATTTGCCCGCGTTCGCTTGGCGGCCGCTGGTCGTCGCCGGCGCCGGCGGCTACCACGCGTACGACGCGTCGTTGTTGGAGGAGCTGCCGGCCGAGGCGGAAGTGATATGGGCCGGCCGGGGCCGGGATTTCGAGGACGGCGCGGAAGTCGCCCGGGCGTTCGCGCGCCGGCGGCCCGGTTTTTTCGCGAAGGCCGGTCGGAAGGCCGCGTTGACGGCTCGCCGGTTCTTCTCTTTTCCGGACGCCTACGCGAGGTTCGCCCGCCCGGCGACGCGCGCGGCGCGGCGTCTTCTCCAGCGTTCCCCCGTAAAACTTATTTTTTCTACCGCGCCCCCTTTTACGTCGCACGTCGCGGCCGCGGCGCTGGCGCGCGAGGCCGGCGTCCCGTTAATTTTGGACTACCGCGATGCCTGGGCCGACAACCCGTTCGCGGCGTTTCCTACCGCCTTCCATCGCCGGCGGGCGCGCCGGGCGGAGGGCCGCGTGCTCGAGCAGGCCGCGGCCGTCGTCGCCGTCACCAGCGGTATGGCGGACGCGTTCCGGCGTCGCCTCGGGGAAAACGTCCCGGCGCGATTCGTACCCAACGGCTACGACGAGGCCGATTTCGAGGGGGCGGAAGTCGCGCCGGCCGGGCCCTTCACGGTGGCGTACGCCGGGCAGTTCTACCCGGGGCGTATGCCGTGGACGTTCCTGCGGGCGGCGTCGGCGTTCGCGGCGAAACGGCGTTTAAGCGGCGACGATTTCCGCGTCCTGTTCCTGGGGCCGATGCCGCGCGCGGTCCGCGCGGGGATGGATAGGTACGGCGTCCGGGTGGAGGCGACGGGCTTGCTGAGCCACGGCGACGCCGTCCGGGCCGTACGTGCCGCGGACGTAAATTTATTAATTATCGGTTCGCAACCGGGCGCCGGCGCGACGTTGACCGGCAAGATCTTCGAGTACCTCCGCGCCGGCCGGCCTATACTGGCGCTCGTGCCGCCGGACGGCGAAGCCGCGGCGCTCGTCGAAGAGTTCGGCGCCGGCGCGGTCGTGGAGCCGGACGACGCCCAGGGAGCGGAAGCCGCGTTGGCGAGACTTTACGACGGACGCTCGACGGCCCCGGGCGCCGTGCCGGCGGGGCTCGCGCGCTTCGAGAGGCGGAACCTGGCGGCGCAGCTGGCCGCGTTATTCGACGATGTCGCGGGACCGTAGTAAGCGGATACTTATCGTAGCTCACAACTTCCCGCCGCTCGCCAGCGGCGGCGTGCACCGGCCCGTCAAGTTCGCCCGCTACCTGCGCGAACGCGGCTGGGAGGTCGACGTATTAACCGTAAAGAATATCCGCTATCACGCGTACGACCCGTCGCTGCTGGACGAGCTGGAGGGCGTCGCCGTCTACCGCGCCGGGAGCCTCGAGCCGCTGCGCCTCAGCCGGCTGCTGGGGTGGCGTCCGCCGCTACCGCCGCCGCGGCTGGATAGCTTCGCCGACGTCGAGCGGTATTGCCGGGAAGGAGCGGGGGCCCCGGCGCGGAAGGCCGGCCGCGCGTATCACTTCCTCGCGCGCCACCTCTTCGTCCCCGACGAGCAAATAGGGTGGGTGCCTTTCGCGGCGGCGAAGGCGTTCCGGCTCCACCGGCGGCGCCGGTACGACGTCGTGTTGACGACGTCGCCTCCGGAATCCTGTCACCTCGTCGGCCTGAAGCTGAAGATCTTGACGGGGCGGCCGTGGGTCGCGGACTTCCGCGATACCTGGAGTACGCACCACCTCCGCCGGGGGCTTTTCGTCGTAAATAAATTGTTGCACCGGGGGCTGGAGAAATGGGTGTTGCGCGCCGCCGCCGGCGTCGTCGCCAACACCGCGGCGATGGGCCGGTATTTCGTCGAGGAGGGGGTGCCGGCGGCCCGGACGCTGACGTTGGCCAACGGCTTCGACCCGGCCGATTTCGGCGAGCCGCTGGCCAAGGCGGAGAACGGCGATTTCGTCGTCGTGCACAACGGCTCGTTTCGCGGCGGCCGGCGCGCGCGGCCGCTGCTGGAGGGGTTCGCGCTGGCGCGGGAGCGCGACGGCGACTTCGCGGCCCGGGCGAAGCTCTATATGCTGGGCATAAGCCGCGCCGACGACGTGCGAGCGGCGGAGGACCTGGGGCTGGCGGGCGCGGCCTTCGCCGTCGGTTACGTCCGCCACGCGGACGCGCTGCGGGCGTGTTTGGGGGCCGACCTGCTCGCGCTGGCGATGGCCGCCGAGGAGGGGCCCGCGCTGGTCCCGGGCAAACTCTACGAATACCTGGGCGTCGGGCGCCCGTTGTTCGCCGCCGTTCCCGAAGGCGAAGTACGCGACGTTATCGCTAAGGCGACGCGGGGAGCCGTCGTCGTCGGGCCCGAGGATACGGAAGCGATAGCCGACGGCCTGGTGGAAGCGTTCGGAGCGTGGCGGCGGGGCGGCATAAAATATGAAACGGAACCGGTGGTAGTTTCCACTTATAATAGGCAAACACAGCTCGAGACGTTGGCCTCTTTCTTAAAGGATATATTGCAGTAGGTTAATTTGCCTTGCTATTTCGGCCCCGGTATGATAGTTTTTCGCCGTTTTTAATAAACACGGCGTTAAGATGAGAGGAAATATGCGACGTGCTATTTTAGCTGTTTTGATACTGGGAGCTGCGGCGTGGGCGGCGGGTCCGGAAGCAGTTGCCCCGGCACCGGCGTCGGTGCCGTCGCCTGCGGCGGGCCCGCCGGTAGCGCCTTCGCCGGCCTCCGCCGGGGCCGCCGATAGGCCCGTAACGCCGGCGACCGTAACTTCCGGGGCGCCGGGGGACACTTCCTCGGCCGACGTAGGCGAAGTAGTCCTGCTCTCCTCCGGCGAGGGCGGTTGCACCTTCGAGGTTACCATCCCCGAGCCCGGCGTTTCTAAGGTGGAGGCCGGCGGCCGGCGCTTCGAGAGGTATTCCTTACCGTACTTCGCGGCGACGGGCGAAGCCGGCGAGCCGGAATTGCTCGTACGTCGGGTCCGCGTAGCGGCGCCCCCCGAGGCGCTCGTCTCGGTCGAGCTCGAGAGGGCGTCGTTCGACGTGCGGACGGGGGTCAACTTGTACCCGCGGCCGCGGCTCGAGGTCGAGGAACGGCACGGCGAGCAGACCTTGGAAGAGGTATTCACTTTAGACGCGAAGGCATACCGCGAAGGTACTTACCCCGCCAAGCTCGCCGAGCTCGAGGGCGAGGACGTAATGCGCGGCTACCGGTTGTTGTCTGTAGCGGTTTACCCCTACCAATACCAACCGGCGACCGCCACGCTGAGGGTGGTTAAAAGCGTAGTCGTACGGGTATCGTTCCGCGGCGGCGTCCGCCGACCTAACGCCCGGTACCCCGCGCGCCCCGCCGAGGACGGCATCTTCACCCGCGTCATCCCCGCCGTGGTCCTCAACCGCGAGGTGGCGTCGCGGTGGCCTTTCGCCGGCGGCATCGCTCCCGCCAAGGACGGCGATATTTGGGCCACGGCCTTCGCCGATAAACCGGCGTTGAAGGTAGTGGTAGAGGAGGAGGCGTTGTACCGGCTGGGGTACGCCGAGCTCAAAACGGCCGGCTTCCCGGTGGACACCCTCAACCCCGCCAACTTGCGCTTTTTCACCGGCCCCGCTGAACGCCTGCCCCGCGATTTCAACTACGAGCCGCCGGGTCTGACCGAGCTCCCGATTTACGTGGCCGGTCAGGAAGACGGCCGGTTCGACGCGGGTGATTACGTGGAGTTCTACGGCCACGGCTGCGACTTCTTCGAACACGTCGAACCGGGCGAAAACGGCTCGCAGGAATTCTCCAAGAACCGGTTCACGAGGTATAATTTCTATTGGCTCGTGGCGGACGCGGTGCCCGGGAAGAGGACGGTACCCTCGGCCGTCGCGCCCGCGGGCGGGGCGAAACCCGCTTACTTCTGGGACCGCATCCGTCTCGAGGAGGACAACCAGGACGTGGCCGAGACCGAGACGCAAATACAGCAAGAAGACGAATATTGGTATTGGCGCGTATTCAACGCCCCGACCGGGAAATCCCGCGAAAAGTCTTTTACGCTGAAGGACCCGGTCAACGACAAGGGCGCGCCTCAGACGTACTTCCAGATGATGGTCCGCGAGCAAAAGGGTTTACCGGAAAGCAACGGGCCCCACCATACCCTCGTATATTTAAACTACCCGGATAATAACCATATAATAATCGAAAGAGACGGATATACCGCGGACGACGAGACGTACTTCCACGACCGATTCCCCAGTACGTACCTCGTCGATGGCCAAAACGATATCTACTTCGAGGAGAAGGGGGACCGGGCGCCCATCGACTTCATAATGCTCGACCACTTCGAGTTCGAATACCCGCGGCACTTCCGCGCGTACCAGGATTATCTCCATTTCTCCAATCCGCCCGGTACGAACGGCAAGGTCCTCTTCGAGGTTCCCGGCTTTACCACCGACGACCTGGTAGTCTACGACGTTACGCGAGGCCGGAAGCTGACGGTTTTCGAGGTTAAGGCCGAGGGAAACGAGTACACGCTTCGGTTCACGGACGATGTTCCGTCGGGCCAGTGCTGGTACGTTGCCGCGTCGTCGACGGCGGCCGACCGCGCGCCGCGGGATATGTATCTGGACGCGGGCTCGAAGCTGCGCGACTTCGACGAGAACGTCGACCTTATCGTCGTCGTTTACGACGGTTATTACGACAACGTGATGCCGTTGGTCAACTTACGCCGGGCCGCGGGCCTTAACGTACTCGTCGCCCGCGTTACGGACGTCTACGACGAGTATTCGTGGGGATTGTACGACCCGGGCGCGATACGGTCGTTGGTAAAGGACCTTTATCGCAGGGCCATCTACCGCCCGGGCGGCGAGCTCCCCGACCATCTCCTTTTGGTGGGAGATGCCTACAAGGACCATCGAGACAACTACGACAATTTCACCGACCGCAAGCTCTGGCGCGAGTTCGGCCGCAACCAGGTTCCGACCTACTACGTCAATACGCAGTCGAACGGCCGCTCCGCCTCGGACAATTATTTCATCGCCATGAGCGTCGGCCTCGCTCCGGACCTGGCCGTAGGCCGCCTTTCCGCGCCGTTCGACGATAACATCGACGCCATCGTGGAAAAAACCGTAGCGTACGAGCGACACCCGGCCAACGGTCCGTGGAACAGCCGCCTTATCCTCGTCGCGGATAACGACGATAAGACCGAATCCGAGGGGGGGGGCGGCTTCTTCACGCGCGACAACGAAGACATCGAGACCAATTACACCCCCTTGGGCTTCGAGGTCCATAAGGAAAACATCGAGTGGTTGAACCGCCGATTCCCCGACTATGAGCATAAAAAAAGCTTCGACTATATGAACCGCGGCGAGCGCCAATATTGGGTCGACAGGATTATGAAGCCCGACTTCCTCAAGGGTTTTAACGGCATTATAATGCACTACTCCGGCCACGGCGGCCCCGAGGTTTGGTCCCACGAGAACCTGTTCCTCCATCATAAAGATAGACCCCCCATCGACGACGTCGACGCCCTCGAGAACGGCCCGTACTTGCCCGTCATCATACAATGCTCTTGTTCGACCGCCTATTTCGACCTGTGGACATGGCAGGAGGGCGACCCGTTGGATTTCGGCCAGTCGATCAGCGAATACATTCTGCAAGCGCCCCGTAACGCCGGCGTGGCGGCCCTGGGTTCGACTCGCCTCGGGACCGAGGGGGGGCAACACGATTTCCTCCAAAGTTTTTACGGATACGTCTTCCCGAACAAGAGGGCGCGGGCGAACGGCGTGACGGTGGGCGAAGCTCACTTGGTGGGGAAGGTAGAAAGCGGCGGGGCGATACGTGACATGTTCGTCTTGCTCGGCGACCCGTCGTTGACGCTCGCGACGCCGAGGCCGGGGTTGAAGTTAACCCCTCATAAAACGCGGGTGAAACGGGGCGAGAAGCTCAACGTTGTGGGCACGTTACCGGGCAACTTCAACGGGAAAGCCGTAGTACAACTTTTCGACCGGCCTTGGTATTTCTATGACGCCGACGATTTGAAAAAAGACATCTTCCGGGAACGTTTACTCACCGCGGCCGAAGTGGAGGTCGTAAACGGCCGCTTCGAGGCCGCGTTGGTCGTGCCGACGGTACCCGTCAACCCCACGCCCAGCTTCGACGCCGGCCCGGCCGTCGCTGTCGGAGAAGCCGCTTCGGCGATGGCGGTTCCCGCGGCGGCCGATAGCGCGGCCGCGGCCGCGGCGGACGGAGCCCCGCCGGCGCCGGCCGTGGCGTCGCCGTACCGCTTCTCGTCGCTCGCGCCGGTGGCGGAGGACGGCGTAATTTACGTTAAAGGCCTCGCCTACGGCGCGGGCTTCCGGCAAGTATACGTTTGCAACGAGGCCGTGACCGTCAACGTCGTGGGCGAAGTCAGCTCCGGCGACAAAGTAGGCCCGGATATCGATATCTACCTGAACGATTATTCGTTCCGCAGCGGCGACCCCACCGGGCCGAACCCTACGCTTTTAGTGGACGTACGGGACGAGAACGGCGTCCTCATCGCGCGCAACCTCGAGGCCATAGACAAGGACGCGGGCGAGAAAACTTTCGTACCGTTCTACGCCCGGCTGAGCAAAAGCGGCGGAGCCGAACCGACGGTACTCGACCTGACTTATTACTACAAAGCCGAAGTGGGCGATTACCGCGCCGGCTCGGTCGAGAAAAAGATCCCGCTGGCCGACGGTTTGAATAACGTCGCCGTAACGGCGCACGACAACCTGGGCAACAAGAGCGAGCGCAAAATCCAGTGCGTCGTGAGCGGGGCCTTAGGCTTGGCGGATATCATGAACTGCCCGAACCCGTTCCGGGACGATACCTACTTCACGTTCGTCTCCTCGAGCGACATCGACAGCCTGGTTATCAAAATCTACACCGCCACCGGCCGTTTGATACAGAAGTTGGAAACCGGCGGCTTGCCGGCGGGTTACAACCAGATCCGCTGGGACGGCCTCGACGGCGACGGCGACCGCATCGCGAACGGCGTTTACTTCTATAAAATTATCGCCCGGGCCGGCGGCCAGAAGATCGTTGCCCGGCAGAAGATGTTTAAACTGAGGTAGCGTGGTAAACGATATGAGACCGTTAATAATTACCGCGGCCCTTCTCGCGATAGCGGCGGCGAGCGCAAATGCCGACGAAAATAAATACGCCGCCGATTGGATGACGTACGGCGCCGGCGCCCGGGCGCTGGGGATGGGCGGCGCGTTCGTCGCCGTAGCCGACGACGCTACGACCCCCTATTGGAACCCCGCCGGGATGCCCGGAGTGGAGCGCGCCGCCTTCTCGGCCATGCACTCCTACACCTTCAACGGCCTCGCCGCGTACGACAGCATTTACGGCGCGTACAACCTCGGCAAGTACGGCGCCGTGGGCGGCGGCTTGTTGATGTGCGCCGTCGACGGCATCCCCATAACCGAGTGGAACGACCCCCAGTCGCCGAACAAACGGCCGGTATTGAAGGGGTACGCGAACTCGGGGGATTACGCCCTATACGGCTCGTACGGCCGGAAGTTGTGGCCCAAATTTAACGTCGGCGCGAGCGGCATCTTCATAATCGGGCGCCACCTGGGCGACTTCGAGGAGGAAGCCGATTCATCCGGCCAGGCGCTGGACGTCGCAGCCAAGGCCGGCCCGTTCGGGCCGTTTACCGTCGGCGTGAACGTCCAAAATATTTATTCGAATTTAAAATGGGATACCGGTAAGAAAGAAACCATTCCCACGAACGTCAAATTGGGCGGAGCGTACCGCCGCGCGGTGGCGAAGTGGGACAGCGAATTTACGCTGGCGGCGGACTGCAACGTCAAGTTCGCGGGCTACGACTTCGCGTCTCAGCTCGCCGCGGGCGACGCGAGCTTCGACTTCTGCGGGGGCGCGGAGTGGTGGTACCGGCGGACGGTGGCGTTGCGGCTGGGCAGCGAGCGTTCCGCCTTCGCCGGCGGCGTGGGCCTCGCGGTGAGGGCGCTCGGCGCCTCCTTCGGCGTCGACTACGCTTTCCTCTCCGACACCGGGCTCGAGCCCAGCCATCGGGCGTCGGTCTCGGCCGCCTTCTAGCGCGGCGCCCGGAGCCCCGCAACCCACAACATACAGGGGTTGATAAAAATGTTCGGTTCTATAGGCATACAGGAAATTTTACTTATCCTACTAATAGCGCTGCTTTTATTCGGCGCCAAACGCCTGCCGGAGATAGGCCGGGGCCTGGGCAAGGGTATTCGCGAATTCAAAAAGGCCTCGCGGGACATTAGCGGTAAAATTACCGAAGAAGCGGAAGACAAGGAGCCGGGGAAGAACGAATCAACGTCGTAAACCGGCGGCGCGGGAAATCCGGCGGGCGCCGCTTCCTCCAATTTAACTCCGTAACTTATGGGCGAAAAATTGCTCGCGCTCGACGTGGGCAACACGTCTATCGCCGGCGGGTATTTCGTCGGCGGCCGCTTCGGTTTTCACGTCGACGTCTCGAGCGACCTGTTGCGCACCGCGGACGAATACGGCGCGCAATTACGCCATTTGGTGGAGCTGAACGGCGGCGACGCGACGGCGTTGCCGTCGGTGATGTGCTCGGTGGTGCCGCCGCTCACGTCGCGCCTGGCCGCGGCGCTGGAGAAATATTTCGGCGTCGCGCCGGTGGTAGTGGGCGACGACTACGACGCGTTGGGCATCGAGGTCCGCTACGAGAACGTGGCGGAGGTGGGCCCGGACCGCGTCGTCAACGCCCTCGCGACGCGCGAGCTGTACGGCGCGCCCGCTATAGCGGTGGATTTCGGAACGGCGACCACGTTCGACGTCGTGGCCGCCGACGGCGCGTACGTGGGGGGCGTTATCGCGCCCGGCGTAGTTATTTCCGCCCAAACCCTGTTCGCCGGGGCGGCCCGGCTCGGCGCCGTCGAGTTCACGATGCCGTCGCGGGTGGTGGGCCGGAACACCGACGAAGCGCTTCGGGCCGGCATCATCCTGGGGGCGGCTCGAGCCGCCGACGGGATAGTCGAGGCGGTGAGGGAGGAGAGGGGGGAGCGCGGCGCCCTGGTCGCGACCGGCGGCCTGGCCAACGTGGTAGCTCCCGTCATGAAGACGGCGCCGCGCGTCGACCTGGACCTGACGTTGAAAGGGCTCGCGCGGTCTTATGAGCGGTTGGGCGGCGCGACGTAAGATGGAGACTATGAGACGTCGTACGGTCATTTGGCTCGCGGCGGCCGTCCTTATTTCCACGGCCGCGTGCCGCCGCGGCGGGGAAGAGGGCGCCGGGAGCGCGGCCCCGGCGGAAGGGTATACGCCGCCGCCGGTGGAATACGTCGTCGGCAGAATGAACGTGGACGACGAAGCCGCGGAGCCGTCGGTGCGGATGAACATAGCCGTCGACCCGTCGACGCCGACCAAGGATATCGAGCGGCTTTTGAACTACTTCGACAGGGAGCGGTACGACGGGTACGATGTCGTCTGGGTGGACGTCTACTTCGACGCGGCCAAGGCGCGTTCGCCCGAGGCGGATACGCTGGCGCTGGTGGCGACGCTGCGCGTGAACCGTCCCGGGTTCCGCGAGCTCAAGCTCTCGGAAGATCTATTGGAGCCGGAGGGTACGACCGGCGGCCGACCCGAAGTCACCACCCAGACCGAAGAGACGCTATACCTCGGCCGGCGCGGCCGGATGTTCGGCTCGAATAAGCAGGCGCAAACACTCGTCGACCTGATGGAAGATAAACCCGGCTACGCCATATACCGCGTCGTTTGGCAAAGCCCCGGCAACACCGAATTAACGTACAGCGTCGAGCAGGAGATGTTGGTACGCGTACGGTCCGGCGTATCGCGGGAAACGTGGACCGAGATGTCGTACGAGGGCGTGAAACGCGCCGCGCGCGGAGCCGGCTTCGGCGGTAAGCGGCGCCACGGCGCCAACTACGTCTACATTCGGGAGGCGGGGGGCGAAGCCGGACGCGGAGGTGAGTGACGCCCTAGCTTGCTTGCGCGCGACGTATGCGTCGGCATCACGACGACCCTCCCCATCGAGGTCCTTTGGGCGGCGGGTCGCGCGCCGGTAGACCTCAATAATTTATTCATAGCGCGCGGCGACGCCGAACGCGCGCTGCTGGAGGCCGAAGCGGTAGGTTTCCCGCGTAGTACCTGCGCCTGGGTAAAAGGTATCTACGCGACCGTCAAGGCCGAGGGTTTGGCGCGCGTCGTCGTCGTGACGGGCGGCGACTGTTCCAACGCCGCGGCGCTGGGCGAGGTCCTGGCGGACGAGGGCGTCGACGTCGTCACGTTCGCGTTCCCGGCTGAACCCGAACGCCGGGCGATGGCCCGGGAAATAGAAAAGCTCGCCCGCCGATTCGAAACGACCGTCGGCGCGGCCGAAGAGGTATTCGCGCGGCTTTCCCGGAGCCGGGCGCTCCTGGCGGAGATGGACGAGCTGACGTGGCGCGAGGGCGCCGTGTCCGGCCGCGAGAACTTCGACTGGCTGCTGAAAGCGTGCGACTTCGGCGCCGGGGCGGAAGAATTTGAAGAGAAAGCCGCGCGGTTTTTGGCGGAAGCGCGGGGCCGGCGCGGGCAAACCAAGCGCGTGCGGCTGGGCGTGGCCGGCGTTCCCCCCATCAACGACGACCTCTTCGAGTTCCTGGAGGGCCTGGAGGCCGCGGTCGTATTTAACGAGCTGCCGCGGCAATTCGCGCTTTTGGCGGGCGGCGACGACCTGGCCGACGCGTACACACGTTATACCTACCCCTACGGCGCCGGGCCGCGCATAGCCGACATATTGAGAGAGGCGGAACGCCGCGACGTACACGGCCTGGTGCATTACGTCCAATCCTTCTGCTACCGCGGGATCCAGGACATTCTCGTACGCCGCGCGGTTTCTATTCCGGTGTTAACGTTGGAGGGGGAGCGGCCCGGGCCGCTGTCGGCGCAGCAGCGGCTTAGGCTCGAGACCTTCGTCGAGATGTTGGCCGGCGACGCGCACTGACGGCGTCGGGCGAGCCGTTTGGTCGCGGTTGCGGCGAACGGAAAGCAGCGCCGGGGGCCCGGCTAGTCATCTCCTAAATTAGAAGAAAAGATGAGGAGTATTATTTGACACCGGCGGCGATTTAGGTTATAATGATATTAATAATCATTATCAATAGGAGGTTTGGATGCGGAAAAAGGTTTTAGGGCTCGCGGCTTTGCTCGCGACGTGTGTCGCAACGGCGTCGGCGGCGATGCTGCCCATTACGACCGCCGAGCTGGCGGGCCACGCAACGTTGGTCGTTGCCGGGACGGTACAAGACGTTACGTCGTACCCGCCCGACGCCGCCGGGATAATTTATTCCGAGGCGGAGGTCCGCGTAAGCGACGTCGTCGTAGGCGCGACCGCGGCCGAGTACGTTACGGTGCGGTACATAGGCGGCGAATACGCCGGCCTGGCGCTCGTAATTATGGAGGAGCCGACGTTCGAGGTAGGCGAAGATGTGGTCGTATTCCTCGCCCCCGCCGAGGGCGGCGGGTTCAAATGCCCGGACGGCGCCCAGGGTAAAATGTCGGTGGTCGACGGAACCGTTCTGCCGGCCGGAAAGACGTTAAACGAATTCTTTGCCGAAGTGGCGGCGGCCGCGAGCCGTTAGGCCCTGCGCGAAAGGTGGTTACGTGAAAAAGGTATTTTTGGTCGCTCTGATAATCGCCGTAGCGGCCCCGGCGTTCGGCTACAAGGTCTTCTATTACGGCGGCAAGATATGCAAGCACGGCAAAGAGCAGATCCCCTGGACGGTGAGGTTCAACAACCTCGGCACGCCGGATTGCGATAACGAGTTTACCGCGCTCGCGGCGGCGCTCAATACCTGGTCGAACGTACGGTGCCAGTGGTACCGCAATAGACGCGGCGCTAATACGAGCACGTTAAACACGGGCTTAGACGGCATCAATCTTTGCGTGTGGTACGAGCCCGGCTACTCGGGCCAGGGGCCCTGGCCGTGGGCGACGGGCGCTATCGCCGTGAACATCTTCTGGCTCCAGGACGCGGGTACGTTCTATAGGGTAGTCGAAAACGACGTCTGCTTCAACGGCTATAACTTCAAGTGGTCCAATAAGGGCGAGGCGTTCCGCATGGATATCCAGAACATCGCCACCCACGAGTTCGGCCACAACCTCGTACTCGCCGACCTGTACGACCCGGAATCCCGGGAATTCACCATGTACGGGTACGCCACCGTGGGCGAGACGAAGAAGCGCACGCTGGAGGGCGACGACAAAAGGGGCATCCGCTTCATATACGGCAGCGACGAGATTATGCTCGAGTCGTTCGCGGCGACGGCGCGCGAGGGCCGGGTGCTGGTGACGTGGAAGGTCTCGCGGGAAGTGAACCACGCCGGCTACAACCTCTACCGCTTGGAGGACGTGGGCGGCGCCGCGGACTACGTGAAGTTGAACCGGGCGCTGGTCGTCGGGCGGTCGCCGTACGAGTTCGAGGACGGCGGCGTGAAAGCGGGCGCGGCGTACAAGTACCTGCTGGAGGCGGTGGACCTGAGCGGCGGCAAGGAGCGGTTCGGGCCGGTGCGGGTGGAGGTGCCGACGGCGCAGAAGCGGGTATTCGCGCTGGCGCAGAGCTACCCCAACCCGGCGCGGACGGCGGCGACGATAAAGTTCTCGCTGGCGGAGGCGACGACGGCCGAGCTGGAGGTATACGATTTGAGCGGCCGGCGGGTGGCGACGCTGTGCTCGGGCGCGGCGGAGGCCGGCGAGCGCGAGGTGGTGTGGAACCTGGCGGGCGACGACGGCTCCGCGGTGCCGCCCGGGGTGTACATCTATCGCTTGCGGACGGCCGGCGACGTCGCCGCGCGGCGGCTGGTCGTGGCCCGGTAGAAGGCGGTTTTAACTTCGTATTCAAAAAGGGCGCCCTTTTAGGGCGCCCGATTTCATTTGGGACCGGGCCGCGCTTCGCAGTTAAAAAGGAGGCCGTCGGGGCGCCGCAACGTTGGTTTGACAGGGGCCGGCGGCGCGGTTATAATGTATTTAAAGAGAGGAGCAAAAACATATCCCCAGGAGGTAGATTATGGAGCGAAAGGTTTTATGGCTCGCGGCGTTGCTGCCGGCGTGCGTGAGCGTGGCTGGCGCGTCGATGGTGCAGTCGACCACGGAAGAGCTGGTGGCACACGCTACGCTCGTCGTCGCGGGGACGGTGGAGGACGTTACGTCCTACCCGCCCGACGCCCAAGGGATGATTTTTACCGAGGTTAAGGTCCGCGTGAACGACGCCGTCTTAGGCGCGACGGCCGAAGATGTCATTACGGTACGGGCCTGGGGAGGCGAATACGGCGACTTGGGCGTAGTAGTCGAAAACCAGCCGACCTTCACCTTGGGCGAGGATGTTGTCCTTTTCCTCGCACCCGCGGCGGGCGGAAGTTACCAGTGTCCGGATGGCGTCCAGAGTAAGTATGCCATTGTAGACGGGACGGTCCTCCCCGCCGGCGTAACGTTAACTGAGTTCTTGGCGGAAATCGCCGAGGCGGCGGGCCGCTAAGCGGGAACGGCTTAGCAAAGCGAGGCGATAAGCGATGAAAAAATTTATATGTATTGCCTTGGCCGCGGCGTTTGCGTCCTCCGCGTTCGGATTCAGTTACGGGGGACGCCGCCACGAGGCATATCAATTACCGTGGACCTTTAACTACAATAACCGCGGCACGCCCGACTGCGCTAACGAGTTTACCGAGCTCACGACGGCGCTAGCGACGTGGTCCAACGTCACGAACCAATGGTACCGCCAACGACGCGGCGCAGATACCACTCAATTGAACTACGGCTATGATTCCTACGTCCTCGCCGTTTGGTATCATTCCAGCTATCGGACCTACGGCCAAGGTTCTTGGCCTTGGAGTTCAAGCAGCATCGCGGTTAATATCTGGTGGTATTCCGGGAGTCTAATTCTTCACAACGACGTGTGCTTCAACAACTACAACTTCACCTGGTCCGACAGCGGCGCGGGCGGCCGGATGGACGTCCAGAACATCGCCGCCCACGAGTTCGGTCATAACCTGAATCTGGGCGACCTTTACGACGCCGGCTCGCGGGAATTCACCATGTACGGCTATTCCTCCGCGGGCGAAACGAAGAAGCGCACGCTGGAGGGCGACGACAAAAGCGGCATCCGCTTCATATACGGCAGCGACGAAATAACGCTCGAGTCGTTCGCGGCGACGGCGCGCGGGGGCCGGGTGCTGGTGACGTGGAAGGTCTCGCGGGAGGAGAACCACGCCGGCTACAACCTCTACCGCCTGGAGGACGTGGGCGGCGGCGCCGACTACGTGAAGTTGAACCGGGCGCTGGTCGTCGGGCGGTCGCCGTACGAGTTCGAGGACGGCGGCGTGAAAGCGGGCGCGGCCTACAAGTACCTGCTGGAGGCGGTGGACCTGAGCGGCGGCAAGGAGCGGTTCGGGCCGGTGCGGGTGGAGGTGCCGATGGCGCAGAAGCGGGTATTCGCGCTGGCGCAGAGTTACCCCAACCCGGCGCGGACGGCGGCGACGATAAAGTTCTCGCTGCCGGAGGCGACCACGGCCGAGCTGGAGGTATACGATTTGAGCGGCCGGCGGGTGGCGACGCTGTGCTCGGGTGCGGCGGAGGCCGGCGAGCGCGAGGTGGTGTGGAACCTGGCGGGCGACGACGGCTCCGCGGTGCCGCCCGGGGTATACATCTATCGCTTGCGGACGGCCGGCGACGTCGCCGCGCGGCGGCTGGTCGTGGCCCGGTAGGCGGGGTTAAGGATTGCCGAAGTCGAAGGCGGGCCCCGGCCCGCCTTTTTTCCGGCCCGCGGCGTTAAACGGCTCTTGGGGCGGCGGCGTCTAAATCCGGCCGGGCATTTAGGATTGTAAACGCCCGGCGGCGGTGTTAAAATTATATGAGGAGTGATGGCGTTATCCGGAACGGCAAGGCACGGATGAGGACGTTCGTCGCGATTTTGGCGGTGTCGGCGTCGGCCGGCGCGGCGTGGGCCGGCGGTAGGGAAGCGTTCGTCGATTATTACGCCACGGCGTCGACGTTGATCGGCGCCCTTAACGGCATGGCCGCCGATTTGGAACGGTTGGATTTGCCGAGCGGCGAATTCTCCGACGACGTCGCCGACGATATCAGGTCCCGGCTTATAAAAGCCCGCGAAGGTTTTAATTCCCTTTTGACGTCCGACGACCACACGAGCGAATTAAACGAGGGGTACATACTTTATATTGATAAAATGTTGTTGGCGTTGATGTTGGCCAAAGAGTATCGCGAAAGAGGGGGGCCCGAAGAGCGAGCCCGGCTGGTTAAAATTATTGCGGAGAGTAACGAGTTACGGGCGGAAATGAACGCCAAAGTTAAACACGATAAAAAGAGTTGGGGCCTGGACTGACGCCGAGGGTATCGAAAAGACGTGAAGGCCGTTGAAGGTATAAGGGGAGTCGCGGCGGCCGCGGTCGCGATATCCGCAATAATGGTGGCCGCGGCGTGCCACGAACGCTTCATCGTCATTCAGGTGAAGAAGCCGCCCGATATCGACCCGTCGGTATACAAACGGGTCGGCGTGTTGCCGTTCGAGGGCGAGGAGGACGAGGGCCTTTTGGCCGCGAAAAGGGTGCGGGAGGAGGTAGCGGCGGAAGAGCTTTTTCTCGTCGAACCCGCCGAGACGGTCGAGGCCGCGCTCGACCGGGTTGACTTCTTCGACCCGTCGAGCAGGGACCAGGCGCTGGCTTTGGGTACCGATTTGGGGGTCGACGCCGTACTCATCGGGGAAGTCGAATTTATCCAGAGGACCTATAGCCCGGAGGGCGACGTCCGCAACGAGCTCTACACCGCGGACCGCCAAGGGATTGCGCCGTTCGAGCTTGGGTCGTCGTACGCTACGCGCTATATGGACGTGAATTTAAGGTATACTTTACGGATGACGGTCAAAGCCCTCGACGTCAGGACGGGGCGTTTAATGCGGCGCCGGGAATTCGAGGCGACGACGATGCAAACCTACACGCAGAGCGAAGTTACCGACGCCTCCTTTAAGGAAAAGGATATCTTCGACCAGCTGCTCGGAGAAGCCGTGGATGACTTCGTATATACGCTCCAACCCCACGACGTGGCACAGACGCGCGAAGTTGCGAGATTTTAAATACAAGTTGGTGTGGGCCTTAGCCTTCGGGGTCGTTTTTACCGCCGCGCGCGCGGCGGCTTTCGGCAAGTCCATCGTCCGCAACGAGAAGCTTTCCTGGCGGGTCCTTTCCACGGAACATTTCGATATTTATTACTACGAGGAGGAAGACTTCCTCCTCGACTGGGCGGCCGAAATCGCCGAGGACGCGTACGTCAGCATTTCGGACGAGCTGGGGTACGACCTCTCCAAACGCATACCCATAATCCTTTTTATGTCGGCGCGGCATTTCGAACAGAACAACATAAGTCCGGTATCGGGGGAGGGCGTGGGCGGCTTCTCGGAACCGCTCAAGAGCCGCCTCGTAATGCCCTACAACGGCTCGCAGCGCCAATTCGAGGAGACCATGGTCCACGAGATGGCGCATATCTTCCAGTTCGATATGTTGTTCCCGACCATAGGCGCGGTGTTTACGGCGGCGGCGCCGCCGGACTGGTTAATGGAGGGAATGTCTACTTACTACGGCAACGACGTCGACCCGGAAGGCGAGATGGTCTTACGCGACGCCGTTATGAGCGAGAACGTGCCCGACCTCGAGCAACTGAGCAATTTCGGATATTTACCCAGCCCGTACGTCGGTTATAAGCTCGGCCAATCGGTTATGCAATACCTGGTCGAAACGTACGGCGACGACGCGCTGGCCGAGCTGCTGGAGGCGTTCAAGGGCACGACGCTCAGGAGGCCCGACAGCGCCCTGGAGGACGCGTTCGGCATTAAGCTCGCCGACCTCAACGAGGATTGGAGGGTTTGGCTTCGCCAACGTTATTGGCCCCTCATCGGCGAAAAAGAACAGCTCAAGGATTTCGCCACCGAGCTGACGCCCAAGGACGACAGGCGCGATTATATTTCGTATTTCAAACCGAAGTGGTCGCCCTCGGGCGATTTAGTGGCGTGCCTTACGGTCAAGGAGCGCTTCCTGGACGTCTTTCTCGTGAACGCCGAGACGGGTGAGAAGTTCGAGAACCTCACCAAGGGTTATTCGCTGTCTAAGTACGAATACATAATGTACCTGCAGAACGGCCTTAGCTGGTCGCCGGACGGCAACTTCATCGCTTTCGTCGGCAAGAAGGGCACCTACGACCAGATATTTATATTGAACGTCTTCAACCGTAAAATAGCCCGGCGTTACAACCCGAAGTTCGAGGATATACTCTCGCCGGCGTACTCGCCCGACGGTACTAAGATCGCCTTCGCCGGCGTCAAGCGCGCCAAGCGGGACATCTACGTTCTGGACGTAGCGTCGGGCCGGGTCGCGCAGGTCACCGACGACTTCTACTCCGAAGGCTATCCCGGTTGGTCGCCGGACGGCGAGTACGTATACTACGCCTCCGAGAGACAGACGTACCACGACATATTCCGCGTACGGCCCGACGGGACGGGCCTGGAGCAGATCACGTTCGGTGGTCACGAGAACGTTTCGCCCGCGGTATCGCCCGACGGCTCGCGGCTGATGTTCGTGTCGGACCGCGTCGGCGGCATCTTCAATATCTTCGCGATGGATTTGAAGACGCGGGAGGTAGGCCGGTACACGGACGTCGTGACCGGCGTCATGGACGCGGCCTGGTCCCCCGACGGCGAGACGGTAGCGTTTACCTCTTTCGAGAACATGACCTATTCTATTTGGACCATGCCGTGGCGGAACGAGCCGGTGGCGGAGGTCGCGCTCGAGCGCCCCGAGCCGGGCGACTACGGGTACGAGGAGTGGCTGGCGCGGCGCGGCAACCCGGGGGAGGGCGGCGAAGGAGTCGAATCGTCGGCGCCCGGCCGACCGGCGGAACTCGTAGCGGCGTTCGCCGGCGAGGAGGGCTCGGGAGCGGCCGGCGGCGAGGGCGAGGAAGGCGAGGCCGGCGACGAGGAGGAGGAGGAGGGGCTCGAGCCGCCGACGGTCCGGGACCTCGTCGTTTCGGACGTCGTGGCCGGCTCCCGGAAGTACGGCGTTAAATTCAGCCCCGATTATCTGTACACCACTTTTTCCTATACTTCGGGCGGCGTTTTGACCAACTATTCCGTCTTCGGTTTAAGCGACATCCTGGGCAGCCACCGCATCGACGTCCTCTTCGATTTGACGTCGCTGGGGTCCTTTCAGGATATAAACGTCGCGTTGGATTACTATTACATGACGAGGCGCACGTCGTACGTCTTCTCGGCGGTAACGTGGCAGGATTGGTACATCGCGAACGAGATCGGCTTCGACCAGCGCCTTTCGGGCGGGTCGGCCGTAGCCTCCTATCCGTTGAATATGAGGAACCGGGTCGACGCCGGCCTTTACGGTTACCAACGCCGGCGGAGGTATTTTTACAGTGCGGACGAGACGCCGATACCCCACCAGCAAGGGAATTTGCTGGGCGCGTTGGCCGGGTTCACTCGCGATACGTCGCAGTGGGGGTACTACCACCCCACCGCGGGCACGCGCCTGGCCTATACCGTCCGCCAGACCGTGCCGGCCACGCCGTCGTCGCTTTATTATACCGAGCAGCTCCTCGACGCCCGGCGGTATATAAGGATATCGAGGCGGATAAGCCTCGCGTTCCGGGCCGCGGGGGGCGCCGGCCTAGGCCGCGACCCGCAGAACTTCTTCATCGCCGGCGGTTCGACGTTGCGGGGTTACCGTTACGACGAAGTCTACGGCACGCGCTTCGGCCTGGGTAGCTGCGAGTTCCGGTTCCCGATAATCGATTACGTCGTGTGGCCCATAGAGGGGTTCGCCATCGGCGGCTTCCGCGGCCTTTTCTTCGTCGACGTCGGCTCCGCCTGGGGGGACTACGACAACGAATCCATCTACCCCGACGACCACCAATGGCATACCGACGACGAGGACCTCGAACACGGCCGCTTCACGTTCGCGACGTCGGAGGGCGGGTGGCACCTGGTCCACGGCAAGATGTCGTTCGGGACCGGTTTCAGGTGGTGGCTGGGGTACTTCGACTTGAAGTTCGATTGGGGTTGGCGCACCAACCTCCGGGGCGTGGAGAAGCCGCCGCGCTTCCAATTCTCGTTGGGTTCGGATTTCTAATGGTCGTGGCCGAAAGCTACGTCGAGGTCGACCGCCGGCGGTGCGACCTGTGCGGCGCGTGCGTCGCGGTATGCGCTCCCCTCGCGCTCCGCATCGAGGGCGAAACGCTCGCCTACGACGCCGCGGCCTGTACCGCCTGCGGCGATTGCCTTATTACCTGCCCGGTGGAAGCGCTGGCGGCGACGGAGTAAGCAGGCCGCGGCGACGGGGAAGATATTTGGGGTTGCCGCGGCGACCCCTTTTTCGTAGAATAACGTCGACGAAGGGAGAGGTGCCGGAGCGGTTGAACGGGGCGGTCTCGAAAACCGTTGTGCCTTCTGGGTACCGTGGGTTCGAATCCCACCCTCTCCGAACGTTTCGTGGTATTCTCGATGGCGTCGCGAACCGATAGGATAAGGTTGTTCGTCGCCGGCCTGGTGGCCAGGCCCCGGCTTGACTGGTACGCCTCGAGCCGGCGCGTGCGCCTCGAGCCCCGCCTGGAACGCTTCTTCGCCCGGCCCTTTATGTATCTGCTCGAGGAGGGCGGCGCGCTGGTGCCGGTTACGGTGGCGTTCGGCGAGGAGGAGTGGGACGCGGCGGCGGCCGCGCTCGAGCGGGCCGGCGTGGAGGCCGACGCCCTCGGCCTTAAAAACTGAATACGGAAAATCCCGCGGAGAGGTGTCCGAGCGGCTTAAGGAGCACGCCTGGAGAGCGTGTGGGCCCGTTGGGCCTCGTGGGTTCAAATCCCACCCTCTCCGCCATTCTTAAAAACCGCGCTTTATTCCTCCAACGCCGTTCTTAATTCTTTGGCGTTAACTACTGCGTGCGCTTCGGCGTCGTTGTTGAAGTACGCGTAAACCCGGCGGCTCGAGAGCCCCGTTATCGCCGCGCCGTACGCTTTTATTTCCTTTAGCGGGTAGCGGGTGGCGTAGCGCTCGCCGTGGAAGCGGAAGTAAGCGATGTCGGCCGTGGCGACGGGCTCCGCCGGCATCCCCAGACCCGAGACGGCGCAAAAGGCGACGCCGTTGGCCCTGAGCAAGTCGTACGCCTCTTCATCCCACCAACTCTTGTGGCGGAACTCGACGGCGTTGTCGCGGCCCGACGCTAGGGAGGCGAGGAACTTTTGCAGGAGGGCGACGTTGTCGTCGTCGCGGCGGAACGACGGCGGCAGCTGGAAGAGGTGGCACCCGGCCTTCTCCTTTAATATATCCGTGAGCTTGTAGAAGTCTTTGACCAACCGCGCGACGTCGCGAAGCTTTTTGAGGTGGGTGATCGTCCGCGGCGCCTTGAGCGTGAATCGGAAACCCTCGGGGGTTCGCTCGCGCCAGCCGGCCAGGGTCTTCTCGCTCGGCCACCGGTAGAACGAATAATTAACCTCGACGGTGGCGAATTCCCGGGCGTAGAACTCGAGCCGGCGTCTCTTCGGTACGTCCTCCGGATAGAACCTACCCTTCCAGTGGTCGTAGTCCCACCCGGACGTTCCGACTAAATATTCCACCCTCGCGCCGCCCTCGCCATTATTTCCAGCACTTCCTCGTCGCCGACGTCGTACCAGTTCCGATAGACTTGCGCCACCGCCCGGAAGAACGGCGGCACCTCCAAAACGACCAGCTCGTCGACTATGCCCGCGATATCGTTCGCGACCTCCCGACCCGCGACCGGCACCGCGACGACGACCTTGGCGGCGTTCTTGTTTTTACAGAGCATAATGGCCGCGCGCATCGTGGACCCCATGGCCAGGCCGTCGTCGACGAGTATGACCGTTCTCCCCGATATATCGGGAAGCGGTTTCCCCTTTCGCAAAACGTCGGTTCTTCTTATAATCTCGCGGAGCTGTTCTGTTTTGATTTTTTCGATTCGTTTGGGGCCGAGCCGCGCGGCCGCCCCTTCGAAGATAAACGTGCTGCCGTCTTCGGCGACGGCGCCGAACCCGGCCTCGGGATTGCGGGGGTAGGGCAGTTTTCTGGCGACGAGTAACGCCAGGTCGGCCCCCAGGTATTTCGCGACCTCGTACGCCACCTCTACGCCGCCCCTGGGTATGGCCAGGACCAGGATGTCTTCGGCCCGATATTTCTCTAAAGCTCGGGCCAGTCGTTCGCCGGCGTCTTTTCTGTTATCGAACACGGCGGCCTTCCGTTCGTTTGGTCAGACCCGGATATCTTTTTTGGGCGGGTTAAATATTTAACGGCCGCAGGGCTTGTGTTGACGGCCTTTTAACGTAATAATACGGGACGGCGAAGGGTAACATTCCGGCCTCGTTCCCACAAGGCCGGCGCCGTTCAACGCCGACGGTGGCGACCGCCTAAGGCTAATCTTCGGGTTACCCCGATTCAATATGACTACGCGAAATCCTTTTGACGGTCACGGGTCCCCCATCAAACTCGTCGTCGCGGACCTGGACGGGACGATAACCGCGGACGAGCTCAAGCCGCTCGACTGCCAGGGCCTGAGCGTCCTCAGGCGGTATAACGACCTCTCCCGCCGCGAGGGGGACCGGACGTTTCCGCCCATTTCTCTCATCACCGGCCGGCCGCACTCGTACCTCGAGGCGTTCGCGCGCTTTATCTCGACGCCGCTGCCGTCGCTCTTCGAGTCCGGGTGCGGGATGCACTTGCCGACGGCGGCGTTGGGCCGCGAGTACCTCTTCCACCCGGCGCTGGCCGCCCCGCGCGTTTCCGAGGCGCTCGAGCGGTTCCGCGCCTGGGCCGATGACGAGCTGGTGGGGAAGCGCGGCGCCGGCGTAATAATCGGGAAGAAGTATTCCTTCAGCTTCGCGGCCGGCGATTGTTGTCCGGTGGAGGAATTGCTCGAGGCCACCCGCGCCATGCCGGCGGATTTGGCGCCGCTCTTCGTCGTGACGCGGTCCATCGGCGTCGTCGACGTTACGCCGCGGCCGGTAGATAAAGGGTCCGGCTTCGAGTGGCTTACGGGGTATTTGCGGACCGAGCTCGGCTTCGACGTCGCCGCGGCCGACGTCGTGGGCGTCGGGGATTCCTACAACGACCTGCCTTTCCTGGCGAAGGTCGGGATATCTTGCGCCGTGCCGAACGCCGCCGCGGCGGTGCGCGATGCCGTCGATTACGTCGCTACCAAGCCCACCGCCGAGGGCGTCGCGGAAATCGTCGAACGGGCGGCCGCGGCGAACCTGCGGCTCGGGTATCGATAGGGTAATATGGCCAAAGTCCGGAAGCTCGACGAAGAGACGATCGCCCTCATCGCCGCTGGCGAGGTGGTGGAGGGGCCGTGGTCGGTCGTCAAGGAGCTTACGGAGAACAGCCTCGACGCCGGCGCCCGCCGCGTAGACGTGTCCGTCGACGGCGGCGGGTTCAAAGAGATAAAGGTGGCGGACGACGGCTGCGGCATGGGGGAGGAAGACCTGACGCTGGCGTTCGAGCGTTACGCGACGAGCAAAGTCGCGCGTCCCGAAGACCTCGACGCCGTCGCGACGTTGGGGTTCCGGGGCGAGGCGCTGCCCGCCATAGCCGCGGTCTCGCGGGTAACGGTTTACACCCGGGCCGAGGGCGAGCCGACGGGGCTGAAGGCGGAGGTCGCGGCGGGGGCGGTGAACGTTTCGCGCGAGGGCGCGCCGCCGGGGACGACGGTTATCGTTCGAGACCTTTTCTACAACGTCCCGGCGCGCCGCAAGTTCGCCGGTAAGCCGGCCAGCGAGTGGCGCCGCGCGGCGGAGGCGTTCAAGCGTCTCGCGCTCGCGCGGTTGGGGCCGGCGTTCTCGCTCACCAAAGACCGCCGCCTGCAGTACACCACCTCGGCCAACGCCACGGCGCGGCAGCGCGTCGGCGAAGTCCTGGGGTGGGAGCTGTTGGACCAATTGATTCCCGTCGCCGCCCGAAGCGGCGCTTTTTCGCTGGAGGCGTACCTGTCGCCGGCGTCGGCGTCGTACGGGACCACCGGCAACGTGTACACCGTCGTGAACGGCCGGCCGGCCCGCGCCAAATCGGTCTTCAAGGGTGTTATGTCGGCTTACGACGGCAGGCTGGAGCGGGGCCGGTACCCCCTGGTCGTCCTCTACCTCGAGCTGCCGCCGGAAGCCGTCGACGTCAACGTCCACCCCCGGAAGGAGGAAGTCCGCTTCGCGGACGAGGGTGCGGCGTTCGAGTTCGTGAGCCGGGCGTTCCGCGAGGAGCTGGCGCGCGTGGGCGTTGCGGTGCCGTCGACTACTTTCGAAGTGCCGGCGCGAGAGGCGCCGCCCTGCGAGGCGGAGGTAACGGCGGCGGTAAGGGAGAACGTCGAGGGGTATCTGAAAAGGCACGGCCTGTGGCCGGGAGCGGCGCCCGGCGGCTTTGGGAGGGGGGACGTAAGAACGGAGGCCGCGGCCGCGCCGGCGGCCTTCGCCGTCGCCGAACGCTCGCCGGAGGGCGGCGCGGTGGAGGTGCTGGGCCAGCTCGGCACTACGTACGTAATCGTACGGCGGGGGGGCGACCTGGTAGTCGTCGACCAGCACACCGCCCACGAGCGCGTCATCTACGACCGGTTGCTGGCCCGCGCCGGGGGCGGGGCCGGCTGCCAGGAACTCCTCATGCCGGTTACGGTGTCGCTGGGGGCGGCCGCGGCGGCGGATTTACGGCCTTGCCTGCCGGCGCTCAACGACTTGGGCTTCGAGGTGGAGGAATTCGGCGGGGACGCCTTCGTGCTGCGGGGCCATCCCAACGACGTCCGCGTCGGCAACGTCGAAAAATTCCTGGCGCGCGTGGTGGAAGATTTCGTCGAGGAGGGGCGCCCCGCCGAGCTCGAGAGGCGCCGGGGGGCGGTGCTCAAGGGCGTGGCCTGCCACGGCGCCGTGAAGGCCGGCGAGCGTTTGGAACACGCGGAGATGGCGGCGCTGGTGGGCGAGCTCTTCGCGTCGCCCACGCCGGACGTGTGCCCCCACGGTCGCCCGACTATGGTCAACCTCGCCGCGCGCGATTTGGCGCGATTGTTCCGGAGGTGAGCGTCGGCGCTTAAATAAAAAACCGCGGCTGGGCCGCGGCTTTTTTTGCGCTTAAACGCGGGGCTTTGCCCGGTTTCGCCGTCGCCGAACGATTTCGCCGGCGAGGTGCATATACGCCTGCGCGCCCGCCGACCGGCCGTCGAAGGTGATGGCCGGTTTTCCGTGTGCCGGCGCTTCGGCCAGCGCGACGCTGCGCGGAATTACGGTTCTGAATACGAGCCTGCCGAAGCGGCGACGAAGGTCGCTCTCTACTTCGTGCGCGAGTTTCGTCCGCCCGTCGTACATCGTCAACAAAAACCCCTCAATATCGAGGTCGGGGTTGACGCTGAGGCGGACGGTTTTGACGAGGCGGATGAATTGCTCGAAGGCGTGGTAGGAATAAAATTCCGCTTGCACCGGGACAAGGACGGAATCCGCCGCGACGAGCGCCGACACCATCAAGTGCCCCATACTCGGCGGCGAATCCATTATTATATAATCGTATTCGTCCTCGAGTTCTTCCACCGAGCGGGCGAGCATGGTGCGGTTGAGGGAACCCCGCGTTATCTCGTCTTCGGCGTTGTTCGACCAGATGTTGCTGGGGATGACGTAGAGGTTGGGTATTTCGGTTTCGTGTACGCTGCCGGAGGCGGGGAAGTTCCGCGTGAATATCTCGTACACGCCGCGGTAGAGCAAATCCTGGTTGAAGTCCAAGGCTACGCTCGCGCAGGCTTGGGGGTCGAGGTCGACGAGGAGCGTCTTCTTCTCCGCGACGGCCAGGGAAGCGCTCAAGTTCACCGCGGTGGTTGTTTTCCCGACGCCGCCTTTTTGGCTGGCTACGGCGATTTTACGTGCCATTACGGTATGGGCTCCCGGCTCGCCGGGTGGGTTACGCCGGCGGTTTGCTTTCGCTCGCCCGCTTGAGAGCTTCGTTTAAGATGACGTCGGAGCGTGCGAGTTTTCTCTGTAGGTCGTCGAGGCGGTCGCCGGCCGATTTTAAGTTCGCCATCTTGGCGTCGACGTCCTTCGTGAGGAAGCTCATTTGCGCGAGCTTTTCGGCGACGGCGTCCACCCGTTTCTCCTCGTTCCGTAGCTGGCCCATCTTCTCTTCGACCGCCGCCGCGGCGCGGTTTATCTGTTCGAACCTGGCCTCGATATTCTTGAGCTCGGCCCGTTTGCCGCTTATGTCGCGGACGGCCGCGGCAACGTCTTTGCGCGCGTCCGAGAGCTCGCTCATCTGGCCCCGGACCTCGCTTATGGCATCGGCCTCGCTCTTGAGGTCCGCCATCCCGTCTTTGACCAGGTCGTAATAGGCCTTGAGGTCGCGCACCTCGCGTTCGACCGCCGCCACTTCGTCGCGCCGCTGGCCCAACAGGCGCAGGCGTTCGTCGAGGTCCTCGGCCAGCATGGTGAGGGCGTTGACCCGTTCGTCGACGGCGACGACGTCCTGGCTCCGCCGCTCGACGAGGGTGGCCTTGCGAGCCGTCTCCTGGGAGGCATCCAGGATTTTCTCGAGGATGCGATTGACCTCTTTCTCCGTGTCGGAGGCTCGCGCGGCGTGGGAGGCGACGCGGCCGTTTACGTCCGTTACCTCGGCCCGGAGGTCCTCTATCTTTTCCACTTCGCCGGCCAGCTCGAGCCGTAACTTGCCCTGGGCGCCCAGGGCTTTTTCGACCGCGGCGGAGCTCTCCTCGAGAGCGGCGACCTTGTCGACCAGCCGGTCGACCTCTTTCTCGGATTTGAGCGCCGCCCGACGTTTATCCTCGAGCAGCGAGAGGTCCCGGTTGAGGTCGTCGAGGCGGGAGCTCAACGCGTCGAGCTTAGCGTCTTCGCGGAGCACCGTCATCATACGGCCGTCGATGTCTTTGAGGAGAGTGTCGATTTTCTCGGTCTTGTCGTGAACGCTGGAAACCAGTTCTTCGCGGAGTCGGATTTCCTCCTGGCGTCGCTCGAGCCGCTCGAGCACTTCCTGCGCGGACTTATTCAGGCGGGCGAAATCTTCTTGCGTACGCGCCCGTTCCGTCCGATATTCGCCGAGCTCGCGCGACGCGACTTCGGACAAGCGCCCCGACTCCTCCAGCGTCTTTTGGATATCCTTTATCTGTTGCGCCGCGACTTCGACCCGGCCGACGCCGGTCGTTATTTCGCGGACTTTGGTTTCGACCTCGTCGAGGCGGGAGGCGCGGGCGTCGAAGGCCGCTTCGCGAGCCTTATTCTCGGAGATCTGGTCGGCGACGGCGCGGGACAGCGCGTCCGCCTCGGCCAGGCGCGTTTCCAGCGCCCCGATTTTTTCGCGCAATTTTTCCACGGAAGGCGATTGCGCTTGGAAGTCGGCCAGGTCCGCTTTGACGGCGCGGAGTACGTCGGCGCGGTTATCTATGGCGTCCAGCGTAGAGGTGGCCTCGGCGAGCTTACTTTCGGCGAGGCCCAGTTTTCCGACGAGCTCTTCGGCGGTGCGGGATACCTTATCGAGGTCGGCCCGGACGTTGCGGAACTCGGCCGATTGGCGTTCGAACGCCGCCACTTCGAGGCCGAAATCTTCCTGGCGACTCTCCACGTCGGCTAGCTTGTCCCGAATGCCTTGGGCTTCGCGGAACCGGTCGCGCGTCGCGGCCAGCATTTCCTCCAGGTCGGTGATACGCTTTTCGCCGTCGCGCACCATCTTCTGTTCTTCAGCCAGCTTCTTGAGCCGGACGTCCATCTCCCACAAAAGGACGTCGAGCTTGCCCGATTCTTCGTTGGCTTTGGCGACGAGATCGCGCTGGTCTTCCAAGACGTCGATCTTGGTGTTGATGTGCTCGATAAGCGAGTTGAGGCGGTCGACGTTATGGGTCGCTTCGGCGTAGCGTTCGCTTTCCAGGCGTAGGATGCCGAAGTCCTCCTCGATTTTGGCGAGCGATTTCTCGAGCGCTTGGGCCCGCTCGGCCGAGCTTGTGAGTTCCTTTTGGGCCGCTCCGAAGCGAGCGTCGAAGTCGCCGAGTTTTTCGCTGAAGCTTTCCACTTTTTCGATTACGGCGTCGGCACGTTTTTCGGCGCCGGCGAGCTCGGCGACGCGTTTTTCGTAACCGTCGACTTTCTGGTCGATCTTGGTCGTGCGGCCCGCCAGCGCGCCCGCGCGCCGCGAGATGTCGCCCAGGCCGGCGTCGGTATCCTTGAACTCTTTGCGGATTTTATCCAAAGAGGCTTTCAAGCCGGTTACGTCTTCGCCGTATTTTTGGGCCTCGCCGCGGACGCGATTGAGCTCGCTTTTGGCGGCGTTGCCTTCCGAGGCCGCTTCTTTCGCCGCTTGAACCGCCGCCTCGACGCGGCTCTTTACGGCGTCTATCTCTTTCGCGGCTTTGGCCGCCTCGCCCAGTTTGCTCTCCAAGGCGGCGGTTTTCGCGGCGACGTCCTCGGCGCGCTCGCCCAGCTTGTCCGTTTTATTGGATAACGTCGTGATGGTTTTGGCGCGGGTACCGAGTTGGCTTAACCCGTCATCCAGGCCTTTCAGGCGGCGTCCGATTTCGGTGCTCGACGTTTTGACGCCGTCCTTCAGGTTAGCTAACGCCGTAGCTTGCTGGTCGGCGGCCTTCTTCGTCTCGGACAACGACGCTTTGATTTCGGCGAGACTTTGTTTATTCGCCTCGTTGACCTTGGCGGTCTTTTCGGCGGAGGCGCCGGCGGCGCGGAGCTCGGCGCGGAATTCGGTCATTTGGCCGGCGGTTTTTTCGACGTTATCCAGTTTGGCACGGGCCGCGGCGATATCCTTCTCGACCGCTTTTAACTTCTTGGCCTGGTCGCCCAGGCCGGCGATTTCGGATTTGACCGATTTCAGCTCGGCGTCGGCGCGGCCTATGCCCTGCAGCGTGGTTTTGACCGATTTATCCAAGTCGGCGGTTTGCGTCGCCAGCGACGATACGCGGTCGGCCGACTCGCGAACGCGAGCCGTTATCTTGTCCTCGGCACCCGCGACTTTTTCGGTTATCTTCGCGACCTCCGCGTCCGTTTTTCGCAGTTCGCCCAGTTTGGCCTCGAATTTCGAAACGTCCCCGGCGGCGCGGCTTACGCTTTCGTTTAACGCGCGCGCTTTTTTATCGAGGGCGAGAAGGTCGGCCTGCTTCTCGGCCAGGGTGTTAAGCTGCTTTTCGATTTCGCCGGTTTTCGCCGCCGCGGCCGCGGCTTTTTCCGCGGTCGCATCCACTTGTGCCGGGAGGCCTTCCAGCCCCTTGACCGTTTCGGCGAACGACGCGGACGCGGCCTCGAACTCTGTGGCCTTTTTATCGAGCTCGTCGGCCTTTTTGAGGTCGCGTTCGACTTTGGCCGCCTGCGTCGACAGCTTCTTCTCCTGGTCCGAGGCTTTATCGATGAGCTTCTTGAATTCGGCCGCCCGTTTATCGAAATACTTGCCGACCAATTCCGGCGTCAACTCTTGCTTCTTGCCAAATAAGGGGGCCATAATAGGACCTCCCGGCGGGCGCGACACAACGCTTGACCGCCTACGCGCCGGCCAGACGTACGGAAGTTGAGTTTATATTATGATTAATACAAGTCCCTTGGAATTCAGAATATAGAATAATTACCTGGTAGCGTCAACATAAAAAACGCTCTTTCGCGCATTAAGCGGCCCAAGGCCCCTGCCGAGTGCGTTTACCCCGGCTTCTTAGTGAAACCAGTCTATTACCCTCGGCCGGAAAAACGCCGCGGCCGCGACGGCAATGATTTGGACCAGTATCGCCGCCTCGCCGGCGAGCGCGACGCCGAGCCGCCATCGGCTCCGCACGGCCGCGGGGCGGCGCGTAAAGCGCGGGAGCCATATGGGGACCGTGCCGCGGTAGGCCCGGTACTCCCGGCTGAAGCGCCGTCCCAGGTCGCGGTCGCGCGCTCTCTGTATGAGCGAGTCCAGCAAGATAAAGACGAAGGCCGTCGCCAGCGGCAGCCACGGCAGAAGGCCCCCCGCCCATAACGACAGGCCGACGGCGACGGCGACGTTGCCGATGTGCTTCGGGTTCCGCACCCAGCGATACGGCCCGGCCGCCGAAAAGGCGGCGATCGCTTCGGCGGAATCTACCCGGCTCCACGCGCCGCCGTACCCCGAGGCCCAGAGCCTTAACGCTTCGCCCGCGATAACGGCCGCGGCGCCGAGCCAAGGCCAGCTCGAGCGCGTTTCGGCGGAAAAAATTACGGCCCCCGCCCAAAGGACGGCCGTTAGCGCGCGCAACGTGAGGAGCGTACGGATCACTTTTACATTATCCCCGGAAGCGGCGGCAACTACGCCGGTATGATTTAACGCCCGTTATCTCCGGGCGTCACTTCTCCGCGATGCGGCGCTGCAGGCGGTCCAGCATTTCAACCAGGCCGTCGATTACGGCCCCCGAATCGACGACCTTCTCGGCTTCGGCGAAGGCCTCCTCGTAGCGCCCTTGGGCCTCCAGCGCCGCGGCGAGGTAAAAACGCGCTTCGCCGTCGCCCGGTTTACGCTCGAGCACCGCGCGGTAGCGTTTCTCGGCGCCGGCGTAATCGCCCTGCATGAAGAGGATGCCGCCGAGGTTGTAGTTGGCCGTTAAGCCGGCGGGCTCGAGCGCCAGCGCGTTCTCCAGGTGCGCTCGAGCTAGGTCGTATTTGCGCGCCTGCATCTCCAACAAGCCGAGGTACGAGATCGCGAGCGCGTTCTCGGGGTCGGCCGCCAGCGCTCGCTCGAGCTTGGCGCGGGCTTCGGCGTCGTCGCCCCCCTTGAGGTCGAGGTACGCCAGGCCGGTCAGGGCCCCCGAATCTTGCGGTACTCGGGCGAGGACCTGTTCGAACGTCGCCCGGGCGTCGTCGTCGCGGCCGGCGTCGAGGTAGGCTTGACCCAACGCTAATAATACCGTCGGGTCGTCGGGGCGCTCTTTGAGGGCTTCTTGGTAATTTACGATCGCGGCGTCGTACCGGCCCAGGATATCCAGCGCGAAACCTTTGTAATATAGTACCTCGACGGTGAAGGTTCCGGCGACGTCGCGCACCAGCACTTCGTCCAGCGCCGCGAGCGCTTCCTCGGCCTTGCCGCCCAGGATAAGCGCCCGGGCGAACTGCAGCTTGGTGGCGAGTTCGGCCTCGCCGGGGGGCAACTCTTCGCGCGGGACGCGCAACAGCTCCAAATCGGCCAGCGACGGTCCGTCGCCCGTGGCGGCAAGGCAAAGCGCCGCGGCCGCGAACGCGACCAGCGCGGCGGCGAGCAATCTACTTCTCACGTTAATAATTCAAGCACCTTGGGCCGGCCAAGTCAAGGCCAAAGACGGTAAGAACGAGTGAAAATCGGCTTTCGGGCGGAATTTCGAAGGGGCCGGCTTTAAAGTATTACGTTTTCCGGCGTAAATGTTGAATTTAACACGGGGAGTCCAGAAAAAGTTTGATATAGGGCCCGGAGATGTTTTATAATGAATTTTTTCGTATGAGGATACTCTTACACGCCTGTTGCGGGCCTTGTTTGGTGGCGCCGGCGCGCGCGCTTGCGGCGGAAGGGCGCGAGATACTGGCCTTTTGGTACAACCCGAACGTCCAGCCGTACCGCGAGTACCGCAAAAGGCTCGCCGCGTTCAAGGAGGCCGTCCGCCGCGACGGCTGGCCCGCCGAGGTGGACGACCGCTACGACGTCGATTTTTTCCTGAGGGAGGTCGCCGTTCGCCGGGAGGGCCGGTGCCCGCGTTGCTACAACGAGCGGCTTTCGCGAGCCGCGGCGCGGGCGGCGGCGCGCGGCTGCGACGCCTTCACGACGACGCTGTTGATATCGCGCCACCAGGACCGCGAGGCCGTGCTGGACGCGGGGGCCCGGGCGGGGGCGGAGGCCGGCGTCGCGTTTATGGGGCGCGATTTCAGACCTTTGGACGACGAGAGCCACCGCCTCGCCCGCGAGATGGGCCTTTACCTCCAGGGTTATTGCGGCTGTATATACAGCGAGGAGGAACGTTACCGCAAGCCGGAGGACGTTGACTCGAGCGAAGTTCGATCTGGCGGTTAAGGCCGCGCTGGTGTGGAAGCACCTGAGGATGCCGGCGCGGGAGGCGGCGCCCGAGCTCCGCGGCGATTTCGACGACGCTTACCGCCGGGCCCGCGCCGTGCTCGAGCCCAGGTATTCGTACGCTCGCGTGGCCGCCGTCGCGGCCCGCGGCCGGACGCTGGAATTGGAGGGCGGCGTAGTCTTCGAGAGCGGGGACCTCGTTAAGTTGGCGGCCGGCGCTTCCGCCGTCGCGGCGATGGCGGCGACGGTGGGGGACGGCGTCGACGAGTTGGCCCGCGAGTACGACGGCCGGGGCGACACGTTCGCGATGACGGTGGCCGACGCCGTCGGCTCGGTAGCGGCGGAGGAGCTTATTTCGCTGGTCCACGGTTCGATTAAGGACGAGGCGGCTCGAGCCGGCGAAGCGGTAACGCGGCGCATAAGCCCCGGCTACGGCGACTTCGAGCTCGCGACCCAGGAGCGTCTGCTCCGGCTGGCCGGCGGCTTCGAGCTGGGAATAAGTTTGACCGAGAACTACATGATGGTTCCGCGCAAGAGCGTAACCGCGGTCGCGGCGGTTGTGGCGAGATGAAACTTCGGCGCGAGCAATTCAAGGCGTTGGCCCGGAAGCGCGTTTTACTGCTGGACGGCGCGATGGGCACGCTGCTCCAGGATAAGGGCCTGCCGGCCGGCGAGCCGCCGGATGGGTTCAACCTATACAACCCCGACGCGGTGCGCGCGGCGCATGCGGCCTACGTCGCCGCCGGCGCCGACATCATTTTGACCAATACTTTCGGCGCGACGAAGCGGCGGCTCGCGCCTTTTCGCCTCGCCTCCCGCGCCGACGAAATAAACCGCGCGGGGGTCGCGCTGGCGCGGGAAGCCGCGGGCGATAAGGTCCGGGTGGCAGGCGACGTCGGCCCGCTGGGCGAATATCCGGAGCCGTTGGGCGCGCTCTCGTTTGACGAGGCGTACCGCGAATTCTACCGTCAGGCGCGAGTGCTGGCCGACGCCGGCGTCGACCTCGTCGTCGTCGAGACGATGACCGACTTACGCGAGGCCAAGGCCGCGGTGGTAGCGGCGCGCGCGGCGTTCGACGGTCCTATAATCGCCTTTATGACGTTCGACGAGGACGGCCGCGCCGTTACCGGTACGCCGCCCGAGGTCGCCGCCGTTACGCTCGTCGCCGCGGGCGCGGACGCGGTGGGGGCCAATTGCTCGGTGGGGGCGCGCGAGCTCGTGCCGGTTATCCGGGCGATGGCGGCCGCGGTGGACGTTCCGGTGTGCGCCGAGCCGAACGCCGGCCTGCCCCGGCTCGTGGCGGGCAAGACGGCGTTCCGGCAGACGCCGGCCCAATTCGCGTCGTGGGTGCCGAAGCTCGTCGCCGCCGGCGCCGCGGTGGTGGGCGGTTGCTGCGGCACGACCCCGGAGCACGTACGGTTGGCGGCGAAGGCGGCCGAGGGTCTGACGCCGCCGAGGCGCAGCCGGGGAGAGCGCAGGTCCACGCTCGCCGCCCGGGCGCGGCTGGTCGTCGTAGGCGGCGGCGCGCCCGTCGTCGTGGGCGAACGGATTAATCCGACGGGCCGGCGCGAGCTTACGCGGGAGTTCGCGAGGAACCGATTTGACTTGGCGGCCCGCGAGGCCGAGGCGCAGGTGGCGGCGGGCGCGGCCGTCGTGGACGTGAACGTCGGCGACGGGGAAGGCGCCGCGGGAACGATGGCGGCGGCGGTGCGCGCGGTCCAGGATGCCGTGGACGTGCCGGCGTCGGTCGACTCCGCGCGGCCGGAGGTGCTGGAGGCCGGTTTAAAGGCCGCGGTGGGGAAGCCGTTGTTGAACTCTTGCCCGGCGTCGGCGCGCGCTATGGCCAGGCTGCTGCCGATGGCGCGTCGCTGGGGTGCGGCCGTGGTGGGCCTGGCGATGGGCGCCCGCGGCATCCCGGCGACCGCGGCCTCGCGCCTCAAGTTGGCCGAGAAGTTCGTGGGCCGGGCGCTGGACGAGGGCATCGCGCTCGACGACATATACGTCGACCCGTTGATGCTTACGGCGGCGCGGGGCGGCGCGGCCCAAACCTTCGAGACCCTGCGCGAGATAAAAGAGAACCTGGGCGTACGTACGGTTATGGGCGTGAGCAACGTGTCGCACGGCCTGCCGGAGCGAGACGTTTTGAACGCCGCGGCGTTCCTCTATGCCGCGGGCGCGGGCCTCGACCTTGCCATCGTAAATCCCCTCGACGAGCGGATGCGGCAAGCTATGCGTACCGCGTCGGCTTTGGCGGGCGGCGAACGGGAAGTGGCCTCGTACGTCGAGGCGTTTTCGAGAAAAGCTCCGCGGAAAAAAGAGAGGAAGAGGAAGGCGACGCCGGGCGGCGAGCTGTACGAGGCGGTTCTCGGCGGCCGGCGCGAACGCGCCAAGGCCGCGGCCGCTCGAGCCCTAAAAAATTCCCCCAAGCCGTTGGTTATAAATGATAAATTTATCGCTCCGGCGTTGAAAGAAGTGGGCCGCCTTTTCGAGCGGAAGGAGTATTACCTGCCGCAGGTGATTCGGGCGGCCGAGGCGGCGCAAGCGGCGTTTGGCGTCGTCGAGAAAGCGATCGATAAAAAATCGCGCCGGCCCGCGGGCCGGGTAGTCTTCGCTACCGTAGCGGGCGACGTACACGACATAGGCAAGAACGTCGTCGCCGCGGTGTTGCGGAGTCACGGGTTCGACGTATACGATTTGGGGAAGAACGTTTCCACGCCGCGCGTGGTCGAAAGCGCGGCGGCGCGGCGGGCGGACGTCGTGGCGCTGTCGGCGTTGATGACGACGACGATGCCCGAGATGGGTAAAGTCGCGGAGGCGCTGCGGGCGCGAGGCGTCAAGGCGCGCTTGTTGGTGGGCGGCGCCGTCGTTACGAAGAAGTACGCCGACGAGATCGGCGCCGCGTACGCGCGGGACGCCGTCGCCGCGGCGCGCGTCGCAAAACGTCTGGTTCGACCGTAAGGAAAGGAAGCGCCGATGAAGATACTGATAACGGGCGTTACGGGGTTCGCCGGCAGTCACCTGGCCGATTTCGCGCTGGCCCAGGGCGACGTCGAAGTCTTCGGCACGGCGCGCTGGCGCAGTCCCAACCAAAATATCGAACACATCGCGGACAAGATAACGGTCGTAGACGCCGACCTGAGGGACGCGTCGTCCATCGAGTCGCTGGTGGCGGACATTAAGCCGGCGTGGATATTCCATTTGGCGGCGCAGTCGTACGTGGTCTCGAGCTGGAAGCTGCCGTCGGAGACGATAACCACCAATATCGTGGGGACCGTCAATATTTTCGAGGCGGTCCGTCGGGCGAAGTATTCGCCCCGCATCCTGGTCGCCTGCTCCTCCGAGGAATACGGTTACGTCGAACCCGGCGAGGTCCCCATCACGGAGGATAACCCGCTGCGGCCGCTGAGCCCGTACGGCGTGAGCAAAGTGGGCCAGGATTTATTGTCGTACCAATACTTCAAGTCGTACGGCGTGGAGGTGGTCCGCACCAGGGCGTTCAACCATACCGGCCCGCGGCGCGGCAGGGTGTTCGTGTGTTCCAACTTCGCCATCCAAATCGTCGAAGCGCAGAAAGGGCTCCGGCCGCACGTCAGCGTGGGCAACCTCGACGCCGTACGCGACTTCACCGACGTGCGCGATACGGTGCGGGCGTATTGGCTCGCGCTCGAGGCGGCGGAGGCGGGCGATGTCTACAATATATGCAGCGGCAAGGGGTACAGCATCCGGGAAGTTTTAGAGAAGCTGATCGCGATAAGCGGCGCCGACGTCGACGTCGTAGTCGAATCGGAGCGGCTCCGGCCGTCCGACGTACCGTTGCTCGTGGGAGACAACGCCAAGTTCGTAAAACGGACCGGGTGGCGCCCGCAGATACCGTTCGACCAAACCCTTTCCGACATATTGGAATATTGGAGAGAGCGGATATGAAGATCGCAGTCGTAGGTACCGGGTACGTGGGCCTGGTTACCGGCGCGTGTTTCGCCGACTTGGGGAACGCCGTGATTTGCGCCGACGTCGACCGCCGGAAGATAGAGATGCTGAAGCGCGGCGAGACGCCCATCTTCGAGCCGGGCCTGGTGGAGAAGGTCCGCATAAACGCGCGCGTGGGGCGGCTGTCTTTTACCGACGACGTGGCCGACGCGGTCAAGAAGTCGAAGATAATTTTCGTGGCGGTGGGGACGCCGTCCGGCCCCAACGGCGAGGCGGACCTGAGCCAGGTACGCGCCGTGGCCGAGACCGTCGGCCGGGCCATGGACGGCTACCGCTCGGTGGTCAACAAGTCCACCGTTCCGGTGGGCACCGGCGACATCGTGAGCCATATCATCGCGGAGGAGTCCGGGGGCGCGTATCCCTACGACGTCGTATCCAATCCCGAGTTCTTGCGCGAGGGGTCGGCCATCCAAGACTTCATGCAGCCCGACCGCATCGTCATAGGGTGTTCGAACGCCGCCGCGGGCGAGATGGTGGCCGAGCTCTACGCGCCGCTCAACGCCCCCATAATCATTACCGACGTGTTGTCGGCGGAGATGATCAAATACACTTCCAACGCTTTCCTGGCCCTCAAGATATCTTTCATAAACGAGATAGCTAACATCTGCGAGCGGGTGGGCGCGGACGTGCGAGAGGTGGTCGAGGGCGTCACCAAGGACGGCCGCATCAACCCGGCGTTCTTCGGCGCCGGCGTGGGCTACGGCGGCTCGTGCTTCCCCAAAGACACGCTGGCGTTGGTGGACATCGCGGCCAAGGCCGATTATGATTTTAAAATACTCAAGGCCGTGGTCGACGTTAACGCCGTGCAGCGGGACCTCTTCGTGGAGAAGATCGCCGCGCGCCTGGGCGAATTAAAAGGAAAAAAGGTCGCGGTGTGGGGCCTGTCGTTCAAACCCAACACCGACGACATCCGCGAATCGCCGGCGCTGTACATTATCCAAAAACTGCTCGAAGGGGGCGCCGTCGTAACGGCGTACGACCCGGTCGCGATGGACGGGGCCAAGGAAGTACTCCCCGGCGTGGGTTACGCCGACGACCCCTACGCCGCCGCGGAAGGCGCCGACGCGCTGGCCGTGGTCACGGATTGGAACGAGTTCAAGGAAGCCGACTTCAAAGGCCTGGTCAAGGCGATGCGGCGGCCGCTCATCTTCGACGGCCGGAACATATACGACCCGGCCAAGGTCGAAGCCGCGGGCGTGGAGTACGTCGGCGTGGGCCGGCGGCCCGGCGCCGCGGCGCGAGAACCGGATACTAAACCTTAGCGGGAAAGGTTTGACGATGGCGCGTTACGTTATAACCGGCGGCGCGGGGTTCATAGGCTCCCACCTCGCCGAACGCTTGCTGCAGGAGGGGAACGACGTCGTCGTTCTCGACAACCTCGTCACGGGCGACCCCGAAAACGTAGAGGTCCTGAACGAGCACGACGCCTTCGAATTCCGGGACGTCGACGTCGCCCGGCCTTACGAGTTGGACGGCGCCGCCGATTACGTCTTGCACGTCGCGAGCCCGGCCAGCCCGGACGACTTCGAGCGGATTCCCCTCGAGATTATGGCCGTAAACTCGGAGGGGACGCGCCTGGCCGCGGAGCTGGCGCTCGAGCGCGGCGCGCGGTTCCTGTTCGCGTCCACGAGCGAGGTGTACGGCGACCCGGAAGTTCACCCCCAGAGCGAGGATTATTGGGGCAACGTCAACGCCTTCGGGCCGCGCGCCGTATACGACGAGTCGAAGCGGTTCGGCGAGGCCATGGTCGCGGCCTTCAAGCGCCACCGCGGCCTGGACGTACGGGTGGTGCGCATCTTCAACACCTACGGGCCCCGCATGCGCCCCTCCGACGGCCGCCTGATACCGAACTTGATTTCGCAGGCGCTGGCCGGAAAGCCGCTGACGGTTTACGGCGACGGCTCGCAAACCCGTTCCTTCTGCTACGTCGGCGACATGGTGGACGGGATTTTGGCGTTACTCTATTCCGACGTAGCGGAGCCGGTTAATATCGGCATGCCGGAGGAGATGACCGTCCTCGAGATGGCGGAGATGATACGCGACGCCGTCGACCGCGGTTTGGAAATCGTGTACCGGCCGCTGCCCGTCGACGACCCGCGCCGCCGCCGGCCCGATATCACCCGCGCTACCGAGCTGTTGGGTTGGCGACCCCGGGTGCCCGTCTCGGAGGGTTTGCCCAAGACGATCGAATGGTTCCGACGGAAGTTGGCCCGGGATTAGTCGGGAAGGTATTCGGGGGGAGTTTTTTTGCTGACGTCGAGGTAGGTCTGGAGGATAAGCGCCGCCGCGGCCGCGTCGGCGGTCTTTTTTATTTTTTGGGGGGAGGCGCCGGCGGCGCGCAACTTCTCTTCCGCGGACTTGGTGGTGAATCTTTCGTCTATTAATTTTACGGGGACGGAAACCCGGCGCTGGACGTCGCGGGCGAACTCCTGGACGCGCTCCGCCGCGGGGCCCTCTCGGCCGGTAAGCGTCAGCGGATAGCCGACGACGATTTCCTCGGCGCCGGTAACCGAAGCGGCGTTAACGACGGCCGCGGCGGCCTTGCCTTCGTTTTTTATAACTTTGTAGGGCGAAGCGATGGTCCCGGTTTCGTCGGATACCGCCAGGCCGATGCGTTCTTCGCCCCAGTCTACGCCTAAAACTCGCATTAGGGTGTATTATACATAAAAAGGGCAGCCGTTTCAACGTCGCGCCGCGGCCATTTCGCTTGATTGTAGCATCGTCTTACTTTATAATATGCGAACGCCGGGCCGAGCAGTATCGGCTATCGGTATTAACGGCGGCTTACTATTCCGGCGTCGCAACGTTGTCTTCTCCGGATGGTAATCTTCGTTCTCGTCTAAGGAGGTTCGGAATTTGAGTAAGGCGGCGACGGCCGTTATCGGCGGCTCCGGCCTTTACGAAATTGAGGGCTTCGACGTCGACGAGCGGCGCCGGCTCGAGACGCCCTACGGCCCCCCCTCGGACGACCTTATTATCGGCACTTTCGCGGGGGCGCCGGTGGTCTTCCTTCCGCGCCACGGCGCCGGCCACCGCCTACCCCCGGGCGGCGTTAACTTCCGCGCCAATATATGGGCGCTCAAGTCGTTGGGCGTCGAGCGCATCTTGAGCGTATCCGCGGTAGGCAGCCTGAAGACGGAGGTTAAGCCGCGCGACTTCGTCATACCGGACCAGCTGTACGACAACACGAAGCACCGCGCGTCGACGTTCTTCGACGCCGGGATGGCGGTCCACGTATCGCTGGCGGACCCGTACTGTCCCCGCGTGCGGGAGCTGGCGACGGCGGCCTGCGAACGCCGGGGCGTGGCGGTGCATCCCCGCGGTACCTACGTCTGTATGGAGGGGCCGCAGTTCTCCACGCGCGCCGAATCCAACGTCTACCGCCAACTCGGCTTCGACGTCGTCGGCATGACCAGCGCCACCGAGGCCAAGCTCGCGCGCGAGGCCGAGATGTGCTACGCCACCGTCGCGCTCGTGACCGACTACGACGTTTGGCTCGAGGCCGAGGACGTTACCATGGGCATGGTTTTGGAGAATATGCGGGCCAACGTCGCCAACGTCAAGGCCGTGGCGGAAGAGGTCCTGCCGGAGCTCGCCGCGGCCGGCGCGTGCGCTTGCCAACGGGCGCTCGAGGGCGCCATCGTAACGGACCTCGAGCTGGTGCCGGACGATGTCAAGGAACGGCTGCGGCCTATTTTAGCGAAGTACTTGTGAGGTTTATCGGAAGGTGACGCCCAGGCCCATAGAAGTAATTTTGCGGAACGTATTGGAGGAGGTCGAGCCGTTCTTCGAGGTGGAGAAGTTTTACGGCCGGCCGCCGGGCGTGGTTCTGGTGGGGAAATTCAAGGCCGGCGGTCACGACGCCGTCGCCCGGCACTTCGAGCCGCTCGGTTATTATACCAAGGCGACGCCGCTCGCGGGCGGGCGTTGGTTGGTGGAGGTCAGCCCGCGGCGGTTGGAGCGGCCGCGCCGGCGGATGCTCGTGAATGCCCTCCTGTTCGTCGCGACCATAGGGACGACGCTCGCCGCCGGGACGTGGCAGCGCGGCGGCAACCTGCTCCGGCCGGCGGATTGGCTCCTGGGTATCCCGTTCTCGGCCTCGATAATGACCATCCTGTTGTGCCACGAGATGGCGCACTTCTTCGCCTCGATGAGACACCGCGTACGCGCGACGTTGCCCTATTTCCTGCCGGTGCCCCATCCGCTACTCGGGACCTTAGGCGCGGTTATCAAGATGGAATCGCCCATCCCGGACCGTCGGGCGCTGTTGGACATCGGCGCCGCCGGGCCGCTGGCGGGCTTCCTGGTCGCGCTCCCGTTGACGGTCGTGGGCCTCCATTACTCGGCGATAGTCTCGCCGGGGGCGGCCGCCGCCGGGACCGTTATCTTCGGCGACTCGTTGATATTCAAATTTTTGACGTACGCCGTAAAGGGCCCGCTGGGCGGTATGGACGTGTCGCTTCACCCGCTGGCGCTCGCGGGGTGGATAGGCCTGTGGGTCACGTCCGTCAACCTGCTCCCCATAGGCCAGCTCGACGGCGGCCACGTCTCGTACGCGATGTTCGGCAAATACAGTGTATGGGTGGCGCGGGCGGCGTTCGTGGCGCTAATCCCGCTCGGCTTCGTCTGGACCGGGTGGTTCTTCTGGGCGTTTTTGATTATACTGTTCATCCGGTTAAAGCACCCGCCGCCCATAGACGACGCCGCCCCGCTCACGCCGCTGAGGCGTCTCGTGGGGTGGGCCGTCTTCGCGATAGCGGTCCTGACGTTCATCCCGGCGCCGATAAATATATTGTCTTAGTAACGGGGAGAGACAATGCCTAACGACGACGGATCCGAAAAAGAACCCTCGGCTGAGGAAGCGGCGAAGCTCGAGCGCTTCAAGCAACGCCTCGAGCTCGAAAAGCGCATCGCCGAGCGGATGAAGCTCATCCGCCACAAGATCTTGGTGGCGTCCGGCAAGGGGGGCGTCGGCAAGACGACGGTGGCCGTAAACTTAGCGCTCGCGTTGGCCCAGGCCGGGGACAGGGTGGCGCTGCTGGACGCGGATATCCACGGCCCGGGCGTCCCGATGATGCTCGGCCTGGCGGACGTCAAACCCACCGGCGGCGAGGGCGGCATAAACCCGGTGGCGTACGACGACAAGCTGGCCGTGATGAGTATGGCCTTCCTCGTCGCGGGCGAGTCCGACGCCGTCATATGGCGCGGGCCGCTCAAGATGGCGATGATAGACAACTTCCTGGCCGACATTAACTGGGGCGAACGCGACTGGCTCGTGGTGGACACGCCACCCGGAACCGGCGACGAGATATTATCGCTGGCGCAGCGTATAAAGGACGCCGACGGCCTGATAATGGTGACGACGCCCCAGGCGGCCGCGGTGGCGTCCGCCCGCAAGAGCCTGACGTTTGCCGTAAAAACGAAAATACCGGTTTTAGGGGTAATCGAGAATATGGGCCCGTTCGCCTGTCCGGAGTGCGGGCACGATATAAAATTGTTCGGCGGCGGCGGCGGCGAACGCGTTGCGGCCGAGTTCGGCGTCCGTTTCCTGGGGGCCGTTCCCTTCGACCCCGACGTGGTCCCGGAATCGGACCGCGGCCAACCCGTTATGGTGGCCCGGCCCGATAGCGCGACCGCGCGGGCCTGGAGGAAGATAACGGCGAAGGTTCGGGAAGTGGTCGCGGCGTCGGCTAAGGAAAAGTAGAAATAAAGTGCGAACTCGTTAATGGGCTACGGGGCGTAAGCGTTACGCGCGAGGTGAACGTCTTGGCGGCGAAAGATAAGGGTAAAGAAAAAGATAAAATAAAACTGGCGGTCCTGTTCGGCGGCCGGTCCGGCGAGCACGAAGTATCCATTATTTCGGCGCGCTCCATGATGGCCGCGGTGGACGGCAAGAAGTTCGAGGTGCTGCCGATTTACATTTCGCCCGAGGGCAGTTGGTACTTCTGGGCCGGCTTCATGCAGGGCGTCGCGAGGCCGGACGAGAGCGAGCCGTCGTATACGCCGGTCGCGGACCCGCAGCGGCGCGCTTTTCTGGTGCGCCTCGACGGCGGCGGCGAGCTGGAGGCCGACGTCGTCTTCCCGCTGTTGCACGGGCCCTACGGCGAGGACGGGACGATTCAGGGTCTGCTCGAGCTGGACGCGATGCCGTACGTGGGCTCCGGGCCGCTGGCCGCGGCCCTGGCCATGGACAAGGAGATGTCGAAGGACGTATTGCGGGCGAACGGCATCTCGACGGTGGACTACTTCGCGGTCGCGCGGCGGCGCTTCGAGGAGGAGCCGGACCGGGTTACGCTGGAGGTCGAGCAGCGGTTGCGTTATCCGCTGTTCGTAAAGCCGGCGAACCTTGGCTCGAGCATCGGCATACGCAAGGTTAACGACCGGGACTCGTTGAAGAAGGCGTTGGCCGACGCGGCGCGGTACGATTCCAAAATTCTGTGCGAGCAGGCGGCCAACGGCCGCGAGTTCGAGTGCGCGGTCCTGGGCAACTACGCTCCGGAGGCGTCGCCGGTGGGCGAGATCGTGCCGGCGGGAGAGTTCTACGACTACAAGGCCAAGTACGTCCGCGACGACGCCCAGCTCCTCGCCCCCGCGGTGATGGACGAAGAGCTCGCCCGACGGGTGCAGGACTTGGCGGTGCGCGCGTTCAACAGCCACGGCTGCGCCGGCCTGGCGCGCGTCGACTTCTTCTACTTGCCGGACCGGGAACTCTTATTGGTAAACGAATTAAATACCATGCCCGGCTTTACGCCCATAAGTATGTACCCCAAGTTGTGGGACGTGGCCGGCCTGAAGTACGCCAAGCTCATCGAGCGGTTGGTAGACCTGGCGTTCGAACGCCACGACGAGCTTATGCGTAACCTTATAAAGTACGAAGACGCCGTGGAAATCTAACGACGAAAAGGAAGAGGTGGCGAATTGTTATTCTTATTGGCTTCGACGGCATACGCGATGGGCGGGGGCGGCGGCGGCGAAGGACAGGGCGGCGGCGGCTTCGGCATCATCCTGCCGCTCCTCCTCATTATGGTCATCTTCTACTTCCTGCTGATAAGGCCTCAACAGCGCGCCGAGAAACGCAAGAAGGAAATGATCTCCTCGGTCAAAAAAGGTTATCGCGTGATAACCGCGGGCGGCATCCGGGGTACGGTGGCGAAGGTTTACGAGAAAGACAAGATCGTGGTCGTAACCGTCGCGAAGGATGTCGACGTCGAGGTGGCGCTGGCGAAGATCGAGGCCGCGGCGCCCCCCGGGGAAGAAGTAGCCGTCGCTGCGAGCGGGGGCAAAGATGATAAGGCGGCCGGCAAGCGCAAGGAGCGTAAGGAGCCGCGGCGGCCCCGCCGCAAGTAGAAGTGGCCGAGAACGAAAACGAAGCGGACGTAGGCGAAGGCGTCGGGTCCGCGGGGGCGCTCGTCACGCTGGCTACGCTGAAGGAGGACGCCGAGGTCGCGGCGTACCTCGCCGAGGCGGACCGGGTCCTCGCGGTGTTGGGCTTCACGGAGCACGGCGAGAGACACGCCGCCATGGTGGCCGAGCGGGCGCGGGCCATGATATCGGCGCTGGGTTACAAGGAGCGGCGGGCGGAGCTCGCGGCCGTCGCCGGCCACCTCCACGATATCGGCAACGTCGTCAACCGCCACAACCACGAGGCGCTGTCGGCGGTGTTGGCGCGCGATATATTGCGGCGGCTCGGCATGGACGTAACCGAAACGCTGCAGGTGATGACGGCCATCGGCAACCACGACGAGGGCTCGGGCGTGCCGGCGAGCGTTATAAGCGCGGCGCTGACCATCGCGGACAAGTCGGACGTGCGGCGGGACCGCGTTCGGAACCCGTCCATGATATCCTTCGATATCCACGACCGCGTGAACTACGCCGCGAAGCGCAGCGAGCTGGAGGTGGACGGCGAGGCCAAGGCCATTACGCTAAAGCTCGAAATAGATACGTCGATATCGCAGGTCATGGAGTACTTCGAGACCTTCCTCTCGCGGATGATAATGTGCCGGCGGGCGGCGAGGCGGCTGGGGTGCAACTTCGGCCTGGTCATAAACGAAGTTCAAATGCTTTAGGAGCAGGCGACGGGGTGATGTTATGCGACGCGTACGTGGGGCGCCGGTATTTACCTTGGCCTTGTGTTTGGCGGCCGGGTGCGGCGGCGCGGCCGAGAAGGAGGCGCGCGTGAGCGACGACGCCGAAATGTGGCGTCGCCTCAACGCGATGGTGGACAGCCAGATCGAGGGTCGGGGCGTCTCGGACCCGGCGACGCTGGCCGCCGTGCGTAAGGTACCGCGCTGGGAGTTCGTCCCGGCGGACCTCGGGAACCGCGCGTTCGAAGATAACCCGCTGGCCATAGGCGAGGGGCAGACGATTTCGCAGCCGTACATCGTCGCCTATATGACCGAGGCGTTGAAGCTGGAGGCCGGCGATAAAGTGCTGGAAGTCGGGACCGGCTCCGGGTACCAGGCGGCTATCCTGGGCGTTATAGCGGCCGACGTTTATACCATAGAGATAATCCCGTCGCTGGCCGAGGACGCCCGGGCGACGCTGGAACGCCTCGGCTACGACAACGTCCACGTCCGCGTCGGCGACGGTTACGGCGGCTGGCCCGAGGAGGCCCCCTTCGACGCCATTATCGCGACCTGCGCTCCCGACCACGTTCCGCAGCCGCTGTTGGACCAACTCGCCGACGGCGGCCGGCTGGTTCTGCCGCTCGGCGGCCGGTATCCGCAGATGCTCAAGCGCTATACGAGACGCGGCGATACTTTCGAGGAAGAAGACCTCGAGCCGGTGCTGTTCGTCCCCATGACGGGGGAAGCGCAGGAGCAATAACGGTTCTAACCGCGTTGGGCCGTCGGGCCCGCGCGCGGGAGGTGTTCCGCATGGCGAACGAGAGAGACGTGGAGAGGTTTTTCGAGGAATTGGGGTACGACTACGAGATGCTGGGCCCGCAGATGTGGGTCGTGGACGCCGCGGCCGAGGGCGGCTTCGGCAAGGTCGTCGTGAGCTATAGCCCGCCGTTGGTCGTGCTGCGGCTCAAGGTGGCGGACCTGGCCAAAGGCCGGGAGGACGCCAAACTCTTCCATATGCTGCTGGAGGCGAACGCCCGCGACGTCGTCCACGGCGCCTTCGGCCTGGAGGACAAGGCTATCGTAGTGGTCGATACGTTGGAGGCGGAGTACCTGGACGCCGTCGAGCTCCAAGCGTCGGTGGACGGCATGGCTTTCGCCGCGGCGACGGTTTTACCCCGCTTAAAAGAGTTCGGCCTGAAGTAAGGAGGAGGCCGCTATGGGTGTTTTGGAACGGATCGCGAAGATCATAGAAGCGAATCTAAACGCCATGCTCTCGTCGGCGGAAGACCCCGAGAATATGCTCGAGCAATTGATGGCGGACATGCGCGAGCAATACCGCGAGGCCCAACGGCAGGTTACGGTCTCCGTTGCCGACGAAAAGCGTCTCGAGGCTAGATACCGCAAGGCGAAGGCCAACGCGGACGAGTGGCAGCGGCGCGCCGTCCTGGCGCTGCAGAAGGGCCGCGAGGATTTGGCGCGCGAGGCGTTGCTCCGCAAGCAGGAAGAGGCGGCGGCCGCGACGGAATACCTGACCCAACTCGAGCAGCAGAGCATCCTCGTCGAGCGGTTGAAGCAGGGGCTCGTCGCGCTCGACCGGAAGATCGACGAGGCCGCGCGCAAGAAGGACCTCATCATCGCCCGCCAGAAGCGCGCCGAGGCCGCCCAGACCATCAACCGCGCCGTTTCCTCCATCGACGACCGGAGCGCTTTCGAGGCGTTGGGCCACGTCGAGGAGAAGGTGGCGCGCCTCGAGGCGACCGCCGAAGCCGAGGCCGAGGTCGCCGCCCTCAAGAGCACTAAAACCCTGGAAGACGAGTTCAAGAAACTCGAAACCGGCGACGTGGACGTCGAGCTCATGGCGTTGAAAGCATCGTTGGGCCTGGCGCTGGCGCCGGGCGAGGTTCCCCAGGCGCTCCCGGAGGGCGAGGAAAAGGGTAAGGCCGACGCCTGAACCCCGCCTATGAACTGGAAGGTAATACTCCGGCCCTTCGGCCTGCCGGTTTTTCTGGCAAGCCTTGTCTTCTTGCCGTTCTTCCCGGTCGTAACGGCGGCGGGCGCCGTTTTTTACGGCGGCACGTTGTACTGGGCCTACCACCGCGAACGCAATAAGGCGCTGCCGCGGGGGACGGTGGACGAGGTTGGCAGGCTGCCGTATCGTCGCCGCAAGCTCGCGAACCACGCCATCGCCGCAGCGCGCGACATCGAACGCCGCCTGTCCCGCCTCCCGATAGATATGGTGGAGCGTATGCCGCTCCGGGCGGAAGACGCCGGCCGCCTGGCGGCCGCGGTCGTCTACTACCTGCGGGAGGAAGGCGGGGCTCGAAAGCTGGTGAAGGCCGGCGCCGGCGGCGAGGCCGCGGAGCTCGCCAAGAAGGCCGCGATGGACGCGGAGCGAACGTTCTCCAAAATGCAGGAGTTGCAGAACGCGCTGACGGCGCTCGCGCTGGCGAGCGCGCACGTCGACCGCGAAATGCTGGCCGCCGAGGCGGACGCCGCCGCGGAAGAGATAAAAGGGTTGCGGCGGGCGATGGAGGAGGCTCGAGCCGAGCTCGGCGCCGCCGCCGAAAGACCCGCGCTCGAGGGCGGCTCGGGGCGTTGGGAAGGCGGCGAGGGCGATTAACGCCGCCGCGCGACGGGTCTTGCTTTGCCTTTGGGTAGCCGCGGTCGGCGCGAACGCGCGGCCCCTCGAGGTCGTAAATTACTGGAACGGCGTCCTGGGCGCGTCGGGCGAGTTCCGCACCGTCTTCGACAATGCCGAATATTCGACCGTCCGTTTGCCGAAGTTGGACGAACGGGCGTATTTTTTTTCGGACCTGACGCTGTACGCCGATTTCCACGTGGCCGAAGGCGTATTGGTGCAAGCGGGCGGGAAGGTCCGTTACGACTTCGGCGACGACGCCGCCGGCGGCCCGGGCCCCCGCGCGTACCTCCGCTTGCGCGGCACGCTCGATACCGAACACCACCGTTGGACCTTCGGCCACTTCCGCGACTCGGTATCGCCGCTCACCTTCGAACAACGCGACTACGACGACGAGCTGGCCGGCATGCGGTACCGCCTTACGTGGGGCCCGAGCGACAGCCGTCTCTTCCTCGCTCGGACGTCGACGGTGGGGGAGGAGAGGTACGAGACGTTCGCCGGGGGGGGCCGCGTGTCGCTGCGGCCGTGGGAGAAAACGGTCCTGGGGGCCAACCTGGGCGGCATCCACCAGGGCGGCTTCGACGCGGGCGGCGGGTCGCCCCCGCCGGGCGGCCGCAAGCGCGAGGCCGGCGTAGGGTCGCTCGATTTCGAACAGGGGATTCCGTGGGGCCTTTTCGCGGCCGGCGAGGCCGCCCTCTCGGTGGACCGCGGCGACAGGGAAGAGGGCTCGCTGCGGGACAACGCCTTCTGGGTCGGCGGCGGATGGCGGCGGGGCCCCTTCGAGGTGAGCGGCCGCCTCTATCGCGTGGGGTGGGCGTTCGCGACGCCGTGGGGCGTGAGGTTCCTACGCAACGAGGAGGGGTCGATAATATTAAGCGACTTTTACGCGTGGACCGCGCGCGGCGCCGCGTCGTTCGACGTCTTCGGGACGGCCAGGCTTACGTTGGCGCTCGAGGGCGGCGTTAAATATAAAGAGGAGAGTTTCGCCGAGCAGGATTACAATTTCAATATCGGGCTGATCAAGTTCGAGGTTTACCTGTAGCGTCGTTTCTTCGACAAAAAACGCCGCCCGCCCGGGCGGCTTTTTCTTTTCTTGTCCGGTTTCCCGGACCCTCGGCGGTTACATCCGCTCGAGCATTTTCGCGACGGCCGCGGCCACCTTCGCGCGCGGGACTTCCACCTGTTCCCGTTTCGCGAGGTCTTTTAACTGGACGATGCCCTTCGCGACCTCGTCCGGGCCGACGACGACGACGAACGGAATACCCTTCGCGTCCGCGTAGCTGAATTGCTTGGCGAGCTTGGCGGAGGGCTCGAGGTAGACCTCGCACCCGGCGCTGGCCGCCCGGATTTCGCGGGCGACTTGCAACGCGTATTGCAAAACGCTTTCGTCGTATACCGCGACGAGGACGTCCGCGGCCGCGGCGGCGCCGGCGGTATCTCTTTCCGTCAGGAGCGTTATTATGCGTTCCAGGCCGAACGACGTTCCCGTCGCCGGGAGGTTCGGGCCGCCCAGCTGCGCGATAAGGTGGTCGTAGCGGCCTCCCCCCGCCACCGAGCCCACGCCCCCCTCGGCGGCGAACGCCTCGTAGATGGGGCCGGTGTAGTAGTCCAGGCCGCGGGCCATATGGAAGTCGAAGCTCAGTACGCTGTCGGGGACGCCGAAGTAATTCAGGTATTCGGCAAGGTCGCGCATTTCGGCGACGCCCTCCCGGCCTTCGTCGTAGTTGCCGGCGAACGCCTGAGCCGCATTTAAATAAAAATCGATGCGGCCGCCGTTCTTGGGGTCGAACAAGACACCCATGATTTCGTCGGCTGCCGGTTGGGGTATGTCGCTCGCCGCCAGTTCGGCCTCGACGCCGTAGCGGCCTACTTTGTCGAGTTTGTCCATAGCTCGGATGGCGGCGAATTTACGCTCGGCCGGGACGCCGGCGTAATCCATAAAGGCCGAAAGTATCTTGCGGTGATTTATGCTTATGCGGTAATCCCGGAAGCCCAAGGCCGCGAGCGTTTCGTGCATGACGGCGACCATCTCGGCGTCGGCCAGCACGGAGGCCGTCCCGACGCAGTCGACGTCGCACTGGACGAACTCGCGGAAGCGGCCTTTTTGCGGCCGCTCGGCGCGCCACACCGGCTGGATCTGGTACCGCTTGAACGGCTTGGGAAGGTCTTGGTTCGCGGCCATAACGCGCGCCAGCGGGACGGTGAGGTCGTAGCGCAGGCCCAGGTCGGCCTCGCCGCGTTCGCCGGCGGCGCCGCGCTTCAGGATGCGGAAGATGAGGCGGTCCGCCTCGTCGCCGTACTTACCGGTCAGGACGTCGAGACGCTCGAGCGCGGGGGTCTCCAGCGGCGCGTAGCCGAAGCTTTCGAAGACGCGCTTGACGGTTTCGACCGCGCCGGCGCGGGTACGGATCTGCGCCGGTAAGTGGTCGCGCGTTCCTTTGGGCGGTAGGGGTTTCATCGGTTATGGAAATACGCCGTTCCGTAAAGCGGCCGGCTTTATTCCAATTCGCCCGCGACCTTCTCGGCCGCGGCCAGCACCTCGCCCGATTTCACGAGCTCGGCCACGCGGTTGATGTCGTATTGCGTCGGCCGGTCTTCCTCCATAAAGGCGACGTGCTTGCGGACCAGCTTGTGCAACGCCTCCGCGGCGGCGCCGCCCTTGAGCGGCCGCCGGTGGTCCATCGCCTGGCACGCCGCGATGAGCTCGATAGCGATTATGTACCAGGCGTTGCGTAATATCTGCTTCGTCTTGATAGCGGTGTTCATGCCCATGGAGACGAAATCTTCCTGGTCGGCGGCGGCGGGGATGGAACCGACGGCGGCGGGGTGGCAGAGGACGCGGTTCTCGTTCACCAGCATGCCGGCGGTATACTGCGTGAGCATGAGGCCGCTGAACATACCGGCGCCGTGTATGAGGAACGCCGGCAACCCCTCGCTCAGGTTGGGGTTCATCAGGCGGTTGAGGCGCCGCTCGGAGAGGACGCACACCGTCGTTACCGCGATCCCGACGAGCTCGAGGGCGAAGGCCAGCGGCGTCCCCTGGAAGTTGGCCCCGGTGACCACTTCGTCGTCGTCCGGGAAGAAGAGCGGGTTGTCGCCGGCGCCGTTGACTTCTGTCTCGAACATTCGCCGTGCCCAGTCGAAGGCGTCCTTGGCCGAGCCGACGACCTGGGGCGTGGAGCGGAGGCTGTACGCGTTCTGGATCTTCTTCTTGCCTATCTTCCCGGGGACCAGCATCTCGGAGCCCTCGAGCAAACGGCGGATGTTGCTCGCGCATTTGACGGCGCCCGGGTAACCGCGCGCTTTGTGGAGGCGTTCGTCCAGGCACAGCGTGTTGAGGTTCAGGACCTCGAACGTCATGGCGGCGACGACTTCCTGCGTCTTGGCCCAACGGTAGGCGTCGTGGAGCTCGAGCGTGCCCATACCGGCGATGACGTTGGAGCCGTTGATGGTGGCCAGGCCGTCGCGGGCCTCGAAGACGATGGTGGGTACGCCGGCGGCGTCCATGGCCTTTTTGCCGTCCATCCGTTTGCCGTTGTAGAACGCCTCGCCCTCGCCTATGAGTACGAGCGCCACCTGGCTCATGGGCGAGAGGTCGCCGGAGGCGCCCACCGAGCCGTGTTGGAAAACGACCGGCGTCACGCCCTTGTTGAGCATCTCGAGCAGCGTCTCCACCACCACCGGCCTGAGCCCGGAATAGCCGATGCAGTGGCAGTTGACGCGGGTGGCCATCGCGGCGCGGATGTCGTCGACGTCGCACGGCTCGCCGCAGCCGGCGGAGTGGGAGTATACGAGGTAGCGCTGGAACTCCTGCGTTTGCTCGGGCGTGAGGACTACCTCGGAGAGCTCGCCGATGCCGGTCGTCACGCCGTACATAACCTCGCGCTTCTCGACCTTGTCGTTAAGCATGGCGCGGCACCTGCGGATCCGTTCCCACGCGTCCTCGGTCACCTCGACCGGCTCGCCGTCGCGGGCGATTTTAACCAGACTCTCGATCGTAAGCGATTTACCGTCGAGTTTAGCCGTCATCTATGAGCCTCCTGTAAAGCAACCGTCGAGCCGGGCCGCCGAGGCCCGACGTAAAATCCTTCCGGCGATTTTTCGCGGTATACGTTACGGCTTCCGCCGCGGGTTTTATCGGTATTTATCGTAAAAAGGTTTACGTTAAAATTTAGCTGCGGACTAATCGGCCGTAATTCTATCACTTACGAGCGCGGGCCGCAATATCTTATTAAATACCGCGGGTAGTATTGACGCGTATTCGGCTTAATAGTTAACCTTTTCAACATTATCGTATTTATGTTAATATAAAACGGTACTAAAGGGGGAGCTGTAACGGGGCCGAAAACGCTTCGAAGAACCCATAACGCAACGGTAGGGGCAAGGAGGTACCGTGCCGGTTTTCAGTAAACGGTTTGAACGGCGGATGTGGGCGGCGGCGCCCGAAGTGAAAGCGCTCTTGGGGGCCGCGGCGACTCGGGAGGAGGCCCGGTTGGCCGTCTTCGATTACCTCGAGGCGCGGAAGCGCGAAATACGGGCCGAGGAGGTCGACCTCCCCAGCTGGGAATGGGAAGTCGCCGACGATTGTATCGACGTACTGAGAAATATTTTGTCGGTTTATTACGAGAAATCGGCGAAGTTCAGCGGCCTGCGGACCCTTTGGCAACTGGCGCGGGGTAAATATTCGGGGCGGCGAAGGGAGCTGTCGCCCGGTTTTTTTGAAGAATTCCGACACCTTTTCCTGGGGATAGCGGGCAGGTCGCCGATATACGAGGGCAAGGAGTTACCGACGCACTTGGGCCTGCACGGCCGTAAAGCCGCGCTCGCGCGGTCGCGGGACCTCGACCTCCTCGCGGGTCAATTGGAGGAGGGCCTGGCGCGGTATCCGTCGGGCCTCGACGAAGACTTAGTCGAGGAGCGGCGTCGGAACGTCGCCCGCGTTAAGAAGCTCTTCGGCGCGAGCGACGACGAGTGGACCGACTGGCACTGGCAGTTCGGCAACGTCATTCGCGACCGCAAGACGCTGCAGAAGATAATAACGCTCTCGCGCGACGAGGCGAAGGCCGTTAGCCTCGCGACCAAGAAGGGCGTGCCGTTCGGCATTACGCCGTATTACGCGTCGCTGATGCGCGGCCGCATATCGCGTTCCCGCATGCACGCCACCCGGGCGCAGGTCATTCCGCCCTTAGCGTACGTCCAGAATATGGTAAAGTTCCGCGGCCGCCGCGAGTTCGAGTGCGACTTTATGCTCGAGCGCGATACGTCGCCGGTGGACCTCGTAACGCGGCGCTATCCCACCATCGCGATTTTAAAACCTTACAGCGGCTGCTTCCAGGTTTGCGTCTATTGCCAGCGCAACTGGGAAATTACGGGTACTTCCGGCGTGGGCGCCGCGGCGCCCAGGAGGAAGCTCGACGCCGCCCTCGATTGGCTCGAGGCCGCGCCCGCCGTCACCGAGGTCCTGGTTACGGGCGGCGACCCGCTCGCGCTGAGCGACGACCGCATCGAGTACATTATGGGCCGGTTGGCGGCGATGTCGTCGGTGGAACGCGTCCGGTTGGGGACGCGGGCTCTCGTCGTCGCGCCCATGCGCGTTACGCAGGACCTCGCCGACCTCATAGGCCACTATAACGAGCCCGGGCGGCGCGAGGTCGTCGTCGTGACCCATTTCGAACATTCCGCGGAGGTCACGCCGGAGGCGATGCGCGGGGTGTGGCGGTTCCGGCGGCGGGGCATCGCGGTTTACAATCAGGCGGTATTCACCTTCGCCAACTGCCGCCGCTTCGAAATGTGCAAGCTCAGGCTCGAGCTGCGGCGCGTCGGCGTTGACCCGTACTACCTCTTCAACGCCAAGGCCAAGGAGGAGCTCGACGTCTACCGCGTACCGCTGGCGCGCCTCGCGCAGGAGCGTAAGGAGGAGGCGCGGCTCCAGTCGGGCGTCGTGCGGACCGACACGCCGGTGTACAACATCCCGCGGCTCGGCAAGCACAACGTCATCGCCTGGCAGCACCACCGCGTTATTGCCGTCCTTCCGGACGGCCGCCGCGTGTACGAGTTCCAACCCTGGGAGAAGAACATCTCGCCGGAGGAGGTCTTCATCGAGGCCGACGTCTCCATCTACGACTTTCTGGAGGACCTCAAACGGCGCGGCGAGAACGTACGGGAATACAAGACGATTTGGTATTATTTTTAGGACTTCGTTTTCCGCAGGGCCTCGATGGCGGAGGCGCCGCCGCATCGGGGTCGGGGCCGGATTAACGCGTCGGTTAGTTAGACGTTTCGAAAAAAATAAAAGCCGCCCCGACGGGCGGCTGGTTTCTTTCTGTAAAAAATCCCTTAAAATCTGACCTGGAACTGCGCCGATATTTTATCGTTATCTATCGGCGTGGCCTCTTCGACGAAGTGTTGGTAGTTGGCCATGAGCTTGCAGTGGTGGCCCGGCTCGAGGTGCAGGTTCACGCCCCCCGTGACGGCTTCCGCGGCGTCGTCCGGTATGTTGCGGCCGGGGTCGTAGTGCTCCCACCGAGCGGCGGGTTCTACGATTTGAAGCCAGGGCCAGGGGAGCGGGTGTTTGTAGCTCGCTTGAAGGTAATACCCGGCGTCGGATAGGTCGACGGCTCCGCCGCCGGCGGACTGCTGGAAGGTTTGCTCGCGGTAGAGGAGTTCTCCCTGGAAGGTGAAGCGCTCGTGGTCGAAGGCGACGCAGCCGCCGTAGCGGGCGCCGTCGCCTGTTCCGTAGGGGGCCATATACGGTTTGCCCACGTAGTAGTATCCCTCGAGCGTCAGGCCCTTCGTCGCGGCCCAGGGGAACGGGTTGCCGGCGACGCGGACGGCTACGTCTTTGGCGACGTTCTCGTCGACGCGGTTCGGGCCGGAGCCGTTGACGCCGGCGACCGCGAGCGACGCCCAATCCGGCCTGTCGTCGGAACGGAGTTTGAACTCGAGCTGCGCCCCGACGTCCCGCCCGCGCGGCGGCGCGACGTTCGCCGTGACCATGGAGCGGTCGATTAACAGCAGCTTCGACGTCGACGTATACGACTCGCGGCTGAACGGCACGAGGAATTGGCCCGCGCGGATTTCCGTATAGGGAATAATTTTAAGAGTACCGTACGCGTCCATGAGGGCGGGGGAGCAGGCCGCGTCGAAGTAGATGGAGTAGCCGGCGTACTTGAAGACGTCGCCCCGAAAGATAAGGCTGGCGGACCTGAGGCTGAAGGTGTTTACGGTCGGCGCGTCCACCGCGAGCTCGTCGCCGTTTTGGTACGTGTACCGGCCTATGGCGTAACCGGAGATTATCAGGCTGCCGTGGGTGGATTTGACTACCTCGTAGTCGGCGGCGGCGCCGGCGGCCGATAACAAAATGGCCGATATTAAATATGGGAATGACTTCCGGAACATAAATCCCACTCGCTTTATATTGTCCATATCAACGCCAGGACGGCGCACAGTGCCGTAATGGCGAGAGAGACGACGAAGGTCTTGCGGAGTACGTTGCCCTCTTCGCCGATGGCGTCTATGATGGCGGCGGCGTTCTGGAGCTTGGCCGGGCTGATGACGGAGGCGAGGCCGCCGCCCACGCCGGAGGCCGCGGCCCAGACCAGGCCGACCACCTTAAGCTTTTCCGCGAAAGCCGCGGTATCCAGGTGCAGCTTGGTCAACATCGCGATGGACGACGTCTCCGAGCCCGAGATGAAGCCGCCCAACAACCCCAGGAAGGGGGCGACGAGGCCGTAGAAGTCGCCGAAGGTCGCGGCCGCGCCGTGCGCCAGGACGAAGACCATGTTGTGGGAAGGCACCGGTAGCTCCCAGGCCGCCGCGCCGACGACCTTTCCGGAGTGGTTGATGACGTACGCTACGGCGAAGTATACCGCCGCCGCTATAACCGGCCGCCATGCCCGGTGCGTCCATTTCCGTACCGCCCGGGTGAATTCCTCACCGGTCGGTTTGAGAAACGGGAGCGCGAGGAACGTCGTTACCGTCACCCAGAAGTACGCCTGCCAGAAGAAGCGGACTTTTATCGGCGCGCCGGGGATTACCTCGAGCGGCATGGCGAGCTTTTTGAAGAGGAGGTCGAAAAACGGCAGGCTCGGCGTGTTGGTCAACGTTGCGAAGACGACGAGCAGTATCCAGGGCGAGATCGCCGCGACGAGGGGCATACGCGCCCGCGCCGCGCCGTCGGCCTCGGTCGGGTCGCCGCGCTCGTAGACCCTTTGCCCCCGGAGAGATACGTACGCCGCCATAACGACGGCGACCGCGGCCCCGGCCGCCACGCCGGTTAGCGTCGTCATGCCGAGGCGGTTCATCCCGATGGCGACGAAACCCGCGGTCAGGCCGGCTATGAGCGTGGGCACGGCCCCCCGCAGCATAAGCTTGAACCGGCCTACGAGGTAAAGCATGCCGAACGCAATAGCGGTGGAGATGACGGGCATAAAGCGCGCGAAGTACCGGCCGGCCTCGTTGGGTTCCAGGCCGGTGAACGAAGCGAAGACCACCACCGGGATGCCGAGCAGCGCGTACGTGCAGAGGGCGTCGTAGCCGATGGCGGGCAGGGCGATGGCGACGAAGGAGGAGTATCCGAGCGCTATCATGATGGGGGGGAGTATCGAAACCGGCGTCGCGCCCAGCGCGGTGAGCAAGGTCCCGAAGCCGACGTTGATGATGAGGATCTGGGCGACGCGGTCGCCGCGTGCGATCCCCTTCAGCGTCGCTACCAGCCGCGCGACGGCGCCGCATTCCAACATAACTCCCATTTGAAACAGCGACGCCGCGACCATAAGCGTAATGGGCAGGGATTCGACCACCCCAGCCGCGCTCGCGACGAGGCAGACGCGCGGCGAGGTCTTGAAGTATAAAATGGCGACGGCCACCGTGAAGAACCAACCGATGATGCCGGCGGTATCCGCGGCCTTTTTCAGGAACGTGATGAGGACGAAGATAACTATTACAGGCGACAGCGCAAGAAGGACGGCGAGCCACGTCATTGACGCAAGACCTCCGGAAAGATAAAAATTAAAGCGAAATTAACACGCCCGCGCTGGATAGGCAAGGTAAATAATATTGCTGGGTATGTTGCCAAGTTGGCGGGATATTAAAGCTGTTACCGACCTTTACGAAAAAAGCCGCCCGAGGAAGGCGGCGTTTAACGGGAGCGGTTTTACGTCAGTCGAATTCGTATTTGACGAAAATATTTCGAAAAATTTGGCCGGCGAGGCGCGGGTTTTCCTTTAAGCGGCGGGTGGAGTAGGGGTACCACGCCGTCCCGAACGGGACGTAGATGCGGAGCTTGTGGCCCGCCGCTACGATTATATCGCGGAGTTTGGCGTCTACGCCCAGGAGCATCTGGAACTCGTATTGGTCGCGCTTGAGGCCGAACTCGTGGACGGCGCGTAGGCCTTCCCAGACCATCTTCTCGTCGTGGGTCGCGATGCCGACGTAGCACCCGCCGCCGAGGAGGACGTCGAGCAGGAGGCCGTAGTTGGCGTTTACGACGGCCTTGTCTTTATAGGCCGGCTCCCGCGGTTCGTTGTATATACCCTTGCACAGGCGCAGATTGGCCTTGGCCGCGGCGAGCCCCGCGCAGTCGGCCAGGCTGCGGCGGAGGTACGATTGTATAACGGTGCCGACCTCGTCGTACTTCTCGCGAAGCGCGTAATATATATCGAGGGTATCCTGGGTGCAGGTGGAGTCTTCCATGTCGATGCGGACGAAGTTGCCGTAGCGCTCGGCCTCGTCGCAGACGGCGGCGATATTTTGTTGGCAGAACCCCTTGTCTATCTTCAGGCCGAACATGGTAGGTTTGAGCGAGACGTTGGCGTCGAGCTTTTCGGCGTCTATGGCCGCGAGGACGTTTTTGTAATCTTGGACCGCGGCGAGCGCTTCCTCGCGGCTGTCGACCTCTTCGCCCAGGACGTCTATGGTGGCGCGGATGCCGCGTTTATTCAGGGCGCCGGTTACGCGGACGGCGTCTTCCAGCTTGTCGCCGGCGATGTAGCGGCCGGCGAAATGCCGCACCAGCGGCTTTGGAACGAGCGGCAGCGTCGCGACGATGGCTTTGTTGAACAAGCTCATCCTGTGCTCCTCCTGCGACGGTAGAATGAACGAAGGCCGGCGCCCGGCGGCGCCGAATTACAAAAGCCCGGCGCGGCTCGAGCGCAGCCGGGCTTCCGTTATTATTTTTTGTTAGGTCGTCTCAAGTTAACGGGTTACGACCAGGCGTCGACTGAGCGTTTCCGCGTTCGTCCGGAGCCGATAGACGTGGACCCCCGGCGCCAGCGGCCGGCCCGCCTCGTCGGCGACGTTCCAGCGGACTTCCGTCGGACCGGCGTCGGCCTCGGCCCGGAACGACGTGACGTTAACGGGCAGCTCCGTGAAGCCGAGCTTTAAGAGTTTTAGGAGTACCGGGTATTGTTCGGCGCAGGTGATGGGGATCTGGTAGGCCGGCGGTTGTTGGGAGGTATCGATCTCGAACGTGAAACCCCAATCCCCTTCGTGACCGGTACCGGCGTATTCCCAGTCGTTGCCGTGCCGCCACCCGGGCAGGGTTGCGAGCAGATGCGTCGCGAGGTTCTTGTAATACGTGTAATCGGGCTCCGGCGGGTGGCCTTGGGTATAAGCCCACGGGTAGAGCATCACCCGGCCGGAGGAGTGGTAGTTTAACGTAAACGCGAATTGGTGGTTAACGTCGTTTATGAGGTCCCGGATGGCTATCGTCTCGGGCTCCGAGAAGGCGTACGGGCCGAGATAATTGCTCCTGCTGGGATTGCCGCTCGAGCCCGGGCCGCCCCACGGGTAGTCGTAGTTGCGGTTGAGGTCGACGCCGTAAATCCCGCCGCCATTATCGCGGCGGTTCTTACGCCACCTGTTGGAAACCGTGAAGACGTGGTTATGGCCGTCCGGGTTGAGCATCGGGATTATCCAGGTCTCGACGTTATCGACGAGCATCTTCACGTCGGGGTCGGTCGGGTATTTCTCGCACAAGTTCTTGGCGAGGTGGAGCGGTACCTCGACCGTCATGATCTCGTTGGCGTGGTGGTTGCCGTCTATGAGGGTATCCTTCTCCGCCGCCTCGTGGGTCGCGACGTTGTCCGATATCTTCAGCGCCCAGATTTCGCGCTTCTCCCACGTATCGCCGACGTCGTAAAGTGCGCAGATGTTGGGGTACGTAGCGGCCGGCCCCTGGAGTATCGGTACGAGCTCGGCGTATTCGGTGTATTCGGAGGGTGGCGCGTCGGAGGTATCGATTTCGTCCAGAACGTCGTAGGAGATACCTTTAAGGCCAAGGATGGTGAGGTCGTCAGCCGACGCGTATAGGTCGAAGTGGTCGCCGGGTACGGCGCCGTCTACGCCGAAGTCGCCAGGTCGGCCGTCAGGCGGCCCGGCTCGGCCTAAGCACGGGTTAAATAGACCGTATCGGCGTGCGCGCCGCCACCTAAAGCCGTAGCCGTTATCGCGATAAAGGTTATAGTTCTCACATAAGCTCCTCGGCTACGTAAACCGAACCGTTTAAGATATTCGTATTAGGGACGCGGCTTTTTCGCCGTCTTCGACTTCGCCGTCCGGAACGGGCTACTGATTTATATTTTGCGTATTTTGTCAACAATTGGTATTCTACGCGCCAAGAAATAGGAAACCTTTGTATTTCAACGAAAAATATGTATTTACCGTATTGTTTTCCACAATCTATCAACATCGTCGTTATTCGGCGGAAGCGCCTTATTTCTTTGGGGTTGCGCTAATTATTTTTTAATGATGAAACCTTGTCAGGGCGTATTACGGTATCCCGGCCCCACCTCGCGTCGTCGCGGCTCGGGTGGTCCAGGTTGAAGTGGAGGCCGCGGCTCTCGGGGCGGGCTTGGGCGGAGTGTACGATCAGCTGGCCCACCGTTACGATGTTATGTAACTCGGCCAGGTCGTGGTTCGGGTTGGCGGTCGCGACCAGCTTGTCCACGTTGCGGCGGATGGCGGCCAGCCTTTCCGCCGCCATCTCGAGGCGGCGGTCGCTCCGCACGATGCCGACGAAGTCGCGCATAGTCCGCCGGACCAGGTACCAGTCGTGGGAGATAACTACCGGCTCGTGGTCGTTGGCGCGCTCGCCGTTCCACGCCGCGGCCTTGACCGCCTCGCCGACGAGGTTAATTTCTTCCGCCGTGGCGTCGGCGGCGCGTTTGGCGAAGACGACCGCCTCCAGCAGCGAGTTCGACGCGAGGCGGTTGGCGCCGTGAAGGCCGGTACAGGCGACTTCTCCCACGGCGTAAAGGCCGGGGAGCTCGGTGCGGCCGTGGACGTCCGTTATGACGCCGCCGCAGCAGTAATGGGCCGAGGGGGCCACGGGCGCCGGCTCCACCGCCAGGTCGATGCCGTACTCGAGGCATTTGGTATAAATATAGGGGAACCTCTTCTCCAGTTTCTCCTTGCCTAGAGCCGTTACGTCGAGGAAGACGTGGTCCGTCCCGGCCTTCTTCATCTCCTGGTCGATGGCGCGGGCGACGACGTCGCGCGGGGCCAAGTCCGCGTCCGGGTGGTAGTCCGGCATGAAGCGGTCGCCGTCTTCGTTGAGGAGGGCGCCCCCCTCGCCGCGGAGCGATTCCGAAAGCAGGAAAGACCGTTCGGGGAGCGTCTTGGCGCCGGGGCGAAAGAGGCAAGTCGGGTGGAATTGGTAGAACTCCATGTTAGCCACGGCGACGCCGGCGCGCCAGGCCGCGGCGATGCCGTCGCCGGTGCTCACGTCCGTGTTGGAAGTGATGAGATAGACTTTGCCGGCCCCGCCGGTGGCCAGGACCGTCGCCCGCGCCGCGAACGGCATTACGTCGCCGTCGGCGCTCAGGACGTACGCCCCCCGGCACCGGCGGCCTTCGCCTTCGCCCTCCACTATTAAGTCGAGGGCGAGGTGGTTTTCGAAAATGTCGACGTTGGGCCGTCGGCTCAGCGTGTCTATAAGCGCGTCCTCTATCGCCTTCCCGGTCAAGTCCGCGGCGTGGAGGATGCGCCGGCGCGAATGGCCGCCCTCCATCCCGAGGTCGTAACCGCCGTCCAGTTCCCTCGTGAACTCGACCCCCAATTGGGCGAGCTCCGCCACCCGCCGCGGCCCCTCGCGCACCACCGTCTCGACAACGTCTTCGTGGCACAGGCCCGCGCCGGCCCGGATGGTGTCCTGCGCGTGGAGGTCGACGTCGTCGTCGGGCGACGTGACGGCGGCGATGCCGCCCTGGGCGAGCGCGGTGGAGCTGTCCGTAAGGCACCGTTTGGTAACGAGGCCGACGCGGCCGCGGTCGCCGAACTCCAGCACCGTGTACAGGCCGGCCAGGCCCGAGCCGATTACGAGAACGTCGAACTCCATAGTGCGATAATTATAACATTCGTTAATATAAAACGCAAAAGTAATCAAAAAAGGGCGGCCGCGAGGCCGCCCTGTGTAACGCCGATGGAACGGCGGGTGAGCCGCTAAAACGCGAAGCGAACGCCGCCTTCGGCTTGCCCCTTTGTGGCCGTTTCGCCGTCTTTAATAAGTACGAAAGCGCCAACGTCGAAATACGGTACTATTATATTATTACCAGGGATCCGGAAGTCGATGCCGCCGCCCGCCCGGGCGTAACCGGCTTCAAAAGTAAATTGATATCCCCAGCCTTCCGCGGTCTCCTTAAAATAACCGCCGCCGAAGTACGCGTGCGGTTTGACAAGTATCGAACGGCTGTACGGTACGAAGTAAGGTCTGAACTCGAGGCCCGCGATTAAACCCGAGGTGTCGCCAAAGAAGTATGAGATCTCCGGCCCAAATGCGAAGTAGTCGCATATTTGGAAACCTAAATCGCACCCTATATAGGCGCGGGAAGGGTCTCCCAGCAAACCGCCAACGTTGCCCGATATCGCCATGACGTTACGGGCCCACTCGTCGCCCGCGACAACCGCGAGTTCGCCGCGTTCTGCGAGGAATTGGGCCTGCGCCGGCCGGCATCCGCCGCGACTTCCCCCGAAAACAAATAGGGCCGTACCTTCAGGTGGCGCCACCAGTTAACAAGGGGCTTAAGCCGCTTGTCCAAAAATATGGCGGCCAGACATAAAGGTCAGGCCCTACGAAACCGGTACCCCAGCCGGCAATCCGGTGGGTAAATCGTCGATGGCAAAGTTTAAAAACAGAAACGCGCCGTGCCGCCGAAGAGGAATACGTCGGGAGCGGATGCATTCGCGTCGAACACGTACCCTTCGATTTCCCATTCCATTTCGATATCGCCCGGGATTATCAAGTAATCGGCTTTCGCGCCGAGCGCGACGTGCGGCGTCACGTGGAATTCGCAGCCGAAGGGGATATCGAAGACGGGTTTAACGCTCGTACCTCCACCGAGCGTCATCTCGTACGGGACGAATCGATATTCCCACGCCAAGATGGCGACTCCCGCGCCGAAGCCGCAGAACGGCTTGACCATATTACGGGGCCCTACGCCGACGCCCAATAACACCGTTTCCCGTATCGGGATAAGGCTAATTTTGTAACCGATTTTTCCGAAGTAACCCAGTTCGAACTCTTTGTTTATCTTGCTGTAGCCGACGTCGCTCGAGAGCTCGAGAGAAAGCTGGGCCGCCCCCGGCCTGGTAAATAACGGTACGGTTAAGCCGGCACCCGCAGCCCACGAATTTCCCATATCACCTTCGTAAGAGGCCAGGCCGCCGGTAAAATATATACCTATTTCGTGCGCGCGCGGCGCTGAAGCCGCCCCGACGCCCGGTTTTATTTCCTCTAACGCGCAGCCGCACGCGGTGCAGAACGTCGAGCCCTCGGGCGAAGTTGCGCCGCATTGCCGGCAGTATATTTTTTCGCCCGGCGCTTCTTCTTTCAACGGGGCGCCGCACTTGATGCAGTAGTTTACGTCGGCCTTGTTCTCGTACCCGCACGCGGGGCACGTTTGGGTCTCCTCGGCGGCCGCTACGGCGAGCGTTTCCGCCCCCGTACTCGCGACTCCAGGGGCGAGACCTATGACGTAGGTTAGGGAGACGGTTAAAAATAATACGGCCCGTCTACTCAAGCGCTCACTCCTTAGTCTTTCTCGGCTATTAACGTAGTAGGGTTGGGCCGCGGCTCGCGGCTACCAACCCCCGGGCCGGCTGTCGATTCTTTATCCCATCGCTCGCGTTATATTCCTCTTAGAAGCTAAATAGCGGCAGCTCCACTTTGACGGCGAGGCCGTCCGGCTCCAAAGATTTCCGCGCGTAGGCCAGGCGCGGTTGAACGTCGTCGCCTGGGGTCGTGCGCGACGCGTAAACCGGTTCCGTTTTAACGGCGAGGCCGATGAGAAACACAATCAAACCACCCCCCGATATGGTGCCGCCGGCTATATACTTCGGTTTCGATTTTTCGGATAGGCCCAAGGCCGCGATACCCGGGCCGATTAGGAGCCATATTAAGAGCCCCGTAACCCATATAGACGTCCTTGCGTGGCCGGGCGCGATCATCGTCCCCTTGGGGAGGTAACCTCTCCCCGGCACGTGGACCATTTCTAGTCCGGCCGCGCCGGGCCCGGCGCCGTAGAAGTCGTACCCGCAACCACCACAGAATTCGGCTTCCTTCTCGTTGACGTATCCGCACTTGGGACAAACGCTAACGTCCGATAGGCCGGTGGCGGCCGCTTCCTCTCCCTTTTTCGTACCGCACGCCGAGCAGTACTTCGCGTCGGCCGGGTTTTCGTGGTTGCAATTAGTACACGTCCAGGTGTCTTCCGCCGCGGCGACGTCGAATATTTCATATATTACTTCGTTGTACGTATTTCCGGCGTACGTCAGCGGCGCGTATTCGATTATGGGGAGTTCTTCGGCGACTGTCGACTCGAGCTCTTCGGTGATGCGGTTCCAAGGTAACGCCCACGCGAAGTTCGCCCATAATAGGGCACACGCTAAGATAAGTACAAGGCAACCATTACCTTTTAGTGCGTCGTGCATTTCGGGAACCTCCCGCTTTGAATGAGAATTATTGATAAAAATTCGATTTCCTTTAATTATATATAAATCATTATCGTTTATTATGTCAACCCTTAAATTTAGTCTACTTATTTAGTCGAGTTTAATTTATAAGTTTTTTTCTCGTCATTGCCGCCGGGGTGCCATAAATACCTCACGTTATTCGGCCCTTCTACGGGTGGCTTTATAACCGTTGTATATGTGAAAAAAAGGGCGGCCGCGAGGCCGCCCGTTCCGAAGCGATAATTCGGGAATACGCTACATCTTGATGAACGCGCCGTACGTGAGCGTGAAGTACATAGCCTGCGGCGTGTTGTTGCCCATTACGGGGTACATGAACTTCAGGCCGATGGCGTTACGCTCGTCGAGCCGGTCCTTCCGGTATAGGCCCGGGTGTAAGGACGAGCGGCCTACGCTACGCCGTTATAGCCCTTCGGCGACCGCCGCCGCCGGGCGAACGGCAGTTTTCCTAAACTCGTTACCAGATACCGAAACGTACGCCGCCGCCGATGCCGAAGAAGCCTTTCGTTTCCGACAGACCGAGGCCGGAAACCGATACGCGGTTTACGCCGCCGCCGGCGGCGATGAACGGCGCTACGCTCGAGCCGGGTATTTCGAAATCGGCCCCGAAGGAGAAGTCGGCGGCTATCGTATTTGCGTCTCGTATTTCGGTTTCAAACCCCCAAACGTAAAAAATAACTACTTTGGCTTTGGTGTGCACATACCCGACGGCGACGCTGACGTAGGGTTGAACCGGGCTATTAAAATGAGGTATGAGGTAAAACCGCGTTCCTACGCCGGCGCCGAACGATACGCCGAGGCCCTTAAATGCCGTCCCGACGTTCACTATGGGCCCGAGGGCTACGTAGTCCCCGATCCCGAAGTCGAACGATATATTGGCGTTTAAGGCCGTTGACCCGCCGCCGAACAGGGCCGCGAGCCCCATGCCCAACCCCGACTGGCCCGTCGGCCCGCGCCCCGTACGCCGATAACTTTCCGTCCCCGTCGGTTGGTCGTTTTTAACGGTACGGCCGCATTCCGGACAATATTTGGCCGTGGCGCTGATTTGCGCGCCGCAGTAGGGGCAGTACACTAGGCCCGCTTTTTTTTCGGGTAACTTCTCCCCGCATTTCCAACACCAAACGGCGTCCGGGAGGTTTTCTTCTCCGCAGTTAGGGCAAACTTTACCTTCGGCGGCAGCGACGATAATCGCATTTTCCGATTTCTCGGGTCCGTTCAAGTTTTCGCTGTTAGCCGCGACCGTTCCGCATAAGACCGCGACCGTCAAAACCGCACAAAGAGCCTTTCCCATTTTATCCTCCGTCAATGCCTCTCCGCGTATCGCCGGGGTTTAGGTTCGGGACTACCTCCATTTAAATAATTATATATCATTTGACTGCTAAAGTCAAAAAAAAGGGCGGCCGCGAGGCCGCCCGTTCCGAAGCGATAATTCGGGAATACGCTACATCTTGATGAACGCGCCGTAGGTGAGCGTGAAGTACATAGCCTGCGGCGTGTTGTTGCCCATTACGGGGTACATGAACTTCAGGCCGATGGCGTTGCGTTCGTCGAGCTGGTACTTGGGGTACAGGCCCACGTATAAGGAAGAATGGGATAGGCCTTCGGGTTCGGTTACGTTTTGCGGCCACGTGCTCGGGACGTCGTACGAATCTTCCAACGACATCTCGTAGCCGATGGGTACGTAGATCTGGAAGGCCTGGTCGCTGCCGGTGCCGATGCCCGGTTCGGCATGCAGGTATATCATCATACCGGGCGTTTGGTCCACGTCCAGCGTGGCGGGCGTTGGCTGGGCCGGGTCTTTAACGGCCATCGGGATGGTCCGTTTCATCCGGTAGCGGAAGCCGGCCTGGCCGCTCATCTTGAACATGGTGGAATCGCCGTATTTGCCGGCCACCACCGCTACGTCGATATCCATCTGGTCGTCGCCCAGGTCGGGTTTTTCGGATGCGTGGTCGACCTTGCCCACGGGGATTTTTACGGCCAGCCGCGGCCCGAGGTAGAGGTCCGTGGCGCTTTCCCATAGGCCGCGGGCCTTGACCCAGATGTCGCCCAAGCCCATCGCGTTTACGGTTTTCTCTTCCGTCGTACCGGGTTTCCAGGTCTTGCTCGGGCGAAGTATCTGCAGCGTAACGTCGGCCATATAGTGCTCGTTGAAGGCGTAGCCGATGTCCAACGGGACGAGGAGAGCGTTCGGTTCGGCGTTTTTGGCTACGCTGTCGCCGTCGTCGTTAAACTCTTTAGTAGCGCTCCAATACCCGGCGCCGACGTTAATGTGCAGCGCTTCGGGTACTATCGGCATGCCGCCCGGGTCGACGGAGATAAGGCCGTCGTACGGTGCGTGTCCCGGCATGGTGTAACCGAAGGCCGCGCCCACCGCGATAAGCGGTAGGGCCATGACTAAAAATAAGCGCGATAATTTCATGCTTTCCTCCTTCTGGTTTGAGGTTAGCTTTCTTGCTGATATATTATGAAATCGGTTCCTTAAAAGCAAGTATTTTTTGCTTGTGAACCGCCGTCGGTACGGCCCGATGAAAAATCTTGACACCGACGGTATACGGTATTAGAATCTTGTCCACGGTTAAGTGCTTATCGCGCTTGTCGGTATCGGCAAGCGTTGATGGTCGGCAGGTGAAACGAACCGAAGGCCGGCGGGCTGTTTAGCCGGGCGCGTGCGCGGCGCGGGGATTTCCGGCAGCCGGCGCAGCCGGTTTCGTTTAAATGAGTGCGTGACCGGCAAGGACGACCGTCCGACGACGGGTTTTTTTCGCGGGCGAAGCAGAGGTATGAAAGCTACGACGAACGTGATTTCGGTTTTTCTCGTAGCCGCGGTTTGCGCGGGTTGCGGCCGCGGTCGACGCGATGTCGACTGCTTCGACGTTGCGGTGGTAATGGACGCCGGCGGCCTCGGCGATAAGGGGAAGAACGACATGGTCTGGCGGGGGTGCCAGCGTTTTGCGGAGGAGAGCGGCGTAGCGGCGCGGGTCTGCAGCTACGAGCCCGTTAGCGAGGCCGAAGGTCGCGCTTACCTGCGCGAGGCGGGAGATGCCGGCGCTGACGTGATAATCGTCGCGTCGCCGGTATGGGAGGATTACGTCCACGGCCTGGCCCGCGAATACCCCGGCACGGTTTACGTCCTCGTAGACGGCGAAAGGGGCGCGGCCAACGTCAAGTCCTTGAGCTTTCCGGCCGCCGACGCCGGGTATTTGATGGGCGTAGCCGCCGCGGCCGCGGTCCCGGCGGGGGGCTACGCGTTTCTGGGGGGTCGCAAGGACGCCGCCACCGAGGAGCTCGCTGCCGGCTACCGCGACGGCGTCAAGTCGGAGAACCCGTCGTCGCCGATAGCCGTCGTTTATATGGGCGACGATTTCGCCGCCCCCGTCGCGCGCGACCGGGCCGGCGCTCTCGCCGACGAGCTTTTCGACGACGGCGCGGCGGTGATCTTCGCCGCCGCGGGTGTCGCGAACGCCGCCGTCGCCGCCGTCGCCCGAGAGCGAGATAAACTCGTAATCGGTTACGAGTCGAATCAGAATTACCTCGAGCCGGGGTACGTTATCACGTCGTTGAATATCAGATGGGATAACGTCATATTCGAGGAGTTGCGCGAGGCCGCGTCCGGCGACTTCAAAGGCGGCGAGCGCACGATAAGTATCGCGAGCGAACATATTTCTTATCCCATCGACGACAACAACCGCTCTTTGGTCCCGGCCGAAGCGGTACGCAAAATAGAGGCCGCGCGCCAACGGTTGGCGGTCGCGACCGCCGGCTAGAGCGGTTTTTCCGTGGCGGCGACGAAGGCTTTAGCTTTGGTTAGGTCCGAGGTGGAAGGGGTCGCCCGGGCCGGCGGTGCCGCTCTCGTCGGCGTAGCGGCCGTGGGGGAAGGCGTTCCCGAAGAGTTCGCCCGTTTGGGGCGCGCCGTCGTCGCGGCCGTCGCGTTGTCGCGGGGCGTGGTGGAGACTTGCGTCACGGCGCCGACGCGCATATACGGTTACCATTATCGGGTCGTAAACGCCGCCTTGGATAACGTCGCCTGCCGGGTGGCGTCGTTTTTGGAGAGCCGAGGTTACGCGACGCTGGCGGTGCCGGCGTCGCAGGTCGTCGATTGGGACCGCGTCCTCGGCTCGGTAAGCCACCCTCGCCTGGCGCAGCTCGCGGGCCTGGGTTTCGTGGGCCGCCACAACATGCTCGTTACGCCGCGGTTCGGCGCCGCGGTGCGCCTGGTAAGCGTTTTTACGGACGCGCCGCTCGAGGCGGATGAACCGGCCGCGGGCGATTGCGGCAATTGCTACGCGTGCCGCTCGGCGTGCCCGGCGGGCGCTATAGGCGAGGGTTCCGAGGATTGGGACCGCGCCCGTTGCCTCGAGAAGTTGCGCGAGTTTAAAAAGCGGATTACGAACCAGTACATATGCGGCGTGTGCGTCCGCGCTTGCACCGGCGCCGGCGCCGTCTTTTAAATATATGTCGCCCGAAACCGTTATCGTAGGCGAAAGGATTTACCACCGCGTCGTCGGCCTCGTCAAGCTGGTGGTGGATTTCCTGCTGCTCAACCTCTCGACCCTCGTCGTTCTCTTACTTCAGGGGAAAATATTGGGCGTAGCCGGCTTCTTACGCGAGCCGTTAACCGCCCCCGTCGCCGGCCAACACTTCGGCCTGGCTACCTACCTCGAAGTCTCCCTGGTCTACAGTTTCGTGACCGTCGCGGTATTCTTCAACCGCGGCCTGTACGTCCGCCAACGTTCGATGGCGCGGCTCGACGAACTCTACCTCGTGATGAAGTCGCTGATAATCTCCGCCTTCTGTATGATGGCGATCTCGGTTTTATTCCCTCAGCTCCCTTATACGCGCGCTATCATCGTCAGCAATTTCGTCGTGAGCCTCGTACTCATCGACCTTTGGCGCATCACTTTACGCAAAGTGGTCGGTTTTCTCGCGGAACGCGGCGTAGGGTTGATGCGCACCGTCATCTACGGCGCCGGCAAGAGCGGCCGCATCCTCTCCAATCAAATTAAACTGCACCCCGAGTTCGGCTATTCCGTGGTGGGTTTTATCGACGACGACCCGGGCAAGGCGGGCCGAATTTTCGAAGACGTCGAAGTCCTGGGGGCCTTTGAGAAGCTCCCCGACGTTATAGTATCGCACGACGTAGACGAAGTATTGGTGGCCATCCCCTCCGCGACCCACCGCCACCTGCTACACGTCGTCTTCGAATTGCGCGAGAGGCGAATACCTTTTATGGTAATCGCGGACCTCTTCGAGTTGGTGACGCGCCGCGTCTCCGTAATGCAAATAGGCTCCATTCCGCTCTTGCGTTTGTGGCGCTCGCCGCTCGAGGGTTGGCAGGGATACATCAAGCGGGCCATGGACATCGCCGGCGCGCTGGCGGGCATCGTGTTGTTTTTACCGTTCTGGCTTTTAATAATCATCCTCATAAAGATAGATTCCCGGGGGCCGGTATTCTACCGCCAGGGGCGCCTGGGCAAGGACGGCCGGCCGTTCAAAATTTTCAAGTTCCGCTCCATGGTGGTCGGCGCCGACGAGATGCTGCCCGAACTCGCCGACTTCAACGAAATGGACGGGCCGATATTCAAGATCAAGAATGACCCGCGCGTTACCGGCGTAGGCAAGCTGCTGCGCAAGTTCAGCGTCGACGAGTTCCCCCAGCTCCTCAACGTGCTGAAGGGGGATATGTCGCTCGTGGGGCCGCGGCCTCCCATACCGGAGGAGGTCGAGGAGTACGAGCGTTGGCAGATGAAGCGCTTAACGGTCCCGCAGGGCGTCACGGGCCTGTGGCAAGTCAGCGGCCGCAACCTGCTAACGTTCGAGGAGATGGTCCGCCTCGACATCTACTACATCGAGAACTGGTCGTTGTGGCTCGACCTCAAGCTCCTCCTCAAGACGGTTCCGGTCGTGGTCTTGATGCGCGGCGCGTATTAATATTTCCCTTCCGTAATTTGCATTCGTAGCCGCTAAATGCCATAATTTAGCGGTTATATTATTTCTACTTTTAGGAGGACGGTTATCCGGGTGTTAGTACTTTAGGAGGGAATAATGCGCGCCCATTCTGAAACGTGTTCGACGGTTATCATCGCGGCCGTGATAGCGGCTTCTATAATCACCGCCGGGTTCGCCCAAGGGCGTCCGGCGGATTGTCGTGATTATAGTAAGGTAAGGGTTGACGGCAGATACGAAATAGTGGGCCGGCACCCGGTAGCCGCGATTATGGCGGATAAAGTCAATTGCTACCGGCTGGATTACGACGATGCGGGGAGGCTTACGAGCGTCGTTTTCCTCAAGGGCGGGAAGCCGGCGGTGGATGACTGCTTCGGCGTCGCCCGCGTCGCCGTCGAGTACGGGGAGGGGTGGGAGCGGAGGAGTTTTTATGACGTTAGGGGGAAGCCGATGTACGGTAATAATGGCGCTTACTCCGAAAGGCTGGAATTAGACGGCAACGGGTACCGGGTTTCTCTTACCCGTTATGACCTAGGCGAGGACGTTATCATCGGGGATAACGAGGGAATCTGTTGCTACTATTGGAAGGTGGACGAGTTGGGGCGGAAGGTCGAGTCTAGGCACGAGTACGAATGGCGCCGCGTACGTTCGGCCCCGGAATTCGTGGTCCGTTACGAATACGACGAACGGGGTAATCTCGCCCAGGAGAGTTACTACGGTACCGACGGTAAGCCGCAGGCGAAGGACGACGTCGGCGTCATCCGCTACAAATACGACGAGTACGGAGACCTTCGGGCGGAGGTTTATTACGGCGTGGACGGCGTAACGCGCGCGTCCTCGTACGGCGCGGCGGCTTACCGTTGGGACTACGACGAACGGGGTAACGAAATCGAGGCGTTCATTTACGGTTTGGACGAAGAGCCGGGTAGCAATCGACTTCATCTCCGTAGCGTCGCGCGTTGGGAATACGACGACGCCGGAAACGTAAACGAGGAGAGTTTTTACGACGGCGACGGTAATCTGCGGGAGGGCTCGCGGGGCGTTGCCTTTTACCTTTACGATTACGACGGATATGGGAACATGGTAGCGGAAAGATATTTCGGCGGAGACGGCCTGTTAAAAGAGGACGACTACGGCGTAGCCACTTACCGTTACGAGTACAATGAGTGGCTCGACGTAGTGGGGGAAAGCTATTACGACGCCGCGGGCCGTTTGGTGGACCCCGGATGGGGCGCCGCGATTATACGCGAGAAGTACGACGAGGACGGGAACTGTTTGGAGACAAGTTATTATGGCGTCGACGGCGAGCTGAGGGCGGGTGAGGACGTTAGCCATGCTATTAGGCGTTATAAATACGATGAGCGGGGGAAAAAGGTCGAAATGGGATATTACGACGCGGCCGGGCGGTTAACGGGGGCTATTTACGAAGGGGTCGCTTTGATTCGGACTAAATACGACGTGCGAGGGAACGAGGTCGAGAAGGCCTATTACGACGCTTATGGCGAGTTGGCGGGGGATAACTACGCCGTTGCTATTTACCGGTACAGGTACGACGACCGGGGGAAGGAAGTAGAGGAAAGCCGATACGGCCCCGATGGTGCGTTGACGGAAGCCCGGGGCGGCGTTGCCGTCATCCGCACGGAGTATGACGCTCGGGGTTTTAGTATAGAATACTCTTATTTACGACGCCGAGCAGGAGCTAACGGAAAACGAAGTGGGGGTGGCTATTGACCGTTATAAATACGATGATAGGTGGAATAAAGTAGAGAGGAGTTTTTACGACGCCGAAGGCCGATTAACCGAGGATAGAGAGGGCGTCGCTATTTACCGCAAAAAGTACGACGACTATAACCAGGTTGTGGAGTGGAGTTACTTCGGCGACGACGGCCTACCGACGTCGGGTAAGTTTTGCGGCGCGATAATCCGGAGCAAGTACGACGACGACGGGAACGAGGTGGAGGTGAGCCTTTACGGCGTCGATGGCGAATTGATGGAAAACGGCGACGGCGTGGCTACCTACCGTTACTTATACGACGAGAACGGGGAATCTCGTGCCATCATCGAACTGGATAAAAAGGGGGAAGCAATCGTGCGAGAGGGAGTATGGTTAATCGAAGGCGTCCGCCGATAGTCGGAAGGCAGATAGGATTATTCCCCCAATACTAACGTTTTAAACCCGCCTCTCGGCGGGCTTTTTTTATAAATTGCGCCGGCGCGTTTCAGACCGGCGCGCGGCGGTTGGCGGCGGGTTCTTTCGTTCCCAAGGCCGCGGCCGCCCCCGCCAGCGAGAGCTCGACGGCCACCGTCGCCAGCCGGCTCGCGACCGCGAGAAAGGCCGCTTCCCCCGGCGGCAGGTACCCGTGGAGGAATAGCACGACCAGCCCTTCGCGGACGCCCAGGCCGGAGGGGGTGAAAACCGCCGCGTACCCCAGGACCGAGGCCGCGACGTACGCCGCGCCCACCCGGACCGCCAGGCCGGCGTCGAGCGGGACGAAGGCCGCGGCGAGGAACGCGAAGAACACCCCCGATATCAAGCAGTAGGAGGCGTAAGCCAGGGCGAACCCGGCCGCCTCTCCTCGCCCCATTACCATGCCGGCGTCGAATTCCCCCCGGCCGACCTTCCGTAATGCCCATCCCAGGAGCCGCCGCAATACGCCCGGTTGGAGGAGGGCGATTAACGCGCCGGCGCCGACCGCCGCCGGTATCAGCGCCCGCCACGATAGGAGCGCCGCCACTACCGTGGCCGCCGAGGCCGCGGCGACCGCGAAGCCGCCGACGGCGGCGAAGACGTTCTCGTACGCCAACGCGAGCGCGGCCGTCAGCCGCGGAACGCCCCGCCGTTCGTACATGTATATTTTGCCGACGATGACGGCGAAGCGGCCCGGGACGTACCGACCCAGGAGGCTGTAAAAGAAGGGGCGGAGGCCCGCGCGGAAGCTGAGCCGCGCACCCACCCGGCGGAGTACGGCCAGCGAAATATTCAGAAGGTATAGGTAGGAGACGACGAGGGCGCCGCCGGCCGCGGCGACGAACGCCGGCCGGGGAGGCCGCCACCCCGCCCGCACGTCCGGCCAATTGTCGACCAATACCTTGCCGACGAAAAAAAGCGCCGCGGCGACGAGTATTACCTTCGCCGCCGTCCAGAGGACACGCCGCCAACCCCACTTAGCCGTCGGAATCCTCCCTTCGCCGGAGTACGAATATCCTCGTCGGCGCCGTCGCCGGGATGACGCGCGTTAATGCGGCCAGCAATCGCTGTAGCGGCCGCCACCGCGGCACGACGTCGCCCGCGGCGAATTTGCGCGGGTCCGCGACGACCGCGGCCGTATACTCCCGGACGTCGAACGGCTCGAGTAATCGAAAGAGCTTGCGGTAGCTCAAAAGGTTCACGTCGTATTCCTCTTTCCGGCCGCTCGCGCGCAGGTACGCGTTCGCGGCGCGCCGCGGCAGCCAGGAGAGGAACGGTAAATGGTAATGCGGCTCGAGTAGTTGGTACTTGCCCGCCGCCGCCAGGTACGCCACGCCGCCCGGCTTGAGCAGGCGGCGGATTTCGGCGAAGAACGTCTCGACGTCGCGGACGTGTTCGTAGACGTGGTTGACGATTATCAAATCGAAAGTGCCGTCGTCGAAGGGCAAACGCGGCGACGCGCGGCGTACGAACTCGAGGTTGGCGTAGCGGAAGCGGCCCGCGGCGTCGATAGCGGCGGCGTCGACGTCCACGCCGACGAAGCCGGCCGTGAGCCGGGCCAGGTAAGCGGTTATCACGCCCGGGCCGCAGCCGAGGTCGAGCCCCCGCAACTCCGGCCAGGGCGCGGGCCCCAATTCCGCCTCCAGCACGCGCCTAATCTTGCGGCCTTTGCGCACGCCCCGCTGGACGTCCGCGAGCCGCACCAGCTGGTCGGGAGGGGACGCGTAGCCGGGCGCCCCGCCGCTCACTTCTTCCGCCCCACGAGCATCCAATTCAGCGCGAGCACGCCTTTAGGGTCGAGTAAGCGGTCCAGCGCGGGCCACCAGGGCGACGTGAGCTTCGCCAGCGCGACGGCGAACCGTCCCACTATCGGGACGGGCGTTACGAGGGCGAGGGCGAGAACGTTCGCGTTGTGCCCTAAAAACGACAACGGCCCTCCGCACGGCTTAACGTCTTCGGCGGCGAAGCCGGCTCCCTCGGCCAGGAACCGAAGGCCCTCGGCCGTAAATCGATAGTAGTCGTGGGGTGCGTCGTGGAGGCGGCTCAGGTGGGGGGCGGTCAGGACCAGCGCGCCGCCGGCCTTCACGACCCGGCCCAGCTCCGCAAGCAGCGCCGCGGGGTCGCGCTCGTGCTCGAGCACCTGGGAGCAAAAAGCGGCGTCGAACGCGCCGTCGCGGAAAGGCATCTTTTTCAGGTCGGCGGTGGCGTCGGCGTTCCCGTGCTCCGACAGGTCTATGCCGATAACGCGGCCTTGTTCCGCGAGCACCGGCCGCCAGGTGCCGTAACCGGTGCCGGCGTCGAGTATCAGGCCGTGGAGATGCGCCGCCGCGTACGCGCGGAACTGCCTATATAACGCGTAGTTGCCCGGCGTGAGGTAGAAGTAGCCGCGGCGGCCCGCTTCGCACAGCCGCAGCTTACGCCAATTCGCGGCCAGGCCCACGTTCAGGCCTCCGCCGCCTCGGCGTAGAGTTGCGCGATTATTTTAAAATCCCTGCCGGCCGCGGCGGCCAGGCAGCTCGCGGCGAAGCGGTCGCGTCCCAGCTTGAGGGTTTCGACGATCTTGGCGGCGAGGTCGCCCGCGTCGGCCGCGTTGGCGAGGAACCCGGTCTCGCCGTCGCGCACGAATTCCGGGATGCCGGCCACGCGGCTGCCCACTACCGGGCAGGCCGCGGCGAAGGCCTCGAGTATCACCGTCGGCATCCCCTCGGTTTCGCCGTCGCGCGCCACGATAGACGGGACCGCCAGGACGTCCGCGGCGTTGTACATCAATTTCAGTTCGTCGTGGCTTTTGGGGCCGACGAAGGCAACGGCGTCGCCGAGCTCGAGTTCTCGCGCCAGCGCCCTCGCGCGCTCGAGCCCCGGGCCGTCGCCGACGGCGACCAGCCGCGCGGCCGGTATCGCCGCCGTAACTTCGGCCATCGCCCGGATTAAGTACGGCACCCCTTTTTTCTCGACCATCTTGCCGACGAAGAGAACGGTGGGCGCGTCGGGCCAGCCGAGCCCGCCTTTGGCCTCCGCGGGAGTATAGGCGGGCGCGAAAGAGGGGGCATCCACGCCGGCGGTCGTCGCTACCGCGTCCACGTCCCGGCCTATCAACCGGCTAGTCTCCCGGATAATGAATTCGCTGTCGGCGAAGACCTTATGGGCGGTACCGATAACGCGGGCCGCGACGCGCCGGCCCCAGGGCACGCGTTTGAGGAAGAAGACGTCCGCGGCGTGTATCGTCAAGATATGCGGGACGCCCGCGTCGGCGGCCACGGGCCCCGCGGCCCATCCCGCCGGCACGAGCCAGTGCGTGTTCACGGCGTCGAAGCGGTAGTTTCGCGTCAGGCGGCGTACCGCCCGGCGGAACCACCATAATAGAAAAGGCGTTTGGATTTTCGCCAACGCGCTGCGCTTCGCGTTGGCCATAATGCCGGTCCCGTCGGCCAGGCGCTCGAGGCGGGAGGGGAGGAAATATTTGAAGCGGCGGACCTCGACGTCGCCGATTTTTTCGGTCAGCGCCGCGCCGGGGTGATGGGGCGCGAGCGCGGTCACCTGGAAGCGTTCGGTCAACGCCGCGGCGAGGTCGTATACGAAGCGCGCCGTCCGGCGGTCGCCTTCGCGTAGGGGAAACGTCGAGGAGCAGATCAGGAGGCTTTTCATCCGCGGCCGTATTGGTCCTGTTTGATGCGGTAGAGCACGTCTTCGAGGAGGCGCCGGTTGGCCGCGACCAGGTCCGATATCAGCGCGATTATGATGACCTGGAAGCCGAGCAGGATTAGGACGCCGCCGACGAACAGCGATTGGACGTGGCCCGTAGGGCCGGGTATCGTAAAGTAGAAATAGAGGAACCGGCCCAGAAGTAAAAGGCCCGCGCCGACGATGAGCAACCCCGGCGTACCGAGCACCCGGAGCGGCCTGAAGAGCAGATAGGCGCGGGTTATCGTGTTGACGGAACGGCGCAGGTATTCGGGGATGGAACGGAAGAGGCGGCTGGGCCGCGTCGGCAGGTTGACCCGCACCGGGACCTGCTTGACGGTGAGCCCTTTGTACCCCGCCTGGATGAGCGTTTCCAGCGTGTACGTGAACGACGAGAGGACGACGAGCCGCAGCGCGGCCTCGCGGCTGTACGCCCGGAAGCCGCTGGTCGCGTCCGCGACGTCGATGCCGGAGAGGGTCCGGACGGCGAAGCTGCCCGCGCGCTGCAGCATTTTTTTAAGCGGCGTAAAATGGGGTATGGCGCCGAGGTCGCGGCACCCCACGACCAGGTCCGCTTCGCCCGCCAGCACGGGCGCGACGAGCTTCGCGACGTCGGCGCCCGCGTACTGGTTGTCGGCGTCGGTGCCGACGATGATGTCGGCCCCCCGGGCCAGCGCCGCGTCGACGGCGGTCCGAAAGGCCGCGGCCAGGCCCAGGTTGCGCTTGTGCCGCACGACGCAACCGACGCCGTGGGCGCGGGCCACCTCGGCGGTATCGTCGCTCGAGCCGTCGTCCACCACCAACGTCTCGAGCTCGTCCGCGCCGGGTATCTCGCGGGGAAGCTCCGCCAGCGTAGCGGGCAGCGTAGCGGATTCGTTGTAGCAGGGTATGACTATCGTTACTTTCAACGTTTGGGGAATATCGAAGTCGGGCCGGGCGCGCCCGGCGGAACTTTTTCATATTATAGCACGGCCGTTCTCCGCCCGGTTAAACAATTCCGGCCGCGGTGCATAGCTCGTTGACTAAATCGCCGCGCCGTGTTATCTTCGTCCTCAACTTCAAACCTAAGGAGAGCGTTATGGAAAAGCTGGGTCGTGTGCTATTAGTCGGCGTCGTCGCCGGGTTGGCGCTTTCTATTATGGGCACCGTAACGCATTTGCTCGTAACCCCCCTTACGGTGGACGTGGAGCGCGTCTTCAAGGACCAGGGTTTCGAGATCGTACTCCTGGGGTTTTTCTTCGACCTGGCTACCGGCTTCTTCTACGTTTTGGCGTTCGCCATTTTCCGCGGCGCTTGTCCGGAAAATTTCTGGAAGAAGTTCGTTCTCTTCTGGCTGCTATTATTATTAATAGGGGTCGTGCCCCGGGCGGCCGACGTCTATCGCTATTTCAAGTTCCCCGACTTACTGGTGCTGGCGTGGCTTGTAGCATGGGCCGCGGAGGCCCTCGTCGTGACGGCCTTGGTAGCCCTCCTTTTCCCGAAAACCAAGGCCGGGGCGCAAGGCGAAACTTAGCGTGAGGAGTTAGGATGAGGATAGTTTCGGTTTCGTGTTTAATCCTGGCCGTCGCGGCGGCGGCCGGCGCGCAGGGCTACCGGCCCGCGGGAACCGGCGGCGCCTTCTATTTCGGCGCCAACTTCCCGACCCTCGACGGCATAAGCGACGAGTTCGACGCGCTGGGGTTGGATACGCCCGGTTCCACTTATATGATGGGCGGGACGGTCCGGTACAATTTCGCTAACGGCCTACAACTCGGCTACTACGGCGGCGGGTGGGCGTTCTCGACGGGGGCCATCTTCGACGACGGCGTCGTGAAGAATTGCGAGATCGGCTTCGGCGTGCATCAGTTCGTCGGCGGCTACAAGACGTACTTCGGCGAGCGGTGGGGCCTCTTCGCCGGCGGCGGCGTCGGCATCCTGGACGTGTCCTATACCAAGACCATCTCGAGCGAGTCGTACAGCTTCGGCAACGTCCCGTTTCCGGAATCCGTCACGTTCGTCTCGGAGCTGCACGGCTTCAGCTGGTCGGCGCAGGCGTTCGTCGCGCCGCAGTATCGCATCCTGCCGTGGCTCGGCCTCGGCTGCGAGGCCGGCTATTTCCTGATGAGCATACCGGAGGGCGAGTTTAAGCAGGTGGGTACCAAGATGGCCGCGGCGCCCGAGCTCGACCTCTCCGGCCCGTTCGTCAGGTTCGGGCCGATGTTCAACTTCTAGCGTCCGGATTAATACGGTAAAAGTAGGGGCCGAATGTAGGGGCCGACCTTCAGGTCTGTGGGGCCGACTTTCCAGTCGGCCTTCTTGTTTTTATCCAAGGATAGAAAAGCGGGGCCGAATGTAGGGGCCGACCTTCAGGTCGGCCCGTTTTATATTCGATACAACCGCGGTTACTCCGCTGGCCGGGTCGGCGCGGGTACTCCCCGGAACGAAGCCTTCGCCGACAATCCCGCCAGTCCCGCCGCGCGACGAAGCGGCCGTAGAAAACGTAACCCAGGCCGAGAAAGGCCAGCGAGATAGCTATAATCGGAACGCCCGACATCTTTTCACCCGGTATCTTTTTATAAAATTTAAGATAAACCGGCCGCGTTATCAAGGTTAAGCTCGCAGGCCCGGCCGGCCGGTAACATATTTTTCCGATATCGGGGTTTTTTACTTGGCGTTGGGTGTTACCATCGTGGGACAGGTATTCCTACCTGTCACGCCGTCAGTTGGTAACAACTGACGGCACCGCTAGCAGCCGGCCGGAGGGCGGAGCATCCGAAAGCATTAAAGGCGGTTGCGGAGTTTATCGTTTTTTGATAATATTTCCGTCCCACTGGTAGAAGGAATAATTATGGAAGGTATTTACCTCGATTACAATTCCACGACGCCGACGGCGCCCGAAGTCGCCCTGGCCATGGCGCCGTTCTTCACCGACAACTTCGCGAACCCGTTCAACCTGCACCGCTTCGGCCAACGCGCCCGCGGCCCGGTGAACGAGGCGCGCGATAGCGTCGCCGCGCTCCTCGGCGCCGCTTCGCCCGACGAAATTATATTCACCGGCGGCGGCTCGGAGTCGGACAACCTCGCCGTCAAGGGCGTCGCGGCCGCCTCCGTAAGCCGAGGCCGCCACGTCATAACTTCGGCCATCGAGCACCCGGCGGTACTCCTGGCCTGCGAGTGGCTCGCCGACATGGGTTGGGACGTTACGTTCCTCCCGCCGGACGACGAGGGGATTGTTAATGCCGACGCGTTGGCGGCTGCCATCCGGCCGGATACGGTCCTGGTCTCGATAATGCACGCCAACAACGAGGTCGGAACGGTGGAGCCGATCGCGGAGCTGGCCGCCGTCGCCCGCGAGCGCGGCGTCCTCTTCCACACCGACGCCGTCCAGACCGCCGGCAAGCTCCCGGTAAACGTAAACGACCTCGGCGTAGATCTGCTCTCCATCTCGGCCCACAAGTTCTACGGGCCGAAGGGCGTCGGCGCCCTCTACGTGCGGAACGGCGTCGAGCTGGTGCCGCTGATTCACGGCGGCCACCAGGAGGAAGGTCGCCGTGCCGGGACGCACAACACGCCGGGCATAATCGGCCTCGCCCGGGCGCTCGAGCTGGCGACGGCCGACCGGGAGGAGGAGGGCAAACGGCTAGGCCGCCTCCGCGACAGGTTGAAGGACGGCATCCTGGCGATGCCGGGCAAGGTGGTCGTTATGACGCCGGTGGGAAAAGCGATGCCCAATACGTTGAACGTCTGCTTCCCGGGCATCGAGGGCGAGGCTATAATGTTGGCGCTCGATATGGAGGGTATATCGGCGGCCACGGGCTCGGCCTGCGCCAGCGGCTCGAGCGAGCCGTCGCACGTCCACGCCGCGATGGGCTGCCCGCCCGAAGTGGCGCGCGGCTCAATTCGTTTCAGCCTGGGGAAATATACGACCGAGGAAGACATAGGCCGCGTGTTGAAGGTCCTGCCGCCCGTCGTGGAGCGGCTGCGCGCGGTATCGCCGACGAACGAGTGACGTATCCGAAAGAGGGTTTGCTATGACCGCGGTTGACGGCGTATATTGGGCGCTCGCGCTCGCGATCGTTTTAATCGCCGCGGCGCTGACGTGGTTTATCGTGCGATGCGCGGGGACGGTGGGCCGCATCACCCAGGTTATCGCCGACGTCCGAAAAGAGGTCCCGGCCGCTTCGGCCAGCGTTCGGAAGGTGCTGGAAAACGCCGAAAGCGTTACGGCGGACGTCGCGGACGCGTCGTCGGTGATACGGGACGGCGCCGCAGCCGTTCGTTTGCTCGTCGAGCGGGTGCGGGACTCGGTGAAATTTCTGGACGAGACTATCTTCTCCAAGCTTGCGGCACTCGCGCCGCTTTTCGTCCTGGCGGGTTCCTGGCTCGAGCGCCTTACGGGCAAGAAGAAAGAGCCGGCCGTTCCGGGAGAAGAAGCGGGCGAAGGAGCCGCGGATAATAAGAGCGATTAGGAGGAACGCGTAATGGCGGAAAGGGATAACAGCGCCGGGTTGGTCTTGCTGTCGTTCATCGTGGGCGGCATCGTGGGCGGCGTTCTCGGTATACTCTTCGCGCCCAAGCCGGGCAAGGAGACGCGGGAGGACATCGCCGAGGCTGCGGCCGAAATAAAGAAGGAAGCCCAAAAGTTCGCCAAAGATGCGAAAGAGCGGGTCGACGGCTTCGTCGAGGAATCGAAGGACGTGATCGCGAAGCTCTCCGCCAAGGACAAGGCCAAGGGCAAGGCTTAACGCGGAGCGGGCCCCGTTGCGGCAAGGGGGAAGAGGGAATAAAAAAGGCCGCGAGAACGCGGTTGCAACTAACGCGACGGGCGGGGCCCGGACCGGGCGGCCTTAGCCGCCGTCTCCTTCCCGCGTTTCTTCCGATTCGTCGACCTGGAACATGTCGCCCGTTTTGACGTCGCTTTCGTCGCCGCCGACCGGTACGCGACGGTAGTACCGGAGGCGGTATTCCTCCGGCAGGTATCGCGACGGTTCGTTGTTGTAAATGGTGAAGGGCATTTTATCGAAGTCGGGTTCCGTCCGGGGTATAATGATGCTGACGGGGCGGGCGAGTTCCGGTAAAATTTCGAGCTCGGGGAATTCGATGACCGTTTCCGTCTCGGTTTTCCCGGTTTCGAAATTTATGACCTTCTCTTCGCGAACGACGTACCCGGCGTCGGCTTCGCTTTCGGCCGTCGGTTCCGCGTTTTCCGGCGCGTCGGCGAACGCCGATAGCGCCGGCGCAGCGACGAGCAGTAACGGGCCTATTAAGAACTTTATTCGCATTCCGTCGCCGTGTATTATTATAACTGATAAAAGGAAGGCAGTCAATCTTTTCCGTCCGGTATAAAACCGCGCGAGAGATAATTGCCGACCACGCCGCGGACGGCGCCCGGGCCGAAGGCCGGCGGATAACGCTCCGGCCTGACGCCCTCGCGCTGGGCGGCGACGAGGCGTTGGAGGCGTTGGAGTCGGCGCCCCGGCCGGCGGCCCGCACGTTGGACCCGAACCGCGCGATAATTTTTTCCGGCGATTGCCGCGGCCGCGGTTCGTCGCGGCTGGCGGCGCGGGCGCGCGCGCAGGCCGGCGCCTTCGGCCTCTGTCTGGTCCACCCGGCGGCGGGTTGCGCCGTGCCGGTGTTGCACGAGCGGGGGTTGGCGGGCCCGGGCGACCTGGTGGCGGCGCTGGGCTTGCCGGGGGGCCAAACGTCCGGCCGCGGTTCGTTGGTCTGGCCCGTCGTCGTCGGCTCGCTGGAAGGGATACTGGCGCGCGGGACGTTTGAGGTCGACGTACCGGATATCCACCGCATAGAGTGCCGCGGCGAGCTGGCGCCGGCCGTGGGCGGCGTGGACGTGGGCTTGTACGTCGCCGGCCAGTTCGGCCGGGGCGGCGCCGAGGGTGCGCTCCTGGAATTCGGCGGCGCCGTCGTCGACGGCATGGCTAACGGCGACCGGGAGGGTATGGCTTCGGCGGCCGCGCTGTGCGGGCCCGTCGCCGTATTGTGCGCGCCGGAGACCGAGGCCGAGGGGTTCAACGCGTTGTTCGATTACGACTTCACACCCCTCACGCCGCAGTTCGCGAAGTGGAGGGGGAACGCCGACTTCGACGTGGCGCCGCTGGCGGAGGAGTCCGACGCGTTCATCCACCGCGTCGTCATCGGCCCCGCGGCGTCGGCGGCCGAGCTCCGGGCGGCCGCGCGGATGCTGGCCGGCAAGTCCGTCCATTCCGACGTTCAGCTGTGGGTATCGCCCGGGTCCCGTCAGGCCCACTTCGAAGCCCTCGCCAAGGGCTACCTCATGGATTTGATCGACGCTGGCGCGACGGTGCTGCCTTCCTGCACCCTTCCGTGGGCCGAGGAGCTCACGTCGGATGACGCCGCGGTCGCGACCACCGGCCTGTGCGGGTTTGAGGTTTGCGTCGAAGCCGGTGCGGAAGTCTACTACGTGAGTTCGGCGAGCGCCGCCGCCGCGGCCTTGGCCGGGGAGCTGTGCGACCCGACGGCCTTATGGAAAAAGCTGGAATCCGATTAACCGTTGTCGCCTTCGCGACCCTCGCGTCCCTGGCCGGCGCGTCGACGCCGCGCGTGGCCGCGGAGTACCGGCTGCGGGTGCCTTTAGCGCCGGCGCCGTTCGTGGCCGCGGCCGGCAGTCCCGCGGGGGACGCGCTCGCCGTTTTCATTTGGCCCACCTTCGAAGGGGAGCCGTACCCCGGGGCGGTCGCGTTACTCAAGGGCGAGGGCGCGCCGCTGGAGCTCAACGGCGTTTGGTCCGCGGCGTTGGACGAACGGTGGGGCCGGTTGGCGGTGGGCGAGCGGGTCGAAGTGGTCGACAATACGCTCGAGCCGCCGTTTTCGCGGGCGAACCTCCTTGGCCGCGAGCTCGGTATGGACGCCGCCTCCCTGGAGCAGTCGTTGTATTACGACGGCTTCGCCGGAAACGGCTACGTTACGAGGCCCGTGATTTACGACTTGGAATCCGATAACCGCGAGCCTTTGCCCGTAGCGGGCGGCGATTTTGTAGACTGGGTCGGCGAATCGCGGCTGGTGATAGGCCGCGAAGCGGGGGCGGCGAAGACGCCCGGCGTAAGCGCCCTGGAGCTGTACGGATACAACCTCGAGAACCGGGCCGTGACGCGGCTGGCCGGCGCCGACGAGGCCGCGGCTAAGTTGGGCGAGAGACTCTCGGCCGACGTGCGGACCTCGCCGTACCTGCCGGCGGCCTGGCGGCTCGCGCCGGCGCCGGGCGCAGGAGTGAGCCGGTCCGCAATAAAGTTGGCCGTGCCGGCGCGGGGCGGGTCCTTCGAGAACGGGGGTAATGGCTTTTCGTGGCGTCCCGACGGCGGCGAGCCGGTGTTCGTAGCTAAGGGCGTCGTCGTCGCGGTTAGCGGCGACGGCACGTGGGTCGTCGCGTACGGCGGCGACGAGGGCGGGGGCGCCGTTACGGCGTACCGGCTGGCGTGGCGTTGAGATTTCGACCCCTCGGTAACGCAGCAAAGAAAAGGCCGGCTCGAGCCGGCCTTTGCATACGTGCCCTTAATCCGATAAGGCCGCGATTATAGCTCGGCAGAAGGCGGCCAGGTCCGCCGGCGTGCGGCTCGTTATTATCCCGCCGTCCGCGACAACCTCGGCGTCGACGAATTCCGCGCCGGCGTTTATTATGTCGTCTTTGATGCTCTCGAAGCAGGTGGCGCGTTTACCCCGTAATGCGTCCGCGGAGATGAGCACTTGAGGCCCGTGGCATATCGCGGCCACGGGCTTTCGCGCCCGGACCATTTCTTTCACGGTCGCGACGGCGTTTTTGAACCGGCGGATGCGGTCCGGCGCGTGGCCGCCGGGGATTACGAGCGCGTCGTAGGCCGCGGCGTCGACGTCTTTATACGCCAGGTCGGCTCGGGCCGGGTAGCCGTATTTGCCATAAAAGACTCCCTTTCGGGCCGCGGCCACGTCCACCACCGCGCCCTCCTCTTCCAACCTTATTTTTGGGTACCAGAACTCGAGGTCCTCGTAGCCGTCGTCCACGAAGATAAGTATTCTGTTGCCGGCCAGCGTCATACTTACGCTCCTACTTGACGACTACCATCTTCTTCGACGCGCCGTCGCCTCCCGCCGTAAGGCGGTAAACGTATACGCCCGGCGCCAGCTCGAGCGCCACCTGGAGCTCGTTCGCCCCTCCGGCAAAGATGCCCTCGTGCCGCCAGACCTCGCGGCCTGCCAGGTCGTATACGGCCAGCTCGGCCGGGCCGGCCGCGGCCAGCGAGAACGCGAACGTCGTCCTCCCCGGTGTCGGGTTGGGGACGTTCTGGTGGAGCGCGAAGGTAACCGGCTTCGTCGGCGGCCGGACCTCCGCCGGCCCGAAGGTCTCCCGGCCGCCGCTCAGGTCCACCGCCTCGAGCCAGTAGCGGTAACTCTTATTGGGTTCCACGTCGCCGTCTACGAAAGTATACGGGGAGCGCCCGGTTATCAGGTTTGCGTTCAGTTTTACGCGGCCTTCGTCGTGGCCCGAGGCGCTTTCGCGGTAGAGGTTGAATCCGGCGAGGTTTTGCCATCTACCGCGCCAGGAGACGCGCACGGCGTCGCCGGCGGCCCGGGCGACGAAGCTGTCCGGGCCCGTCACCGGCACGTCGTCGTCCAGTCTTATGGCGTATATGTCGCCGCCGCGGCCCATTTGATTAAAGTGGACGTGTTTCCCGGCGGCGGTGGCGTAGACGTTGTCCCCCGATATCGCGACGTCGCAACAGGCCATCGACCCCGGCGTGTCGACGCCGAAGAGGTAATCGCCGCTGAGGCCGTTGAAGACCTCGATTTCGGGATTCAATTCATCCTGGTTGCCGAGGGAGGCCGCGACGAGGTACTTGCCGTCGTCGGCAACCGCCATCTCATTGATTAAATCCTGGTACGAGCCGGTCACTACTTTGTAGTTAAACGTCCACGTCGGCGTGGATGAGGGGAGGGTATGACAAACGATACGCGCCTGCTTGAAGTCGGTCCGGTACCAGGCGTTGTAGAGGTGGCCGGCGCCGTCGAGGACGACGCGGCCGCTGTAGAAGCCGGGTTCGCTGTGGACGAAGAGCACTTCGTACGTGGACCCGTTCCACCGGCGGGCCGTCGTCGTCGTGAAGCCGTGAACGAGGTATAGGCCGTCGTGCGACAGGCCGTGGCAGTCGGTCGAGGAGCGTGCGTCGACGCTCTCCCGTAGCGTCAGGCTGGTCCCGTTGAATCCGAAGACGTGGAGCATAGTGCTGACGCGGAATAGTATGAACTTGCCGTCGGGAGTAACGACTAACGGCCCCCGCTGGGCGGTTCCGCTGACGGTCTTTTCGTCTAGTAGGGAACCGTTGTCGGCGTGGAGGATACGGAGTTTTATGTCGCTCCCGGTGGAGATTAGCGCGGCTACGAAGCTGCCGTCGGCCGGCATCCCGACCGGACCGCGGACCGTTTCGCCGCCGCTCGGCGTATGAGTCCAAACGGGTGTGGAGGAAGCGCCGCGGAAAAGTTTAACGTCGTTGGCGGCGCCGCCGGTGAAGCCGGCGCAGAAGGCGTCCTTGTCTCGGGCCGCGGCCGTGAAAACGCTCGCTCCGGCCTCGACTTCCCAATCGAAGTTGCCCGCGCCGGCGGTGCGGAAGAGTTGCGTTGCGCAGTCGTTCGTGGCCGAGCCGGCGAAGACGAACCGGCCGCCGTACCCAAATCGCGCCGTCGTTTGGTAAACGGTGTTGGCCTCGTTATGGGTCCAGAGGACTTCGGGCGGCGTGTCGACGTAGGGTTGGGGCAGGGGGCCGCCGAAGGGCGCGTCGGACGCCTCGGTCCGCGTGAATACGCCGTCCGCCGTTACCTCGAGCCAGGACCTCTCCGCGGCCGTTGCCCCGGCTGCCGCGCACAAAACAACCGACGCTATTAGGAAAGGTTTAAACGTTTTCATGGCTTTTACCTCCTATGGGTTGTAACCTTAGCGGCCTCGCTTACTTCGGCCAAGCCGTTTCATTCTACGATACTTACCGAATTACCACCATCTTCTTCGCCGCGCCCTCCCTTCCCGCCGTAAGGCGGTAAACGTATACGCCCGGCGCGAGGTCAAACGTTACCTCGATTTCGTTCGCCCCCTCGGCGAAGGTCGCCTCGTGGCGCCAGACCTCGCGGCCTGCCAGGTCGTAGACGGCCAGCACGCCCGGGCCGGCCGCGGCCAGCGAGAACGCGAACGTCGTCCTCCCGGGCGTGGGGTTGGGGACGTTCTGGCGGAGCGCGAAGGCAACCGGCTTCGTCGGCAGCCGGACCTCCGCCGGCCCGAACGTCTCGCGGGCGCCGCTCAGGTCCACCGCCTCGAGCCAGTAGCGGTATTCGCCTTTCGGTTTGGCGGCCTCGTCGACGTAGCGATAAGGCGAACGCCCCGTTATTAGCTTCTCGTTGATTTTTGATTTTAGGCCGTCGCGTGCCGCGGCGACGCTCTCGCGGTAGAGGTTGAAGCCGGCGAAATCCTTCTCGGCCGACGTAGCCCACGAGAGCGCGACGCCCCGTTCCGCCGGCCGCGCGCGGAAGTAATCGAGGACGACGCCGACGTTGCACGTATTCTTCTGTAGCAGCCAAACATCCTTGTCGAAATATACCCAGTAGATTTCTTCGGGCAACGTAAACTCGAAGGTGTGTTCGCGGCCGTCGACCCATACGGTCTTCGTATATTCGTCGTCGCCGCGGGCGGCGAACGTGAGGTCCACCGGGCATTTGAACAGCGGCGTCAGCGGCGTTACTTGCTGGACTTGCTCTATCTTGACCTTTACCGTCTTGCCGCCGCCCGATTTGACCCAGGAATATTTAAACTCCGGATAGCCGGCTTTATATACCCATTGCTCGAAGAACCAGTCGAGGTCGGCGCCGTACGCTCTCTCGAATTCGTACTGGAGGTCGTCGGTTACGGCGGTTCCGTATTTATGCGCGGCGCCGTAGTCGTTCCAGGCGCGGTAGAAGTTTTCGTCGCCCACAAGCCGCCGCAACATGTGTAAGACCCACGCGCCCTTTTGATAGACGGTGGCGCTCCACGGGTACGTCGGGTCGTAGACCGAAAAGCGGCGCGACGCGTCTTCGCGGAAGTAACTGTCGGCGTACGAGCGCATGTGGTCGCGGAACGCGGCGTCGCCGTAGCGGTACTCCGTGTAGAGCGCGTCGGCGTAACTGGCCTGGCCCTCGTTCAACCATAAATCCTTCCACGTGCCGCAGGTGACCATATCGCCCCACCAGGAGTGGGCGAGCTCGTGGGCGAGGAGGTGGTCGCCGTTGTGGTGGGGGCCTATGTAGCTGGCGCGGATGAAGGTGCAAGTCTGGTTCTCCATCCCGCCGAAGTTGGTCATATCCACCGCGGCCACGCCGTACTTCTCGGCCTTGAACGGGTAGTCGCCGAACTTGGCGGCGAAGCAGTCGAGCATGTCGAGCTGGTGTTCGAAGAAGGTGGGCGCCGCGCCGGCCTGGTTCCCATATACGAAATAATTGACCGGCATACCGCGCCAGGTCTGGTTGAAGCCGCGGTAGTATTCGGCGCACCCGATGGCGACGAGGTAGGTGGCTATGGGGTAACGTGACACCCAGTGGAAGAGGCTGCTGTCTTTGCCCGCCGGCCCGCTCCAGGCGAGGAGGCCGTTGGAGGCCGCGTACCAGTCGTCGCGGACCGTTAGGTAGAGCTCGACGCCGTCGTCGGCCTTGTCGGCCGGGCGGTCGTTGCAGGGGAACCAGTTCCGCGAGTAACTCATCTCGGTGGAGGTGAAGACGCCGCCGGTCGTGAAGAAGAAGCCGTTCCCCGGTTTGCCGTCGTATTCGACGTCGACGTCGAAATCCTCGTCTTTCGCCATAGGTCGCTCGAGCGTGACCGTAAGCAGATTGTTATCGTGGGTGAACGCGAGCGCTTTACCGGCCCGGGCGACGCGGGTAACCTTGAGCAGCGTCGTGAAGTCGAACGAGAACGTCGTGAGCGACGCTTCCTTGCTTCGTACGCGCGTCGTCGTCTTCGCGTCCACCGTAAGCGCCTCGTCGTCGATGGTCATCGTGATGGTGTATTTGCGGACGTCGTAATTCGCCGACGCCTTCGACGGGAGCAGCGGCCCCCTAGCCTGGGGTTCGAAGAGGTGGCCGTAGAACAGCTCGTCCTGCGCGCCGGGGAGATATGGGGGCGGAGGGCCGGCTGCGGCGGCCGCGGCGGCCGTGGATACGAACGCTATTAACAATGTTCTAAACCCTGACATGAATTCTCCGTAATTAGTCAAGCATTATTTACCGGGTGCGATTTGGTTCGCACACTACGATTATAGTTTAAATATGGGAATTGTTCCAATATGAAAGTCGAGCCCCCGGACGACGGCGCGGTAGGATGTGATTTTTAAATAAATCCGGCTAAGGCGCCGCGTTTTCAGTAGCCGTTTCGGCTTGCGGTTACGACCCGGTCGACTACCGCGGCGGTCGGGTGTACGGCCAGGTAAACAAGTGCGACGAGTGGGGCGTGGGCCCAAAAGAGGGTGGCGAGAGCGCAAAGTACTATAACGGCCGTACGCGTCCCCTTGCTCGCGAGCGTGGGCCTGGCGGGAAGCTTCAGGCCCAGCTCGCCCGCTCGAGCGCCCGTATAACTAACCAGGTTGGAGGCGACGACGGCCACGGCGCCGAGCGCGAGCACCGCCGGCAAATAGACGGCGGACGGCGGCGGCGTCCGAACGAGATATATTATCGTTCCGAGTACCATCGCGCCGTCGACGACGCGGTCGAGCACCGAGTCGAGGAGCGCGCCGCCCGGGCTCGACGTACCTCTCAGGCGCGCGAGCTGGCCGTCCACGCCGTCGAGGATTTGCGCGGCGGCGGCGGCGACGCCGGCCTGCCACCCGTAGCCCAGCGCGAAGACGACGCCGGCGGCGGTACCGGCTAGGGCCGACGCGGCCGTCGCCATCCACGGCCTTGCCCCCGGAACGCGGTTGAGTATTAAACTGACGGGCGCGCTGAGGTAGCGCTTTATCCACCGGAGGACGAAGCGGTCGGTGGCCTTGTTGCGCCAGTCGAGCGGCCGGCCGTCCCAGGATATATTGGAGTTGTCCACGTTGGCGTTTTCCCGGTTCATTTAACGCGCGATTATCCGGCTTTGACGGCTACGATTAAGACCGTACAGGCGAGCTCGCGAACGAGCGGGAGCCGCTCGAGGAGACTTTCGACTCCTTGCATTATTCTTAATAGGGCGTCCGGCGTATATTTCAACGCGAACAGGAATTTTCTAGTCGCGACGACCGTGAAGGCCGCGTCCTCGAGCAACGTCCGGAGATTCCTTTGCGGGATGGGGAGGTGGTAGCTGTGAGGATGATACGATGCTCGGCCTACGTCGGGAGTAGGGTAGTGCATGAAAGGTAAAAGGCGTCGCAACGAACGTGATTTATACAATAACCTTTTCCCTATTTCGACGAAGGAGTTGTAGTTAGGGGTCGAGAGGACCAGCGCTCCGCCCGGAGAAATCACGCGGGCCATTTCGGCGAACGCGCTGCGTCGGTCCCCCTCGAAAACGTGCTCGAGCATCTCGACGGCGGTAACGGCGCGGAAAGTCGAAGGCCGGAAAGGTAACCGCGAGACGTCGGCGTTAATTAATCCGACTTTGAGGCCGTTCGCTTCGCCGATGCATCGCGCGGCGTAAAACCCGCCGTCGACGAGGTCGATTCCGACGGGCCGGAACCCGCGCCGGCCCAGCAACGCGAGCCCAAGCCCCGCCCCGCAACCTACGTCGAGGACCGGCTGCCCCTGCGCGGCCGGGACGCGGCCGATAACCGCCGTCAGCCGCCGGCGCGAAATATAACGCCGCACCCGCGAGCCCAAGTACCAGTATTTCAGTAAATCCGGCGTCTTATCCGGCGGTATGGACGGCGGGATTACCAGCTCCCCGTATTTCGTATCGCCCTCCATCGCATCCTACCCTCGGTCGTTTTCGGTTTTTAAACAAAAACCCCGCGGGCGAGCGCCTCATAATCGGGGCGGTCGCCGGCGAGGTACGCGTTTACGGCGCGTTCGGCGAGGGGCAGCGCGAACTCGTCGAGGAAGCGGCGGACCGCTTCTTCGTCGTACGGGACCGCGCCGTCCGCGTCGCGGTAGTTTTGGCTCAGGATGCACTCCAGCTGGCCCGCGCTCTCGCGCCCCTCCGCACCGACGATTTCCTCGATTTCGGCTCCCGACGAGACGTGCCGCAGTGGCAGCAACAGCTCGACGCCGAAGCGCGCGAGGAGCTCGACGTACGCGTCCAACGTTATCGGTATCTGGTTGAGCTTGACGAGGCCGCCGTGGTTCTCCCGCTCGCCGGCGACGACGACGCGGCATCCCGTCATCTTCGCGAGCGGGATGCGGAGCGCGTGCAGATAGACGTGGCAGCCGATGCACGGCGTGTAGAAGCCGAAGCGCCGGTACAGGGCGAGGACGTACCGGCCGCAGAGCAAGCGCCACAGCTCGGGCGCGCCCATAACGACGGGCTCCAGCACTTCCGCGCCGGCCGCAACGCCGCGAAGCCGCTCTTGCAAATATTCTATTTTTTCGAAGGGTAGTCGCCAGTCGCCGAATTCGGTCCCGGTGTAGGCGATGGTGGGGAGGAAGAAATCGTAACCGCCTTCCGCGGCGGCGCGCAAGGCCGCGGCCAGGCTGTCGGGGCCCGCGATCTCGACTACGGCCGCGTTGGCCGCGGCGTGCAGTCGCTCCACCGTTTCGGCCGGGAGCATCCACGCCGGGAAGGCCGTTACGAGCTCGGCCCTTTCTAATAGGATTTCGCGGTAGCGCGGGTCCATAAAGGCGCCCTTTTATCTCGAGTTCGATTATAAGTAACGGCGCGCGATTTCGCAAACAGAGCTTTTACGCACTTTAGCGCCGCGTTCACCACGTAAGGAAAAAATACACCAAGACGTGGCCTACGAAGCCGGGCCAGATGCTGCCGGTCCGGCGGCGGAGCGCCAGGCTGAGAAAGCTGACCGCGAGGGTTAGGCCGATGAAGGTCGCCGCCTCGAGCGCTTTCAAGCCGGGGACGAGCGGCGCGTACCAGGCCGTGCCGGCCAGCGCCAAAACCACGACCAGCGCGTGTTTCGCGCCCGCGGGCGCCCGGGGCCCGGCTATAGCCGTCGCGAAGCCGTATACGAACCCCGGCCACAGCAGCTCCCACGCCAACGGCCCGAGCGTGAAGAAGAGCGGCCCGTTTCCCGCGAACGGGCTCGAGTAGAACGGCCTGACGTAGTTGACGGCCACCGCGGCCGCGGCTAAGGCGGCCAGCCCCAGGTATCCGTAGACGAGCCGGGCGGTTCCTTTCATCCGGGGGATGCCTACGCCGGCGAAGCGGGGTAGCACGAAGGCGCCGACGCCCAGAACGAAACAGTGGATGATGTCTCGTACGGCGTCGCCGTTAATAACGCCCGATTGGTAGAAGCGCAGGCCCCGCGCCCACGCGTACGCGGCGACGCGCCACACGGCGTAGCCGTACGCGAGCGCGGCCGCGAGGAGCGCGGCGACGGCCAGCGCCCGGGCGAGGGCGGCGGCGTATTCCCGGAAGGACCTCGAGCCGTGGCCTGCGTTCACGTCGTGATTTTATAATAAAATGGGCTCGGGTTGCAAATGATACGTGAGAGGGGGTTAAGAACCGGTCATCCGGTTCGCCCGGAAATCCGGCGGAGTTTTGGCTTGACTTGGAGTCGCGTTTTTGTATATTATTTACGCGCACAAGCCGCGGTAGCTCAGTTGGTATTCTTATAGGACATATTGAAAGCCGCTATTCAGATATTCGTATATCAAACTATCGCTTTTTACTTGACATCCAGGAGGACTTCTGTTATTTTATAAAAAGGTAGCCACGGTACGATCATGGCATAAAAAAGATAATCTCCCCATTACTGCTTAGCAGTGGTGGGTAATAAACTCCCCGCCGCTACACGTTAGCGGCGGGTTTTAGCTAGGAGGGAAGATAAAATGGAACGCGTATTCATCTTTATCGACGGAAGTAATTTCTACCATAATCTTAAATCGATAAATCGAAATACTAATATTAATTTCGCAAAATTCGCGGCTAAAATTACGCGAGAAGTTGGCCAGAAACTGGGACGACAGGTCCTCCTTCGAAAGGTATATTATTACAATGCGCCTATTGATGCGAGCACGGATCCCACTGGCGCTAGCAAACAACAAAGATTCTTCAATAGACTAAGTTTTATTACGAATTTCAAGGTAAAACTCGGTAGGCTAGAACCGCGTGATGTTAAATGCCCGATATGCAAGGGGAACGCGGAAATAGTATGCGCAGCTTGCGGGCAAAAAACTACCACGAGATATGAGGAAAAAGAGGTTGATGTTACTCTTGCGGTAGACATGCTGTCGTTCGCGCGGAACAACTTACACGATATCGCCGTTTTGGTTAGCGACGACGGAGACTTCGCCTCGGTTTTGAAAGAATTAGAATACATGGGGAAGGTAACGGTATTCGCTGGTTTTCATGACACGGGCGCACTCAGGGACGCGTCGGACGTTTTTATCAGGCTAAATCGGCAATTCTTTCAAGGTATTTAAAACCGTTTCCCCAAGCTCAAAACGGATTCCTTTTCACCGCTTTCCTCGACTGGGAAGCGGTATTTTATTTTAACCCTTCTTCGTCCTACCGTAAGCCTTCATCTCGGCGATCGTCAGCGCTCCGAGTTCGCGTCGTTCGGCGAAGTTTTGAAATCGTAGACAGCCGGGTGAGGCCTAAGGACTCGGTAACGCGTACCAGCCCCAAGGCGGCTCCCGTCCTTCGGGCGCGTTAGGCTGAATCGCTTCACGCGTTTTCGTTTGACTTAGCTTATTATATATGATAAAAAATGCTTTGACAAGCCGCGGTAGCTCAGTTGGTAGAGCACTGGACTGAAAATCCAGGTGTCGCCGGTTCGACTCCGGCCTGCGGCAAATATATATGTCTATGCGTGATGGGAATAGATTAGTATCCGCGGCCGCGGCTGCGGCCTTTATTGCGTTAACGTCAGGGACTACCGCCGCCTTCGGCGAAACCGTCGACTTCTCCGGCTACCTCTACGACGAGCGGACCGAGGTTCGCTTCGACGTCTACTCGGAAGAGCAGCTCCTCGACGTAACGTTCACGTACCCGGCGACGGCCGACTTCCACGTCAAGGTGCTCGGCCAGGGCCGCAAGGAGCTGGGCGACTTCGCGCTGGCCGAAGGGCCGGTGATACAGCTCAAGGGCGGCGGCAAGTTCACTTTCGTCGTGTATACGGAATCGGGCGGGGGCGCGTGGACCGCCTTCTACGAACGTTAACCCCGAATGGAAGGAAGCAGCGATGAAAAAGATGGCGTGGTTACTGGCCGCGGTGGTGGCGCTCGCGGCGGCGGCGTACGCCCTCGACGGAAGCGTCAGCGGTTATATTAAAGATAATACCGACGAGGACGAATTCGCCGTCTTAGCGGACTCGGGCGACGTCGACGTCGTCTTCGATTGGCCCGATGGAACCGAATTCTGGGTTACGGTCTACGGCCGGAACCACGACGAACTGAAAGACTTCGACCTGACCGAAGGCGATACCATCAATTTGAGCGGCGGCGGCCTCTTCTTCCTCGAGGTGTACAGCGCAAGCGGCTCCGGCGCCTGGGCCGCGGCGTGGTCCGACACGGACTAAGTATTGACGCCAGGATAGCTCAGTCGGCCAGAGCAGCTGATTCGTAATTAGCAGGTCGCGGGTTCGAATCCCGCTCCTGGCTTAACAAAACCCCCTGAGTAATCAGGGGGTTATGTTAATTCGGAATCGGAGGGAGACGAATTAGCGGGGATTTCCGGCCGTACTCGGGCCGGTATCGCGGCGAGGCGCCGGAACGCGGCATCTCGCTCTTTACGCCGCCGGAGCCGGGCGCCGACCCGACGCCGCGGTCGACGTGCAGGGCCGCGGGTTTTATTCGCCGCGTTGGGCTAAAACGCCGACGGGCCTTAACGCGCCGGGTTGCGAGCCGTTTAATATCGGCGTTTAGAGTGCTTGACATTTAGCCGCCGGTTATTTAATTTTAACTTGCCGCCTCGAGTTCCGCTCATTAAACGCCGGCGGCGATACGATATGGTTGGCAAGTCGAAAGCGAGAACCTCCCGGTTAGCGCGAAGCCGCGTGCTTATCGAGGACTATTATGAGCTTTCCCACCAGGTCCTGCGTTTGGGAAACCGCGGCGTGCCGCGGGGCGAGTTCCTGCGGGAGGCGTTTTCGTTACTGCTCGGGTTCTCAGGTTGCGACGCCGTCGAGTTCCGGTTGCGCGACGGCGATTTTTGCTACTACGCGGAGATGGTCGGCGAACCGAGCCGCAATTTCCGATTCGGTATCATAGACCGCGTCGCCGAGGATGACGGGAAAATCCTCCCGTGCGTCGCCGACGACGCGCCGACCGAAAGGCTATGCCGAGACGTTCTAAGGGGCCGGCTCGCGGCCGGCCAACCGTGTTTGACCGAGAAGGGAACGTTCTGGACCGGCGGCGCGGGCGAAACGTTGGTAAGGGGGTCTTCCGCGGACGGCGAGACCTCGGCGGCGCCCTATCTTATCGGCGGCGATTACGAGTCGCTTATCGTCGCTCCGTTCGCCGTGGGGGTAGGGGACATCGGCGTCCTCCTCCTCAAATCGCGGCGGAAGGATTTCTTCGGCCGCGCCGAAGCGGAACTCTTCGAGGGCGTCGCGCAGAACCTCGGCGTCGCGGTCGCCGACCGCCGCACCCATTGGAAGCTCCGCGAGCGCGTCAAAGAGATGACGTGCCTTTACAAAATAGCCGAGACAGCCTCGCGTCCCGGGATTTCTGCGGAGGAAGTGTTCCGGAAGATCGTGCGGCTGCTACCCCCCGCCATGCAATACCCGGATATCACGATCGGGAAGATCGTGATCGACGGCGCGGTGTACGCGACGGAGGAGTTGGAAGACACGCCGTACAAACTATCGGCGGATATCTTCGTCCACGGCGAAAAAAGGGGCGCGCTCGAGGTACAGTACAAGGAAGCCAAGCTGGATTATGAACCGGGCGTTTTCTTGCAGGAGGAACAAAACCTCCTCGACGCCGTCGCGCGTCAGATAGGTTTGATTATCGAAAATCGCCTCGCGGTGGAGGAACGCGCGCAGCTTCATGAGCAGCTCTGGCACGCGGACCGCCTGGCGACGATAGGCCAACTCGCGGCCGGCGTCGCCCACGAGCTCAACGAACCTCTCGCCAGCGTGCTGAGCTTCGCCGAGCTTTTGAAGGAAGACCCGGGCCTTTCGGCGCAGGGGGCTAAGGATTTGGGGAAAATTTTAACGGCGACGCTTCGCGCTCGCGGAATCGTAAGGCAACTCCTCTTTTTCGCACGCGAGGTCCCCACGATAAAGCAAGCCGTGGACGTCGGCGACGTCGTAGAGGAAACGCTCTCGTTGCTCCAATCCCGTTTCGGCAAAGAGAGCGTCGAGTGCGAGTTTAGACTCGCCTCCGACGTCCCGAAGATCGTAGCCGACCCGGCGCAGCTCCACCAAGTCGTTATTAACCTTCTGGTCAACGCGTTCCAGGCGATGCCGGACGGGGGGAAGTTGACGATAAGTACGGGGGCGAACGGCGAATACGTCTACTTGGCGGTGGAGGACACGGGCGTCGGAATGAGCGAGGAGATAAAGAGGAATATTTTCCTCCCGTTCTTTACGACTAAGGAGGTGGGTCAGGGAACGGGCTTGGGATTGCCGGTCGTTCACGGGATCGTAACCGCGCACGGCGGGTCGGTCGCGGTGGAGAGCGAACCGGGAAAGGGCTCGCGGTTCGAAGTCCGCCTCCCGCTCCGGCCTGCCGTAAATCAAAAGGAAAGCGACGACGATGGTCAACGACGATAAACCGCGGCTCCTGGTAGTAGACGACGTACCCGAAATCTTGGAGGCGTTGCAGCGGAAGCTTGCGGCCCGGGGGTACGCGGTGTTTACGGCGCCCGGCGCCCCGGAGGCGATAAAGCTTCTCGACGAGACGGCCGTCGACCTCGTGATTACCGACATGAAGATGCCGCGCGTGAGCGGCCTGGAATTAATCAGGTACGTACGCGAGAATCTTCCCGACACCGAGGTCATGATGATTACGGCGTACGCCTCCGTTCCCGACGCGGTGGAGGCGGTGAAGACGGGAGCGGAGGAATATTTGGCGAAGCCGTTCACCGACGAGGAGTTATTAGCGGCCGTAAGCCGCATACTCGAGAAGCTGCGCGCGCGTCGTATGACCGAGCGCCTCCCGCGTCCCGGGGACCTCTCGCGCTACGGCCTGGTGGCCGAATCGAAGGTGATGCACAAGGTCTTCCAGGACGTCGAGAAGGCCGCGGCGACGAACGCCACCGTATTAATAACGGGAGAGAGCGGGACGGGCAAGGAACTCGTCGCCCGGGCGACCCATTACGCCAGCGACCGGGCCGCGGCGCCGTTCGTGCCGGTGAACTGCGGCGCCGTCCCGCAAGAGCTGCTCGAAAGCGAGCTCTTCGGCCACGTCAAGGGCGCCTTCACGGGGGCGCGGGATACGCGGGCCGGCTTCTTCCAAACCGCGGACGGGGGGACGATCTTCCTCGACGAGATCGCCGAAACCAACTTGTCGATGCAAGTGAAGTTGTTGCGCGTGCTGCAAGATAAGAACGTCTACATGGTCGGTTCGCGGCGGCCGCACAAGGCCGACGTGCGCATTATCGCCGCTTCGAATAAAGACCTCCTGCACCTCGTAAATAAGGGCGCGTTTCGCGACGACCTTTATTACCGCCTCGCCGTGATCACGATCGACATCCCGCCGCTTCGCGAACGGGGCGACGACATACTCCTCCTCACGAACGTATTCGTCGACAAGTACTCGGGCGAATTGGGCAAAACGCCCCTCCGCCTTTCCGATAAGGTAATCCAAGTTTTCCGGGAGTATAACTGGCCGGGCAACGTCCGTGAGCTGGAGAACGTGATCCAGCGGCTCGTCGCGATGACGGATGCGGAGGAAATCGACGTTCCGGACCTCCCGTCGCTCATGCGGCACCGGACCGTACGGGAGGTCAACCTTACCCGGCCGCTGGAGGAAGTGGAGGTAGAGTATATCCAGAACGTTCTCGCCTCCGTCGGCGGCAACAAGACGGAGGCCGCCGAGGTCCTCGGGATCAACCGAAAAACATTAGCCCAAAAGCTCAAGAAATCCGAGGGATATGGCGATAGTACGTGACGTTGGGCGAGTAAAAATTACGCAACGTCCCTGAATTACCCGGTTCAAGAACCGGTTTTAAAAGGCGGCCCGGATAGGCCGCCGTTTTTTTGCGACCCGGAAAGAACCTAATAGCCTTATTTTACAGGACTTACGCGTCGGCGGTCGGGGGGCGTTTTACTTTGTGAAAATTGGCACGAGTTTTGCACATTATTAATAGCGGAAGATCCTGTTAGCGGACCTTAATAACGAGGCAAAGGAGAACGATATGGCCCGCACCAAAGGGAAAGTAGCGGCCGGGATTGGCGAGAGGGTTGTAACCGAGGGCACCGCGGAATACCTCGGGATTTGTTCCACTTGCAACGCCGCTCCCCATTGCGCCCATAGGATTCGCAACCCCGGCGTCGCGATTTGGGATTGCGAGGACTACGACGACTACGTCGATATCAGCAGTACCGAGATTAACGGCGGCCTTTCGGAGGTCGTACCGCTTCCGCCGAAGTCGCACCGCCCGGAATTTGACGCCATCGAATACCAGGGTTTATGCAAAAACTGCGAAAGACGCGACGAGTGTAATTTCCCGCGGCCTACGGGAGGCGTGTGGCACTGCGAGGAGTACGAGTAACGAAGGCCGACACCTCGCCGAACGCGGCCTCTCGTCGAGGCGCGACGTCGACGTAATTAGGAGGCGAAATGCAACTCACGAAGACGCACGCGAGTGGGCGTGGAGCGGCGGTCGACACCTCCCGCGGGATATGTACGACCTGCATTCACGCGCCGACGTGCGCCCACCGGTTGAAAAACGCGGAGGTCACGATCTGGGAGTGCGACCTCTTCGAGAGCTACGAGGCGCCCCGGCTGTACGAGGCCGTGGAGACGCACCTCGGCCGGCGGGGCGCGATTATGGCGATGCTGGAGGAGATCCAAAGCAAGTACGGGTATCTCCCGGCGGGTGGCCTCAAGGTCGTGGCCGAAAAGACCGGCGCCTCGCTCGTAGATATTTACGGCGTGGCGACGTTTTATAAATCCTTCAGCCTCCGACCCCGCGGTAAGCACCTGGTATCGGCGTGCTTGGGAACGGCGTGCCACGTGCGCGGAGGGCCGGCCGTCGCGGGGGAGTTCGAGCGCCAACTCGGCGTCGCTCCCGGCGAGACGACGCCCGACCGCGAGTTTACCCTCGAGACGGTCGCGTGCCTGGGCGCGTGCGCGTTAGGCCCGATCGTCGTGGTCGACGGCCATTACTTCTCGCACGTCTCGCCGACCAAGGTTAAACGGATCCTCAGGCAAACGCGAGAGGGGCTCGACAAGGTGGAGGTCAAGAAGGACAAGCGGATCTTCCCGATTCGAGTGAATTGCCCGCGATGCAACCACGGCTTGATGGACTCCGAAGCCGAGATCGACGGCTACCCCTCGATCCGGGTAACGATGTCCTTCGGCCGCGAGCACGGGTGGCTCCGGCTCTCCAGCCTCTACGGCAGCTACAGGGTCGAATCCGAATACGAGATCCCCGAAGACGCCGTCGTCAACTTCTTCTGTCCGCACTGCCACGCGGAGCTGCGGGGTCCGGCGGCGTGCCCGGAGTGCGGCGCGCCGATGGTCTCCATGATCGTCCGCGGCGGCGGCGTCGTCCAGATCTGCTCGCGGCGAGGTTGCAAGTGTCACATGTTGGACGTCAACGGCGTTAACATATAAGCGGGTTGCGGCAGGGAAGGCCGTCGTTTTACCCGCGCCACTTAAGGACGAGAGCAGGAACGGATATGCAGCGACTTACTTCCGTCGAAGATTTCGAGGAACTCCGGGGGCGGTTGGAGAGCGACCGGGACCCCGCATTTCCGACTATCGTTATCAACGCCGGGACTTGCGGCCAGGCCAGCGGCGCCAACGACCTCATTCGCATCGCCAAGCGCGACATTTTGAATAAGGGTTTGGCGGAAAAAGTGCATCTCCGCATCACGGGGTGCCACGGCTTCTGCGAGATGGAGCCGTCGGTGCTGCTCGAGCCGGGGGGCATCTTTTACCCTCGCGTCGGCTTGGACGATATGTCCCGGATCGTGGAGGCCGTACCGGCGGGCGAAGTTTTAGAGGACCTGTTGTACGAGGACCCGGCGACCGGCGAGAGAATCGCGGGCGAACAAGACGTCCCGTTCTTCCGAAAGCAGGTCCGTACGCTGCTGGGCCAAAGCGAAAAGATCGACCCGATTCGGGTTTACAATTACGTCGAGAACGGCGGGTACGGGGCTTTCGTTGAAGTCCTGAAGCGGGGCGACCGCGGGTGGACGGTCGAAGAGGTCAAAGCCTCGCGGCTCCGGGGCCGGGGAGGCGCGGGTTTCCCCACGGGGTTGAAGTGGGAGATGTTGGCGGCGCAGCCGAACGGCCGCGGCAAGTTCGTGGTGTGCAACGCCGACGAGGGCGACCCCGGCGCCTATATGGACCGCAGCCTGTTGGAGGGCAATCCCCACGCCATCATCGAGGGGATGCTCATCGGCGCTTTCGCCACGGGCGCCGACCGCGGCGTCGTCTACGTCCGCAACGAGTACCCGCTGGCGATTAAGCACCTCGTTATCGCGCTGCGCCAGGCCCGCGAACTCGGCCTATTGGGAGATAACATCCTCGATTCCGGGTTTTCGTTCGACCTCGACCTCGTGCGAGGGGCGGGCGCGTTCGTATGCGGCGAGGAGACGGCGCTCATGCGCTCGATCGAGGGCAAGACGGGCGAACCGCGGCAGCGGCCGCCGTACCCGGTGGAGAAGGGCATCGACGGCAAGCCGACGGCCATAAACAACGTCGAGACCTGGGCCAACGTCCCGGTACTTTTCCGGAAGGGCGCCGCGGCGTTCGCCCGGGTCGGCACCGAGAATAGCAAGGGTACTAAGATCTTCAGCCTGGTGGGGAAGGTCAAAAACACCGGCCTGGTCGAGGTGCCGATGGGGATTACGCTTCGCGAGGTCGTCTACGACATCGGCGGGGGCCCGTCGGGTAAGGCGCCGGTCAAGGCCGTCCAGACGGGGGGCCCCTCCGGCGGCTGCATCCCGGCGGAGCGTTTCGACCTGCCGATAAGCTACGACAGCCTGGCCGAGGCCGGTTCCATTATGGGCTCGGGCGGGATGATCGTCATGGACGAGAACACCTGTATGGTGGACGTCGCCCGGTATTTTATGAAATTCCTCAAGGACGAGTCGTGCGGCAAGTGCTTTACGTGCCGGAAGGGAACGCAGCGTATGTACGAGCTCCTCGACGACATTACGCGCGGCGAGGGGACGCCGGAGCACCTCGAGCTGCTTGGGGAGCTCGGCGAGGCCGTCAAGGATACGACGATGTGCGGCCTGGGCCAGACGGCGCCCAACCCGCCGCTGTCGACGCTACGTTACTTCCGGGAGGAGTACGAGACGCACGTGCGCGACGGCAAATGCCCGGCGGGCGTGTGTAAGGGACTTATCTCGTTCGCGATCGACCCGGAATGCTGCACCGGGTGCGGCGCGTGCGCCAAGGTGTGTCCCGAGGGGGCCATAACCGGCGAGCCCGACGAGCCGTTTACGCTCGATTCCGAGAAATGCAATAGATGCGGCTCGTGCTACGAGGTGTGCCAACACGAGGCGATCGTAAAGGCGTAGCGCCGGGTCGCCCCGCCCGTAAATAAACCCGCAGAACGGCGAGGAAGAAAAAGTAATGGTGAAACTCACGGTCAACGGCTTGCCGGTGGAAGTGGAGGAAGGAACGACGCTGTTGGAGGCCGCCCGGTTTTACGGCTTCCCCGTCCCGACGCTCTGCTACAAAGAGGGGCTGTCACCCTACGGCGCGTGTCGGCTCTGCGTCGTCGAGGTAGGCGAGGGGCCGCGGGCGAAGCTGGTATCCTCCTGCACGTACCCGGCGCAAGAGGGCCTTAAAGTCCGCACCGCCTCCGAACGCGTACTCCGGGCCCGGCGGATGGTCATCGAGCTGCTCCTGGCGTCGTGCCCGCAGTCGAAGATTATACAGGACATCGCCTCGGCCCACGACGTGCGGCGACAGCGCTTCAAGCAGGAGTACGAGGACTGCATCATGTGCGGCCTGTGCGTGCGGATGTGCGAGGAGCAGATGATGGCCAAGGCCATCGGCTTCCGCGGCCGGGGAGAACGCCGCAGCATCGGTACGCCGTTCGACATCAAATCCGACGAGTGCCGGCTGTGCGGCGGCTGCATCTACATCTGCCCCGCCTGCCAGCTCCGCTGTACGTATACCGAGCCGGAGAAGGCGATATGCGGCGGGTGCGCCAACCTCGCGCCCCCCTGCATCGAAAAAGAGCAGTTCCACGATATGATGTGTTATATGGACCCCTGCGTCGCCTGCGAGATCGATAAGGAATAAATTTCGGAAAGGAGTTATGCGAAGATGTCGTTGTCCAGGATAAACGCTTCGGCCGCCACGCTGACCAAGAACCGAACCGAGGATTCCATCGTCCCGGCCTCCGGGATGTGCGTCACGTGCGTAGACGGCTGCATCGGCATGTGCGAGATCGGCAAGTCGGCCTACCGCGGCCACGAGGTCATCTACCCGCAGCCGTTCGGCGTCATAACCACCGCCGCGGAAAAGGCCTATCCCGTGGATTACTCGCATTTCAACATCATGGGAACCGCCGTGGGCGCGCACGGCGTGGAGGCCGACAGCGACAAGGCTATTTTCCCGGCGGTCAACACCGAGGTCCGGCTGGGCCACGACGATGGCCTTAAGTTCCGGCTGCCGATTATGATCCCCGGCATCGGTTCGACCAACATCGCCAAGAACAACTGGGAAGGGTTGGCCATCGGAACGGCGTTGGCCGGGACCGGCCTCACCATCGGCGAAAACGTCGTCGGCATGGACCCGGAGAGCAAGATCAAAAACGGCCGCGTCGTAGATACGGTGGACCTCAAACGGCGCGTAGCGCTGTTCACGGACAACCAGCGCGACGGTTACGGCGCCATCGTCGTCCAGGCCAACATCGAGGACACGCGCCTGGGCGTCCAGGAATACGCTATAGAGAAGCTGGGGGCGCAGTGCGTCGAGCTCAAGTGGGGCCAGGGCGCCAAGGATATCGGCGGCGAGGTCAAGGTTCGCGACCTGAAAAAGGCGCAGCTTCTGTACGAGCGCGGCTACATCGTCCTTCCGAACCCCACCGACCCGGACGTTATCCAGGCCTTCGAGCGGGGGGCCTTCAAGGAGTTCGAGCGACACTCGCGCGTCGGCATGGTGACGGAGGAATCGTTCGCCGGCCGCGTGGAAGAACTGCGTAAGGCGGGCGCGAAATACGTTTTCCTGAAAACGGGGGCGTACCGGCCGGCGGACCTCGCCCGGGCCGTCAAGTTCGCCTCCAAATACAAGCTGGATCTATTGACGGTGGACGGCGCCGGCGGCGGGACCGGTATGAGCCCGTGGCGTATGATGAACGAGTGGGGCGTCCCGCCGGTAGAAATCCACTCGTTGTTGTACCGGTACGCGAAGCGGCTGGCCGACCGCGGCGAACACGTGCCGGCGCTGGCCGCGGCGGGCGGCTTCACCTTCGAGGACCAGATATTCAAAGCGCTGGCGTTGGGCGCGCCGTTCGTCAAGCTCGTCGGCATGGCCCGCGGCCCCATCGCCGCGGCGATGGTGGGCAAGACGATAGGCCGCACGATCGCGGAACATCAACTCCCGGTCTACGTCGAGCGGTTCGGCGATACGATAGACGAGATCTTCGTGACCGCGGCCGAGCTCCGCAAAGAACTCGGCGACGACGAGTTCGAGAAGCTGCCGCCCGGCGCCATCGGCCTGTACACCTACTACGAGCGCCTCGCCCAGGGATTGCGGCAGCTCATGTGCGGCAGCCGCAAGTTCGCGCTGGAGTACATATCACGCGACGACCTGGCGGCGCTAACGCCGGAGGCGGCCGCGATCAGCGGGATCCCGTACGTTATGGACGTCGATAAGGAAGAAGTCGAGGCGATCTTGGACGCGTAAATTACTTTAACAAGGACTCGGCAAAAGGGCGCCTGGACTTCCGGGCGCCCCGGTTTTTTTGAGGTAGAAAAAGGGGCTTTAGAGGCGATGCCGTTCCCGATACGGGCGTCGGCTTACTATACGACCCGACGCCGGGCGAAAAAATTCCCTCGCGAGAGGGGTTTTATTTACCCGCGCGTTAAGCGCGTTATTTCCTCCTCAAGACGATATTAATTACCTCTCTAACCTCGGGCGCGCCGAAAAGCCGGGCGAGGAGTACGTACGCCGGAACCGCGGTGGCCACGATAGCCAGTAGCGCGCCGGCCTGGGGCAGCGTCGCCGCCGGAACGTAGCGCCCGAGGGCGACCCGGGCGAGCACGAGAAACGCGGCCAGAAGGACGCTCGCGCCGCCGAAGCGCGCGCCCGCGACGGCGATCCGCCTGAATCCTATCGGGCCCACCGCCCGGCGCAAGCGGTGGAGGAGATAGGCCAGCGTGCAGGTGGTCGATATCGAGATCGCGAGGGCAATCCCGGGCCCTTTGAAGAGTAAGGCCAAGACGACGGCGAAGATCAGGTTGCTAACCAGCGCCACGACGCCGCCTCGTATCGGCTCTTTGGGGAGCTTGAGGGCGTAGAACGCCGGCGTCACTATTTGCATCCCGACGAAGGCGAAGAGGCCGACGGCGAAGGCGCCGAGGATGACCGACGTGGCGGCGGCGTCCGCGGCGGTGAACGCGCCGCGCTCGTAGATGACCCGTACCAGCGGCTCGCCCAGGACGATTAGCCCCGCCGTCGCCGGCAGCGATATGAAGAGCGACGCCCGCAGCGCGAAGGATAGGAGGTCTTTAAAGGTTTCTATTTCGCCGCGCGCGGCGTGGCGGCTGATGCGCGGCAGCAGCGCGTTCGCGAGCGAGAAGCCGAAGACGCCCATCGGGAACTGCAACAGCCGTTCGGCGTACATAATGAACGATACGACGCCGACGCCGACGAACGAGGCCGCGGCGGTGCTGATTAACAGGTTGATGCGGATGACGCCGATGGAGAACAGCGCCGGGACCATCAAAATCCCTACTTTTTTGATCGCCGGGTGGCGGAAGTCGAAGCGCGGCCGGAAGCGAAAGCCGACTTTGCGTAGGCTCGGGACTTGTATGAGAACCTGCGCCACGCCGCCCGCCAATACGCCGACCGTAAGGGCGTATATCTGCTCTTGAGGGGTTTCGCCGAAGAGGGGAACCAGGATGAAAAGCGAGCCGAGCGCGAAGACGTTCATCACTATGGGCGCGCACGCCGGGACGGCGAAGCGGTAGAACGAGTTCAGAATTCCCATCGCGAGCGCCGACGTCATCATAAACAACATGTAGGGAAGCATTAAGCGGGCCAGGCTGGCGGATAGGCCGAAGGTCGCGGGTTGGCGCACGAAACCCGGCGCGATTACGGCGACCACCGCCGGCATCGCGAGAATTCCCAGGGTGACGACGATTAAGACGCACGTGAGGAATAGGGTGTAGAGGGATTGCGCGAAGCGGAACGCGCCGTCGCGGCCTTCCCGCTCGAGCTGCTCGGTGAATACCGGGACGAAGAAGGCCGACATCGCGCCCTCGCCCAGCAGGCGCCGGAGGAGGTACGGTATGACGTACGCGATGCGGAAGGCGTCCGTGACCCAGTTGGCGCCGAAGATGCCGGCGAACGCTATTTCGCGCGCCAGGCCGAGGATGCGACTCGCGACGGTGGCGACGCCGATTACGCCGGCGGCGCGGAAGAAGCGGCCGCGGCCGTTCTCTTCCGGTTTTTTAATAACTTGCTCCGGGGCCACGATTATCTTAGGATTTGAGTATGGTGCGCGTTGCGTTGTTGGACCGCGACGGCGTCCTCAACCGGGACCGGCCCGATTATATCAAAAACGCGGCCGAGCTGGAGGTCTTCCCGTTCGCCCGCGCCGCGGTGGAGACGTTCAAGGCCGCCGGGTGGTTGGTCTACGTCGTGTCGAACCAGTCCGTCGTCGCCCGGGGGCTCGCCTCGCGGGCGGACGTAGACGCCGTGACCGCTAAATTGGCCCGCGAGGTCGGCCCGGTAGACGGCGTATATTATTGTTATCATAAACCGGAAGACGGCTGCGACTGCCGCAAACCCGAGCCGGGTTTGTTGCTCGAAGCCCTCGCGGCGGCCGCCGACGCCGGCCCGGTCGAAGAATGTTGGATGGTCGGGGACAGCGCGCGCGACGTCGAGGCCGGCCGGCGCGCCGGCTGCCGCACCGCCGTCGTGCTCACCGGCCATTTAACCGCCCGGGAGGCGAAGGAGCTCGAGCCGCGCGCCGACGTCGTCGCGGATAACGTGTGGGAGGTTACCGAAATCATTACGCGTCTTCACCCGGGTTAACGCAAAAAAAAGGCGGGGTTCGTCCCCGCCGTTTAATCGCTTTCGCATTTCGGCGTCCGGTAGTTACCAGGCGCCTTCTTCTTTTTGGACTTCCAGGTTGAAGACGAGGATGTTGGCGGCCTGCAGCTCTTTCATAACCGAGATGAGTATGCCGTACTCGACTCTCTCCGCGGCGCGTACGTTGAAAATTATTTTATCCGGCGGGACCCCCGCGTTCAAAGCCTCGATACGCGCTGTTTTAACTTTTTCCGTAATGTCGCCCTGACGCTCGATGGGTATATTGTTGACGTAGACGACGCCCTGGCCGTCGATGACGACCGAGACGATATCGACGTCTTTGGGGATCTTTACGCCGGCGGCCGCGGAAGGCAACGTGACCTCTACGGCGTCCGGTTCTTTGAAGGTGGCCGTCATAAAGAAGAATATCAACAGCAATATGATGACGTCCACCATCGGCGTCATGTCGATGCGGACTTGAACCCGCCGCTGCATTTTCCGTAGCATGTTATTACGAACCCCTTCGCGCTCTTAGCCGCCCGCCTCGGCCGTCGCCGCCGTCTCGGGCGCCTCCTCGAGCTGGAGCGAGATCTTCTTCACGCCCGTTTGCTCCGACGCCATTTTGAATTCGTCCAAGACGTCCATCATCCGCGAGTATTCCGCCTGGGGCGAGACGTCGATAATCGTGATGAGGTTTTCGTTTTTCTGTTGGGAAGCGCCGATGTATTTGCCCAATTCTTCGAGCGATACTTCTTTCCCTTCCCGGTACCGCGTATCGACGACGTAGACCTTACCGGCCTCGTCGACCTTTATGGTCAGGACGTTGGATTCTTTGACCTTGACGAACTTCTCACCGGCCCCCGGCTTGGGCAACGTTACCTCCACCGCGGCCGGTTCTTTGAATTGGGAGGTCATAAAGAAGAAGATGAGCAGCAGTATGATAACGTCCACCATCGGCGTCATGTCGATGTAGATGCTGATCCTTCTTCTAACGCCTTTGCCGCCTCCCGCGGCTGGCATATCTGCGCCGGCCATACTTCTATTCCTCCTTCGCCGTCAGGAGGGCCAACAACTCGTTCGACGATTCCTCGAACGTGAAGTTGAATCTGTCTATGCGGTTGAGGTAGTAGTTGTACGCGACGATGGAGATAATGGCGACGGTCAGGCCGCCGGCGGTATTGATGAGCGCTTCCGAGATGCCGGTGGCGAGTTTGTTCGGGTCCGGCCGGCCCTTGGCCGCCAAGGCCGCGAACGCCCGGATCATCCCGACGACGGTCCCGAGCAGGCCGGTCATCGTTCCGATGGAAGCGATAGTCGCGATGAAGATGAGGTTGCGTTCCAGGAGCGAGGCTTCCATGGCGTTGGTCTCGGATATGGATTGCTGAACCTCCGCCCTGGTCGTCGCGGCGTCGTATTGGCCTTTTACGAGCGCGTACTTCTCTATGCCCGCGGCCAGTATTCGGCCCACCACGCCTTTCTGGTCCCTGCAAGCGGCGGAGGCGCCTCCGTAGTCGCCTGCATTAATGCGCTCTTTAACTATGCCGAGTAATCGGACGTGGGTCATCTTCCCCTTCGCCGTATTATACATCGTAGCGCGTTCGACGATGAAGAACAGCGTCAAGAGCAACAGGAAGAAGAGCATGTCGACCAGGCCGCCGCCGCGCGCCACCACCGCGCCGCCCTGGCCCAGGACGTTGGCGTTCTCAGTATTATATATGTTCTCTTCCATACGGACCGCGCCGCCCAAGGCCGCCATAGTGTCGAAGACGAACGACAGGTTGCGGCCCATAACGAAGAACCAGACGACCCACCAAGCGAGGTAGATTACGAACAGCACGAAGCAGATCGTAATGATTATCCTTCTCATTCTTTCCGTCCTCTCCTAACGGGGTTATATAACTAAGCTATAGAGTTCAGCGTTTTAGCCTGCGCTCCGACAGCAAACAGTATTCGAGCAAGTTTGCCGAAGCCTCTTCCATCGAAAAGACCAGCTTATCGATGCGACTTAGGAAATAGTTATAGAAAATTACCGCCATAATCGCGACGATAAGGCCCCCCGCGGCGTTGATGAGGGCCGTCGCGATGCCTTGGGCCAGTTTCGACGCCGCTACCTTCTCGCCCACGCCCGTGGCCGAGATGGCGGCGAACGACTGGATCATACCGACCACCGTGCCGAGCAGGCCGATAAGGTTGGCGATGGACCCGATGGTCGCGATGGGGATTATGTTGCGCTCCAGGAGCGCGCCTTCCATGACGTTGGCCTCTTGCAGCGCCAGGTTGAGTTCGTTTCGGAGGCCCCGCTCGGCGAACCTGCCGGTCATCGCTTTATACTTTTTGATGCCGGCGGCGAGAACGCGGCCTACGGAGCCCAATTGCTCCTCCGCGCTTTTCTCCGCGGCGTCCAGGTCTCCGTCTTCGATGGACTCTTTAACCCGCGGTAATATTTTTTCGGAGGGTATTTTCCCGCGCGCGATGTTCAGTGCCCAGAAACGCTCCAACGCGAAGGCGATAGTGAGTATCGAGACGAAAAACAAAACCGCCACCAAGGGGCCGGCTTGGTAGATCATATCCATCCGTCGTTTCTCCTTCCGTTTGAAAAAAATTAGGATAAACGCGCTTATATGTCAAGGATTTTTTTACCGCGTCGCCGTTCCGTCAGAAGATTATTTCGAAATTACCGTTTATACCTACCGTACGGTAATCTTGCTGTATGCCGGAATAATTCTTGAAGCGGGTCACGGTCCCGGTCACGTCGGCGCGGAGGTTGGTCGTAACGTAGTATCCCCCCGAGAGCGTATATATCCACTCGTCGGTGTCGTCCTGGGCGGCCTCGACGCCGCGGGTCTCGGTGAAGGAGACGCCCGCCGTCAGGTTGAGCTCGTTGCGCCACCGGAGCGTCCCCAACAGCGGGACCTTGAAGCCGTGCGGGTTGGCGACGTCGTAGTACAGCGTCAGCGACGGGTTCTTTTCCGTCAGGATGTGGAACCTGTCGGTCGGCGTATCGCCGTCTTCGAGCTCCTGCGTTTTCGTGTAGGCGTAATTGTAGTCCGCCCGCGTCCGGAAGTTCCGCGTCCACGTCGCCCGCCACGAAATACCGGGCTTTTGTTGAACTTCTACGTCGTTGTCCTGTTGGTAAACCCGCCTCTTGACGTAACTGGCGGCTACCGTCGAGCGGTTGAGGTAGGCCGCGACGAGGGGGAAGTTCTTGGTGCCGTAGAGCTGGCACGTAACGTCCGGGAAGGTGGTGCTTATGGTGCGCGAGGGCAAACCGGTGGTGTTCGAGAGCTCGTTGGAGTAGGAGTAGTCGAAGTCGGTCTGGATGAAGTCCCAGTTCTCCCATTTCGTCCCCTCGCGGTAGCCCAGGAACTCGAGCGGGTGGAAGCGGTTGTTGACGGTTATGCTGTAGCGGCGCCGGGAGTTGACGTATTTATTATAGTTGTCCGCGAATTCGGGCAGGACGTGGTTGCGGCCCATGCGATACCACATCGGCGCCCGCCCCGCCATATCGGTATAGCTCGACGAGCGGATGAGGTCGTAGCCGGGCGTTATGGACCACTTGTTGATGCCGCGGGTGCGCTCGTCGGTCAGTTTGCCCACGTCCACCGGCACCGTAAAGTTGTACGAAGTGGAGAGCGACATGTCGAGCGTCTCGTACGGCCCGAGGTTGGGGCCCGAGTCCATCTCCGGCGGCGTCTCCTCCGTCCCGAGGAGGACGATCTCGCGGTAGCTGCTGGTGTAGGACGTCCCGGGGCGGAGCCCTTTGACGTAGAAGTAGTCGGCGCGCAGGCCGTACGTCTCGTCGAACGACTCCTCGGTCTTGTCTATGCGGTCGCGGGTGTAATCGTAGTCGTAGGAGGGCGTGATTTCGAGGTCTTCGATGGGTTCGAATTTTACCGAGCTCCGGCTGTCGTCCGTCACCCAGTCGGTGTTGGTGCTCTCCTTCTCTTTCTGGGCGTAGGTCGTCTTCTGGAAGTCGCGGTCGAAGTCGGTTCGGACGTTGGTGGGCAAGTACCTCTTCCGGGGGTAGACGTCGTAGTCCATGCCGCCGCTGTAGGTGTCGGACTCGACGGTGCGGCCGTATTTATAGTTGAGCGAATCGGAGTTGCGAAAAGAGAAGTCGCCGCTCGGCAGCTTGTACTTACTGAACATGATGCCGATGCGCCGCGATACGCCGACCGCGCGCCCCTGGGCGTAGATGGACTGTTTGGGGTCGTACTTCTCCTCGGTGACCGTTTCGGACTTGCTCACCGAGCCGGAGAGCGGCATCCGCGCGTTCCACAGGTCCGGCATGAATTTCGCGAGCTCGAGCGTGGCATCCGCGTTTTTACTGGTCGTGGTAGAGCGGG
>Ga0307380_10000167_pt1 | contig 110467 bp, 91 predicted proteins | sample UN3MG_FD_202239 | JGI IMG/M metagenome (GOLD analysis project Ga0307380, IMG submission 202239) | Soil microbial communities from Risofladan, Vaasa, Finland - UN-3 | ecosystem: Environmental > Terrestrial > Soil > Coastal area > Acid sulfate soil | place: Finland: Risofladan, Vaasa | collected...
TTCTGTCTTTTGCATGGCTACTCCTTTTTGAATAAATGGTTAATATTTCCGCCTGATCTTACCTTATATCAGGCTGGAGTAGCCATCGCTTTTTTTCAACCTTCAACTATGGATGGGACAAGCTCTGTTTCCATGTACCTTACCACATTTGCGGCTTTAGTACTCTTGTCTTTCTTCTGTTGTCTGCCAAACAAAAACAAAATCAAACCAATTATTAGAGTTCCAACAGCAACCGAAAAACAGACGATGAATTTTGCAGAAACCGTTCCATCAGTGTTCCTTGCGAAATCCATCGTTATGATGTGTAGAAACGCTGATCCCGAAAATCCAATAAGTACTGCTCCAATGGTGTGATAAAAATTTAAATGTTCACCGATATTCTGAATCTGATTCTTAAGATAATTCCATTCACCCATTGAAATGGGGTAGCCTTTGACTTTTTTCGGCGGTATAATCTCCAAGTCCTGAGTCACTTTATAGGAAGTTTTCTCATCCATTTGTACCCTCCTTCTCGTCTTTAGGTGCTTCTATTGCACCCGCGACAAGTGCATTGACCAAGACGGTATTCCCACAGTTTCGACAAGTTACCGTGACTATAGGCACAATGGGACCACCACCTAATACCAAAGTGCCACTATGATATTCTCGTAACTCGAAAACTTTGTCGGAAGCATACCACTCGCAGGATTCACACATTGGACACTTACGATTTACTCCCCAAGTTTTATTAAGATGTTCAATAACTTTTTTGGGATCAAACTTTGCCATATTCTTCTCCCTAAAACAAACCTTCCCTTTATTAGTCCATATAAAAATTTCCCCCCTTTGTTTATACTTACTCTTTCATCTTGATATCCAACTACTGGTTATATAGTTTCCGTATAACATTCAAACCCAATTGCCGGAAAGCTACGCGATTTTTTCCAATTAACCAATTAACTATCCTTTTACATTCGCCCAAGCCATTAGTAGGTGGCTGTCACTAGTTTTTAGTATTTAAAATAGTATACGGCCTTGTTTGCTTCACCACGTGTAGTGTACCGTGTACGTGAGGATCTGCTCCTTGTCTGGATCTACGACCACGCGGAATTCTATGGTCTGACTATCTGTCTTGGTGTAATCTTGGCTCGCTTTTGTGATTTCCCAGTTGCGCTTCCGATAGAGATACTCAACTACTCTGATCTCAACAGTCTCTTTCTCTTTGCGGTTCCGCACCTTGATCTCGAACGACTCATCCGCCATGTGGCGAACATTGTCGGTTTTGAAATTGACCTGCCGCCTTTCACCCACCAGATCGAAGGCATTTCCCGTGTACACCCGCACTTTTTCATCGCGAGGTGTGTGATCAATCGTATTTTCTCCCGTGAATTCCAACTGCCCGTCATCATCGCGTCGGTAGAACCGCACGCGCCCCTTTGGCAACGGGATTCCAAGGCTGTTCTCCTTGGAATTATCAAATTCACGCATGACATATACCTTCGTCTCTGATTCGGTCCCGTAGTCAGGACTATTGCGTGTCCTTTCTGACGGCCAACTCCGGCGAAGATCTATCCCGGACCCGTTATACACGTAGAAACGGACCGACTTCACACCTGCTGCCCTGACAAACTCAACTTGCTTTGTCTGGCGGTTTCGCAGGGTCGTCCGTCTGTTCAGCGTATAGAGATGATACTCATCAAAGGTCTTTTCAGAGACAGGCGGTGTCGCACTGGCCCCCATTCCACCCATACCGCCCATTAAATACATGGCCTGAGCATCCTTTTGGATCTTGCTGACATCGCCGGCCATCAGTTTGATTCGTGCATTCTCGAATGTCTTGCCACTCTCGTTCTTCATCGTGACCCACCCGATGAGGTCCATAACCTCTCCCTTCTCCGGATAGATCAGATTATAGTCCGCCTCCCAGCTCATACCGCCGGTGATATAGCATAACTCCGCGTTCAAGCGACCTTCTCGTTCTGCTTCTATGAGCCAGTGCAGCGTCGGCTTTAAAATCGTATCGTCCTTCAGCGATGGGAAAAGCGGCTCGCCGGGCAATCCGAAACGCAATCGACCGCCGACTTCGATTATCGGCAGTTCCTCCTTTATATATCGGGGCGGGTATTCATCTTCGAAAAAGAAAGGATCATACCTGCGAACGTTCGCACGGGGGGGAACGCGCCCACTTCGTATAATCTTGCCACGCACCATCTCCGACTCCGTGATAAAGTCGATCTCCTGGCCCTCGTGCAAAGACAGAAGCAAATCCTGAGACACAGGATCAGCCCGATAGTTTTGCTCCAGTATTCTCATAGCGTATTTCCCAGCCGGGTCACGAAGAATTACCGACTGCGGCTCCGCCTTGGCAGTGATGTCTGTAACAGTGACCTCGTTGTCTCCCTTTTTCAGAGATAGCTCTATCCAGTCTCTCACTACGGCGAAGTCTTGGTTATAGATAGTTAATGAAGGCTCAGCAAAAGTCACCATAACATTCGCCAACACGAGGCAAGACGCAATCAAATATATTCTTTCTGTCTTCATGGGACACGCCTTTCTACGAACGGATTATTGATTATATGTTTTGTTAGGGACGGTCACCGCTTTCCGGGCAATGTCCCAAATCTATCACTGAAAACCACTAATCAAAGATGTTCCCTCTCAGTAATGAGAAATTTACCCAATTGAAACAGAATTTTCAAGAAAAAACTTTACCCCGTTAGAAACATGCCTTCTGTCTTCTAATGGGTTCTTCAGTCCTGGAGTTTACCCCCGGTATATGCTCACTTGCTTTCTTAGTCTACCCCCGATGTTAGCCAACTTGCTTTTCTGTCGGGGGCCGGGGGTCTTGTGTCTTGAGTCTGTAGTCTTTTGTCTCTCGTATCAAGTGCCGTCTCTCGAACATTTTTTACGAATTGACTTGAATTTTAACCTGTTTTATGGTATAATACGCCTATGTTAGCCAGCAGGCAAACATAAACCACCAGTAGGCGAAGATAAATCGACATTTCAAATTTCATGTCGTAAGCCAGAAGGCCCAATTTAATTTAGTCGTTAGTCAATAATCAATGAACCATGAACTATGGACAATGTACCACGAGATACGAAACACGCTTAACGCAACCGATACGAGCTGCGCAACCGTCCAATGAAATACAATCTACGAATTATTACGTACGAATTTATCAGTGAATTATGCAAAACAAACCCAATCTTGTCCGCCGTAGGCGGATTGCAAATGAACTTAAAGTTCTGTAAACAAAGGGCTTATGAAAACATAAGCGATTGGACACTTGGTCAAAACAAACCCAAAACAAACCCAAACAAACCCAATTTCCAGGATGCCCAAATGAACGTAAACTCACTAATAACAACGGATTATAAAAATTTTATCCCGCTGGCGGGGCAAAAAAACAAACCCAAACAAACCCAATCTTGTCCGCCGTAGGCGGATTCCGAAAGGCCGAAATGAACAAAAACCTGAAAAACTTACCCATTTTAACCTTTACCGGTACATTTCATCCACCAGTCTTCCCACAGGCCGGTCATTTGTTTGACCTTCTGTGGATATTGTGCGGCCAGATTATACAATTCTGTTCTGTCTTTCTCAAGGTCATAAAGTTCCCAGTCGGCCTGGCCGTAGCGGACAAGTTTCCATTTACCTCTCCGAACCGCTTTGGCCCTGCTGAACTGCCAGTACAGTACATCGTGTCCCTGTCTTTGTTTTCCCTGGAAGATTGGCAGCAGAGATTTGCCTGAGAGGGGCTTAAGTTTCCTGCCATTGATTTGGCCTGGATAGTCAGCTCCGGTTATTTCCATAAATGTCGGAACAACGTCGATTATATGTCCCACCTGGTCGGTTATAGTGCCCGGCTTGATAACGCCCGGCCAGGACGCTATGAAAGGAGTACAGGCGCCTCCCTCATAGTCGGTGGACTTGTATTTCCTGTACGGCGCGTTGCTGGCATTGGCCCAGGCCGGGCCCAGCGCACGATAGCCCTCAACAGGTCCGGGTGGGATGTCGGGCGTTGTATCGGGAGTTTCGGGGCAGCCGCCGTTATCGGAAAGGAACAGCACAAGCGTATTTTCCCATTTGCCGAGCGCTTTTATTTTCGCCAATACCTTGCCAATTCCCTGGTCCAGGCGGTCCACCATCGCAGCATACACCGCCATTTTCAAATCGGCCTGGTCCTTTTCCGAATCACTGAGCGAATCCCAGCTCTCAACGAGCTCATCCCGTGGAGAGAGCTTATATTTCGGGTTGAGCAAACCCATTTCTATCTGGCGCCTGTAGCGCTGTCGGCGAAGCTCGTCCCAGCCGATTTTGTATTTTCCGTGGTACTTGGCAATATCATCCGGCCAGGCGTGCAGCGGATAATGCGGTGCCGTGTACGGCAGATAAAGCAGAAAAGGTCTGCTCTCGTTCTTATATTCTTCCAGCCGTTCAATCGCGTAATCCGTGAAGGCGTCGGTGGTATAGAAGTTCTTGTCCTCAGGGACGTATCCCATAATCTCTTTGCCCTCGATGGCCCAGCGACGAGGTGCCGGTCTCTTGCTGCCCGGCTCTCCTTCTCCCGGTCTGGCTCTTGTTCCGGGGTTCCAGTAATTACAACATCCGTCTGCCAGGCCGTAATAACGGTCAAATCCCCGGGTTGTGGGAAGCGGTCTTTGGTGCCATTTACCGGAGATAATTGTTCGGTAACCGGCAGCGCCTAAAATCTCAGCGAAGGTAGCGCCATGCTCCATATTTTTGACACCCACGGCATGCTCATATTGGCCGGTCAGAAGGGACGCGCGTGTCGGACTGCACTTAGCGCTGTTATAGAACTGCGTAAACCGCATCCCGCCTGCTGCTAATCCATTGAGGTTCGGCGTCTTGATTTCTCCGCCGAAACATCCGATGTCGGAATATCCCAAATCATCGGCCATAATAAGGACGATATTTGGCTTGTTGGCAGAGCGACGAGTGGCTTTGCGCGCCATGGCTTTCGAGCATCCCGGTAAAGCCACCGATGCCATCCCCAGCCCTATGGTCTTCAGAAAATCTCGTCTTGTCTGACTGACGCTATTCATACTATTCTCCTTGCACAATGACAGTTGTACGACAACTCAATCGGTCGGGCGGAACTACCAACATTTCATAATCAGGTATTCTAAATGATTTAGTTATGATTTTCAAATTCTGTATAATTCCGAGACGGCAGCGGTCTGTATCCCCGCTCTCTTTTAATCAGGGCCATAAAATAATTCCCAAAAAATGGGAGCAAGAAATGCCTATAAGAATCAGTTTTTCCCTTGACCGAAGAGGCCTAATTTGATATAAATAGAACTGATTGGATCTGTGGATTTTGAACTTCCGGCAAGTAAATTCCAAGTGATTTTACATCCAATTAGCTTAGCTGGAAGGATAAGGTGTAAGTTACAGAGTTGTAACCAAGACTTTGCAGTTGGTTGTTAAGATTTTCACATTTCAAATTAACAGCTAATATTTGGCTTTTAAGGAAGGAGGTAGTGGCAAATCGAAAGAATTTTCCTGGGCAAGCACCGAATTTAGTGAAGGTGCGAATTTTTGGTTGTTTTATTGAAAACAACAAGTGTTTTAGTGTGTGGCTAAAACAAGGTTATATTTTAACTTTTTGAAGGAGGACTATTATGTCTAAGAAGATGTTGTATTTAATTTCTTTTGTTTTAGTGCTGGCTCTGGCCGGTACAAATGCGGCCTCCGCTGCCATCGTGTCCGAATGGCAGGCAACCGACACTCAGGAAGACTACATCGCCTACGGCGGCCTAACTGACAATGGGACGGACGATGGCAGCAGCAGCGACCTCGAGATGCCGTGGGAAGGCGAAGCCAACGCGAGTAACTATCAAGTAATATGCCTGCGTTTCGTGGATATCCAGATCCCGGAAGGCGCTGAGATCACCAGCGCCAATGTGCAGTTCACTGGTGATAACGAGAATTTGACCGGCGGGCCCGTGAATCTCATCATCAATGGTCTCTTACAGCTCAATCCCGGCACGTTTGGTGGCAATGAGGACATTTATACCGTCAGAGAACCCAAGACAACCGCGGAGGTGAAGTGGAGCGATATACCGGAGTGGGGCAGCGGGTCGGCAACACCCGCGTCGAGAACCCCTGATATCTCCAGTGTCATCCAGGAGATAATGGCCCAGGAAGGTTGGGCCAGCGGCAACGCCCTGGTCCTGTTCGTCAGGGACGACGAAACCAACCCCTCCGCCGACAATCGAAGCGCTCTCTCTAGTTCGCCGCTTCTGCGAATAGAATATACGGTTCCATATGCAAGGGACCCGAACCCGGCTGATGGCGGTACAGGTGGGCCCGCACCGCTTTTGCAGTGGACGAAGGGCTATACTGCCGTGTACCACGATGTGTACTTCGGCACGAATCCGGATTTGGGGGATGCCGACTATATGGATCGTATGCCCTTCGCGATGTACTGGTACATTCCTGGTTTAACTCCAGGTACCACTTACTACTGGCGGATCGATGAGGTCGAGGGTGACGGCACTACGATCTACACAGGTAATGTCTGGAGCTTTCTTGCTGCGCCATTCACCGCCTATAACCCCGACCCGCCTAATGGTAGCAAAACTGCGATCCCTGATGCACCCTTTAGCTGGGGTGCTGGTGCCACTGCGGCTACGCATGATGTGTACTTAGGCACCAGCCGAGCCGATGTCGCTGCAGGTACCGGCGGCACGTTCAAGGGCAACCAGATAGATCAAGCTTATGCTCCCGAAGGTCTTGAGAATGGCACCGCTTACTACTGGCGGATCGATGAGGTTGAGGCCGATGGTACAACCAAGTACCCAGGCGAGGTCTGGGGTTTCAAGACAATGGACGACCCTGCTTTTATCGGATGGTGGAAGTTTGACGAAGGCCAGGGCGACATCGCTTATGATTCGTCCGGCTTTGGCCATCATGGCATACTTGGTGGTAATCGGCTGTGGGTAGCCAACGGGGCCATAGATGGCGCGCTGGAATTGGACGGGTCCGATGATTATGTCGCAATTGACAGTGTAGCTGAACACATGATAAACAATAATTTTACGGTCAGTGCATGGATCAAAACCGAGCAGGAGGATGATGGCTGCGTGTTTTGTTCTAACTTTGGTGGCAGTCACGATTTCATTTTTGGTGTTATTAGTGGCAATGTGTTAGTGGAAGATAGTACTGTTTCAGAGTTCCCCCCTAAAATCAACAACAACCGGTGGTATATGATAACTTACGTCAGGGATGGGGCAGAGGCATGGATATACGTCGATGGAGCTTTGCGAGGCACGGATGATGCCGATGACGATCCGGCCGGGGACACACTGTGGTCAATAGGCCAGGAATGGGATAGCAGCCCGAGCGACGAATTCGAGGGAGTGGTGGACGACGCCCGCTTCTGGATTAGGCCGCTGTCGGCGGAAGAGGTAGCCGAGGTTTTCAAAGGTGACGTGGACCTTGCCAGCAGCCCGAAGCCGGCTAATGGCTCGACACCAGACATAAAGCGCGCGATGCCGCTTAGCTGGTCACCTGGAGATAACGCCGCTCAGCATGATGTGTACTTCGGCACTGACGAAGTACCTGTCGAAGGTGCCGATGCATCCGATACGACCGGTATATATCGAGGCAGACAAGGTGCTACCAGTTACAATATCCCCGGAACTCTTGAGTGGGGCAGCGGGCCTTATTACTGGCGAATCGATGAGTATAATACCGACGGCACTATCAGCACAGGCAGAACCTGGAGCTTTTCAGTGGCCGACTATCTTATCGTGGACGATTTTGAGGACTACGACGTTGGCAACAATGAGATATGGTGGTCGTGGATAGATGGGCTTGGGTATCCCGTGCATCCTACTTTACCGCCCAATCCCGGTAATGGAACCGGCTCGATGGTCGGCGACGAAACCACGTATTCTTATACCGAGGAGACTATTGTTAATAGCGGCTCTCAGTCGATGCCTATCTTCTACGACAACAACCAGCAGAGCAAGCTAAAGTATTCAGAGGTAGAGAGGACATTGAACTCCTTACGAGATTGGACTCAGGAAGGTGTTGGAGTGCTAACGATTTGGTTCAGAGGCGAAGCGTCTAATGCTGCTGAGCCTTTATATGTTGCTCTCAACGGCAATGCGGTAGTAACTCATGATAATCCTGCTGCCGCACAGGCAGGTACATGGACGGAATGGAATATCGACCTGCAGTTGTTTGCAGACCAGGGCGTGAACCTGGCCAATATCAATACGATTGCTATTGGTCTGGGTAACAAGAAGAATCCGATAGCCGGTGGTTCAGGTAAAATGTACATCGATGATATTCGGCTGTATCGGCCGGCTCCATAACCAGAAGCACCGGAAGCCATAAGTAGCGATTGATCGTTTGCGATAAAAGACGATAGTCAAATGGATTTGTATCAATTAGGGGCTTATACATATTAGGTATAGGCCCCATTTATTTCTTTAGGCATTAAGGTCAATAATTCGCCGCGCTCTATCTCCTCGGCTTATGACGGGTAATGGGTTTGAGAGGGCCCTATCTTGCTGGTTCCAGACGCAAAGAAGATGTGTTGGGGGCCATAAAATAATTCTCAAAAAATGGGAGCAAGAAATGCCTATAAGAATCAGTTTTTCCCTTGACGGGAAGGTAGATAATTTGGTATAGATAACATTAGTGAAGCTTGTGCCTGTACAGTTGAGCAACTGTGAGTCATAGGTCGTCCAGCCTGTCTCGGCTTGGCCCGTCAAGGCCGAGCGAGTCGGAGCGGGACCGAGCCAAGACGGGCAGGCACAATTCTTTTAGTTTTCGATAGAGGAGTAGTTATTAGGCAGGGCACAGAGTTTTAACCAATTCGCGCTTTGCAAGTGAGTTTTTTTACATTTCAAATAACAACTATATACAGGCCTTTTGATGGGTGGAGGTAATATTAAGTCATATGATATTTCTGGATTTCTATTTGCAAATCTCGCAGAAGCGTTTTCTTGGTGCTTATCGAAAACAAGAGATGTTTTGTTGTGTGGCCAAAGCATGGTTATTTTAACTTTTTTGAAGGAGAATTATTATTTGTAGAAAATTGATTTATCTAATTTCTTTTGTTTTGCTGCTGAGCATATCGGGTAATGCCTCAGCTGAATTGGTGGCTCACTGGAGGTTTGATGAGGGCTCCGGGACCGTAGCACATGATATAAGCGGCAACGGCAACGATGGCACCTTCAACGGCGACCCACAGTGGGTGCCCGGGCATTTCGGCTATGCCCTGGAATTTGATGGATCCGATGATTGGCTTGACTGCGGAGAAGATCCGAGCTTGCAAGCTTCAGGTGCAGTTACGGTCTCGGCGTGGATCAAAGTTGGCGCCCAAGGTGTTGATCACAAGATCGGAGGAAATCAGGACGGGGCCAATGGTGGCTATAAGATGAGCGTATACAACGACAAGATTGAATTTGAAATTCGCACTTCCGGTAACTCGGCCGTTCTCAACAGAAGTGTTGCAGGCGGAACAGTGCTCGAGGTGGGTGTCTGGTATCACGTTGTCGGTGTCTATTCTCTCGCGGATGGCTACATCAGGACATACGTTGATGGAAATCTGGACAGAGAACTGGCCACAACCGAGGCGCTTGGCGCTTCACAAGGTGCTCTCATGATTGGTTGTGAGCCCTTCTCAACCGGCCAGTACAACTTCAACGGCGTAATGGATGACATTCGTATCTACAACCACGCGCTGACGGAGGGCGAGATTCTGGGAGTTATGGAAGGTGGTGAGAGAGGGCCTAATGCATTGGGCCCCACACCAGAGGATGGTGCCTTACATGAGGATACGTGGGCGGAACTTGGCTGGACACCGGGAGATACCGCAGCCTCGCACGATGTGTACCTCGGTGATAATTTTAACGATGTAAACGCCGGTGCCGACAGTGCATTCCAAGGCAATCAAACCTCAGAAATCTTTGTTGCCGGCTTTCCCGGATTTCCTTATCCGGATGGCCTTGTTCCCGGCACTACTTATTACTGGCGCATCGATGAGGTTGAGGCCGACGGTAGTACCACATACAAAGGCGAAGTCTGGAGCTTCACGATTCCACCCAAAATCGCTTATGAGCCCAACCCGGCTGATGGTGCTAAATTTATAGACCCGAATGACGACTTAAGCTGGACGCCAGGCGTTAGTGCAAAACTGCACACCGTATATTTCGGTGATAATTTTGACGACGTGAACAATGCCTCCGGAGGACAACCACAGGGAAGTACGACCTATGCTCTCGAGACCCTTGAATTAGATAAGACTTACTACTGGCGAGTTGATGAGTTTGATGCCGTCACCACGTATAAAGGCGATATCTGGAGCTTCAAAACACTACCCGTTATCTCCATTACGCACCCCAGCCTTATCGGCTGGTGGAAACTTGATGAGGGTTATGGCACTACTGCCCTTGATGATTCAGGCCACGGCAATCACGGCAACTTTGTCGGCGATCCACAGTGGGTAGCTGGGTATGACGGCTATGCCCTGGAGTTCGACGGATCTGGTGATTTTCTCGATTGCGGGGCCGATCCCAGTCTTGAGATTTCAGATGCGGTCTCGATCACAGCGTGGATCAAAGTCACTGTTCAGGGTGCCGACCATAAGGTCGGTGGCAACCAGGACGGTGCCAACGGCGGCTACAAGATGAGCGTATACAACGACATGATTGAATTTGAAATTCGCACCGCCGATAACTCGGCCGTTCTCAACAGAAGTGTTGCAGGCGGAACAGTGCTCGATGTGGATGTCTGGTATCATGTTGCCGGTGTCTATTCTCTCGCGGATGGTTACATCAGGACATATGTTAATGGAGAGCTGGATAGACAATTAATTACAACAGAGGAACTTGGTGCTTCACCAGGTACTTTTTACATTGGTTGTGAACCTTTCAACACCGGCTCTAACAATTTTAATGGCGTCATGGACGACTTCCGTCTTTACAGCAAGGCGCTGACACAAGATGAGATTAAGGAGACTATGCGAGCTGACCCATTACTTGCCGGGATCCCGAATCCGAATAATGGCTCAACACCGTACATTAGAGATGCAATCCCTCTTAGCTGGTCACCGGGAGATAACGCATCTGAGCACGATGTTTACTTCGGCAATGACAGGGATGCCGTTTCCAATGCTGATGAAACCGATACGGCCGGCATATATCGAGGTCGTCAGGTTGCTACAACCTATAATCCACCAGAAGGTGTTGAATGGGGCGGCGGGCCTTACTACTGGCGAATCGATGAGTATAATACCGATGGTACTATCAGCACAGGCAGAACCTGGAGCTTTTCAGTAGCCGATTATCTTATCGTGGACGATTTTGAGGACTATGACGTCGGCAACAACGAAATATGGTGGGCATGGAAAGATGGGATTGGCTATGCCTCGCATCCTATTGAACCACCCTACGCCGGGAATGGAACCGGCTCGATAGTCGGCGACGAAACCACCTATTCTTATACTGAGGAGACTATCGTTCACGGAGGCGGCAAGTCGATGCCGCTGTTCTATGACAACAACCAGCAGGGCAAGCTAAAGTATTCAGAGGTGGAGAAGACGTTGAGCTCCCAACGAGACTGGACTGCGGAAGGTGTTGGAGTACTAACGATTTGGTTCAGAGGCGATGCGGCTAACGCTGCTGAGACTTTATATGTTGCTCTCAACGGCAATGCGATAGTTACTAATGATAATCCAAATGCAGCACAGGTAGAAACCTGGACGGAATGGAATATCGACCTGCAGGCGTTTGCCGACCAGGGCGTGAACCTGGCCAATGTCAATACGATTGCCATAGGTCTCGGTAATAAGAACAATCCGCAGGCTGGTGGTTCAGGTACAATGTACTTTGATGATATTCGGCTGTATCGGCCGACTCCATAACCAAAAGCATTGGTAGCCATAAGTGGTGATTGCTTGTTTGCGAGAAAAGACGATAGTGAAATGAATGAGTATAAATTCAGGGCTTATACCAATTCGGTATAGGCCCTTTTTTGTTGGTAATTGGATAATGATAATTAGTGAATGGTGGTTGCGATCTATCGACTCCGTTCAGGACTTCCGCTTTGCTCCAGTTTACAATTGGCGATTTTATTTGATGATTTTCTCTATAAAGCAATATCATGAGTATGCATTTTCATAAATGGCAATAACGTCGTCCAATGTTAACTCGACCGGCGTTATATCGTAAAGACTGCCCATCGTATAAAAGGAGTTTTCAGCAAAAGTTTTCAATTGGCTTTTCTTAATCCCAAAGTCGGAGAGTTTTTCTTCAAAGCCTATATTATCAATAAGCTTCTTCAATCCGGTGATAAATGCCATAGATCTATCCTTCTCCGGGATGCCGTCAAGATTTTCTCCCATTGCCCCGGCGAGGTCGGGGAAGCGCGCGGGATTTCTTTCGGCTAAACAGGTAAAGTAGGAAACAGAAAGCATCGTAAGACCGCAGCCGTGAGCAACGTTAGGGTAATATGCACTGACGGGATGTTCCATAGAATGAAGGGATATACAACGAGACAGTGACTCGCATATTCCCGCCTCGGTATTGGCCCAGGCAAGTTTAGTCCTTGCCTGCATATTCGTGCCGTCTTTTACGGCGATGGGCAGGTATTCTGTAATAAGGCTGATTGCCTCCAACGCCAATTGGTCGCTCGCCGGCTGATTGAGCGTTGCAAGGTAGGATTCGACCGAATGAAAGAGCGCGTCCATGCCGGTGTAAGCGGTCGTTTTCGGGGGAACGCTTACCATTAACTCCGGGTCCACGATTGACAAGCGTGGAAAGGTTGAATCGTTTCCCCATCCTATCTTCTCGTTAGTGTCGCTTTTGGTAATTACCGTCCAGGGGTCGGCTTCGGTCCCTGTCCCGGCGGTTGTGGTTATGGCTACGATAGGCAGAGCGCCATTAGGAGGTGTTTTTCGGCCGCCGCTTCCCCGGTTTATGTAGTCCCAATACCTGCCCGGATTAACTGCCATGACCGCTATGCTCTTTGACGAATCAAGAGTACTGCCGCCTCCAAGACCAACAACAAAATCACAGCCGTTTTCCCTGGCGACGGATGCCCCTTCTTCAACATGTTCCGAAACGGGATTAGGCTGAATTTTATCGTACACAACCGTCTCAACTCCATTTTCCTTAAGATACTTGAGGACTCTGTCAAGATATCCATATTTCCTCATGGCTCCGGATGCACCGATTACAACAAGAGCTTTCTTTCCGGGAAGATACGGTGTGGTTTTAAGCTCGCTCAGCTTACCGCAACCGAAGATAATTCTTGTCGGCATATAATAGGAAAAATCCAGGTTCATTTCTGCGTCCTTAACAATTCGACAATTTTTTCTATCACCAAAATATCATATTGAATAATAACGTGAAAGCAACATCTTATCTGAACTGGCGGTTGACAACTTATACCAATCACAAAAAGTGAGTGCGCCCAATAGTAACCCACTGTGTAACTGAAGAAGCAATTACCGCTCCCTTACGGTCGCGGCTCTGTTTTGGAGAAGCGCATATATTTTTTTGATCCATATTATCTGTCTATTCCGGACAACGCAGTGTTTTCTATTGGAGCAGAGGCGGTGGTACGGCCTGCCCATCTTTCTGTGCGAGCTGCTGGGCCAGCTCGTAAGTTCCATAGAAAGGGGCATTGGCATCGAGCCAAATATAGAGCCGCCGACGAGCCTCTTTCGGCAGGTAAACATGCTTTGTGTGTATGGGGTCCTTTAGCACATTCAGCAGAGGACTGTGGTCTGCGCCAATACGTCCCGGTCTGGTAACAATCTCTGTAATTGTGCTGGGGCCCCATTCATACCATCGGACATACGGTTTGAGACTCTCGTACGATTTGCTAAAGGTCCCCTCAGGCTCATTTGTTAAAACTAATTGGCTCTTCAAATCACCGGATTCGCCATCGTGACATTGTACGCAATGCTTGTTGAGGACGGGCTGGACAAGTCTGGGATAGCTGAAGGGACGAGTTCCATCCGGGCCGGGTTGAATCTTTGATGCCGGTCGCTGTAGTGCCAAAAGTCCTTGCTGGTTGGCTGGGGTTGTACCGCGTGGTTCATGGCAGCCGAGGCAACTGCGGCGCTCACCGGGCTGCAGATAGGCGATGCTGCGCATGCTTTGAACAGCCCGGCCTGCCTGGTCAACAGCCTGGAAGTACAGCGGTTTACGGGCGGGCACGCGGAAATATGCCGAGCCGTCGGACTCTACGGGAACTGTACCAAGCATCATACGGGCACTTTCTGCGTTCGCATAGCCGAGGCGCGGCTTATTGGCGATATGCGTGGTTGTTTTGGGGAGCACCTGGAAGATTCGGAGCCGGCGGATTTTTCGAGAGGTCGGCAGGGGAAAGAGACTCTGCCGGACGTCCGTGAGCACAAATTCGCCTTCGTCGCCGAGATTTTTATCGAGCGTTGAGGGAATCTCCGGAGGTACCGAACGCCGGGCAAAAGGAACCGGGTACATACAGGAGATGTCAGGGTCGCGGTAAAGCAACTCCAGGTTACCAAAGCGGTCGAAGTAATAGAGTCCTGTATATGTGTCCCTCTTGACATCAGGCCCCATTCCCGGTAGAGGCTCGAAGCTAAAAGCAACCAAAAAATATTTCTCCGAAAGGGGCCAGGGGCTGTGGCAATAGCTGCCCGGCCAGCCGGGGGCCTCAGGAAAACATATCCCCGGCGTCAGGACCTCAATAGCATCGAATTTATCCTGACCGGTCAGGGAGTCCAGCTTCCAGCGGTCAGGATTGAAGATGACTAACGAGCCACCTACATTGGCATGATGCGCGCCCGCGATAAAAACGATGCGGTTCGAGCCTGGTATACTGCGTGGCTGAAAGCAGGCATTAATACGCTGGGTATAGTTGCCAAAAAGAATGCTCGGATTAGTACCATCCGGATTGCTGACCCAAAGTCCGTGGTAGTGCGCTGCTGAGCGGTCGACGTAGTCCCAGCGGGAATATACGATTCGCCCATCGGCGAGGACGGAGGGATGCCATTCGTTTGTTTCGTGAAACGAGAGCGTTTGTATCTCGTGTCCGCTGGCGTCCATACGATGCAATGTATAGCTCGGCAGCGGCTCCCAGGGATTATGGCATCGGCCGAAACCTCCACGACGAGTTGACATAAAGGCGATGTCGCCATCAGGCAGCGGACAGGGATCGAAATCATCATTCGGCCCATTAGTAAGCTGACGGAGATTTGCTCCGTCGGCGTCTATAGCGTAGATATGAAAACACCGCCGTTCGGGCGAGTAATATTCCGGCTTGTTCGGCGTACGCTCAGCAAAGGCGAAGTAAATCGTCTTGGCATCGTAAGACAAAGCGAGAGTCGTATAATTTCCTCGCGGCAGGCGACCGTTAATAAGGTCGCGCACTTTCAAAGACCGGCCGGGCTCTTCGAGCATGTAAACACCTCCGCCCGCGATGTCCCCATAATCGTAGAAGTACCCGAGATACTCATGGAGCATCTGGCAGATGAAGCGGCGACGCTTCATAAAAACAATGGGCCTCGAGGCGATAAGGGGATTTTTCAGCGCCAAATTGCGTGTGGTAGAACGAATCCGACGATACAAAGCGAGTCGGGCCCGCTTATCTAATGAATCCACCGTATTTACCTGACTTCGCAGGCGCTCAAGAGTAACAGCCTGGGAAGTGACATCCGGCCCTGCGGGCATTTTGCGAAGGTCATTGAGAAGCTCTTCGGCACACTTATATGCATCACGCACAGCAGATGGCTCATCAGGTGTCCGGTTTCTCCTGCGCTCCTGAGCAGCCCAGTCAGCTTCGACCATTGCCCGCAGTGCTTCTGCATCGGCAGTGCTATCCTGAGCTTTTGCGACTCGACTGAGATCGCCGAAGTCAAAGAGGCTTTGTAGAAACACCCCTGTTAAGACTAAGATGATCAATCTGCGTAGATTCATAATATTCATAATACTCGAATTTGCTGTCTAATCCCAGACTCTTCTGCGGGCGTAAGCGTCCAAAAGATTTTCCTTGACGGGAAGGTGTCTGATTTGGTATAAACGAAAAGAGTAAAGCTTGTGCCTGCGCAGCCGGGCATCTGTGGCTTTGAGGTCATCCAGCAGGCGCAATTCTTATAATTTTTCGATAGAGGAGGAGTTCTTATGCAAGACACAGAGTTAGTTGTAACAGCGACTTTGTGCTTCGCAAGTGGAGGTTTTCACATTTCAACGAAAAATTCATATCCCGCCTCTGCGGGAACGAGTGTTTTGGTGTGTGGCCAAAGCGTAAATAGTTATTTTCAACTCTTTTTGAAGGACGACTATCATGTCTAAAAAATTGATTTGTTTGGTTTCTTTTGTTTTGGTTCTTGGTCTGACGAGTAACGCCTTTGCTCAGCCGGCTGACGGTCAGATCCAGCAGACGTTGGTTGCACCAGTCATCGATGGCTTGGAAGAGGACATCTGGTGGGGTGTGCTGGCGTACCCCATCGACCAGGTTGTTGTAGGTAGCGCTACTTCCATCCAGAATGAACTGGATTTTTCAGCAACATGGAAGGCGCTGTGGGATTCAACAAGGATTTACTTTCTGGTAGATGTCACCGACGACATTCTTATATTTGACTCCCCCGGAGAAGGGGCGTGGCCTAACATGCACTATGACGACTCTGTCGAAGTTCACTTAGATGCTGACAATAGCAAAGGTACTACCTATGCAACTGACGATTTTCAGTACGGCTTCCGTTGGGACGATCCTGATACTATTGGTACCGGAGGCAATTCGAATACTGACACTACGGGTGTCGAATTTGTGATTCTGGGCAAGACAAACCCGAAAGGTTATATCTGTGAGATATCGATTCCGTGGTCAACGCTGGGTACTACCCCGGGCTTAGGCGACTTTATCGGCGCCAACGTTGGGGTCAATGACGACGATGAAGGAGGTGAGCAGGAATTTCAGCTAACCTGGTTGGTAACCTCAGGTGACCAGTGGATGAATCCCAGCTTGTTTCCGACTATGGAGCTTGTTACTGCTTTGGCGCGCGGCAAGAGTTGGAATCCTAACCCAACTGATGGTGCCATGCTTGCGGATACATGGGTGAACCTTAGCTGGTCACCGGGAGCTCTTGCGGTCTCACACGATGTTTATGTCGGCGACAATTTTGACGATGTCAACGCCGGCGCCGAAGGCACGTTCCAGGGTAACCAAGCCGAGACGTTTATTGTTGTCGGCTTTCCAGGATTTCCTTATCCGGATGGTCTTGTTCCCGGTACGACATACTACTGGCGGATTGATGAGATCAATGACACCGAGCCGAATAGTCCATGGAAGGGTAACGTCTGGAGCTTTTCGGTTCCACCCAAGACCGCCTATGCACCTGACCCGGCTGATGGTGCCGAGATGGTAGACCCGGATATAATGCTTAGCTGGACGGGGGGTTACGGTGCGAAATTACACACTGTATATTTCGGTGACAATTTTGATGAAGTGAACAACGCCGTCGGGGGACTACCACAGGGAACTGCAACCTATACTCCCGGCACACTTAAATTGGCTAAGACTTACTACTGGCGTGTCGATGAGTTTGATGCCATCGAAACGTATAAGGGCGACATCTGGAGCTTTACTACTGAGGGAGCCGTCGGGAGCCCGGACCCGGCTAATGGCGCTGTGGATGTAAAGCAGACACCGGTTCTTACCTGGTCGCCGGGAGTCTATGCTGTTTCGCATCAGATCTATTTCGGCACAGATAAAGAGGCCGTACGCAATGCCGATACCAGTTCGCCGGAGTATAAAGGTGCCGGGGACCTTGGTTCCCAGAGCTTTGACCCCGGAAAACTCCAATGGAATACCACCTACTATTGGCGTATTGACGAGGCCAATAACATCAATCCCGATAGTCCGTGGACAGGCAGCCTCTGGAGCTTTACGACAGCCAACTTCCTTATCGTGGACGATTTCGAGAGCTACAATGACCTTGACCCCGCTGACCCCGAAAGCAACAGGATATTTAATGTGTGGTTGGACGGATACGACGACCCGACAAACGGTTCTCTTGTTGGTTATGAGAATCCTCCGTTTGCCGAGCAAACTATCGTTCACGGAGGCAACCAATCGATACCGCTTTACTACGACAACAGTGTTGGTTACTCTGAGGCGACTCTGACTCTGACTTATCCGCGTGACTGGACCGAGAATGGTGTCAGCACATTAACAATTTGGTTCAGGGGCGATTCTGCTAACGCTGCCGAGACTTTGTATGTTGCTCTCAACGGCAGTGCGGTGGTCAATCATGATAATCCAGATGCAGCGCAGATAACTGCCTGGACCGAATGGACTATCGACCTGCAGGCATTCGGTGTGAACCTTGCCAATGTGAATACGATTTCCCTTGGATTAGGCAATAAGACAAATCCGCAGGCTGGTGGTTCAGGGACGATGTACTTTGACGATATTCGGCTGTATCCACCGGCGCCCTAAGCTGTGCGATTCAGTTGGCCCCCATTGCTTCTTGCGAAGTAAGATATGGGGGTGTAGCTGATACGAAGCTCTCAAAGTTTGAGATTGCCACGTCCGCCTTTGGCGGACTCGCAATGACAAACGAGAGGGCAAGAGATTTATGTCAATTTGGGGCTTATGCCGAGTGATTCGGTATAGGCCCCCTTGTTTTAGTGGGCTGGAGAGAGTGAAGCATCGAAATAAGGCGGTCGAGTTACGTCTTTGCAAAGAGGATAAACAGCAATTATAATAAGCTCGATTAATTAAGCAAGGTGATACAAGGAGCTGCCCTGGTGCACAACGAGGCAATCGAAATCAAAGAAGGTACATTCACGGTTAAGACGTACGAGTGCCAGGCTGATGGCAACATCAAGATACCTTTGCTTATGCAGTATTTACAAGAAATTGCAGCTCTCCACGCAGAACAACTTTGTCTCGGATTCGGCAGGATGAATGAAATAAACAGCTATTGGGTGCTGTCGAACCTCAGAATAGAAATCGATAGATTTCCGAAATGGAATGATAAAATTACCGTCAAAACATGGCCAAGTGGATATACTCGTTTGATTGCAAGAAGAGAGTTTGTCTGTAAAGACCAATATGGTTGCGAGTTATTGAGAGCCAGCAGCGAATGGATGGTATTGAACAGACAGAAAAACCGACCGAAGAATCTATTCCGACTTGATATGAGGCTGCCTAAAAGCGGGCCCAAAGCGATATCAGGTGAACTGAACAGATTGGAACCGCGAGGCAGCTATAGTGACATTGAGCAAGTGCGTGTACCGTACAGCTCGATAGATATAAATGGACACGTTAATAATACAGAATATGTGCGATGGGGCATTGACGCATTGAGAAGAATATTCGCATTCAAGGGAAACATCCATTTCCTGCAAGCTACCTATTTGTCCGAAGTTTTTGAGGGGGATGAGCTTGATATACTCGTTTCTTCCGAGAGGAATGAACGCTTTTACGTTCTTGGAAGAAAGTCCGGCGGGGGCAGCAATGTATATGTAATGGAAATTTCCCGCTGACTGCTGCATTACCAGCAGGACAAACAAACACACTTGATAAGTGTACATTTTTGCCTTAAGGATGTGCTTACCCGGAAAGGCCCTGGTGTTGTCCCAATTGAAGATGATAGTCGCATCTTATTCGCGTCAGAATGGATGATTTCCCCTGGTGGGTACTACAGGATTTTACTACCAGAGATCGCGCTTTAAACGGTTTCTACAATTGCATCGCCGCTCCGGGTGTGTTATAATTATGGCAGGTAAACATACCAGAGATTTATTAACTTTCTTTGAAAAAGAAGGGCAAACATCATGCGCAAAGAAAACGCCTTTACACTAATAGAGCTTTTGGTAGTGATAGCTATTATTGCATTATTGATGGCCATATTGATGCCGGCACTGAACCGGGTAAAGAAACAGGCACGGACGGTAACCTGCCAGGCGAGCCTGCACCAATGGACACTTATCTGGTCGATGTTCACCACAGACAGGGACGGCTATTTTCACGAAGGTCTCGGCGGAGAGAGCGAAACGAGCGAGGGCAGATGGCCGGTCGTGATGCGGACGGAATACCGTGACCTGGATATGCGTCTTTGCCCGATGGCCACCAAACCTCTGTCCGAAGGAGGCCGGAATCCGTTTGCGGCATGGGGTGTCTTTTCAGACGGCTCCTACGGCAGCTATGGTTTCAATGAATGGCTGTGCAATCGAACCTCGGGCAGCAACGCGAGCAACTACTACAGGCATGTCAATATCAAGCCTGCGGATCAGATACCGCTTTTCGTCGATTGTTTTTGGTACGATGTCTGGCCGTTTCACAACAATGAACCTCCGCTATATGACGGCGCGACGGAAAACCTCGCCGGCAGCAATGAAATGCGGCGGGTCTGTCTAAACCGGCATAGCGGAGCGGTCAACAGCGCCTTCCTGGATTGGTCCGTCAGGAAAATCGGGCTCAAGGAGTTATGGACGCTGAATTGGCATCATAACTACGACATCCATGGTCCCTGGACCATTGCCGGCGACGTTCAGTCGACCGACTGGCCGGAATGGATGAGAAGCTTTAAGGACTACTGAGCAACTAATACCAATTGTAATTAAAAGCTGCGCTTTATATAAAGAGCAGCGAGCCATCCCCAAGCTGCGCTTGAGGCTGCCACACTTTTGTGCTAAACACAAGGAACGCATTAATTAAATGCAATTGGTATAATAAATCCGCGCAGGTAATCTCGCTTTTTCTTATTCTCTCCCTCCGGCCTACAGTAGCTCTTCCGTCAAAAATATGTATTTGCCATAATAGACACCATCGCTATGTTGGTGCCACCTATGAGCGGACTTCCGGTTAAACCATCGCGCCTCACTGACCGGGCGGCTGACTCAACTCCTTGATGAAAATGCGGCGGAACTGGAGGAAGGACGCTCCCCATTCTCCGTCCTTCCGATCACCGTGATGCTGCAATGCAATTGGCCCCTGAGCCGGGACGCCGGGCAACTGAGCGTTGTCGAGGACCAGCTTCCCGTTGAGCGTGACCGTCAGGCGGTCCCCCTTCATGATGATATGGAAAGTGTTCCATTGACCAATCGGCCTGTCCGCATTGACCTTTGGCGTTACCCCGGCGTGGACCTCGGGCGAAAACGCCGGATCGGTACGATAGCCCCACACCTCGCCCGAACCAACCGGCCAGCACCAGATGTTCACTTGAGACATGTGCCGGCCGCGGAGAAATATCCCCGAATCCGTGTTCGGAACCTCGATTAGCATTTCCTTGCCGGAATCGTCCTTCTTGTACGTTCCATCGGGGAGAATAATCCTGGCGGCCCGGTTGATGTAGGGACTCTTCTTGATCCGCCAGTCCACCAGCAGCTCGAAGTCGCCGTAGCTCCTTGCTGTCCACAGGTTTCTGTCGCCCCCTCCCTCATGGGGGTCACAGTCGATGACTCCCTCGACAACTTGCCAATCCTGGTTCTCGGACTGCCGCACCTTCCAGCCATCCAGGTTGATTCCATTGAACAGCGATACGAATCCCACCGGTACAACCCCGCCCGGTCCCGCAACGGCTCCCGGCTCGCAGACGGGTGTATGAATCGTCCGGCAGCACGAATCGGCCACCAGAAGAAAGCCGGCAAGCAACAGCAAGCATGGTATGATGCAAACAACACCTGACAGATTTGTTTTTTTCATAATCAAATAGAGCTAACAGTGAATGTTAAGCCAGGGTTCAGAATTAGTATTATTTCTGAATCCTGAGGTACCTTAACAAGGTCCTACTATTACTATTGAGCAGATGTTTCTACAAAGAACATCGGTTGCAGGCCACCGCCGGTCCATGGGAAATTGGTAATACCAGCAAACCAGCTCAATGCTCCGTCGTCATAATCGATGCCCAGCAGTGAGAATCCAACGCTGTCACCCACACCTGGTGGGAATACATCTGTTTCAAAGTCACCCTGCATAGCCGACCAGGGGATCTTAACTTCCACGGCCCAGTCCTGTGTTTCTGCATTGACGGAACCGGCATAGTCAGCCTGTGCCATGATATCCTTTGTGATCCAACCGCCGAAATCGTTCTTGGCAAAGGGACTTCCACTGCCGTCATCCGGCGCTATGGTGGGAATGTACATGTTTGCCGTAACCTCTTCCTGAGCCGTCTGACCAAAGACGAACTGGAGCGTGTCGGAACCATTGGGATTCGGTCCCACGAAACTGTAGTTATCATCCTGGACCGACACAGCCGCATAGAAGTATGTATCGTCCCACATGAAATAGTACGTGGCATTGAAATCCTCCAGGGAGGTCTCGGTGGATTGGTCGTTCAATTGACCCGCATGGGTAACACCCTCGAAATAGAGGTCTTCTGCGGTAAGCGTTTCGGCGTTAAAGACCAGCGCCTGTGCCCCTGTGTATTCTTCTGCGGAGACCCGGCCGTCGATGGTTATCTGCTGATCCTCAGCGAGTCTTACGCTATTCACAGGCCAAGTGAACTCTTGTTCCGTCACCGGCTCTTCGGCTTCTACTGTCAAGAAGACGTCATCAACATATATCATCTTGCCTGCCGGCGTTTTGGAGAAGAGCTGCACCTGAATAGTAGTCCGTTCACCGGGTTCATACACCGTATGAAGGGTGTATTCAAACGGGGTCCAGGCATCCAGGACAGGAGCTGTGAGTGCGTCCGTGAGGTTCTCGACTTTCCCGTCATACTCCTTGATGCGGAACCAAATAACCGAATTCTCGTCCCATGCATCGGCAGGGACATAGTAAGTGCCCCGAAGCGTAAGGGCTGCACCCTTCGGAATCCTATCCCATTCCTCGACATCCTGGGCAACACAATGGTACTGGTCAGTACCAAGGCCTTCGATCCCGAGAGATGTATCCCCGGAGACTTTCTGCTCCGTGGCCAGGGAAAAGAAACTGATGTCACCGGCACCCTGATGAGACCAGGGGTCCAGGGACTTTTCAAAGCCATTATTCATAATGTATTCGTCATAGAGCCTTATCCAGTCGATATCCACCATAACCAGCTCGTCATAATGGCCAAAATCGAACCGGAAGTTATTAATCCAGCTATCCCAGAAGCTATGTGTATCTATATATTGAACAAACCACTCATCAATGACGGGGACAGTGAAACCCCTGGAGCCATGTCCCCCTTCAACGGGAAACCAATACACGGCATGCTGAGGTTTCTGCTGATCGCTTTGGGTGCCGCTCCACTTCATGCGAACAGCGATACCCCCGATACTGTGGGCATAATAAGGCCCTGCGGGCGCAAAGAAGTAGGGATCAATAGTCCCTCCCGGTAAATCCAGCAACAGCGCTCCGTCGTTGACATCAAAGTAGGTAATTCGTTCCGTGTCGAAGTTCCACCAGCCCTGGGTATCGCCCGTTGTGTTGAACTCCCAGTGGGAGTTAATGTAGCCCCATTGGTCACCTCTTTCATCAATGACCGGCTCAGCAAGATCCACAAAGACGTCATCAAAATAGAAGACCTTATCGGCAAGCATCTTTGAATACAATTGTACGTCCAGGGCGGTTCGCTCCTGGGGTGTATAGGACAGCTCCAGGGAGCTCTCGCACTGGAACCACTCGTCAAACACATTGACCTCGATAGGTGGGCTGAGTTTTTCTTCGGTGCCATTGAACTCTCGGATCCGAAACCACAGCGAGGCGTTCTGGTCCCACGAGTCGGCAGGAACCTTCACCGCTGCATGTATTGTCGCGACATACCCTTTATCCACTTCCAGGCCGCGTTTGATAGGCTGAGTCAAGGCGATATAGTCTCCGGTTCCGATGCACTTGACTGCGTAGTCGAGAGAGTTTACATTCTCCCACTCGTTGTCATCAAAGCTGTTTGGATCGCCGACAACATCCCAACCTAACAGACCACTCCACTCGAATGTCTCATTGGTCAGATAGAGACTCTCAAGACGAATCCAGTCAATTTCAACCGTTCGCTCTTCGGGGACACCATCCCCCAGATCAAACCGAATTTGATTAATGGTCCCAGCCCAATCTTCCTGGTCCATCAGATCGACTAAAACCACTTTCCATTCATTGGGCTCAGGCGCAGAATATGGTATTTGTTTTGCATCGGGATTGAACCAGAAAAATGTTGTCCCCGGGGACGTGGTTGCATCCGCAGACCAGCGCATGCGTGCAAGGACACCTGTGATTTCACCGGCGTCCCACGGACCATCCCGGCTGCAACTAATGAAAGGGTCGTTCATATTAGACTTAATCGTGGCAACCAACACTCCGTCCCTGGCCTTCAAATCTGTAATACTTGCATTGGGTGTCCATCCCTCTGTATCATCATCTGTATCGAACTCCCAGGCCAATACGTTAGCTGATAACACAAAAATAATGGTACACATAAGCAGTGAAATAAATCGTCTCATTTTCCTATCCTCCATTAAAATGGTTCTCCTCACACCTAAATCCAGTGTTTGTAAAATACTGCGAAACCGTTATTATACAAAATCATTCGCTTCAAAGCAATTACACTTTTCTCAGATAGTGATTTACCGATTCAGGCGCATACTTGCGACGTCTCAAGGACAATTTCCACTCGGCAAACATTTCGACAGTGAATTGGCATCCCTTCAATCCTGGATGGTCGCTAATAAATCGCCTGAGCCAATGACATTTGATGCTGGTCTACTTCTCGGCATAATATTTATCTACAAAATAACATTAAAAGTGTGGTTATAAGTGTAGCACAATATTTGCCGAGATAGATGACACAGGAATAATTCCTCGCAAATATTTTGATGGCAAAAAGATAGGTCAATGGAGCCAATGGGATTCGAACCCACGACCTCTTGCATGCCATGCAAGCGCTCTCCCAACTGAGCTATGGCCCCAGACGATTTACTATTTATTATTTACTATTTTCTGTTTACTATTTTTATCTTTTGTTTACATTCTAAATAATTATCGATTAGTAATCAATAGTCATCGATAAAGAATATTAAGAAAAAACGATTTTGATTAAAAGACAAAGAATATTAATAACGGGGCGGGTACAGGGGGTTGGCTTTCGGCCGGCCGTGTACAGAATAGCACATGGGCTGGGGCTGTCTGGTGTTGTCTATAACGACACAAAAGGCGTTACTATCGAATTACAGGGCAAAGAAGAAAAAATAGCTGAGTTCTTAGTCCGATTACGGTCTGACGCTGATAAACCGCCATTAGCAGAAATAAAATCCTGTAACACAGTCGATATACCACTCATCAAAGGTGAAAGTCAATTTATCATCAGAACCAGCGATTCGCAAGGTCCACCGCTGTCGCAGGTAACCGCTGATATAGCCACCTGTCGAGATTGCCTTGCAGAGATGGCTGATAAAGAGGACTTTCGGTACGGCTATCCATTTATAAACTGCACGAATTGCGGGCCGAGATATTCAATAGTCAAAAACATTCCTTACGACAGGCCTAATACAACGATGTCGGTCTTCAAGATGTGCGATAAATGCGCTGCTCAATACACGGAGGTAACCGACCGTCGTTTTCACGCCCAGCCTGTTGCCTGCGGTAAATGCGGGCCGAAAATCCGGCTGACAGACAGCAAAGGAAAAACAATAGAAACGCAAACCGAAAAAGTAATCGCTGAAACCGCGCACCTACTTTCAGCCGGAAAAATTGTAGCAATAAAGGGTATCGGCGGCTTTCACTTAGCGGTCGATGCGCTTAATAACAAGGCGGTGGAGCGATTGCGGGAACGCAAGAAGCGGGACCATAAGCCATTTGCTATGATGGCTGATTCGATTGAAAAGATAAAAAAATACGCAGTTGTGAGCGAATCAGCAGAGCAGGTCTTAAAGAGTCCCCAAAGCCCGATTGTTTTATTACCAAAAAAAACAAACAGCTCAATAGCTCCATCGGTTGCTGAAGGCGTCAGCACTTACGGTTTTATGCTCTGCTATGCTCCGCTGCATTATCTTTTGTTCGAGCAGTTAAACAACTATGGAACAGATGTTTTGGTGATGACCAGCGGTAATATTTCCGATGAGCCGTTGATTTGCAAAAACGAACCGGCCCTGGAACAACTCGGCTGCGTTGCGGATGCTTTCCTGATGCACGATAGAGAAATTTACCGGCAGGTTGATGACTCGATTGTCCATCTTGTGGACGAACAGCCGGTTCTTTTAAGAAGGGCCAGAGGATATGTGCCGAGCCCAATCTTTACGGAAGAAAATTGTCGGCAGGAGATATTCGCGGCGGGAGCGGACTTGAAGAATACTTTTTGTTTCGCAAAACAAAACCAGTTTATCTGCAGCGAACATATAGGCGACCTTGAGGATGCAGAAGTTTATCATCATTACATCAATTCAATCGAGCATCTACGAAAACTATTTGAAGTTGAGCCCCAAGTTGTGGCCTGCGACCTTCACCCCGGCTATCTATCGACGCAATATGCTCTATCGTTGGCCGGTTCGAAGGTAATCAGCATTCAGCATCACTGGGCACACATTGCGTCGGTTTTGGCTGAGCACGGCCTGAGCGGGCCGGTCATTGGACTTGCCGCAGATGGTACCGGCTACGGAACAGACGGCACTATCTGGGGCTGCGAGTGCCTGATTGCATCATTAGAGAAATTTGAACGGTTCGGCCACTTGGCTTATTATCCTTTGGCAGGGGCGGATACGGCAAGCAAAGAGGCTATAAGACCTGCTCTGTCATTATTAAAAAAAGCATACGGCAGTAAATTTACTGTAAAGAAATTCGAGTGGTTGTTGAAGCGTATAGAGCCCGACATAAACAGATTACAGATTATATCAGAGCAACTTGAGAAAGGTGTTAATTGTGTAGAGACTTCCAGCCTGGGCAGGGTTTTCGATGCGATCGCCGCTTTGCTTGGGCTGGGCAGCTATAATCACTTCGATGCCCAACTGCCGATGGCCCTTGAGGCGGTAATTGAGAACGAGACTGAAGAGCAATATGATTTTGAACTTACAAACAGAACCGGAGAACCGCTGCAGCTTGATTTGGGCAAGATGGTAAAAGAGCTAATCGCTGATATCCAAAAAGGATTAACCAACAGCGTTATCTCGGCAAAGTTTCACAATTGCCTTGCCGCCGGCCTGCTCGAAATGGCTAAGGCAGCGAGAGAAAGCACAAAATTAAATACAGTTGCATTAAGCGGCGGGGTGTTCTGTAATCGATATTTGACTATTCGCTGCATTAAACTCTTGAAGAAAACCGATTTTTCCGTATTATTTAACCGGGACGTCCCGTCGAACGATGGCGGAATATCGCTGGGCCAAGCGGCTATTGCAGCACAGCTCGGTTGAAACACCTCCAAATAAGTTTGAGGGTGCCAGCCTGGTGAAATACGAAATACGAGTGACGAGATACGAACTATGTGTTTGGCAATACCGGCAAGAATAGTGGAGTTAGAGGGGGACAAGGCGGTTGTAGATGCGATGGGCAACCGCTGGAGAGCTAAAACTACGCTCCTGCCAGAAGCTAAATTAGGAGATTTGATTCTGATTCACGCCGGCTTTGCTATCTCGCTCGTCGATGAAGAAGAGGCAAAAAAGACCTGGCAGCTTATTGCAGAAATTAACGAATTCCAAGACACGCCAAATAAGATTTCAGGATAGAAATTGAATGAGTGAATGAGTAGGTGAGTAGGAACCTAAACTCATATACGCATTTACACATAAACGCATATACGAAATACGATGCTTGATAGAATTCAAAAAGCACAGAATCTTTGTGAAGCCGCCTGTGAGGCTTTAGGACGGCAAATCAATATAATGGAGGTCTGCGGTACCCATACGGTCTCTATTTTTCGCAGCGGGATAAGGTCAACTTTGCCTAAAAGATTGAAACTTCTATCCGGGCCGGGCTGTCCGGTCTGCGTTACCGACGAGGGCTATATCGATATTGTTCTGCAGTTAGCGGACCGAGACGATTGTTTAATCGCCACATACGGCGATATGATTCGAGTTCCCGGCAAAAGCAGCTCGCTTGAAAAAAAGCAGGCAAAAACCAACGTCAAAGTTGTTCTAAGCAGCGAAGATGCACTGCAATTGGCTAAGGACAATCCTGAAAAAACAGTTGTTTTCGTTGCAGTCGGCTTTGAGACTACTGCGCCGGCCACCGCTGTAGTGGTAAAAGAGGCGGCTGAACAAGCCATCGACAATTTTTGTATTTTAAGCGGGCACAAGCTGGTTGTGCCTGCAATGCGGGCATTATTAAGCGCAAAAAACGATAAAATAGATGCCTTTCTTTGTCCCGGACACGTCAGTGTGATAATCGGCTACGGGGCTTTTGCCGAGATTGTGGAAGATTTTGGTCGGCCGTGCGTAGTGGCCGGCTTTGAGCCGCTGCAAATAATGGAAGGAATCGGCGAAATCTGTCGGCAACTTACAGCCGGCAAAGCTGAACTAAAATCAATATACAACGCGGTGGTTACCGAGAAGGGTAACATCGCTGCTCAAAAAATCATCGATGAGTGCTTCGAGGCGGTTGACGGCTACTGGCGAGGACTGGGAAAGATAGAAAAAAGTACGCTCAAGCTAAAAAATAAATACAGTCGATTCGACGCCCTTACCCGATTTAACATAACCGAAATTCCAAGCGAAGAAAGAAAGGGGTGCCGATGCGGTGAAGTTTTGTGTGGATTGATAGAGCCGCCGGAGTGTGGATTGTTCGGTCAAAACTGTACGCCACAAGAACCGATTGGACCTTGTATGGTAAGCTCAGAAGGGGCGTGCGCAGCGTGGTTTAAGTACGGCGGTATCAGGACATCAGGATAACAGGGCATCAGGGTATCAGGATAGCAGGAATAATGAAGAAAACAAGCAAGCACGATAGAATCTTACTTGCGCACGGCGGCGGCGGACAACTGATGGATGACCTAATCCGCCACCATATTCTTCCGAGCCTCAACAATGAAGTCCTCGCTGAATTAGGCGATTCGGCAAAGCTGAATGTTACTTCGAACTCGCTGTGCTTTACAACGGACAGCTATGTTGTAAAGCCATTATTTTTTAACGGCGGAGATATTGGGAAATTAGCTGTTTGCGGGACAATAAATGACTTAGCTGTTGCCGGTTCGAAGCCCGTTGCTCTGTCGTTGTCGTTAATAATTGAAGATGGCTTTGAATTCAAGCTGCTCGAAAAGATTTTAGCCAGTGTAGGTGAAGCCGCCCGCCAAAATAATGTCAGTATTGTTACCGGCGATACCAAGACTGTCGAGGCCGGTGCGGCTGATAAGATTTTTATAAACACATCCGGAATCGGAGTAAAATTAGACGGCGTGGAGATGGGTTTCGAAAAGATTGCGGTCGGGGATAAAATCATTATCAACGGCACAATAGGCGACCATGGGATGACTATTATTTCGCAGCGAGAGGACATCAAATTTCAATCGCAGCTGCAAAGTGATTGTGCGGGCCTGGCGGAGTTAACCTGTGAACTGTTGGAGAATACGAACGGTATAAGATTTATGCGTGACCCGACCCGCGGTGGATTAGCCGCGACACTGAACGAAATCTCAAGAAGCAGCGAACTGAGCATCGAAATTCGCGAAGCTGATATACCGGTCAAGCCGGCGGTACAGGCAGCAGCCGATATGCTTGGTTTCGACGTGCTGACAATCGCAAACGAAGGTAAATTCATCGCGATTGTCTCGCCGGAATCAGCAGATGATTGTTTGAAGATTTGTAAGAATCACCCGTTAGGCAAAGAGGCAAAGATAATTGGTGAAGTTTGCCAGAGCCGCGATGTGCCTGTGGTGGAAATGATAACGCAAATCGGCGGAAAAAGAATTGTGCAGATGCCATACGGGCGAGAACTGCCGAGGATATGCTGATGCACGAAATGATGGTGGCTGACAGCCTGTTGACGACAATATCAGACGAAGCTGCAAAACACAATGCAAAGCCTGTCGGGGCCAAAATCAGTTGTGGAGCGCTTAATCCTATCAACGACGAAGCACTATGTTTTGCTTTCGAGGCAATAGCCAAAGGTACATCTTGCGAGGGCGTGAAATTAGAAATAGAGCATAAGTCAATACAGGCTCAATGTAAGAATTGTAATCAAGACTTTGATGTTGAACTTTCGTGCCCAAGATGTCCGAAGTGCAGCAGTGAAGATTTTGAATTGCTGGCCGATGCGCCTTTGATACTGGAAGAGATAGAATTACAAACGGATTAATACTATGAAAAAGATTGATATTGGTAAGAAAATTCTCAGCGAAAACGAGAAATATGCTTTTGAAAACATTCTGTTTTTAACTGAGAGGAAGAAATTATGCCTGAATATGATATCGTCCCCCGGCTCGGGTAAAACCACAATTCTTGCCAGGACGATAATCGACTTAAAAGACAAAATTAAAATCGGTGTTATTGAAGGCGATATACAGACCGACATAGACGCTGAGAGAATCAGAGCAACCGAAGCACCTGCTATTCAGATAAATACCGAAGGCGCCTGTCATTTATCAGCACTTCAGATAAGCAAGGCACTTAAAGAATTGCCTGTCGAAGATTTGGATTTGATTTTTATCGAGAACGTAGGCAATCTGGTTTGTCCATCCGCTTTTGAATTAGGTGAGACCGGCAAAATAGTTGTACTATCCGTTGCAGAAGGGGACGACAAGCCAGCCAAATACCCTGCCATTTTTGCAAAGTCAAAGGTGCTGTTAATAAACAAAATTGACCTACTACCAGGTGGGCAGGTGGATTTTGATATTAAACGAGCGAAGGCCGATGCCTGCAAACTAAATAAGGGAATTAAAATCTTCCTAATATCGGCCAAGACCGGTGAAGGTATGACCGACTGGTATGACTGGCTGCTAAAGTCGGTCGAAAAAAACAGCGTGTAGTACCAAGGGGTACGTTATGGACTGTCTGCTATTGTTTTTGATTGGTAGAGACCGTGTGTGCGAATATAGTCGGCAACGGCAGGCGTGAGCATATCGGTTACATCACGACCGGCAGCTAATCTATCTCGTATTTCGGTGCTGCTTATATCAATCAAAGGGGTCTGGATAACATTTTGCCGGAGTTTTTCGATGCGCCCAGGGCCCCATAGAGCCTCATATTTGGCAAAATTCGGGGGTTCGCAGCCGGCTCTGTACATAGTGGTTAAATTACAGGCATCAAGCAGCTCGACAATTTGGTGCCAATATGTCAAATCATCGACGCTATCTGCACCCACGAGCCAATGGATTAAAGTGTCGCTGCCGTACTTGGCCTGGAACTGCTTTATGGTATCCAAAGTGTAACTCGGCGCCGGCTTTTTCAATTCGCAATCACTTACTTCAAAACTCTCTTGTTCGGCGATTGCAAGAGCTATCATTTTAAGGCGATGAGCATCATTTGCTTTCGGCAGGAAACCTTTGAGCGGAGAGCGCTTTGCAGGAATGAAAATGATTTTCTCTGCGCCGATATGTTTTGCAGCATCCGCAGCGACAGTAGTATGGCCGAGATGAATGGGATCGAACGTGCCGCCAAACAAAGCTATTTTTCTTTTTGCCATAAATAGTTAACAACTAAACTGTGCGTTGTTGAAAAAATATTACAAAGTAAATTAAAAAACTTTAACCAATAAAAACATTAGAAAAAAATAAAACAGTTAACGTGTAATCTGACTTTTATTTTATTCTTACGTTCCATAACACTTTGAAAACATATTACATAGTGACACAATAAAAAACCTTCTCTGATAATCAAAAACGCTGAAATCAACCTATAAGTTAAGTAAATTGACTCCAACAAGGGTAATTATAACAAAGCAGCTTTTCAATTTTAGTAAGAACCTCATTTACAATAAAACAATTTGCATCGTTTTGTTAAAGAGTATGTTAAACAATATACGAGGTTGTGTAAAACACTGATGACAAAATTTTTGTCAAGTATTTATAAACTTTTGGTCGATAAAAAAAATATGAAAAATAATTAACTTTTTTGTTTGATTCTTTAACGAAGTATTTTATTGTAAATAAGTATTGTAATGTTAAATAAAATGTAAAAGGATTTTTGGTCAGCCAAAAGGAGGTGACAAAATAATGGCAAAGAAAAAAGCGAAGAAGAAAGCCAAGAAGAAAGTAGCGAAGAAGAAAGTAACGAAGAAGAAAGCCAAGAAGAAAAAGAAAAGATAGCGTAGCAATTTAGTCAAAAGCCCGCTTGTCCTTATGGCTATGGATTATGGTGGGCTGCCGGTTAAAGCCGGTTGTTTCAGCCGTAATCAACTGCGGCAAGTTATGCGAAAATGGAAGGTTTTCTCACTATGACAAAACCTTCCATTTTTTATTTATCAACAGAACCACAGTTATAGCTCCTTCATAACACCTCTTAATACTAAAATTATCCCTACACCTCAGGAACAACTGCCTTCTTGCAATTAGCGACCAATTCTTTATACTATTCTTCGATACAGATGGAGTTTTTTGTAATTTTCGAGGGCGATTTGCAAAGAGAATAACGATATGGACTATTTCAACTATAAAAACGGCAGGCTGTTCGCAGAAAATGTAAGTGTTGAGAAAATCGCTGACGAGGTCGGCACGCCGGTTTATATCTACAGCAAGGCCACTTTCAAGGAGCACCTGCAAAAGATTCAGCAGGCATACAGCCTGCTCGATACTACTCTTTGCTATTCCGTTAAGGCCTGCGGTAATATAAATATCCTCAAATTTATGGCCGAGACAGGCAGTGGATTTGACATTGTCAGCGGTGGGGAGCTGTACCGCGTTTTGCAGGCGGGGGGCGAACCATCAAAAATCGTCTATGCCGGTGTCGGTAAAACCGATACCGAAATCATCGAAGCACTCAATGCCGACATCGGCTATTTCAATATCGAATCAGAAGCAGAGCTGGAAAACCTGATTCGATTAGCAAAACAAAAAGGCAAACAACCGAAAGCTGCTCTGCGCGTCAATCCGGATGTTGCCTATAAAACCCACGCCTTCCTGACCACAGGCAAAAAAGAAACAAAATTCGGCGTCGATATCGAGCGGGCACTGAAAGTCTTTGCTGATTATGGCGACAATACGGCGGTGAATCTCTGTGCGATTCATGTCCACTTAGGTACCGGCGGCAAAAAGATTGATCCGTACGTTGAAGCCGTCAAAAAAGTCTTACCGCTTATTGACCAGCTCCGCAGTAAGGGCCACACTATCGAAGCTCTCGACTTAGGCGGCGGCTACGGCGCCGATTATGAGTCCGGCACTGTGCCTTCAGCAGCAGAGTACGCAGCAGGCATCGTTCCGCTGCTGAAAGACAAGAACATCAAACTCATCTTAGAGCCAGGCAAAAGCATCTGCGCCAATGCAGGGATAATGCTAACTCGCGTGCTTTATATCAAACACGGCGGCAGGAAGAAATTTGTTATTGTAGATGCAGGGATGAACGATTTGATTCGTCCATCGCTGTATGACGCGTTCCATTTCATTTGGCCTGCGAAGGTGGATGAAAAGTATGTTCCCCGGCAGCGTGGGAAGGATTTGCGGCTGGACGGTACCGAAGTTGTTGATGTAGTCGGTCCGATCTGCGAAGGTGCGGATTTCTTTGCGAAGGACAGGGCCCTGCCACCGGTGGAACGAGGTGATTTAATCTCTGTCTTTACGGCCGGGGCTTACGGCTTTAGTATGAGCAGCAATTACAATGCCCGAGGTCGAGCCGCCGAGGTGCTCGTTGGCGGTGACAGCTTCTCGGTCATCAGGAAACGCGAAACCTATGAAGATTTAACAGCACTTGAAAAGTGACATAAAAGCGTGTCTTTATCATGCTTTTCTGTCATCCTGAGCGAAGCGCAGCGCAGTCGAAGGATCTATCCGTATCTCGTCGTTCGTGCCTCATATCTCAATTGACGATTTACTGACACCTACACAAAATGCAGAAAGCATAATCACCGTCCTGCCATTCTTAACACGACCAGGACACCTAAAAGACCGAGCAGTAGCACTGCGGCTCTCAATATTCGCATGAGTTGTGTTCTGGGCTCCAAAAGCTTCCACACAAAGGCCCAGAGAGCCACGATAAGCAATATTCTCAAAATAAAAGATATTAAGTCTGTGAGCATAGTCATATAATATCCCATTTTAACATATAAAGTCAAGTGTTATTTGCCTATATTAACATTTATATTTAAAAAATGTGGTCGCCTGCAAGGCGGCAGGCTGATTTTTGAGGGAATATATCACTTTATCTTTGTCTATTGTCAGCCCAGAGACAGGCATAGGACTTGCTCTATCTGTTTGCAACTCTCGAAACTATGGATTATAGACAATATAAAAACCTTTAGACTTGTTCATAAAGGCCATAAACAGATTTTTTACGCCCGTCATAAGCTTGATTAACCACAATTTCAATACTGATAGGTTGGTTTGGGGGGGTATTCTTATCAGATATTTTAAATAGACAGGACTTTTTTGATTAGTCTTATATTTTCATCTTGTAGTCTTAAAATTAAAGTAATTTAAAAGATATGCCGAGGACATTGCCAGTGTGTTTGTAATTTGTTTGTTTTATTTAACTCAATTTAGGAGAGAAGACGATGCGGTTTCTTGAAGAAGCAAAAAGATGGCTGGGCGAGATTACTGAAATTGCCTTGTTGTTGATCGCCCTTGGGATTGCTATTGAAATCCTATTTGGCGATGCGGTTCCTTTCTTTGGAGGAATTGTTACCAATCTTACCGCCCTACTTAGCACTCTGGGCGAGAACGGGCTCGTTGGCTTGATTGCTCTGGCAATTATCCTCTTCCTGTTTTACAGAAAGAAAGCCTTCTCCCATCCTCAGAATTAGACCAGGTTAAGGCGTTAGGTTAGTGGGGGCCAATCGGTAGCGCTGTCAGTCTGAGTACTATGACATTTTACTCTGTGATAGCGATATCGGTTGGCTCCGAATTTTACAGAGGAGGGATTGACCTATAACGCCCATCTTCAAACCATAGGCTGCCTTACTGTCTTCTATGTACATGCTTGTTCCGTTAAGGTGAATTTAACGACAATTAGCCTTAACACATTCCAGATAGATGTGAGATTTTGAGCCTATCCGAATAACTATCCGTTTTCGCCTGTCATTCTGAACGGAGCGTAGCGAAGTGAAGAATCTCCTCTTCGTTGGCCAGATTCTTCGGCTTCGCCTCAGAATGACAAAGGATGAGAATAAATATCGAACAAGAAACGTTCTATTTAGAAACTTTATCGGTGATGTGACAGGAATTACGAGCCAGGAGATTAGAAGTTTCGTTCGACGAAGCCGGTATCGATTTTGTTTTTGACGAAAAGATTGTGTGAGAGTATGTCGAGACAGGCGGGTATCGTTGTTTTGATTGGCTCGATGACAAATTCCCGCAAAGCTCTTCTCATTGTGGCAATTGCTTCAGTTCGCGTTCTCTGATGGACAATAAGCTTGGCAATCATCGAATCGTATTTCGTTGAGACCGTCCAGCCCTGATGGACGTGTGTATCGACTCTGACGCCGGGGCCGCCGGGCGGAATATATCTGGTAATTGTGCCGGGCGAAGAAGCGAAATTATTTTCAGGGTCCTCTGCGTTTATCCGGCATTCAATTGCCACACCGGTTTGCTTAATGTTTCTCTGGCTAAATTTGATAGGTAAACCGGCGGCGATTTTCAACTGCCACTTAATCAAGTCGTGGCCTGTAACCATTTCAGTAACGGGGTGTTCGACCTGAATTCGTGTATTCACCTCAATGAAGTAGAAATTTTTATCTTTGTCCAACAGAAACTCAACCGTTGCGGCATTGACATATTTAGCCTTTTTAATAATTCTCAAAGCAGCTTCGGCAAGCTGCCCTCTGGTATGCCTGTCCAGGACGGGACAGGGCGATTCTTCAATCATCTTTTGATGTCTCCGCTGAATGGAGCAGTCCCTTTCGTAAAAGTGTAATACGTTGTCGTACTGATCGGCTATTACCTGGACTTCGACGTGCCGGGGTTCCACTATATACTTTTCCAGATAGATGCGTCCGTCACCAAAAGCAGCTTCGGCTTCGGCACGTGCTGCGCTAAATGCCGAGCGCAGACTAATATCATTATGGACAGCTCTCATCCCTCGTCCGCCGCCGCCGGCAGCAGCTTTTATTATTACGGGGTACCCCATTTTGCTCGCCAGTTTTAGCGCCTCGGATTCATTTTCGATAGCACCATCGGAGCCGGGCACTACCGACACATCCGCCTTGCGCGCCAGCTCGCGCGCCTGGATCTTGTCGCCAAGCAATTGCATTGCCTCAACAGGCGGGCCAATGAATATTATTCCACACTCCCGACATATCCGCGCAAAGTTTACGTTCTCGGCCAGAAAACCATAACCGGGATGAATTGCCTCAACGTCCGTAATCTCGGCGGCACTTATAATACGGGGGATATTCAGATAACTTTCGGCACAGTCGGGCGGCCCAATACAAACGGCCTCATCAGCAAGCTGCAAGTATGGAGCATCTTTATCCGCCTCGGAATAAACTGCCACTGCTTCGATACCAAGCTCGTGACAGGCACGGATGATACGCAGGGCTATTTCACCACGATTTGCTATAAGAATTCTTGAGAACATAATTCAATTTACTATTTATTATTGACTATTTACTATTGTTCTCCCGTCCCTGATTTCTGTCCTTCTTCTCAATAATCAATAATCAAATATTAGTCCGGCTTGACCCTGAAAAGCACCTGGCCAAATTCAACAGCCTGGCCATTGGTTACAAGCATTTCAGCAATCGTTCCGCTGATCTCGGCTTTTATCTCATTCATAACCTTCATTGCCTCGATTATGCAAACGAGCGTCTGCGGGCTGACTTTGGAACCGACTTCCACATAATGCTCAGAATCGGGGCTTGGCGTCGCATAGAATGTCCCAACGATAGGTGATTTTATCTCCACCAAGTCCTCCGCACTCTGTTCGGCTTGCGAGGCATAAGTTTGAATCAAAGCCTCAGTACCTCCGGGGCGGGCAGGTGCGGCGCCAGGTTCCGGCCTCATCGCCGGCATAACACTTACAGCCCCGCCAACGTCGGATTGAGGCTGGTGGCGCTTTAGAAAAATCTTATCGTCACCGTGCTTTATCTCAACCTCAAGAAGCTCGTTCTCTTTCATTATCTCAATGAGTTCTTTTATTTTCTTCAAATCAGTATCATTTTCCGCCATCGCCGAATCCTTTCCTTGCAACGTGAATCGCTCTGGTCTGGGCGAAGCCCGCCGTAGCCCGACAATCCGGATGAGTATAACCAAAAGGGGCGTTTTTGCAAACAATTTTTGTTACACCCGCGAGACGGGTGTGGCCAGATTTTTTGGCAAGTGATTTTAAGTTCATTTTGGCGTTGCGGAAATTGGGTTTGTTTTTTTGGGCCGGAAGGAGGTTTCATTTTCATAATCCTCTATAACATATAAGTTTGCGTTCATTTTGGGCCTTTAACGAAATTGGGTTTGTTTATTCGGACTGTGAAATCATCTTTTTTTCTGTAATCCTTTGTTAAAGTTAAGTTTACGTTCATTTGGGCTTTTCGTAAATTGGCTTTGTTTGGGTTTGAATTGGGTTTGTTTTTATATCCCGCCAGCGGGATAAAAATTTCATAATTCATTGTTAAAATAGAACTTACGCTCATTTGCAATCCGCCTACGGCGGACAAGATTGGGTTTGTTTTGCATAAAAAGAGCTGATTTGTAGAGGGTTCTCGACAGATGTAGAGGGCGGAGGGAGTGAAAAGTGAGCTAAAGTGCCTAAAGTGCCTAAAGTGAGCTAAAGTAAAATAAAGTGAACTAAAGTGCCTAAAGTGACTAAAGTGAGCTAAAGTTGGAGGAGAGAAGCGGGATTCTCGATTCTCGATACTTGATGCTCGACCCCGGCGCGCCGGGACAGGGTTGCTGGATACTCGATACTGGATTCTCGATACTGGATTCACGATACTGGATACTCGATACTGGATACTGGATTCAAGAATCTGGGCCGGGCTGGCTCTAAGTCCTTGCCACTCGGTGGCTTACGACATGCAAACTGAAATGTCATCTTCGCCTACTGGCGGTTTATGTTAGCCTTCTGGCTAACATACGTGTATTTTAACGTATTTACAAACAATGTCAACAAAAAAATGACCAAAAAAGCACTTTTTTTTGGTCATCCTGAGCGCAGTCGAACGGGACGAACAATTAATTTAATCCTGCAACTTAAAAAAAGTACCGGACACCTTTAATTCTCTCCAATTCAAAGTCTCCTATACTACACGGTTAAAGGTATTAGTTTCGTTAGGCCGCACGGACACCCGAAATGTGTTCCGCGATTTCTTCCAGGCAATGTTCCACAATTCTGACAGGTTATCCCAATTGCTAAAGAGAGAACAACATTCCCGAACTCCTCTACTTCCTCATCAGAAATTTCCATACCGCTAAGGTTGTAATGGCAACCCACTTGGTTTCTAACAAAAGATGAGTCTTGGATTTTTGAAAAGATATCTAAGGGACATGTGATGGTGAAATCCTCTTCGACTGCCTCCCTTACTTGTCCTTTGGTTAGAGGTATATTCGCCAGATGAGGTGATTTTCCTATTTGGATTTTTCTAAAAAGTTTTACGCACCCATTTAATAATTCAATCAGAGTATGGTCATCATTTCGTGTGTGTCTTGTCCTGCATACATACTGTAATGCCAGCGTATCCAAGATAGATTCAAGCAGTATACCTGCTCTGGATGCTACATCTTGACGGTCAAAGGGTTCCTTGCCTAAAGCCTCTCTCAACTCCTCAAGCACCAATTTTGAATTGCAGGCTCTTACGCCTTTTTCAAGTGACCATCTATGCAGTTCAATCAAATGCACGTTTCCACTCGCACTCTGCATATATCGATAGCGATCTCTCCATTGACGGTAATGAGTAGTTATTACGACCTGACTAAAATTCCTAGCCTCCTCTGTCAAAAGTTCTACAATGTTTCGCAAGTGAACCGAATCTGCGGAAGTGAATACGTCATCCAAAACAATAATAGTATCTTGTGGAGTTCCTCTTTTAGCGATTGACAACCAGACACAAAATCCCAGTGTATCAAGATGAGAATCACTAAAATAGGCTTGCGGGGGTACTCCATGATGTCCCTCGAATTCAGCCCCTTGATGGAGAGAATGCCTCTTGTTAGGATCAAGACTCAAAGTGCAATTACCCAAAGTCTCATTTGGGTGAATTTTACGATAAAGGCGATTCCATTCATCTGCCACTTCATTGAGAATACCCTGTGTAAAGTCTATTCTTTTGGAATGAATAACATCAAAAGCTTTTTGAAGTGCTGCAAGGACTTTACTAACATGCGCAGCACTCTTAGCACAGCGAATGACCTTGTCGTAGTGATTCTTGATGGCATTATGTTGGTTGATATCCTTTTGAAGTTCCGTATGCTTAGTTCTTAAGATATTTATACATTTATTAATTTTTTCTACCAAATCAACACATAGTCTGTTTTTTTCCTTGTTATCAAGGTCATCATTACTCAAACCTGCATATTTATCAACATCTATAACAAGTTCTGGAACATCAAGAGACTTTTTTTCTGATACAATCTCAATCACATTTTGTGATTGTCTGAGAAGCTGATTGAAATGTGTTGATAATGTACTCTGGCTCCCCTGCAAATTCTTTTCAGCAGCTTTTTTGCGACCGTCGAGTTCTTTTACTACAGTCATGTTTTTGAGTCTTTTCTGGATAGAGTCTGTAAGCTGATCAGCAACTACAGGTTGCTCACATACTGGGCATTCAGTAACGGGCTCCTTCGTTTGTGAGATATATGTCTGTGTTTGTTGAAGGATATTAAGTAAATTTATCGCCTCTTCTGCAGACAACCCAGGGCTACTCTTAATTTCTTCCTCAACAGCCTTTAGATTAGCAAACTTGCTTTGATAATCACTGAAAGACGTATCAAAACGATCCTTGCTTCCAATCGCAGTATTAATGCTGTCAATGACAGATGTAAGATAGGTAGCTAGCGTTTTTGTTTCACTTATATCCACTTGGCTCTTCTCATGGGCCCATTTTATCCAACTGTTACTAGGAGACCCTTCATCTTTCCAGAGCTTCTCAAGCTCCATTTTAGCATCTGAAACCTGTCTGTATAGAGATGTGAACTCGTCATTGGTTTCGCGAATACAGTCTCTGAGATACTGCTCAGACTGCTCCACTCCATCTACATCCACAAATCGTCTAAGGGCTTCATACCTTTGAGCAGGTTGACTTTCGATTAATCTCAATAATTGATTTCGCCTTAATATGTGAACTGTCGGAAAGGAACTATCCCCAGAAACATGGATTGTGCTACCATCCAAAGAAGCTTCCCACTCCTTTCCATCAATATATAACTTTACTGACAGGTCCTGATGGTCACTTCCAATGGACGGCAAATGCTGCTTTGTTGATGTGGAAGGTCTACCTGCAAGTGATCCAGGCAATCCGTTTGCGACCATATCGATTGCATCAATTATAGTCGATTTACCGCGACCATTTTCACCGAAGATGACCACCGTATTCTTTGTTGGATCAAATTCAATGACAGATGGCTGGGAAGCCCCTCGAAAATGATCCAACTCAATCTTCTTGATCAGATTTGCCATTGTCCACTTTACTTTCGTCTTTGAGAATCTTCATCTCAAAACAGGATTTCCATTCACTTGCTGTCATTCTTCCATCACATATTCTTGACAATATACTCTCTTGGTTTTCAGGTACGATCAGCCCCTTAGAAACTAGGGTCTCCACAACAGCTTTTCCCAGTTCGACGTTCGGAGTATTGTCTAATACAGTCATTCATACACTCCTAAATGAGTCTCCATCTAGAGTGGGATAGGGACAGTCATTTATTTTTCTGCCCTATATTAGATTATCAAACGAAAAACAGCAATTCACACCAAAGAATATCGTATCTCGTAACTCGTATCTCGTGAAGCGTATAGCGTGTTGAAGGCAAAGAATAGCGTAATAGACCTTAAAAGTCAAAGGTAAAAAGGGGAAAAAGAATATCGAATTCTCCACTGGCGAACCTTCGGTATCGAATCTGAATGTCCAATGTCGAAGTCAAATTGGTGCGAAATATGACCCCGCCCACAGGTGGCGGGGCTAATCGGGGTGGCGTATGGGGGGAAGGAGATTTCGGATTTGTGATTTGAGATTTCATATTGGTTGATGGGTACATCTCGGGTGAGGGCGGACCCCGGGTGGAACCCGGGGCTATACGAGGCGGAGGCCCTGGCGGGGCCAGGGCGGTTTTTTAATTGACCCCCCAACGCTGCCTTATAGGCAGGTAAGATCATGGGGTTGGGGGGCTAAACAGTATTGCGCTTGCTTTAGTGCCTTATAGGCACGTAAGTATTTGCTCGCAATGAGAGAGAGCGCAATCCTATTTTAGAGATATTCGCTGAGGTTTGCGGATAAATATCTTTGATTTGCGAAAAAAAAGTGTGTGAACGGCTTATAATCATTTAATATATCAAAGGCTTACCTTGAAAAGAGGCCTGATTTTTTTTAACAATATTGAACCACACCAGTCAAATTGGAAAGGAGCTGGTATGAAACAGTTACAATCAGCAAAAGCTTTGGAGATATCGCGGCGGAACTTTCTGCAAGCGGTGGGCAGCACTGCAGCGGGTATTTCGTTGAGCTCCAAGGAGTTACTAGGCTCTGGAGCTTCTACAGAGAGCAAGGCCCGGCAAAAGGGGCCTGCTATAGTGCGTGGGGCCTTTGTGTATCCTCCAACCGAGTCTCTAAGAAAAGTCGGCTATTATAGCTGGCCTGGGTCCAGCTTCGATGCCGAGGAACGCCAAAAACAGTATATGGACAGAATCAAAAGAATCGAGCAAAAGCTGAAAATGCGCATTTCGATGGACAAACGGGCGCTCGATGATGAAGTGAGTGTAACCCAGTTCATCAACGAAGTTAAACAGTCAAAGCCTGATGGATTGCTGCTTATACCATTCAAGAAAGGCCATTGGGGACACGTTACTCGCATCGTTGAAGAAGCAGGAATTCCCACGGTTGTACTTGCCACACTGGGTATCCTGCTCGTTGACCATATTAATCAACTCCGCGAAAAGTCCGGGGTGTATCTGATAAACTCGCTGGATAATCTCGATGCAGTCGAAGAGGGAATGAAGATGATTCAAACGGCGCACTGGATGAAGGAAAGCCGTATCATCAACATAGGAGGTTCAGAAACCAAAGAAACCACAGTGCCCCATCTTGGAACGCAGGTGCGGACCGTACCGCACACGAAGTTTTATGAAGAGTTTAAGCGTACCAAGGTCACGGATGCCGTAAAAGAGCTTGCCCAGGCATATTTGAAAAATTCCAAAAAAGTGGTCGAGCCCACCAAAGCTGACATACTTGAGGCCGCAAAAACATATTTCGTCCTCAAACGAATTATCGAGACAGAACAAGCTGATGCTATAATGATGGACTGCCTGCCAGGGCTTAGCAGACCACACAAGCATCCCCCGCCCTGTATGGGCTTTATGAGTTTGAGGGACGAAGGTATCGCCGCCGGCTGTCAAGCTGACCTTAACGCAACGCTGACGTTGATGTTAGCCCAGCAGCTCTTCGACAAACCCGGATTTCAGCAGAATGCTTCAATGGAGACGGAGAAAAACCACTATTTCGGTGCACACTGCACCTGTGCCTCTAAGCTGAGCGGTACAACCGGCCCTTCCGAGCCTTACATCTTAATGAGCCATGCTGAAGCGGGCTGGGGTTGTGTGCCCCGAGTGCTCTGGCGCGTTGGTCAGGAGGTCACATTGGCCCAATATCTTTCAGGAAAAACACCGCAAATGTACCTCTATAGCGGACAGGTGGTAGGCTGTCCGGACATCCCACGGACGGGCGGCTGCCGCACGAACGTAGAGATGACTATCAACGAGGTGGATGACGTATGCGATGTCAAAGGTATGCATCAGATTATATTCTATGGTGATTATGCCCGAGAACTGCGAATTTTCTGCCAACTATATGGCATCAAGGTCGTCACTTAAGAGGGCGAAGAATAAAAACCTGAGTCACCGGTTTTGTGTCCCGAGTCTAAGGAAGTATTTCAAGGCCGACTATTGTAATATCGTCGATTTCAGACGGCTCGATTTTTTGATTATGGGCAATCGTGTTAAGTCTGTCTATCATCTCAACAACAGATAACTCTTTGACTTCGCAAAATTCTTCGCTGAAACCGAAGCCGGTTTTGTCATCGAACTTGCCTATGAAAGGCTCGGCCCCGTCGGAATACAGTATCAGCTTATCGCCTGGCTGAAGCTGCACGGTCTGCTGGGTGTATTCGGCCTGTTCAAAAACTCCCAGCAGCGAGCCTCGTATTTCGAGCTGTTCGGATTGCTGTCCGGATCTGATAAGGATTGGATAGGGATGTCCTGCGCGGGCGTACGTGAGTTGTAGTGTTTTTGTATTCAAAAGACAATAACAACAGGTGGCAAACTGATAACCGGAGAGTTTCTGTGCCGCCATTCGTATATTCAGATTTTTTATAACCTCAGACGGGGGGAATATGCGGTAATTACTCTCATATGTCTCTCGCATAAGCAAGGCCTGCTTAAGAAAGATTGTCAGCAGTGCTGCAGGCATGCCATGCCCCACTACATCAGCTACATAAAAGCCAATGTGCTGCTCATCAATACGGACGATATCATAAATATCACCCGAGACCCACTCTGCCGGCATAAAAACCGTGGCCCACTGCACTTCATTAGTATTTGGCAACTGGGTGGGGAGAAAATCCTGCTGCACCAGACCGGCTAAACGAAGCTGCTCTGCCAGATTATCTGCAAGGGTTTTTGTTATAGAAAGCTGCTCGGCCAGTTTATTTTTGTGAATTCTCAGCACATGCTTTCGTGAAACTAAAGGTTTTGTCGTAATTCCATAACTTTTTTTACGAAATGCAAGATTAGCACTTACTTTAAGCCATAGCTCTTCTATAGAAACTGACTCCAAGGTGTTAATCATAGAGAAGCTCGTCCTTGACGGGGAAATCGAAAAACTTTTAACGGGCATCTCCGGGCGGTCTGTGAGTAAAATCATGCCAATATTTTCTATCTCAAGGGATTCGATTATTCGGGCCAATTGCTGCTGCTGCGAAACGTCCGATTCTTTCATATCTATAATGACGGTCCCAATCAAATCGAATCTGTCGCGTACTTTGGAAAACTTGTCTATCGGAAGAGAGCGGTAAGAAAGCTTCCTCCTCTTAAAAAGTCGCTTTATTTCAGACGGGACGTGAATTCTATTAGTCAGATACAGAACATCAGTATATCTTTTTTCCAGCTCAATAGCAGTTGGTAATTTTACTTTTTCCATTTCATCCGTTCTTCTTATTGTATTATGAGACCTTGAACAAAGAACCACTTGTTCAGCTGCCGGCATTTCACTGAACGATTGGCCGTTAAATACCATTCACTAACAACTGTTTGCTATCCATTAAGCTAATTTCGGCTCGTTAAGGGCTATACTTTGGATTTTTTTTGCCTTTTTCCGCTGTTGCAAGACCGACAGAATTCATATGGGCTGCAAAGATACTGAGGTATAGATTAAAACTTGTTCGAAGTGTGAGAATGAAAGTATGAAAATTACTAAACTATAGTTCAAGTATCCTCGATGCTTGTCCGGCTCAAACCTGCTCTTAACCGGCGAAGATTGCCGAGCCGATGCGAAGGATGGTTGCCCCCTCTTCGACGGCGACGTCGTAGTCTGAACTCATACCCATACTCAGCTCTGTAAACTGCCGTCCGACAATTTTTTCACCGCGTATCTCGACAAATAACTCTCTTGTCCGAACAAAACAGGCTCGAACAACGTCCTTATTATGGGTCAAAGGTGCCATTGTCATCAGGCCGACCAGTTTTAAGTTCGGCAAGGTCTCTATCTGCTCAGCCAGATGTATTGCCGCACCTACCGGCACACCGTATTTTTGCGGTTCGTTAGAAGCGTTGACCTGCAGAAGCACTTTTGGGCATAAGTTTAGTTTTGCCGCTGAGGTGTTTATTTCTTCGGCCAGCCGAAGTGTATCTAACGAATGTATCAGAAAAACTATAGGTAAGACGTGGCGGACCTTATTGCGCTGCAGATGACCAATCATATGCCAACCGACCTTTTCCGGCAGGCCCAAATCACCATCAGGTCCCTGCAAAAATTCATCTACCTGGGTGGAAACTTTTATCAGCTGCTGAACGCGATTTTCTCCCAGGTCGGTGAAACCCAGACGAATAACTTCTTTTACGGCTTCGATGGTAGCGGATTTTGTTACAACGACAAGTTTTATCTCACCGGGGTCTCTGCCAACGCGGGCACAGGCAGAGTTAATAGTGTCTTTTACACGCTCTGTTCTCTCCGAAATTTTTGTCATAGCAGAAGAGCCAAGAGTTAAAAATCAAAAATTCAATTCACCACAAACCAGTTGTCTGTAACACAGTAAATGCCTGGTGGTTAGTAAGGGCGGTTGGCGAACCGACCCTGCTGAGCCATCAAATTGGATGTTACAAACTACCAGGGACGTATTCAAAATATCAATCCGTGAAAGTTTTTGCCAGCATAAAAGCAATCACGACGAAAATTTTGATGGTTTTTTTCAGCTACGAGGCAAATATTCGTTAAACAACAACTTCTAAGATTTATCGGTCGTAATCAGCTCCAATAAGCGTAAGTATTTAAGCCGGTTGGCTTTATGATTTCTGCTGAGATAGAACAATGTCACCAAAAAAATAAAAAAAAAGCGATTTTTAACTTGCATTTTATCACCATAACGTGTATACTAATTGTGTTAAGGTAGTGTGGGGTGGAAATAAACCCCTTGATGATTTTGTAGCTCTTGTATTTTTCGCGTGACGGGATTTTCTGGAAGGTTCAGTTTTTTCGGTTATTGTTTAAAATATAACGCTGTTTTTTTTTAACAGCTTATAGACCTCGGCGAGGCAGTGTGGTCCACCGGTCTCCCCCCCAGCCGGAACCACCACCTCGCCCTTTTTATGCGCATAGTCAAAGACCGACCCGTCCACAGCGACACAGTGACTAAGTTCGGAGCGTCACTTGAATTCTTTATTCGCCGCGGACCTGGACTATTACCTTTCTGCTGCGTGGGCCGTCAAATTCACAGAAAAAAATGCCCTGCCAGGTGCCGAGGTTCAGAGATTTGTCCTTTATCAGGATTTGTTCGCTACAGCCGAGCAGAGAGCTTTTGCAGTGTGCATCGGAATTGCCCTCAGAATGCCGATAGCCCGGGCGATGATGAGGAAGGAGCTCCTCCAGAGTCAAAAGTATATCGTGCGGCACAGAGGGGTCGGCGTTTTCGTTTATGGTAATTGCCGCCGTTGTGTGAGGACAATAGACTATTGCATCGCCGTTGGTAATGCCTGATTGGCTGACAAACGAGCGAACCTGGCTTGTGATGTCAATCATCCGGTTACGGTTTTTTGTGCTTATGCGGAAATCTTCCTGGACGATTTTCATTTTTATCCCTCACATTTGTTCGACCACTTCGATACCCAAAAGCTCACTTAGGCCGTGTTTGATAGTCTTTGCGGTTAAATCACAAAGTAAAAGTCTGGTAGGCCTTTTATCCGGCTTGGCCTTCAAGACAGGACAATTTGTATAGAATGCGCTGAACTTCTGCGCCAGCTCATAAAGATAGGCGGTCAGGTAGTTCGGCCTGTAATCGGCAGCGGCGGTCTGTATCGACTCGCCATAGCGAATAAGGTATTTTGCCAGGTCCAGCTCAGCCGGGTCGGTTAAATCCAGAGCTTCGATTTCTTTAAGTTCGTCTTCGATGTCAACCTTTTTGGTCTGTGCCTTTCTCTCGATAGATTTTATTCGGGCGTATGCGTATTGCATATACGGAGCGGTGTTGCCGTCCATCGCTAACATTTTATCGAAGCTGAAGACATAGTCGCTCGTGCGGTTGTTGGAGTAATCCGCGTATTTGACCGCACCGATTCCAACCGCTTTGGCTATTTGCTCTTTCTTGTCCGGTGAAAGCTCAGGATTCTTTTCCTCTACTATTTTTTTTGCACGTTCAACCGCCTCATCAAGCAGCTCTTTTAATTTTACATTCTCACCGGCGCGTGTCTTTAATGGCGTGCCATCATCTCCTAAAATGCTGCCGAACATAACGTGCGAAAGCTCAATATTATCACTCACCCACTTAGCCATCTTCGCAACGGCAAACAACATCTCAAAATGCAGTTTCTGCCGGGCATCTGTAACGTAAATTATGGCATTTGCTTTGAGTTCGTTAACCCGGTAGCGCAGCGCCGCCAGATCCGTCGTGGCATACAGATACGCCCCGTCGGATTTCTGAATAATAAACGGCAAAGGCTGCCCTTCCTTATTCTTAAACCCCGGCGGAAAAACACATATAGCACTATCAGATTCTTTAGCCAAACCCTGCTTTTTCAATTCATCAACGATATCCGGCAAGTCCGAATTATATTCACTTTCGCCCCGTTCGTCTTTTTCGGTCAGGTCAACTTTGAGCATGCGATAAATTGGCAGGTAGTGTTTTCTGGATTCCCTTACTATATCCTTCCATTCATTAATCCAGAAAGTTTCGCCATTGTGCAGACCCCGTACAGCATCGTGTGCGGTTGCTCTAAACTCCTCATTAGTATCGTATCGCAATTTAGCTTCTTTATAAAACTGTTCCAAATCTTCTAAAGTCCTGCTTACATTCAACAGCCCCTCACCTTCGCTTGCCTCAAGAACTTTTTCATTTAAACGAGCGCAGAGCATTCCGAACTGAGTTCCCCAGTCGCCAACGTGGTTTTGGCGGATGACTTTATGGCCAAGGAATTCGAGAACTCGGCAGATACAATCGCCGATGATTGTGCTTCGCAGATGGCCGACGTGCATCTGCTTGGCAATATTCGGGCTGGAAAAATCGACAACGATAGTCTTCGGTACAGCGGCTTTATCTATACCAAGACTAACAATGTGCCTGTTGATTTCAAGTAACCTGTCGGCTAAAAAATCGGGTTTCAGGCGCAAATTTATAAAACCCGGGCCTGCCACCTCCGGCGGTTCGCAAATATCGCTGAGGTCTAAATTTCCCACGACATCTTCGGCAAGTTTACAGGGGTTTGTTTTGAGCTTTTTCGCTAATGCCATTACACCGTTGGCTTGATAATCGCCGAACCTGGGATCGGTAGAGGGTCTTACTATGGCGGCACAATCATCGCAGCCCGTTGCAGCGGCCATCGCTGTACTAATCCGCTCCTCAAGTATGTCTATAGCAAGCTTCATACAATAATCATTAATCAATTGTCAATCTTTCCGCGTCGCCCCAGAGCAGTTCCAGGTCATAGTAGTTGCGATACTCGCTGTCAAAGATGTGGATAACGACATCGACAAAGTCCAGCAGAATCCAGCGAGCCTGCTCGTAGCCGGCCCTGCCGAAACGCTGTATACCCTGTTTTTTTGCAGCGTCACAAATTTCATCGGCAACGGTGCGCATCTGCCTGTTGCTTGTGCCGGTCGCGATTACAAAATAATCGGTAGCAGGTGATTTGCCGGTCAAATCCAGAACGACGATATCGGTACAATGCCGGCTTAGAGCCAGCTTTGCCGCTTCCAGGGAAAATTCCCTTGCCGGATCTGAGACTACCTTTTTTTGCCTCTTCGATTTGGTTGCAGAAACTTTTTTTTGTGTTTTTTTCTTAGCAGTTTTTGAAGTCTTCTTTTTTACCAAATTTATATCCTCAATGTTAATAAAAAAGGGTGACCCCTTTGGCCACCCTTATAGATTACCTTTATTAACAGATTGCGTCAACTGCACAGCTTAGATGCCAGGGCCTCCAATTAATTTATTTTCCGCCGAGGCCGAGCCAGCCGCTGATAACGGGGGCGAATTTTACCACGACGCCCGAGAAGACCACGCTAACCATCGTCATCAGCTTTATCAGAATATTCAGGCTGGGCCCGGAGGTGTCCTTGCAGGGGTCGCCAACGGTGTCACCAACGACGGCGGCCTTGTGGGCATCTGAGCCTTTTCCGCCGTGGGCTCCTTTTTCGATATATTTTTTGGCGTTGTCCCAGGCACCGCCGGCGTTATTGAGCGTAATTGCAAGAACAAAACCGCAGCTCAACCCCCCTGCCAAAAGTCCCATCACACCAGCCACACCTAAGAGCAGCCCCGTTAAAACAGGAATTATAATCGCCAGCAGCGAAGGCAATATCATCTCCTTCTGTGCCCCTCTTGTGGAAATAGAAACGCAGCGTGCATAATCAGGCTGGCCCGTGCCTTCCATAATGCCGGCTATTTCCCTGAACTGCCGCCGGACCTCATTGACCATGGCCCCTGCCGCCCTGCCGACCGCCTTCATTGTCATAGCACAGAAAACAAAGGCCATCATAGCGCCAAGGAACAAGCCGCTGATTAACTTGGGATTCATAATATTGAGGCCATAGGCATTGACGAAATCCATAATGGGGGCGGTCTTGACATTGATGGCGCCGGCAACACCATCCGTAGCCGAAAACGCCAGCTCACCGACGCGATATATTCCATCGGTACTTTCTAATGCGAGTCGGCCAATCCATATACGAATCTCCTCGATATACGCCGCCAAAAGTGCCATAGCCGTCAAAGCGGCAGAACCGATAGCAAATCCCTTACCCGTTGCTGCCGTAGTATTGCCGAGGGCGTCGAGGGCATCGGTTCTCTTTCTGACCTCCGGTCCCAGGCCGCTCATCTCCGCATTTCCGCCGGCATTGTCAGCTATCGGCCCGTATGCGTCGGTCGCCAAAGTAATGCCTAACGTGGCGAGCATTCCGACTGCGGCAAAGCCGATACCGTAAAGACCCATCGATATATTTGAAAAACCACCCGCAAAGCCAAACGCACACAGAATGCCGATCACAATCGCCACCACAGGCAACCCGGCCGAAAACATGCCGGTTGCAAGACCGTCAATAATTGTTGTAGCAGGTCCCATGTTGGCCTGTTCAGCAATACCCCGCGTCGGGCCGTATTCATCAGAGGTGTAATATTCGGTAAGCTGACCTATAATTACACCGGCAAATAATCCGGCAACTACCGAGCCGAAAATACCCCAGGTAATCCAGCCAAACACAGCCAACAGCGCCACCGCTCCAAGAATCAACACCGAGCTGCCCAATGTCCCCAACAAAAGTGCCCGCAGCAGATTCTTCTGGCTGGCGTCCTCTTTACAGCGAACCATAAAGATACCGGCAATCGAAAGGATGATACCCAGGCCCGCAACAAGCATTGGAGCAAGAACGGCCTTGAGCGGGTCCATACCCCTGGCAGCAAGTGCCACTACCGGCAGCGCCGCACCAAGCGCCGCGGTAGCAAGAATTGAGCCGCAGTAGCTTTCGTACAGGTCGGCACCCATACCGGCAACGTCCCCGACGTTGTCGCCGACGTTATCAGCAATTGTGGCCGGATTTCTGGGGTCATCTTCCGGAATGCCGGCCTCGACTTTGCCGACCAGGTCCGCTCCGACGTCTGCGGCTTTGGTGTAAATTCCACCGCCGACACGGGCAAACAAGGCCTGGGTTGAGGCACCCATACCGAAAGTAATCATTGTCGTGGTAATCTCAACAAGCTTGTGCTCGGCGTGCATGCCGGGTGTCACCAACCAAAGCCCCCAGAGCCTCAAGCCCTCTTGCATGTGAGCCTGCGTGTAGACCAGCTTATCCAAAATCAGATACCACAGGGAAATATCCAGCAGGCCGAATCCGACGACGACCAGCCCCATAACCGCACCCGAACGAAAGGCAACCTGCAGGCCTTGATTCAAACTCACGCTGGCACCCTGAGCGGTACGGGATGAGGCGTTAGTCGCCGTCTTCATACCTAAAAAACCGCACAGTCCGCTAAAAAATCCGCCTGTCAAAAACGCTACCGGAACAAACGGATTTTGAACACCCAGATAAGCACAGACCGCTAAGATGACCAGAAGAATCAAAAATACCAGCGCCACAACGCTGTACTGCCTGAACAGATAGGCGTAGGCTCCTTCACGGACGTAACGGGCTATGCTTATCATTTTTTCAGTGCCTTCGGGGGCGGCCATCACCTTCTTATAGAAATAGTAGGCAAATCCCAGCGCCAACATCGCCGATACCGGTGCAATCCACCAGCTCCAGGGCGTCCCGGCCATCTCAGCCGGTTCTGTGCCTTCCGCCGCCATTGCCACCGCACTAAATGCAAAACTCGGCACCAAAAATCCAAGGGTACTCTTAATAACTTTCACTTTTTTACTCCTTTTTGAGTTTGACTATTGTCTCTACCGGCATAACAGACATAAATTTGCCCGCAGTTTAACCAAATGGATTGGTTTTTCAACTGTTTTATTGTGGGAAAACCGAAAATAAGCCAAAACTCCGCAAACTTCTGTCTTCTGACTTCTGTTATGTGTGGTAATCAGCATTGATTCTCACATATTCGGCGCTTAAATCGCAGCCATAGCAAAAATCGTCCGCTTTGCCTGCCCCTAAATCCACGGTTATCGTGTGCTCGGTTTGCGAAACGACCTTACTTGCCTTTTTTGCGTCAAATTTTCTCGGCGCACCGTTCTTAAAAACGGTTATATCATCGAGTTTGCAGGAGAGTTTATTCGGATTCAACTTGACAGAAGCCGAACCGACGGCACAGATAATTCTGCCCCAGTTGGGGTCGCCGCCATTGACTGCACATTTTAACAGCGGATAATCTGCCACGGCTCTACAGGCCTTTGCGGCATCGGCCTTTGTAGCCGCACCTTTGACAACGACTTTGAACATCCGCGTGGCCCCTTCGGCATCGAGAGCCATTTGTCTGACTAAATCATCGCAAACTTCAGCCAACGCGCTGGCAAACCTTTTATACCGCGGACACAGACTTACTATCGGCCGATTGCCCGCCAAGCCGGAGGCAAGAATTATCGCAGTATCGTTTGTGCTTTGATGGCCGTCAACTGTCAGCCTGTTTAACGAATTGCCGATGGCAGCCTTTAGGGCCTTCGCCAGCAATGGTTTTGTTATAGCTAAGTCCGTAGTAATAAAACAAAGTGTGGTCGCCATATTGGGCGCTATCATACCGGCCCCTTTGACTGCGCCGGCTATCGTAACGTTAGTGCCTGATATTTCGAGTCTGCGGACAGCTTGTTTCGGCCTGGTGTCGGTCGTCATTATCGCCCGTGCAAAATCCAGGCCCGCTTTGGGAGAAGCTGATAGCTTCGCCGCTGTTTTTGTAATGCCGGTGGTAATTTTCATAATCGGTAACTGTTTTCCGATAATGCCGGTCGAAGCAACGAGAATATTTCGTGGCTCGTATCCCGTATCTCGTATCTCGGTTAATGAATGTGCTGTTTGGCTGCACATTGTAATTGCGTTTTCGATACCTTTTCGGCCGGTACAGGTATTAGCGTTGCCGGAATTGACGACCACCGCGTATATTCTTGAGCTTCTCACATGCTCTTTGCAGACCTGTACTGCCGCCGAGACGACCTTGTTAGTTGTAAAAACCGCTGCTGCGTTTGCACCGGCTGGGCACACAAGCAGCGCTAAATCAGATTTGCCCGATTTCTTAATACCGCATTGTACCCCCGCCGCCAAAAATCCTTTAGGTGCAGTAATAGTATTATTAGCCATCTTGTGCCTCTTAGAAGAATGCTGTTCCTAAGCCTTAGTCTGTTCTATTGATATTCAAACCAAGTAGCGTATGCCGTGTACGCCATCCTTAAGAACATGGAAAATCCGAAGATACCTTCCTGTTTATATTCGTTGTATTGTCTTACTACTTCAATAAACTGTTAAAGCCTTCTAATATCCCTTCGTGCTCAGAAATCTTACTAAGCTCTAAAAGCCATCCGGTGATGTATTCAAGATTAATCGAGTCTTTGTTCTTAATCAATATACTCTTTACGTCTTCGGCATCAACAGCTCTTGCTGCAGCCATTTTGTGGATAATAACATCCTCGCACAAAGCGAATTTCACAGGATAATTATCGATTATGATTTCTTTCGCTCTTTTGATGGCCTGCGTCTCGTACAGAGAAGAAGAGAATATAAAATCTATGCGGATTCCCGAAGTCGGCTTCTCTGCAGGCAGTACATTCGTTTCTTTGGCAAAGTTCTTCGGGTTCTCAAGGCAGCATTTTCAGCTTTAACTTTTTGCACGTCTTTTCGATAAGCGCAAAGCTGTCTGCGTCAATCCCCAATGCTATACCGATGTCCCGCGTCAATCGCGGTCTGCCATATATGAGCACCGCCTGGCTGCCAATTATCATGTAGGGAATTCTCTCTTCGTCCAAAGACTCAGCTATCTCTTTTATGAGCTTTTGTATCACAGACCCACCTTGTTTATCGCCCTGGCAATCCTTAAATCAACTTCCAAACCCTCCAAGATATTTTTTGAATTGATAATCCCCAACGATACGGCTTCCTTGTGCAGCGCTTCATATATAGCAAGGGCCTTTTTATACGACAGATTTTCCTGTGCGTCTAACTTTCGGTAGAACTCATCCAATTTTCGTTTGTTTCTTATCATTATTGACCTACGACAGAATTATAACAGTAAATGTCCCTTTTGGCCAAATGTTTTTGACGACCCAGCGTACCTGTGAGCTAAAGACTTGTTGTATTTCTTGACCGAGGATCTTTTATATCATTCGGGCCGTTGTTGAGCACACCAGAGATTGCCATATCTCTAAAGTCAGCCATCGGGTCGTAGAATTTTTTGCTCAAATCAATCCTGTTAACCATCAAGCCGGGGCGATTTTGTCTGAGCTGTTTTACGATTTTGCCGTCCGGCTGGATAAAACACGATGGATACGGCGCATAATACCCGCTTGAATTTGTACAGCTCGCCCAGAAATGGTTCGTCGCGGCCCGGCACTGCATTGTCTGTCGCATAATGTGTGTATGTACGCTCGGGCCTTTTTGGCGAGCGTTGTAAAACGACTGGAAAACGCAGTTGACTTTTTGCTTATATAATTGTCGATAAATCTCCGGAAACCGCAAATCAAAGCATATCAGCAGCGAGCATTTCACGCCGTTTATGGTGAAATCCACAAACCTGTTGCCCGGCGTCAACCGTCGCAAATCGCCCGGGGTACAGAATCTTTTGTCATAGCGGTCAACAATCCTGCCATCAGGATTTATAAGGTAAAGACTGTTATGCGGCTTGTTCGGCTCGGTTAATGGGTGCGTGCTGCCTAAAACAACCCATAGATGTAATTCACGGGCAAGCGCCATAACTCTTTGTGTCTCTTCTTTGAGCAGGTCCCAATCATACCCCTCGAAGTTCGGAAAGTCCGTTCCCACATAGCCGCTAAGAGCACACTCTGAGAAATGAACAATATCGGCCCTGGCCTTTTTAGCTTTGTGTAAAAACTCACAGATTGTCCGGGAGTTTCGCTTTATGGAAGCCCCCACGGCAAACTGACACGTTGCAACTTTAATCACACCATCAGCCATCACGAAGTTAGCCCGTTTAACGCTTTAGTAATTCTCAAATCTACTTCCAGTCCCTCTAATATTTTCCCGGAATTGATAAGCCCTAAAGATACAGCTTCTTTGTGAAGTGCTTCGTATATAAACAGAGTCCCTTTATAGGAAAGGTTTTCTTCCCTGATTAGTTTTTTATGAAACTTATCCAATTTTGGCTTGTTTTTTATCATCTAAAGCCAAACTACCTCTTTAAGAACATGGTAAATCCATGGTGCCTCTTCCTGTCTCGTCTTCTCTATTTCCTCGTCGGTATATGGAAAAACATCACAGCTTACGGAAAGGTTGTCCGGAAGGTAATCAGGAATTCTGTCCAGAAAACGTTTGGAGCTTTGTCGCAGAATTATCAGCAAGTCCACATCACTGGCCGGTCCGTAAGTTCCGGTAGCATAAGAGCCAAAGAGCCCGACTTTTTCAACTTCCGGCCGGCTTCGCTTGACTTCTACGGTATAATCCGCTAATTGATGCAAGACCTTATTTTTGTCAGCGAACACAACCTTCACAGAATTCGATGATTTCTCGAGCATTTTTTAGTCCTTTAACAAACAGAACAAAATAGCATAAAACAGGAATGGCTGCCAATTTAATTGATTATAATCCAAATAGCTCTTTCAGCCAGCCGTTTTTAAATGGGGACAATTGGGCTCCATATTTTTACACTTTTTTCCGCAATACGTATCACAGACGACGCAATACTATTTAAGGCCCAAGGTTTCTTCGAGGCCAAAGATAATATTCATATTTTGAATCGCCTGGCCCGAAGCGCCCTTGACCAGATTATCAATCGCAGAAAAACAGACAATTCTGCCCTTGACATTGGTTACAAAGATATGGCAGTAGTTTGTCCCTGCGACATCCTTAACAGCAGGAGCATCCTTGCGTATCCGCACAAATGGCTCGTCGGCGTAGAAATTGTTATACAACTTTGACAGTTCTTCGCTGTTGACTTTTTCTTTTGGCTGACAGTATACTGTTGAGAGAATTCCTCTGTCAAAGGGGCCAACATGCGGCTGAAACAGCACAGTAACCTCTTTGCCCGCAACATCACTTGCAATTTGTTCAATTTCCGGCATATGGCGGTGGTTGCCGATACCGTAGGGGAAAAGATTCTCGTTCATATTCGGAAAATGAAATTTACTCGAAGGTTTCATCCCTGCACCCGATGTTCCTGTTACTGCATTAACAATAACGGATTCGGTTTCTATCAAATCTTCTTTGAGCAGCGGAGCAATAGCTAACGATGCCCCTGTCGGGTAACAGCCGGGATTAGCGACGAGCTTTGCACCTTTTATTTGTTCGCGGAAAAGCTCAGGCAGGCCGAACGCGGCGTGCTTTAAATTCTCGGTATCGGTATGCTTGACGTAATACTTTTCATAAACTGCAACATCTTTAATGCGGTAATCGGCACTAAAGTCGATTACTTTCAGCCCTGCATTTAAAAGTTTCGGCACGAACCCCATAGAGACTTTATGAGGCAGACAACATAGAGCGACATCAGACATGTCTGACAGCTTGTCTAAATCCAACGGCTCGATTTGCAGAGCGCACCGTCCCTTAAATTGCGGGAAAACATCCTCGACCGCTCCGCATTCTTCCGGCAGCGCAGTCAGATAAGTAAGCTCCGCTTGACTGTGCTGCAGGAGAATCTTTATCGATTCGGCGCCGGTATATCCGCTTGCCCCGATTATTGCAACTCTTACCATTTTGTTTTCCTTTCTATTCTCAAGTATCGGCCAAGAATATCAGTTTCACTTTTAGTGGTCAAGTTTCCTCCTTAGCAAAACGACCGCACAAGCGCCAATAACTAACACAGCACCCAAAAGGCAAGACGCCGTCAAAGGCTCGCTGAATATTGCCACGCCGGCTATATAGCACAACACCGTCTCAAGCATAAGCAATAATGAACCGGTCTTGACCGGCACATATTTAAATCCTTCCGTCATCAAGAGCTGACCGATAGTGACGCTGGCACCGATGCCCAGCAGGATAAAGACGCCTTTTAAGCCGATGGCTCCTTCGCTGCTAAATGCCGGCCCTATGACCAGCCACATCCCCACCGCGCACTGGGAAAAGTAAATCGCCAATGAGTTATCCGTATCGTGGAGCTTGCGTATCAGCGTGACAGCTATCCCGGCAATCACCGCTCCGAGTACGGCCAAAAGCTCATATTTGCCAAAGACCAGCAATGAAAATCCCTGCTGTTTTTCGTAAGCTATGAAGTAAATACCCACCATAGCCGTCAGAATAGCCATAATATCGAACAATCGCAGCCGCTCTTTCAGAAAGACCGCACTGATAATACTTGCAAAGATTGGATATGAGTTTATCAGAACCACGCCTTTACCCAACCCCAGCTTAGTAATACACAAAAGTGTGATAAAGACAGCCGTCCCACCTGTAAGACCTCGCAGGAACAGCAGCTTTTTGTTTATAAAGACAAGCTTTGCCCGCCCTGACATAACGGCAGTCGCGATCAGGCCCAGCCCTATTATGAAGCGAAAGAAAGCCAGCTTGTAGGCGCCAATATATGAGCCGGCCTTGACCAGGCAGCCGGCTATGCAGAAAAATCCGCTCGCCAAGGCCATCAAAGCGGCCCCCTTTTTTTTATGTTCCGCTATTGACATTGAAATTATATCTCCAAAAAAAAAGCCACCGGAAATTCCAGCGGCTCTTTCAAAATTCCAAAAATAATTTCCAAGCTATCGTTTTGAGAACTGGAATCTTCTCCTTGCTCCGCTTTGTCCGGACTTTTTCCTTTCGATCATCCTGGGGTCGCGGGTAAGATGCCCGCCGTCCCGCAGGGCCTGGAGATAGTTTTCATCATATTTCTTCAATGCCCTGGCAATTCCCAGCAGCGAGGCCCCTGCCTGTCCGGTAGTTCCGCCGCCTTTGACATTGATAAAGATATCGAATGATTTTTCCGCGTCAACAGTCACCAGAGGCGCCAGCACTGCTTTTCTGTCCTGCTCCCGAACAAAGTAATCTTTGAGCTCTTTTTTGTTGACCATTAATTTGCCTTTGCCGAGTTTGATTCGTACACGGGCGACGGAGCTTTTTCTTCTTCCGGTTCCCCACCAGAAACCACCCTTTGGCCCAGTGGACGAACCCGACAGCCGTTCTTTCTGAGTACTTACGTTTACATTTAGGTTGTCAGTTTTGGTCTCTGCCATAATTTTTGTTCTTTACTAAAACAGTTCTATTTTTTCCGGTTTCTGGGCCTGGTTCTCATGTTCCGGGCCTTTATAAACCTTCAACTTTTTGAGCATTTTTCTGCCGAGCTTGCTCTTCGGCAGCATCCGCCTTATAGCTAATTCAATGACCTTTTCAGGCTTTTTCGCCATCATATCGGCAAAGCTGACGTATTTATGTCCGCCTGGGAAATGCGTATAATAGTCGTACTCCTTCTTCTGGGCCTTTTTGCCGGTAAGCTGAATTTTCTCGGCGTTCACTACAATCACATAATCGCCTGTATCAACGTGGGGTGTATATGTGGGCTTAGTCTTGCCCATAAGTATAGGCGCGATTTTGGCCGCCATTCGGCCGAGGATGACCCCGTCGGCGTCAACGAGGAGCCATTTGTGCTCGACCTGCTCTTTTTTTGCCATAAAGCTCTTCATAGAAATACTCTCTTTCGTTACACAAAAAACAGCATTCTACCGAATTCGGCCAAACTGTCAAACTATTTTTGAGGAGAAAATTCAAGAATTTGGGCTTCATCCGGGAACAGAGGACAGACTGCAGACAGCAGACTATAGACTCAAGACTAAAGAATACAGATATATGACGTTTGAAATTGGCTTTGTTTGGGTTTGTTTTTTTGGAGCCGGAAGGCGGTTTCATTTTCATAATCCTCATAATCCTTTTGTGAAAAAGCGTTTGCGTTCATTTTGGCCTTTGGCAATCCGCCTACGGCGGACAAGATTGGGTTTGAATTGGCTTTGTTTATTCGGACTACGAAATCATCTTTTTTTCTGTAATCCTTTGTTAAAGTTAAGTTTACGTTCATTTGGGCTTTTTGGAAATTGGGTTTGATTGGGTTTGAATTGGGTTTGTTTTGACCAAGTGTCCAATTGCATATATTTTCATAAGTCATTTTTTTACAGAACTTTAAGTTCATTTGCAATCCGCCTACGGCGGACAAGATTGGGTTTGTTTTGCATAAAAAGAGCTGATTTGTAGAGAGTTCTCGACAGTTGTAGAGGGCAAGTAAGTGAAGAGTGAGCTAAAGTGCCTAAAGTGAGCTAAAGTTGGATTCTCGATGCTCATGATTGGTAATTACCCTAAGGGATTTCACGAATATTGACTATTTACTATTGACTAATGACTAAATTTAGCTGGGCTGGCTGGCTCTAAGTCCTTGCTGCGCTGCAGCTTACGACATGCAAACTGAAATGTCATCTTCGCCTACTGGCGGTTTATGTTAGCCTGCTGGCTAATATAGGTGTATTATACCAAATTTTGAGTTTGATTTCAAGTAGATTTGAAAAAAATCTCCGAGACACGGCACTGTATTCTGGACGCTCGTTAGTGAGGAGTGAGCTAAAGTAAACTAAAGTGCCTAAAGTGAGCTAAAGTTGGATTCTCCCGCTAAGGGGTCTCCGCAGAGCTCCGAGATGCTGGATACTTGATGCTGGATACTCGTGAAAAAACTGTAGATTGAATTCTCAGCTTGGGTGCCGAGATGCTTGACGCGCCCGCTCCTTCTCCCCATTCAAATCTTCACTAACAAAAGGCCTATAAATATTACTTGAGCAAGGTTGGAAGTCCTCTTTTGTGTTTGCTTCCATTCGACAGAGAATCCTCTGTTGAATAGGAGCAGGCGGAGGATTCAGTTTTTCAATAAAAACCTTGATAGCATCACTGCCCTTTAGTAATTCCCAACAATCGGCAAGCAAGTATCGAGGCAAAAAACCCACACAACAGTAATCTTCGGTCCGTAAAATTAGAGCTTTATTGTCTACTGGATTTTGTAGGTCATGCATAATGAATAGGCGAGCCTCACGTTTCAGAGTCTCTACCAAGCCCTGTGCACAATCCCTCATGTGGCGCAGACCATGTGCTAAGAAGAAATAATTTACAAGGCATCCTTCACTTGGCAAACCATTGCTTTTTGGGGGGCAAAAAAGTTCTACCGAGTCCGTCGCGCGGCGTCCCCCGCTACGCGCCAAAATCTCAATTAGTGTTGAATCGTCTGGTGAAAGTCCCAGATTTGACACAAATTCAACATAGTCACTTCGTGAACGGGGTAGAATTCTGTTTCCGAAGAACGAAAAGAGTTCCTTGCTCCGGTAAGTCTCATCAAATTTCGGGAAAGACAAAAATGGCTCAAAACTGTGCTTAATCGCATCTCGCACACCTTTGATATATATGAACTCGTAGTATTGCTCATCTCTATCACTAACGTGCTTCAAGTGACCCACAGGAAAATACATGTAGCTTTTTTGATCCTGCCACACAACAAATAATTGCTCTAAAATCTTCACTTTTTTATCCTATTAGCATTCAATAGCTGTTGTTTGTTAAACAGCAACAGTTGGTACACAAATTCACCAGACATGCAACTCAAAAGACTTTTCGGGATACGGTCAATACATCCCTTCAAAGAATCATCTGTAATATCTCCCAATTTGTCAAGCCAAATCTCTTTAGCCTCAAGTGCATGATTAGATAATTCTATAAACGCATTCAAAGTTGACAATGGTTTATCGTCTCCTTCTTTGAGATAAATAGCAGAACTGGCTCTTTGGGCATAAGTGGCCACGTTTCTTCTATAGCCATTGCCTGCTAACAAGCTTTCTCTATTAGTTTCTTCCAATTCTCTCCCAAGACTTGAAGCATGGTCAAAGGTTGGGGCTAATTCCACGTGCAAGGGGGGTGGGTCTCCATAACCTTCTGGCGAAATGAGAAGGCCCCAGTTTGCATGATGTCGGTCGGTATTACCGACCAATGCATCAAGTAAAAGATATCCCAGAAAAAGGTCAATAGCGTTGTCAATATTTGACGGGAATGAATAGCCGCTCGGTAATTTAATAAACTCATCCGACAGAACTTCAATTATCTTGTCTATCGAATGCTGTGAAACCTTCCGGAATTGTCTCGTGGGATAGTCTGAATCGATTGTTGTCAGTATTTCATTACCGTGTACAAGAACTCCCTTAGTTTTTCTTTCAGTAAAATCTTTTGTAATAATTCCTCTTTTGTCTTCACATTCTGCGAGTTCGACAATCGCATGAGGTAACCCGATAAGTTCAGCGATTTCAGAGGCAATCTTTTCCGACCAGTCTTCGCCTGTATTCGGTCTGTTGTATTTAAAAAGCCAATGTTCATTATATTCGATGTTGATAAACCAAAACTTTGGTTTGGTGCCCATCTGCTCAATCTGTGTCTTGCCTTTTACGTCAATTTTATAAACTCTGTAGGATTGACTCATTATGGACAAGCTTTCTCGATTCGGCTCACAAAGTCATCTTATTAACTCAAACAGATAGTACTCTGAGTTTATGTAGAAGACAACAACAAATAGCTGAGGGTGGTCATAAAACGGTGACAATCAATAAACTTCAGATTTCCTTGAGCAAGACGTTGTGAGCGATAACGATGTTAAGAACAAAAGACAGTTTAAGTTAATTTGTGGAATCTCACATACCCCCCCTACATCTTTCAATTTAAAGCCCGCACAGGCCATTTAAACAGCGAACTCGTCTTGAAAGCCGGTAGAATAGGGAATCTCCTTAATCAATTAGCCACAGCATAAAGCCCTCTGTTGTGGTTCTACAGAAAATTCTGAGGAAGTTTATGTTAGAAAAAAATGAAAAAGAACAGCAATTTTTTAGTTTTTATTAAAGCAAGTTTTCAGGGATATTGGCCGATATTTATACGCTGGATAGCGAAAAATTCTTGACTGAACTGTTTTTTTCTGTTATCGTATATTAAGAGCCTTTAGAAGTAGGTGGGTGAGGAGGCATAGGACGGTAAGATGGCTAAGTCAGCTAAACAAGTTATATCAAAATCAATGTCATTCAGGATATGTGTATATCCGTCACAATTTGACAAAAGCTATTTTACTGCTCATTGCCTGGAATTGGATATATTTGGACAAGACAAGACTGTTGAGGGCGCTGTCGGCGAATTATTGCAACTGATTGAAAATCAAATCGAGGTATGCGAGGAAACCGGGGCACAGTTGCAATTTTTTGCTCCTCCAAATGTATGGCAAAAATATGAGCGAGCCAAAAAAGCTAAGCACAAACTTCCTGACGAATTGATAGAGCGTATTATTAGTCAAGCAAATCGCCATCTTGGTTTTGTGGAACCTTTGAATATTGGCAGGAGGATTGATTATATTGTTGGTACAAAAGAGGTCATGGATGAATGTCAGGCCGCCCTCGCATAAAGTTTCGGCACATTAGGAAGCAACTCAAAGAATTAGGTATCTATTGGGTCCCCGATAAAGGTAAAGGTTCACATGGGTCGTTTGTCGGACCAGACCAAGATGGCAATATACAGGCTTTTACCCTTCCCAGAAGCCAGCAAAACGAGGTGAACAGAGATTACCTTGCTGCGCTTCGCCGTCGTTTTGGCTTGATAGGTAAGAAGTGGGCAAATTTCTTCTAATTTTTTTGGATTTAGAAAAACTGGTGCTACGGGCTACGGAGTGAGCTAAAGTGAACTAAAGTGCCTAAAGTGAGCTAAATCCGCCGCGGCGGATAAAGTGCCTAAAGTGAGTGGTCGGGGCAAGGATTGGTCTTTTCTTCAGCGCGCGGGATTGTATCCTCGCCGCATGAATTCCAAGTCGTCGGTGCCGTCGTTGACGGGCCATCGAATACAATCGGGATAGTCCACATACGTCATTTCCAGGGTGCTCTTCTGCTTCCACTTGTGCTTAACGGCATGGCTGTCGGAGAAAGCCAGGACACTGAGCTGCCCGTGCCGCACGACAATCGGGTCCCACCATCGGTCTCCCTGGCGCTCCAGATTCCACGACCCCCAGTTCCAGTTGCCCACGTCGGTTTTTTCTTCGAGGAATACGTACTTGATGCCGGGATTCTTGATCTGCGTGAGCTTCTTGTAGGAAGGGTATCCCCACTGTTGTGTCAGCCAACTGGCGGCGCCGGTGCCGACATCGCCGTTCATGCCGCCGGGAATGCCATAGCTGCGATGTGTCATTTCGGTCCGGTGTCTCCTGTCGCCCGGGCAGTGATAGAGATCGACATCCAGGACGTACGGGAACAGTGCCCCGCGTTCGCAACCCCGTTTCTTGTCTTGCAGAGTGGCCTCGGCGCCCACAATTACGGTGCCGTCCTCTTTCTGCGGCAGCTCAACCCAGTCATAGCCCCGGCTGGGCGAGGAGGAGTGCCCATCATGCCCCCCGATCAACGTGTCATCGTTGTCCTGGGCGTACAGGATCCAGGCCAGGACCAGCTGATGTTGATTGGAGAGACACACGCTGCCCGCCGCCTGTTTCCTCACCCTGCTCAAGGCCGGTATCAGGATACCCATCAACAGGGCAATGATCGCGATGACCACCAACAGCTCTATGAGTGTAAAACCGTATCTTCTTTTCATAACGGCAGCCCGATACAAATATTAGTCCGCAAAAGCCTGCCTTCCACTAAAGAGCCTATCCCAATAACCCGCTCTATTGCCCCCGACAGACAAGCAAGTGAGCTAACATCGGGGGTAAACTCGGGGCCGGCTACAAAGCCCGATGCCTGCGTTGTCGGTGAAAAAACGTTCTCAACGTGGAGAAAACCACGCCTGGCGAGCATTTTTGGCCTGCCGCCTTGGCCTCGAACTCCGCCATAGGCGGACAAGTTTTCGCTCGGCCTCATAACGACCCGGTTATTCGGATAAGCTCTTAATAATAAATCATCCTTAATCAATAATCAATTGAAAAGTCACGAAGGATGGACAGGTTTTCCTGCACGTGTGGTTTATTATCCTCCAAATAGGCAAGCGAGGGCTTCGGCTAATTCAGGACGGCATCCGTAAGGTTTAAAATATCAGATTCCGAGAACTACCATCCACTTCGCTCACTACGTTCGCTCAGTTGCTGCCACCCGTCGGTACTATAAACTATATATTTCTGCAAGCCCAGTGGAATCTTACAGTATATCTTTAACTTACCTGCGTTTACTTCCGACTTTGCCAAATGGTTGGGTCTCGGCGAGCATGAAAAACAGCCAATACTCTGATATGACCAGACTCCTCGATGAAAAATATCCCGTATGGAAATCTGCGCACTAATGCCCGGCGAATATTTTTGTGGACTTTTTGATGAATTTTAGGGCTGCGAGCTATACTTCGGATACATGCATCAACACACAACAAAAATTCGCTACCCAGGCCATCAACTTGCTTTTCATAGCACTAATACGCTTGGGCTAAATCACCCTCTGCCTCAGGTAGAATGATAACAGGATTCATTTGGTCGAAGCCTTGATGCGTTTTTTCACGATATCCCAGGGGTCACCAGTTGCAGAGTCAGAATGGTAGGCCTGCAATCTGCGGTCTAACTCTTTGCGTTGCGAATCAGAAATTGAGACCGCATCAGGAACATTGGCTATACTATCCCAAATGTCTTCAACGAGAAGTATCCGCTCTGGAATACCGTACTGTAATACTTCAGCTATTATCGATTTTTTCATAATAATATATTATAATTAATCTCATCGGATATTGCAAGATAGGATTTTAAGAACATAACCCCTGCGCCGAGATATAGGTGAAGAATCTCAATAGTCAATCCTAAGAGCAACCCATTGAGTTTCCGCAGTTGAAGCATTTGTAGCAGGAGCCGTTGCGGACGGTGATAGAGCCGCACACATCACAGGCGGGGGCATCATCGGGGAAATGCGAAAACTGGGCGTTAAACTGCTCTAAAAGCCTCGCTTCAGCCTGTAATGACCCGGATGTCTCAGCAATTGCTGAGCCGACCAGAACACCAATTCGATTGGCAGGGTCGGTGGATATGTTTTTTGGAGTTAAAGAGGGCTGCTTATTTGCCCTTGCGGTTAAATGAGCTGATTTATCATCGGCGACTGTTTCTGCTTTGATTTTTGTCCCGGCTTTTGCCTCGGCGATTTTTTTTGCGAGGTCCTTGGTCTTCTCAACCACTTCTCTGGCGGTCGTTGTATTTTTGTTCTCTGCCGAGCCGGGCACTGCCGCCCTGTTGGGGGTATTTTTGTCTGCATAGCCGGGTATAAACTGACAGCCGAGCCAGCAGAAAATATAATCAATCAGGCTTTTCGCAAATGGAATGTCCCTGTTCGAGGTCATGCCTGACGGCTCAAATCGCGCGTGCCGGAATTTGTCCACGAGCGTGATTAAAGGCACGCCATACTGCAATGCCATAGAAGTACAGGTGCCTATAACATCCATAAGGCCCCCGACGGTGCTGCCCTCCTTGGCCATAGTGATGAACAACTCACCAGGCTGACCGTCCTCATACAGCCCCACCGTCAAGTAGCCTTCATGTCCCGTGACGGAGAATTTGTGCGTTATACTTTGTCTGGTATCCGGCAGGCGTCGTCTGAACGGCCTGGCCGGTGGTGACGCCTCAGCGGCAGCCTTGGCTTTGGCATCCTTGTACTTTTTGGTAGAGACCGGCTGAAGCTTCTTCGAGCCATCGCGATAGATTGCGACGGCCTTTAATCCGAGCTTCCATCCTTCTATATAAGCAATAGCAATATCTTCGGTTGTGCTTTCCTTCGGCATATTGATTGTTTTGCTTATGGCTCCGGATATGAAAGGCTGGACGGCGGCCATCATTTTCAGATGCGCCATATAATGGATACAGCGTTTACCATTACGCGGCTTAAAAGCACAATCAAAGACCGGCAAATGGTCGGGATTAAGAGCTTTGGCCCCCTCGATAGTTTCATTTTTATCTATGTGGTCGCAGATGGATTTGACCTCATCGGCACTGTAGCCGAGCCGTTCGAGAGCCATCGGCACGGTCTTGTTGACAAGCTTGAGCATTCCGCCGCCGGCCAATAATTTGTACTTAACGAGTGCTATATCCGGCTCAATGCCGGTGGTATCACAATCCATCATAAAACCGATAGTTCCCGTCGGAGCAATAACGGTAGCCTGAGCATTACGAAAGCCGACCCTGGAGCCGGCGTCAAAGGCCTGTTCCCAGGCGTCCTTTGCAGCGTTGCGCAAATAGTCCGGGCAATGGGACTCCGGAATATCATAAGCGTGCTGGCGATGCATATTTATAACCTTAAGCATCGCATCGCGGTTGTCGCTGAATTGCTCAAAAGGCCCCTTCATCTCAGCCATTTCGGCACTGGCTGCATAAGCGGTGCCGGTCATTACAGCACTGATTGCGCCGGCGATAGCCCTGGCCTGGTCGGAATCATAGGGAAGCGCCAGACTCATCATAAGAGAACCGAGATTGGCAAAACCAAGACCGAGCGGGCGGAACAAATGACTGTTTACAGCAATTGCCTTGTCGGGATAGCTCCCGTTATCAACGAAAATCTCCTGAGCAATGATGAACAGGCGAATCGCCCTTTTGAAGCTTTCGATGTCGAAAGAGCCGTCCTCTTTTTGGAACTTCATAAGATTCAGGGAAGCCAGATTACAGGCCGAATCATCAATGAACATATATTCACTACACGGGTTCGAGGCGTTAATCGGCCCGGAGTTCGGGCAGGTGTGCCAGCGGTTGATTGTACTATGGTACTGCAGGCCCGGGTCGCCGCAAATCCTTGTACCTTCGGCAATCAGCTCCATCAGCTCACGTGCCGAATGCTCCCCTATCTTCTCGCCTGTTGTTACGGTATAGGTAGCCCAGTTGGCATCTTTTTCGACTGCCTGCATGAACTCATCCGTTATACGTACAGAAAGATTGGAATTCTGAAACATTACGCTGTTGTAGGCCTCGTTGTTATGGTCCCCGTCGTATCCGGCCTCTATAAGTGCCCAGGCCTTTTTCTCTTCCTCGGTCTTGGCGGTAATGAATTCCTTAATATCAGGATGGTCAATCTTTAGCGATTGCATTTTTGCCGCCCTGCGGGTTTTTCCACCGGATTTAATTACCGCCGCTATCTGGTCATAGACCCTCATAAAACTCAAAGGCCCTGACGGTTTGCCTCCGCCGGACAATTTTTCTTTACTGCTTCGCAGCGTGGAAAGGTCGGTTCCTGTTCCAGAGCCGTGCTTGAACAGCATCGCTTCGCTTGTCGCCAGGCGCATTATATCCTGCATAGAGTCCTTAACCGACTGGATAAAACAGGCTGACGCCTGGGGATATTCGTAACTGTTTTCACAGGCAACGGCGGCCTGCTCCTGTGGGTCCCAATGGAAATTGTGTTTGCTGCCGGCAACGCCATAGACGTCCAAAAGGCCCACATTGAACCACACGGGCGAATTAAATGCTCCATATTGATTGACGCAGAGCCAGGTCAGCTCGTTGTAGAAAACCTCGGCATCTTCGTTAGCAGCGAAGTATCCGTCTTTTCTGCCCCGGTCGGCAATCGCTTTGCAAACCCGATGAACGAGCTGTTTTACTGAATTTTCCCGCTGACCGGTCTCAACATCACCGAAAAAGTATTTGCTGGCCACAACCTTTGTTGCCAATTGACTCCAGGATTTGGGGACTTCGATATTGTCCTGTTCAAATATTGCCTGTCCGCTATCGTCGTTAATTTTAGCCGAACGTGTCCCCCATTCGAGCTGATCAAAGGGATGTACGCCCGGTGTCGAAAAGAAATGCTCTATCTTCAAACCCCTTGATTGGGCTGGGTTTACAGCCTTTTCCGGTTGCGATGGCTCCGTTGTAAAAGGATTTTCGGGGTCGAATTTATACGACATTTAACGCCTCCCTGCGAAAAAAAAGACCACAATATATAGGAAAATGACCGGGAATTAAGCCAGATATAGTGGTAAAACCCGTAAGAAACAGTATCGGCAAATTAATGATAATTTGATAAGGTGTAAAGGCCAAAGTTTGAATTTTTTGGATAAATTTTCTGGTCTTGTTCTTAGTCCTTATAGTTACTGAATCTATGAAGAAAAAAATTTTTTGTATGGGAGCAATCTGTTTTAGATAACTTTACAATGTTGTTAAGATAAAGATATGTCAGCCAAAACAAACTGCAAATTTGAAGCGATTCGTGAAAAGATTAAGGGCTTTCCGGCAGGGCCTGGGCTCTATTTTATGAAGGACCCGGCGGATAAAGTGCTCTACATCGGCAAAGCCAACAATCTGCGCTTGCGAGTGGCCAGCTATTTTAAGCCAGGCGGCGACCTCGCTACATCACGCGGGCCAAAAATCACCGAAATGCTCAGCAAGGTCGAAACCGTCGATTTTCTCGAAACTCCAAACGAAGTTGACGCAGTGCTCAAAGAAGCCCGTTTGATTAAAGACATCCGTCCACCTTACAATACGGACCTTGTCGATGATAAGACGTTCCCATATCTGGAAATCACCAGCAGCGAAGATTTTCCGGGCGTCTATATCACCCGGAAACCCCGGCCGGAAGGCAGCAGATTATTCGGGCCTTTTGCCGGTGCAAAGGACCTGCGGGGGGTTCTGGTGGTACTGCAGAAGATATTCAAGTTTCGCACCTGTAAGCTGAATATCAGAGAAGACGACCGGAAACGCAGATTCTTTCGGCCTTGTCTTTTGTACAGCATAAAGCAGTGTGCCGCCCCTTGTGCGGCTAAAATTGACAAGCGTGAGTACAAAAAAGTCGTTACGGACCTTGTAAAATTCCTGCGGTCGAAGCGTTCAACTATCCTGCGCCAGTTAAGAAAACAAATGGCAGAGGCATCCGAGGCGTTTGAATACGAGAAAGCCGCTATGTTCCGCGACCGTATCCGGCTGATTGAACGTCTCGACCGCCGGGGCACGCCCGATGAAAACGTTCAGCCGGAGGTCTTTGCCGCCGACCCCACTGAAGCCCTTATAAAACTGCGGGAATTATTACAAACGCCTGAGCCGGTGCGGATTATCGAGGGAATTGACGTTGCCAATATTGCAGGGGCTGAGGCGGTCGGCTCGTTGGTTAAATTCATCGACGGCAGGCCCTTTAAAAGCGGCTATCGAAGGTTCAAAATCAAAACAGTAAAAGGCATCGACGATTATGCAATGATTGGCGAAGTGGTCAAACGCAGATACAAATACGCCCTGCGGGGTGAAGAACTCTGGCCTGACCTTGTTCTAATTGACGGCGGCCTGGGTCATCTGAGAGCTGCTGAAAAGGCATTGAGAGAAATGAAGGCGCCGGCTATCACAATCGCCTCAATCGCCAAGAAAGAAGAAGATATTTACCTGCAGGGTAAAAACAAACCGTTGAAGCTGCCTGCCAATTCGCCCGCCCGCAAGCTGCTGCAATACGTCCGGGATGAGGCCCACCGCTTCGCACAGCACTATTATCACATCCTGAGAGGCAAAAAAATGCTGAGCAAAAAATCGTGACTATGCGCGGTGACACCAATCAAAAAAAGCATATGCGATGTTATTAGAAGCGGTAAGATAATAACAGTAATGAATTTTTTAAAGTGGTGACTTATGATTATATCCACTTATTTCAAATAATTTACATGAGTTATAGCAACCTAACAACTGGGATAGGCCGCGAGCGTATGCGAGTCGGCTTGCCCCCGACGTTAGGCCGCTCACTTCAAATCGACTGTCAGGAACCAAGCGAGCACTCGCCCAAACAGGTCTTGAAGCCCATCCGGTGAACCCTCCGGTATTGCCTCCGTGCGAAAGCCGTGGTCCGCCCCTTCGAGCCGCTCGGCCGTCACGTCGCGGTTGTGTACGGCCAACTCTGCCCTCGCGACGTCGAAAGCCGTCACCGGGGTCGCCGTGTCGTTCGTGCCGTGGGCGAGGTAGATCCGTGCCTTGGCACGTAACAACTCCGTCGTCAGACTATACGGCAGGAACGTCGACCAGCGGCGGTAGGGATGACCCATCCAGAACCTGGTTATGCTGTTGGGGTCGTCCTGGATTCTCGCCCACTCGTCGTATACGGCCTGGCGGCGCTTGGCGGCATCTCCGGGGCCATCGTCCGGGCGAGGACGAGCGCGTAATTCCGCCAGACTGAACAGTTGGGTCGGTCCCCCGCAGGCAAGGCTGGCCACGTGGGTCACCTGTGGTAACTCGGTGGCGACGCGGGCAGCAACGAGTCCCCCTTCCGAGTGGCCCATGACCAGAGTATGATTGGGCTCCACGTCCGGCAATGTCCACGTGGCACGTAAGGCGGCTACGTTCGCTTCGGCCCAGCGCGGCAGCGTGTGTTCGGTGAGGAATTCCTCGGACGCTTCTTCGGCGCTGCCCGGCCGTTTCGGTTGGTCGAGCAAATTTACCCCTGGTTTCTCAACGACGAGTACGCGCACCATACCGTTCGCCTCCTCCAGGAGTAGGCCTGGAATGCCCGCACTCAGTCCTTCGCCTTTTCTTGGGAAGATTGGCTGGCACCCTGAGCCCTGGATAAAGAGGACTATAGGGAGCCTCGCCTTCGTGTTCTCGGCAGGTGCCATGGACACATAAAATGTGATCGTACGGTCCAGCGCGTCTTTGGTGGTGTAGCGTTGGAAAGGAGCGCCCAGGTCTGTGGGATCCAAAAGGGCCTGCTGCGGCTCTGCCCTGACGGGCCCGAGAACAATCAGGTATAGGGCGAGGGACAAACTCAGGTTATGATACATGGGGAGTGTTCTCCTATCCTGAAATGGCGGCTTAACTATGTATATATGGTTTCCGCATAAAACATTCGTAACCACTCACAGGTATTTTTAAAGTATCGGGCAATGCGCCCAAGATCAAATACCCATCTCTTAAATTTGCAATTCACTTTATAACACATTCAAGGTTGCAATGTAAGTGGAAAATATGGCTCTTCCGAATAATGGGTAGGTGTATTGGGCGTTTCGGACGATCGAGAAAAATCGTTCGGGGCCCCAGAGGCACAAATTTCCCCCCGCCTGCCCCAAATTTGAGCCTCTGCCCAAACGATTTTTCTCTCCAAACAGCTCCAAGGCCCTGATCTGTTTGGTCCACCTACGCATTAACCGGATGAACCATAAATTGTAGATTTTTTGTGGGAATTTTAATGAAATACGTGGGATTTTCGATCACTTGCCCTCACCGCAATTAAGTCGGGCAGCAACATTACCTGTGTCTTAGAACGACATACTGGCTTGGGGCGTGCCTCCATAGGCACCCATATTTATGCGTTCGCCGTTTGGCAATAATTCCGCTGTACAGTCCGAATCCGGATCTCCAGCGTCGATGCAGGGGCTGGTTACCACATCCTGAACCCAGGTTTGGCTATTGTGGTCCCATCGGCCCACTTGTGACTGGAGGTGGTAATCAGCCTGGACCCAGAAATCATCATTTATATCCTCAGGTGTCCCATTCGTGTCCCAAAAACCGATATGAGCAAAATAAGGTTCTGCGTCAATATTGCCTTCGCCCGACCAACCGCCCTGGACATCGGTGTATGTAACTTCAGCGTCTAAATCACTTTCTATCTGAACGCCATCGGAGTCAACGCTGTTATAATAGATGATTGAATTGGAAACCGTCGGCTTGTAACTGGAGATACCGCACAAAGCGTTTAGAGCAATAGTACAGTTGGTAACTGTTGGTATGCCGCCGGCAATGCCGTCCTGGCCGTTTTCAGTAATGATACAGTTGGTGATTGCAGCGTAGTTGTAGAAAACATGACGTCCCTGCGCCTGTTTCCACATCTCGAGGCCTGAACCGGCATTATTTGTAATACTGCAGCCTATGATGGTTGGATTGCTGCTGTTATACAATTTGATACCTGCGCCCATATTCTCCGTTATATCGCAATTGGAAATTGTGGGGGATGCTTCAGAGCAGTAGATGCCATTATTTGCACCTGTAATGGTAAAGCCGGCAAGCACACAGTCAATACTTTCACCGCCGGAGAAAGTAACCGCCCGATTGCCGCCGCTGATTATAGTGGTCGCGACCACAGCCGGGTCGTTTGGGTCAATTGAGCTGACAGATAAGTCCTTGCCTTTGAAATTGATGTCTTCGGAATAAATGCCCTGACTAACCACTATATGGTCACCAGGGCCTGCTTCACTAACGGCATGCCGAATATAATCGTATCTTTTGCCATCGGTTAGGTTCTGAACAGGCCCATCCACATTAGCAAATGAGGGCACCACCAGCTCGATGCCGTTGCCGGTTCCCAAATTACGAGAATACTGCCTGTCCACGGGATTGTTCCAGTGCTCATGGACGCCGAGACTGGCCAGTCGTGTTCCATCACCTTCCGGGTCATAAAACGTGCCTGAGGGAGGATTATCCGCCAACGCCGCCTCGTGCATATAGTTGTCGGGATTACCGGTCACATCAACCATATTTGGATTCAATCCGTCTTCGTATCGTAGAAAGTCCAATCCAACAGAATCAATAGCCACGGGGTCCTGCGAGGCAAAAATACTGGAGCACCAGTCATCGCCGAAAGATACATACTTTAACACATTTTCTGATTGATTTCTTGCTCCATACAATCCATCAACCATATACAACAGCGTCTTTCCGCTCAGATGCCTATGTCCATTCAAATTGACCAGGCAGTTATATGTGTCCATGCTCCTGCTTCGACCACCATAATTGTGCAGCGGCGAAGGTGTCCAGCCCCCTCCGGATGGAAAATAAACGGACCCAAAGTGGTTCTTTGCACTCAATGTAACACCGTATAACGAATGAGGTCTTAGAAGCGCCATATTGATTAGGTACCTGGCAGAAGTAACACATTGGGGGAAATAAGCAGTTCCCGCCCTCGTATGAAGGGGGTTGCTGCTGTCACGAGCTGCTGCAATCCGCCCGTTGCGGGTGATGCCTGTCACAAACCTGATAGATTGAAAATCCGGGTCCGGATTACTTCTGACCTTGTCGAAAATGGGGTCGCCAATATACCGAGAGGCATCGTAAATGGTAATCGCCGAACCCGACACGCCTACCACGTTTATAAGCTGTTCGAGAACCGAGTAAATCACGTGGGGACTGGGCATACCCTGACCCCGACTCCACGCAACTATGTTGTCCTGGTTCATATTAATCTTGATGACGATTTTTTCTCCCCGCTGGTAGCCGATGTCCCCTAAGCCCCTTGTCCGGTTGAAGTGTCTGAAAAGTGCGTCCCATGCACTTACGTCGTTCGGTTCGCCTGTCAGCTCCTGGATGGTTTTGGAGACCATATAATCAACTACGTTCTGGTCGGTGCTATCATCGTCCCACCAGTGGCCGGTAGAGCTGTCCCAACTGGTCGCAGCCGGGTCATGAGTCCATACGACGCGGCCGGGATGAATCCCTTTTGCTACGCCAATCGGGCTGTTCGGCGGGTCAGTCGGCGTAAATGCCGCTTGTGCAGGGGGCTCTACGGTTACATTGAGAGACCACCATACCGCCATAATACTTACAGCGATACAAACGGCCGCAACTACGTACCGCGATTGATGAAGGGTCCGCTTAGCTTTACGGTATGCCAAAGTTGAACCAATCAGCCCCGTAATCCAAACGACAAAACCACTCGCAAGCGGTGCCGCCACTCGCTGGCAGGGATATGTCGCACGGGAAGGCTTCGGCAGCACACGAATGAGGAACCATATCAGCGACAATAGCCCGGCAATGGGAAACAGCCATATCAGCCAGGGATATTTCCTGTTGCTTAGAAAATGCCTGCCTGTCTTCGGGCAAACCGAGAAAATGTTTTTTGCTTTTCTGAATAGCATTGTCCACACCTCCACTACTTTCGGCCGCAGCCTCCTTTAGAGCCTATCCAAATAACCCGCTCTATTGTGGCCGGCTGCAAAGCCCGATGCCTGCGTTGTCATCCAAAAATGTTCTCAACGTGGAGAAAACCAACCCTCCGAGCTTTTTTGGCCTGCCGCCTTGGCCTCGAACTTTTCGCTCGGCCTCATAACGACCCGGTTATTCGGATAAGCTCTTAGTACGTATTTTTCATTTTTGCCCATTATACTATCGGGCACTGACAAATGCAACACTAAGTTTGGCTGCATATAACCCGAACCGAAAGGCCAACGACCGTCATTATTCAACTTGTAACGGGACTCGTCTCGGCGAAGGCCGAGGCCGTAGCGGGACAGCAGCGAGAAGAACTACGAAGTGAAAAGTGAAAATCCCTTACTTTTGCCCTGTTTTGTCAGATGTTCCGGAACTTTTCCCATAGCAGCAGCGTTGTGAGCGATATGAAAAACAATCGGGGCCTATACCGAATCAATCAGTATAGGCCCCGAACTAATACAACAACTTACGTTATTCCCACTAAAGCGGGAATCTAATTAGCCTCACATCAATTTCCTAAATCAGGAGGTACTTATTCAACTTCGACAAATCTTACGTCATCTACCCAGAATTCACCAGGTGCAAAAGCTATGTGGAATGTGATGGAAGCGGGACTTACGTCCTCAGTAAACACAGGAGTTGTTACGCTGTATTCCGCCCATTGGTCAGTCATGGTGAAGACCTGGTCACTATATCCCTCCCACGGGTCTTCTCCACGTTCCGGCTTGATACGGATATCCAGTGTACCTTCCTTGCACTTGAGAAAGGCCGAAACAGTGTACTTCTTGCCTGCTTCAAAAACATGTCCTCCCTGGTTCAGGCCATAATCCCAGTCATTTGCACCTGCTGAGTTAACCGTAATATGCAGACAAGAGTCTCCCTCAATCGGAGCTTCGGGCACTGCTGCGCCCACCAATTCTGTAACCACTTCTGCGGTAGCGTCGCCCCAGAAACCCCACGGCTCAACAACACCGTCCTCAAAGCCGCCGTTAGCCAGAATATTGGCAGGAGCCTCAAGAGTAGCAAGCCCACTAATCTCATCCGCAGACAACGCCCTGTCGTAAATCCGTACATCGTCAAGTAGGCCGTCAAATAAACGTCCGAGGGCTTCCGGGTTCTCGCCTAATAGAAGAGGCATTTCATTACCAGCAACTCCATCAGGATCCGGATTTACAGCCTCTGCAACTCCGTCGACATAGTTGGTGCCACCAACACTTTTATCATACGTTGCAGCGATATGATGCCATTCATCCAGGGGCAGCTCAGTCACCGAGTTTGCCGCCTGCCAGCCCCTGTCACCACCTGTGAATCCCCAGTGAATGCCTGTGGTATCGCCGTTGACACCAAGCCTCCAGGCGGTTTCACCTTTCATAACAATACCCATCCACGTAGTAGTGACCGACCTGATATTTACCCAGGCCGAGACAGTTATCGCATCGCTAAGGCCGTTGAGTGTTGCATTGGTTCCGCAGTCCACGTAGTCGCCGTCGCCGTCAAAGTCCAGCGCGCCGCCTAACACCCCGGCCGACCATTGTGGGTCGCCCATGAGGATGCCGTCAAGTCCATTGGCTGAATCAACTGCTATGACTCCTTCGCCATCATCAAGCTTATAGTGTACTATCGGACCAGCGGGTGGATATGCTCTGACTCCCAATAGCTCAACTTCGGCGATCTGCATACTATTCGCACTTCCGGCGTCTCGAACGGCCGGGAATAGAACTTGATAGTGAGCGTATATCACGTCATTATCAAACGAAATCGGCGTTGCGTTCATTGTGAAGCGAGGCCACGCATCCGCCTGGGCGAAATCGACGATATCGCCACTGGCAATAAGCTCGTAAGGCCCATCGATGCTCTCATTAGAACCAGAGAGCTCAAATGTAACCGGATCACGCTCTATCGCATCATTGGCTGTGGTTAAAGTCAGCCCGGTAACAATACTCGGGCCGGCTGCAGGTGTAACCTGGATACCAGTGGGTTCCAATTCACCCTTGAAGTGCAGAAACTTCGTCCCGGTGTCGTCATCAATCGCCAAGTCAGGCGTTTCAGCACCAGGCCAGCCGAAATTATCGCCATCCATTAATCCATCGTTCGGAACACCCTGTACTAAATCCCCAGGCGCAGTGACATCCACGAGGGCGGTAATGTCCACGAACATAATCTTGCAGTTTAGCGCGGCTTCACCCGGCTTAATCGTCAAAAGACCATCGCTTACCACTACCGTCACGTTGTACTCGTCAAAGTTATCCTCGCCGTCCGGGTCCACGACAACAACCCCTTCCACATCAAAGTTATTGGTCTGGTCGGTGTTGTCCGGATCGCCGTTAACCATAAACACATTGTAGGTGCCGTTGGGCAACTCGATCTCCCATACGGCGTCGTCTGCCTTCTGCAAGTGATTCAGCGTGTCGTAACGCTGGTCAACTGCGTTTGCGCTGTCGCGGTCACGCGCATCGCCCTGGATGTCCTTGTTCCAACCGTAGTTGAAACCGTTGCCGCGGCCGCCGAAGACCTCGCCGTAGTCGGGCAGATACCCAGCCGGAACCTCCCCGGAACCCTGTGTCAAAGACTGGAAATTGACCTTCACAACCCGACCTAAAAACGCGTCGGAGTGTGCCGCAATCTCCTCATCGGAAAGGGCGGTGTCGTAGATTGCCACGCCAAAGATGTCGCCATCAAAGTTGTCGAAGGTGGCGGAGCCTCTTGTGGCCTCATCCTGGGCGCCGTAGCCGATGCCGACAAGGCCAGACAAGGTAATAGCTGAATCGACACTGCCTTTATAGACACCGTTTTCATAGAGGGCGGTCGTACCCGCATCTTCGCTGGAAACAAAGGCAAGATGGGTATCAACACCGCCGCTATAAGGAACGCCGTAATAAAGGTCCACTACGCCAAAGACGGTCGCGCCGTATTCCCCGGTATTTTCATACTGGTCAAACTTTATCCCTGCATTCGTGTCGCCAGAGTCCCTCCTGCCGATGAGGCACATGCTGGCCTCTGTTTCATCAGGATTACTAAGAACGCAGAACTCGTAGGTGATATCACCGCTGAATGCGCCGATATCATAGACACCGTCTGGGACATTGGTGGCTAAGAAACCTGGTGCGTCCGCTGCCGCCGCGCCTTCCCAGTTGTCCATCTTCCGTTCGGCAGGAGCAGGAGCAGCGCCAAACTCTATGTGCAGCAGCGGCGCCGCATCCGCCTCCCCTTCGAACGCTTCGGCGCAGTTCTCACCGCTACCTGTGATGATTAGCGCAAGCGAGTTGCCCGGGGACCAGCCCGGCCGGTCCACGATCTCCTGGATAACGGCGGCGATGTCCGAGGTCTGCTGGTCCGGACCTTCTTCGTCCTCCGTTAACCAAAGCGGCCAATCCCAGCTCGCCTCCGCGGACGTTGTCGGCCGGGACGATATGTCAAAGGCAGCATCCGAAAATGCCGCGGCATTGTCAACAGCTTCGCCCCGGAGGAACTTTGTACCAGGCCGGTTGTCACCCGGAACGTCAATCTCATCGACCTGGAACTGTACATAGGCATTGGTGATGATGGCCCCTTGCGGGACGTCAATGTTGTTGAAGCGCAGCCCGACAAGCTGGTTAAGGGCGGGCTCACCCTCTTCGGTTATCTCGAGGTCCGAGCTGGTCAGATCAATCACACCAGTCGCCACATCTTCCTCGGAATCATCCTCGTCGGCAGCGACCCGGATTTCGATAACATCGCCGAAGACGACATTTGTACTGACCAGAGCCAGTACCGAAAGAAAAGAAATTAAAAGAAAGAATTTCCTACACATAATACTTCTCCTCAAATATTCTTCTTTTTTTGCAAGAAGATTAACATTTTGCTTTGGCAACGAGCCAAAAATTATTTGTTGTTTTTGACAAGCAAATGACAGACACTAACCACCTGGCTGTGCTTGTCTGAAACAACCTCATACACAAGCAACAAAGAATCTTCACCAAACCCTGCGCTTGCTTAAAATAATTTTATTGTAGGACATGGCTTTACGGCCACCTCCTTGCGCAAGCCGTCTATGAGCTGTAAGTATAGAGATTCTACCTCCGAGATATCATCCTCACTCCAACTCTGTTCCTCACCTAAAACACTTAGGTGTTTGCCCAGGAACTGCAGATATTTTATTCCAGGAAGTCAAACTCCGTTAAAACTCCCCGGCTTTACATACATTCTTTGTACCAAATCAGCTATATTCTCGTCAAGAAAAATGTTAAAAAATGTGATAAAATTTCAGTTAAATTTATTCAAAAACGCATAACTTTTGTATTTACAGAGTCTTACAAACACTTTGCGAAAAAAACTAAAATCCCGGTTTCAGCAATATTTTTTGGCCTTACCATAAGCCTTTTTATCCCAGAACAACACCCCCGATAACCACCAATCGAACACCGAGGCTCGTTGAGTGGTGAGTAGTGAGTGAAATAAGTGAACTAAAGTGACACGTAAGTGTCATTCTGAGCCCTTCGCTGTGCTCAAGGATAAACTCCGCGAAGAATCTGGCCAACGAAAAAGAGATTCTTCACTTCACTGCGCTGCGTTCAGAATGACAGCAAAGCTGTCACTTTAGGCACTTTTCTGATAGCCAATTAACCACTCAGTAATTAGTTCCTGTTGCGGAAACAGTATTGTTATTCCCGCCCCGCATCACGTGCGGGATAAACTCCAGCGGGAATCCAGTTTTTCGCTCTGGACCCCTGCTTTCGCAGGGGTGACATCGTCGATTATCGTTTTCCGTAACAGATACTAAATTAACCATTTAACCTTTAGATTTTCTAATTCTAATCGCTTACTCTTCCTCGGTTTTCTCCTTGGGACTACTATCATCGCCGTCCTGGCTCTGGGCATCTGCGCTTTCCTGAGGGTCGAGCTGGTCTTGTTCAGGCTCCTGGGGTGCCGGGCTTTCTGGTTCTTTTGAACGCACGTCCTTTTTGCGTTTGAAAACACTCAAAATGGATTTACTTTCCACTTTTGCCTCTCCGGCATCGCCGGCTTCGGCCTTGGTTTCTTCAACTTCCTTCTTTTCCGCCTCGCTCGGCTCAGCATCAGTGTCTATACCCTGGTCGGTTTTATCTTTCGGTTTTGCAAGCCTGTCCACATCAGCATCAGAAAGAACCCTCTCAGGACCTGCCGGTGTCCGCCGCTTTTCGGACTCGGCTGCTTGTTCTTCAGCAGCCCACTGAACCCTTCGCAAACTCAAACCGATTTTACGGGCATCTGTATCAACCTTCAGAATCTTAACTTCAACTTCATCCTCGACCTTAACAATATCCTGAGGCTTATCAATTTTGTGGTCGGCAAGCTCAGAGATGTGCAACAGTCCCTCCAAATCCGGTTCAAGCTCGACAAACGCGCCAAAATTAGTAAGTTTTGCCACCTTTCCTTTAATAATATGTCCCGGAATATATTTTTCCGGTATAGCCCGTATCCAGGGGTCTTCTGTTATCTGTTTGATACCCAGCGAAACCCGCCGTTTTTCTTCATTGACTTCCAAAACAACGCATTTTATTTCCTGTCCCTTTTGCAGGGCCTCACCGGGATGGCTGTGTTTCCTGGTCCAGCTTAAATCCGAAATGTGAATCATACCATCAACGCCGGGCTCTATCTCGACAAAGGCACCGAAATTGGTCAAACTACGCACCTTGGCTGTAACAATAGTTCCCGCAGGGTACTTCTGGGAAGCTATCGCCCATGGATTTGTCTGGGTCTGCTTGATGCCCAGCGAGATTTCCTGCTTTTCCCTGTTAACATTCAGGACAATCACCTCTATTTCGTCCCCGAGGTTCACTACCTCGCCCGGATGTGCAAGTCGCCTTGTCCAGCTCATCTCACTGATATGCACGAGCCCTTCAATCCCATCTTCAAGCCGAACAAACACGCCGTAGTTCATCACATTTACAACCTTACCCTTGACCCTGGCTCCGAGCGGATAACGCTGTTCAACATCATCCCAGGGACTGGACGTTTTCTGCTTCAGACCCAACGAAATCTTCTCGTGCTCTTTATCAACACCAACAACAATGCACTCTATTTCCTGGTCAAGCTGAACAACTTCTGAGGGATGTGATATTCTGCCCCAGCTCAAATCAGAAATATGCAACAAACCATCCAGACCACCCAAATCCACGAACACACCGAAGTCAGCGATGTTTTTCACTATACCTTTTCGCAATTGACCAACCTCGATACCGGTCAGAATCTTTTCCTTACTGCTGCGGCGTTCTTCTTCTATAAGTTTTCGCCTCGATATGACGATGTTTCGACCTTCAACATCGATCTTGAGAATCTTACAATCCACTTCTTTGCCGATGAACCTGCTGATATCGCCCGGCTTCCTTATGTCAACCTGTGAGGCAGGTAAAAACACAGGCACTCCAATATCAACAAGCAAACCGCCCTTAATGCGCCTTATGACCTTACCTTTAACAACATCGCCCTCTTTTTTCGCACTGAGAATTGTTTCCCAGCCTCTGATTACGTCGGCTTTGCGCTTACTCAACAGAACAAGCCCGCTTTCAGAATCAGTATCTTCAAGAAGCACCTCGATCTCATTGCCCGGTACTATCTGGTCGGGTTCCTCAAATTCACTGGCATCGACCATCCCTTCGCTTTTGAGACCTACCTCCACGATAACATCATTGCCTATTTGCGATACTATCGTCCCTTTAAGAATAGTACCCGGCAGACGAGAATCGACTTTGGTCTGTAAAGCCTCTTCCAAAAACTCATTTTCCTGCTCACCAAACATCTCGCTGACCTGCTGGTCAAGCTTCTCTTCCGATAATCCCAATTTGTTAACTATATTTCTATCTACCATAAATCCCATTCCCTCTGTGGAGTCTTGCTTTTGACTTATGAGCGCCCCACATTTACGCCAATAAGCCTTTGTGCAACCCCGCACCAATCAGGCATGAGCCTAAGGGCAATTGGTGCCGGACACAAATACAACGTTTTCGGTTAATCATTCAAAAAACACATTTACCCACGCAGCAAATGCAAATTACATTCTTGTCCTGTTTTGCGTACAGCTTGATCTTAGAATCAACGGATAAAGCCAATTTCCGCTACCCGCTTTCGCGGGCACAAGCTTCGCAGAAACGACATTATCAGGCCCGTGCAAACAGCATCGTATCCCATCAGAGGAGATACGAATTCTATTTGCTACGGGCATCAAAAGCTTCTAAATTCTTTACAAATTCAGTTATTATCCAATCCGGCGTTGAAGCTCCCGCTGTAACACCGGCTACATTTTTACCATAAAGTATATTTTTGTCAAGTTCATTCCAGTTTTGCAAATGAAACGTTTGGCTATTATTTTTTTTGCAAAGCTCGGCCAGTTTGCGTGTATTGGAACTTTCCAGGCCGCCGAGCACGAACATTATATCCACCTGCATACACAATTGCACAGCCGATTCCTGTCTTCTTATTGCTTCCTTACACAAAGTATTCATTACTTTCAGCTCACTAAAGCCGTACCGCCCTATTGCACCAAGCACCCTTCCGAAGTGCTCCGGATTTTGTGTAGTCTGACAAACAATCCCCAGCCTGGCATTCTGGGGCAATTTATGTAAATCATTTTCATCCCCAATGACAACAACATCAGTGGCACAGCCCATAACCGCCTGGACCTCAGGATGGTCCTCGTCGCCGATAATTACTACTTTATAACCATCCTTCTCAAGCTCCTTGGCTATGTACTGGACCCTTTTCACCAATATACAAGTTGCATCAACAATATTGAGCTCTTTTTCTTCGAGCCTGGCTATCTGTTCAGGAGCAGCACCATGAGAACGGATAAGAACCGTCCCCGACTGAATTTGCCGGACACCATCTACAGTCTTTAGCCCAACTTTGGCCAACCGCTCAACCTCGTCTTTGTTGTGAATAATTGGGCCAAAACTATAAACAGGGCTTTCGCCCTTCTGTTGTGCCAGTGTTTTTTCCGCTACGCTGATAGCGCTTCTAACACCGTGACAAAACCCACACTTTTCCGCGACTAAAACCTTCATAAAATCACACGCATACACATGTACCTGCGATTACCTGTGCAGGAAAGCACAAGTACAGGTATCAAATCTAACAATGACTCTCCTGGTAAAAGTTATTTAAGGATGGAATTCTATACCAAAATTCCAATACAATCTACCAAAACTTTTCCAGCAAGGATGTTAGTGGCGTATATCCGGCACTAATCAAGAGGGGCAATTACCCCTCTGTTACGGTCGGGGCTCTGTTGGATGAAGCGCAGCTTGAAAAAAAGCAATTGGCTCTTGAGGCCGTTAGAGACATACCTTAGTACAACGGACGACCTGATAAAAAAAGTCTCTAACGGGGTTGAGCAAAAAGCTCATCGAGGATATAATCGCTCAAATCATGGAAAAATCCAAAAAACGAATGGACGGCCCCTCACCAAAATCGGGGACGCGTGGAAAGGACTATGCCAATGAGAACAGTGCACGATAGAGCGAATTTTGGTGTGGGGCAAAAGAGAAAAAGAATACAAGATACAAGACACAAGAGACAAGACTCAAGACCCAAGACAAAAGGCACAAGACAAACACCCACTCTTGTCTTCGACAAGAAGACGTGGGTGGTCTTCGGTCTGGGTTTTTTAGTCTTCGGTCTGCTTTTGGCAGGCTGCGCTGAACAGCAGCAATACGGGGCAGTAAAGCCAATCTGTGTGGACAATATCGATAAGCTTCAGGCAATGGAGGTGGCTGAAGACATACTGGTTAAAATACACTTTACCATCGAGAAAGCCGATCCTGAGAACGGCTTTATAAGAACCAGACCATTACCGGGGGCGCAGTTCTTCGAATTCTGGCGGAGCGATAATGTCGGCGCCGACAATTGGCTTGAAAGCAATCTGCACAGTATCAGGAGAGTTGTAGAATTGACCATGAGTGAACAGGAAGAAGAACCACCGCAAAGCGGGAACCGATTATGCATCAATTGCGAAGTGCAGAAATACAGATTATCGATGCCTGAGCACCACGTCAGCAGTAGTGCACGCGCATATAAAATGTTCTCGGAAAGCAACTCAGCATTGCAGAATCTAAGACTTAACCCAGAGCAGAAAGCAGGTATGGCCTGGATAGATTTGGGGAAAGACAGTCAGCTTGCGGCAGAAATTCTCAAACGTATTGAACAACAAATCGATTCTAAACGAGCAACGAGTGATGAGATATGAGAGTACTGGTTTGCGGTGGAGCAGGATATATCGGCAGCAATATGACGGCGATGCTTAACGCCGAAGGGTACGAGCCGGTGGTTTTTGACAATCTCAGTACGGGCCATAGGGCTGCGGTCGGACAGACCAAGTTCATCAAAGGCGATTTAGCTGATTACAAGCTGCTTGTTACGACGCTCAAGGAATATAATATCGAAGCGGTAATGCACTTTGCCGCCTTCATCGAAGTCGCCGAATCAGTTCGGGCACCGCTTAAATATTATCGCAACAATCTTTGCAATACTCAAAATTTATTATCGGCGATGGAAGCGGTCGGCGTGGAGAAATTTGTGTTTAGCAGCACCGCAGCTGTCTATGGCATTCCCAAACAGGCACCAATTACCGAAGAGGCGTCGACAATACCAATTAATCCTTATGGCCAAACAAAGTTAGCGGTTGAAAGAATGTGTTACTACCAGAGCCAGGCAGAAAAACTACGGTACGCATCGCTCAGATATTTCAATGCCTGCGGTGCGGGAAACAACGCTACTCTTGGTGAAGACCATCGGCCAGAATCACATTTAATTCCGCTGACTATCCTGACGGCAATGGGCAAACGCAGTGAAATAGGAATCTACGGAACCGATTACGAAACGCCGGACGGAACCTGTATTCGCGACTATATCCACATCGATGATTTATGCAGAGCACACTTGCTGGCGTTGAACAAGCTGGGCCAAAGCCGTGAGCTGGTCTATAACCTGGGCAATGGAAAAGGCTTCTCCGTCAAAGAGGTAATTGAAACAGTTAAGCGCATCAGCGGTAAAGATTTTAAGGTTGTAGCTGGGGACCGTCGGCCGGGCGATGCGCCGATATTAACATCCGATGCCACAAAGGCCAGGAACGAATTAGGGTGGAAAACCGAAAAGCCTGAACTGGAAGAAATGGTCTCCAGTGCCTGGCAATGGCATAATGAGAACCCTAACGGCTATCCGGATTGACTTCGGGTCAGTCGTGAGTAGCCAATTAACCAACTATTAAAATACGAGGTATGCAAAATGAGCAAAATATTCGTTGGTATTGATGTGGGTGGGACGAATGTCAAAATAGGCCTATTTGATTCCGAGCTCAAGATGATCCGTAAAACATCGATAACGACCAAAGCGGATATGGGTCCGGAAGTGGTTATTAACAATATGGCTCAGACTGTCGAGAAACTTCTTGCTGAGGCTGGTCTTTCTCTACAGGACATCGTAGCAATCGGCATCGGAACTCCCGGGCCGGCCAAGTACAGCGAGGGCATCATCATCAGGTCCACGAACATGCCGAAGTTCAAAAACGTTCCAATCTGCAAAATGCTCAACGAAAAGCTCGGGGCCCCCGTTGTCTTCGATAACGACGCAAATGTGGCCTGCTGGGGGGAATATGCGGTCGGGGCCGGTAAGGGCGTTAAAGATATAGTCTTTTTTACGCTCGGCACAGGTATCGGCGGAGGAATTGTCAGTAACGGCGAATTGGTGCACGGCTGCGATGAAAATGGGGCAGAGCTGGGACACATGATAATTTATCCGGATGGCCGAGAATGCGCCTGCGGCCAAAGAGGCTGTGTGGAGGCATATGCATCCGCTGATTCGACGGCAAGAAGGGCTACCGAGGCGGTCGAGGCCGGAGCGAAGTCCAGTCTTAAAAAAGTGCTTGATGAAAAGGGCGAAATCACAAGTAAGGATGTTTACAAGCATTTAGCCGAAGGCGATAAGTTAGCTAAAGAGATAACCGATGGGACGGCCAAGGCACTTGCAATTACCTGCATAAATATGCTCCATACCACAGAGCCGAAGCGCATAATTTTTACCGGCGGAATGATTGCTGCCGGTGATATATTGTTGAACCGTATAAAGGATTTCTTCGACGAGCACATCTGGACCTTGAAAAAAGAGATGGTTGAGATATGTTTTGCCACTCTGGGTGAGGACGCCGGTATAATAGGCGCTGCTGCTCTTGCCCGGCATACCAAAAACCAGGGTAAGCTCTCTTAACTAAGATTTGCAATTATAAATGCGTCACAAACAATTAATTTGATCTGAAACTAAAAATACTTTATAAATGGCTCTCAGAGCAGTAGAATACTGTCAGTGAGGGGATTGTAGTCTTTATTTGCTGAGAGTCGGAAATATGGCAACAGAAAACATTCTTACAATAATCGAGAACTTGAAAGATCAGGTGAGGCGAGATTATAAGGCGGATATTAAAGGGATTTTTGGTTCGTATGTCCGTGGCGAGCAAACAAGCCAAAGTGATATTGATGTTTTGGTTGAGTTTCATAACAGCGCCGACCTTTTTGATTTTGTCGGCCTTTCACAATTTCTTCAGGAACGCTTAAATTGTAAAGTGGATGTAGTTCCTTTAAGCTCGCTCCGAGAAGAAGTAAAGCCTTACGTCCTCCGGGAGGCCGTTTATCTATGAGGGACCATAGTCTATGTCTGTCGGATATCCTGAAGGCTCTCGAAGCTATAGAAAGTTTCGTAGAAGGCCAGAGCTTTGAAGACTTCAAAAAAGACGACAAAAGCTCAAGTGCCGTGATTAGAAAATTTGAGATTATCGGAGAGGCCGCTAAACAAGTCCCTGAAAACGTAAAGCAAAAATATCACTCTGTTCCCTGGAAAGAAATGGCTGGAATGAGAGATAAACTGATACATTTTTATTTTGGAGTAAATTATGAACTCCTTTGGCAAACCATAAAGAACAGAATCCCTGAAATCAAACCAGTGATACGTCAAATTCTCCAGGATCTTCGACAACAGGCGAATAGTTAAAGGCTGGATTTACTGCTAATATATTCTACACCTCTGTATCAATAACATCAAATTTTTCGACTATAAGGGGTTTTCAATTGTTCTTTTACGAGATTTGCGAGGGATTTTTGCTTTGAGACAAAGGGGTTGTTGCCTCTGGCAAGCTCATAAGTATCGTTGGCAATAGCGGCCTGTTCGTTTGTAGGAACGACAAAAATTTTGACCTTACTGTCTTTAGTATTTATTTCAGCTTCTTTTGCAATGGCAACCTGGTTCGCCGCCAAGTCAAGCTGCACGCCTATTTGAGTAACGGCGTTACATATTTTCTCGCGCATAAAGACAGAATTTTCCCCTATTCCACCGGTGAAAACAACAGCATCGACAGTATCCAGAACAGCGGCATAGGCGCCAATGTATTTTTTAATACGGTAGCAGAAAACATCGATAGCAAGCTTCGCCCGGTCGTTACCTTTTTTTGCGAACTCTTCGAGGTTTCTCATATCATTCGAGATGCCCGATAAGCCGAGCAGACCGCTTTGCTTGTTGCAAAGGATTTTCAGCGCCTTTACATCGTAGCCTTTATCCGCGAGGTAAAAGAGGATCGCCGGGTCAAGGTCACCTGAGCGCGTTCCCATCGGCACGCCTTCCAAAGGTGTAAGTCCCATAGAAGTGTCAATCGACCTGCCCTGTTTTACGGCGGTAACAGAGCATCCGTTCCCGAGATGGCAGGTAATGGCGTTGATATCGTATTTTCCCCTGCCCATTATGGCGGCGGCGCGGCGGGCAACATATCTGTGAGAGATTCCGTGAAATCCGTATCTGCGGATGCCGTACTTTTCGTAAAGCTCATACGGCAGGGCATACATATAGGCAACTTTCGGGATGGTGGCATGAAATGCGGTATCAAAGCAGGCGACCTGTTTTAGATTCGGGAGGTGGCGTTGTGCAGCCAGGATACCCGCAAGATTCGGCGGATTGTGCAGAGGAGCAAGGTCTGCAAACTTTTCGATTGAGGCAATTACCTTTTCGTCAATGATTACAGAGCCTGTAAACTCTTCGCCTCCGTGAACGACCCTGTGGCCAACGGCACCAATCTCAGATATCTGCCGCAAAACTCCCACTTTCCTGTCGGCAAGCGTTTCCAGTATAAGTTCCATTGCTTTTTCAACGTCTTCAACCTTTGTTGATACTGTGTGGGCTTTACCGTGAAAAAAGTGAGAAAGTTTAGAGGTTTCCTCTCCGATTTTCTCAACGAGCCCATTGGCGAGAACTTCCGCCTGGGGCATCTGGTACAGGTAATACTTAACCGAGGAACTGCCTGCATTTATGACGAGTACTTTCATTGCGGTGCTATCCTTTCAAAAGATGGTTAATTGGTGAGTAGTTAATTGGTGATCTGAATACTCACCACTCACTACTCACCACTCACCTCATTTGTGTTCTCCAACAATTGGCCCAAAGTCAGTATTACTGTTGCAACGATGTCATCAACGGTCGCACCTCTTGAGAGGTCTGTTATGGGTTTTGCAAATCCCTGCAGGAATGGGCCGATGGCCTGGGCGTCAGCCATATACTGTGTGAGCTTGTAAGCAATATTTCCTGAGTTGAGGTCGGGAAATATGATGACATTGGCCTTTCCTGCAACGGCACTTTCATCCTTAACTTTTTTGGCGGCTACTCTCGGAACAATAGCGGTATCAGCCTGGAATTCGCCGTCGATAGCCAAACCGGGCTGCCGTGCCCGGGCTATTTTGAGAGCTTCCCTGACTTTGTTCACAATTGGACCGGAAGCACTTCCCCTGGTGGAAAATGACAGCAGAGCTACGCGAGGTTCCTGTCCCAAGAGTCTCCCTGCACTTACAGCAGAAGCCAAAGCAATGTCCGCTAATTGCTCGGCTGAAGGGTCAATGTTAACGGCGCAGTCGGCGAAAATGAAGGATTTGTCTTTTTCTCCGAGGAAGCTGGGAATAACCATAAGAAAATAGCTGGAAGGAGTTTTGATTCCCGGCATCAAACCTATAGTCAAGACACCGGCCTGAATAAGGGTTGTGGTTGCACTGGCAACACCACCAACGGCGGTATCGGCATCGCCGCAAGCCACCATCATGCCTGCATAGAACAACGGCTTGACGACGATATGTCTTGCTACAGCCGGAGTAATGCCCTCTCTTTGGAGGCTGTATTTTTCGGCATAAACGTCGAGCTTTTCGCTCTGCTTCGGATTTATGGTTTCGATACCATCGAGATTCACACCGGCTTTTTCAATCGCCGCTTCGATTTGGGCGGGTGTTCCGAGCACAATCGGCTGAGCAATGTTCTGGTCCTTGAGTCTGCGGGCGGCCTGAATTATCCGCTCATCTCTACCCTCCGGCAAAACAACTGATAGATTTTTCCCTCTTGCTTTCTCCCTAAAACTGCTTATAATATCCATCCTCACTACTTCCTTGTTTTGTAAAAACTAACATCCTGTTGTTTTATTTTAATCTTAAATTAACTGTGAGCTTAGACAAATGCAAGAAGAAATTGAATTTGTACGGTTAGTAGGAAACGAACGAAGGGTAGGCTCTTACCTTGCCAGCGTCTCACAACACTGGGAAGGTAATAAGGGGCGTTTTCTAATGATAAGCCCTCACGATGACGATGCGGCACTGGGAGCGGGCCTGCTTATCCAATTAGCTAAACGGGAAAATGTTCCGGTGCATATACTAATCGTTACCGACGGCAGTATGGGCTATTGCAGTGTTGACGAAAAAGACAGCATTGCTGAAATCAGGCGAAATGAAAGTTTCGAATGCTATCAAAGCTTAGGTGTACCAAAGAAAAACATTATCTGGCTTGGCTTTCCGGATTGTCAGCTAAACAATTACCGCGGCAGAGAACCTGTTGGGCCGAATGCCCCTCTGGCACTCAAGGGTTTTACAGGACTGCAAAATGCCTTCACTTATCAACTGCGAAAGATAAAGCCGACGCAGTGTTTTTTGCCTACAAGCAATGATTTGCACCCCGACCATCGTATCATTTACGAAGAATTCCTTATCAGTTTGTTCCACGCGGCGGGCAATATCTGGCCTGAACTGGGTAAGCCTTTAAGCAGGGTGCCTTACGTCAACACATTTGCTGTTTATTGCGATTTCGCCTTACCTCCGACGCTGCGAATGCGCACGCCTATGTCATACCTGGAAAATAAACTCAAGGCAATCTCAGCTTTTCGTTCGCAAAAGCAGATATCTTCGCTGATTGAAAATGTCCGCCATTGCGGTCCCGAAGAATACATTAGGGCCATAGAATTCAAACTATATCATCCTGCAAATTATCGTAATCTGTTCGAGGAGAAAAAGGCAATCAGGATGGTCCGCTGAAAAACCGACGGCAGTATTGCTTTTTGGCTCAAACAATCTTTTTTTATCGCATATTTTCGATATTAATTACCTTAGTACCGGCAGATGAAGCGTAGCGGTAACCGGGAAGTGGTCGGAAGGGTAACGCCCATCGACGTTGTCGTAAAGGATTTCCGCTTCGAGAACTTTTACACCAGGCGGCGTAAAAATATAATCAATCTTATTGCCCCGGCGGTTTGCCTTAAACTCATGAGCGGTTCTGACGTTTTTGGCATCCGGATGCAGCACGCGAAATGTATCGACCATTGGAACAGGATTGTCGGATTCGCGCCCATCTGCCCCGCTGAGTGTGGTTTTGCCTTTTAGATACATTACAAGCGGATTGCTTTCGCCAGCGTTGAAATCGCCTGTTAGGACAAACGGGTCCATGCGTTTTCTATTGTGAATGCGCTGAGCCAGCAGGACGGCACTTTTTTCTCTGGACGGCTGGGAAACATGGTCCAAATGAAGATTAAAGGCATAAAAAGCCTTACCCGATTTCTTTTCGACAAATCTTGCCCAGGTGCAGATTCGGACACAGGCATTGCCCCAATGATTTGAGCCGGGGACTTCCGGAGTATTGGAAAACCAGAAGGTTCCCGATTCGTCCACGTCAAAACGGTCGAGCCGATAGAGCAGGGCGGAGTATTCACCTTCGGTTTTACCATCTTCACGGGCAACACCTATCCGGCCGTACTTGGCAAGTGCTTTGCGGATTTCGGCAATCTGGAAATCCAGAGCCTCCTGCAAACCCACAATATCGGGTCGATGGTCGCGAAGGACGTCAAAAACCATTTCCCGGCGGTTATTCCAGTGATTTTCGCCATCATCAGCGGAGCCGTAGCGGATATTGAAACTCATCACGCGTAACTCCAGAGCGTCTGCTCGGGTCCGGTTTAAATCGGCACCTGCGAGGTCCCGACAGGAACATAAATTGAAAAGCATCCATAAACCGAAAAGAACAGCTAATGGTATAAATGCTTTCGTCACAATGGAAATTTTTCTGTAATACATAGCTTGCTCCTCAACTTGTAAATTTGGTTTTAAAATTCCTGAGCCTGCTTAGCTAAAGACTCTTTCGCTTTTCGTCTTCTGAGAGCGGTTCGTTCAGCGAGCCGGAGCGGAATCCCTGCATGTCAACGGTTACGAACTTGAAGCCGAGGGATTTTAATTCTTTCACTATTTGTGAGCGAAGCGGCTCTGTTATCACCTTTTGGATATCCTGCGGATCAACTTCAATGCGAACAATAGTGTCGTGATGTCGAACGCGAAATTCCACCAGACCAAGACTTCGCAGAAACTCTTCAGCCTGGTCGATTTGTTTTAGTCTTTGCTCAGTAACTTCCAGGCCATAGCTTATTCGGGAGGCCAGACAGGGAGACGAAGGTAAATCAGCGGTGAGGAGGTTTAGCTTTCTGCTTAGCTGGCGAATTTCGTCTTTTGTAAGCTGTGCCTCGGCCAACGGTGAGCGGATACCGAAGACCTTCATTGCGCGGTTGCCCGGGCGAAAGTCGTCGAGGTCGTTATAGTTTGTGCCGAAGATAACGTGGTCAAAACCCTGCTCTTTCGCGAGGTCTAACAGGATTTTGCAAATATGTGATTTGCAGTGGAAACAGCGGTCGGCTTTATTGGCGGTGAAGTTCGGGTCGGATAGCTCATCGGTATCAATGACTTGCAGGCGGGCGCCTATCTGGCCGGCAAGTTTTTGAGCACGGGCAAGCTGATTCGAAGGCTCGGCAACGCCGGCACTAATACAGGCCAGGACGTTTTCAGCCCCAAGTGTATCGACAGCCGCCTTCAGAAGAAATGTACTGTCCACACCGCCGGAGTACGCCACAACGACTTTACCCAGCTCCTTGATGATTTTTTGGAGCGAATTATACTTTTCCTTTAGATTCACAAAGCCGATGGAGGGAGTCGGACCCTCAACCCCAGCTTTACGAAAGCTGTGCTCTACCATTGAGCTACATCGGCATTACCGTTGGTTATGATACTAATCACTGCCGGGCTTGTAAAGAGCGGTCATCAGCAAAATCAAAGTGGCCATTGACAAATCTCAAAGTAGGTAGTGGGCGGTTCTTGAACCACCCCTACAGTTTCCGATTCTGATATTTTAGGCTTGTTTCCACAATCTGCGGAGATATTCGACGGATTTAGGGAGGACTTTCTGCGCCGGGCCGGAGAGCCTGCGGCACTCCAATTCGATGAATCCGCTGTACCCCATCTCTTTGAGCGTTTGAAAGCCGGGCGTAAAATTCAATGAACCGGGGCCCGGCTCGACCCTAGTATTTTCAGCAACATGTACGTGCTTAATCCACCTGCCGGCTTTGGAGAGCGATTGCGGTATGCTTAGCTCTTCGAGCTGCATGTGAAAGAAATCACAGGTAAGCCCGATATGGTCATGGTTCAGAGTTTCACAAAGTTCAGCCGCATGAGGCACGTTGTTAAGGTATTCCGACTCATATCGATTAACCGGCTCAAGCAGAAACATCAGCCCCCTTTTCTGCGCCTGGTCGCCTAGGGCGGGCAACTGCTCAATGAGCAGAGCATCCTGGGCCTGTTCAACCGAGGCGTAAGGGCCGGGGTCGGTGATTCGGTCCGGATTATCCTCAATGAGCACCGGCGGGACATTGACACAAGCCACTTGCAATTCCGCGCAAATATCAAATAATTTCAGGAAACTGTCTCGACACTGTTCCCGAACTTTTTTGTGGGGACTGAGCAGTGAGCCTGAAAATCCCAGAGACATCGAGACAAACGGTAAAGGACTATCGGCCAGGCATCCCCGCAGCTCGTCAAGGTAATCATTTAAGAACCTGCCCGGCAGCGATACTGCATCAAAGCCAAACTTGGCCGCATTGGTGAGCTTGTCGAGAATCCTTTCGCCGGGCAGCACTTCGAGACGACAGGCAATCCTGGGACCCCGCAAGGCGGGAACCCTCTTGCATTTGTCGTTCGCATTTTCAGACATAAAATTGGCCTTTTAATGTTAGCTGCCAGCTTTTAGCCTGGCGGTTTAAGTTCAAAATTAAAAACAGTTGAAATCGTAACCGGCCTTTTGTATATTCTGCCAAAAATGGGTGATTTAATCAATATCTCAGAAAACTTGTGATGGAGTAGTTACAATGGATTCAAAACCTAATGCTATTGTGGCACAGTCAGGAGGCCCGACGGCGGTAATTAACTCGAGTGCCTGCGGTGTAATACAGGAAGCGATGAAATCCGGTAAAATCGGAAGTGTAATAGGGGCAACGAACGGCATATTAGGGGTGCTTAAGGAAGATTTGTTCGATATCTCGGCTGAAAAATCCGAGGCCATCGAGGCGTTAAAGCAAACGCCGGCGGCAGCCATGGGTTCGTGCAGATATAAGCTAAAATCGCTCGAAGAATCCAAAGCGGACTTCGAGAGAGTGCTCGACGTATTTAAGGCCCACAATATTCGTTACTTTTTCTATGCAGGCGGTAATGACTCGATGGATACCGCGGACAAGGTCAACAAGTTAGCCGCAGATGCCGGTTATGAACTGGTTTGTATGGGTATTCCCAAAACGGTCGATAATGACCTGGCCTTTACCGACCACTGTCCGGGTTATCCAAGCGTGGCAAAATACGTCGCGACCTGTGCGGCCGAGGCCGGTAAAGATACCGAGGCACTCTATACGACGGATACCTGCACAATTTTAGAGGTGATGGGAAGAAACGCCGGCTGGATAGCGGCGGCAACGGGTCTTGCCGCTCGATGTCCGGAAGATGCACCGCATCTTGTGTATATGCCGGAAGCGGCCTTTTCCTTCGATAAGCTCATCAGTGATGTCAAGGAAGTATTAGAACGGTTAGGCAGGGTCTTTATCGTCGCGGGCGAAGGACTCAAAGATGAAAACGGAGATTATGTAACGGCAGACAAAGGCACATTCAGTAAAGACAGTTTCGGGCACGTTCAGCTTGGCGGTGTCGCTGAGATGCTTAAAGCCGTGATAGAAAAGGAAGTTGGTATAAAGGCCCGCTTCAATAAGCTGGGCACCAACCAGCGAAGCGCCATGCACTTTGCCTCTCTGGCCGATGTGAATGAGGCCTATATGTGCGGGCAGATGGCGGTAAAGCATGCCATCGAAGGTGTAAACGGCAAAATGGTAACTCTGGTCCGCGAAGAAGGTCCACAATACAAGTGCACAACAGGGCTTGCAGAGCTGAGGGATGTGGCTAACGGCGAAAAGAAAGTGCCGGCTGAGTTTATAAACGATAAGGGCAACCATATCACCGATGCGATGCGTGATTACATTCGGCCTCTGTTACAGGGCGAAGCACCCATAAGAATCGATGAGGACGGCCTGCCTGTGTTTATGAGGTTCGAACGTAAACCGTTAGAGAAAAAACTGCCAAAATATATGTAGGGTGGGGCTTTCGTCCTTCGCAGTAGCTCTGCTACGGAGAATGGATGCCCCACCGAGATGATGCGGGTAGTTTTTTTGGTGGGCTAAAGCCCACCCTACAAATTATAAGAGAGAATGCGTGGATGAGTGAATGTGTGGATGAGTGAATGAGTAACCACATCCACGAGAAAGGACAAAGATGACAAAACTGTTTGACATTAAAGGTAAAGTAATCGCAATTACCGGAGGCGGAGGTGTTCTTTGCGGGACAATAGCCAAGGCGCTGGGTGAGGCAGGCGCGAAAATCGCAGTTCTGGATTTAATCGAAACCGCCGCAGAAAAGGTTGCCGATGAAATCAAATCCAGCGGCGGCCGGGCTATTGCAGTCAAATGTAACGTATTAGACAAAAAAAGTCTGAAGAGTGCCCACGAAAAAATCACATCCGAATTAGGCAAAATCGACATACTGATTAACGGGGCGGGCGGGAACAAAAAAGAAGCCACCACTTCGCCGGATTTATCTTTTTTTGATTTGCCGAGCGAGGCCATCCGGTTTGTTTTCGACCTTAATTTTCTCGGTACCTTACTACCAACGCAGGTTTTCGGCAAAGAGATGGCTGAAAACGGCGCCGGTATAATATTGAATGTTTCCAGCATGAACGCTTTTCGACCTCTGACTAAAATACCCGCATACTCAGCAGCCAAAGCAGCAGTGAGCAACTTCACACAGTGGTTAGCGGTGCACGTTTGTCAGAACTACTCCAAAGATATTCGCGTAAACGCGATTGCGCCGGGGTTTTTTCTGACCGAACAAAACCGGTTCCTCCTGACCGATGAAAAAACCGGTGAGCTGACCGCGCGCGGCAGTACAATTATCGACCATACACCAATGGGCAGATTCGGTGAGCCGGAGGAGCTGATTGGAACGGTCATGTGGCTGCTGAGCGATGCAGCGAAATTCGTAACGGGCGTTGTTGTCCCTGTTGACGGTGGATTCTCGGCTTTTAGCGGAGTCTAATTCGTGATGCGTCCCTTCGGCTACGCTCAGGACAAGCTCGCGTATTGCGTAATGCGTAAAACAACAAATAATACTAAAAAACGATACAGGAGAATAAAATGGCTGATGTTGATCCGGCTCAACCATTAAAGGATTTTAAGCCGAAATACAAGTTTTTCGTAGGGATTGATTCGGACGGCTGTGCATTCGATACGATGGGAATTAAGCAACGGGAATGTTTCTGTCCGTGGCTGATTGCCTATTTCGGCCTGCAGCCGGTAGCTCAGGCGGCGCGTGAATGTAAGGACTTTGCCGATTTGTTTTCCAGAACGCGCGGCGGCAACCGACACAAAACAGCCAAGCGCATCATATCGGAGCTGCTGCCTAATCATCCGATGACCAAGACCAGAAGCTTCAAGGTTCCACAATACCCGCATTACTTTGCCTGGGTCGATGACCCTAATAGCCTGCTAAGCAACGATGGTTTAAGGCAGGCGATTGAGCAGGCCACAGACCCGGAGGCCAAACGCGAGCTGGAACATGCGCTTGCCTGGAGCGAACGGGTAAACTGGGCCATCGGAGAAACCGTCAAGGGCATGCCGCCGTTTCCGTTTGTTCGGGAGAGCTTAGAGAAAATCCAGCCGTTGGCGGACGTAATCGTTGTTTCGGCAACGCCCTGCGAGGCGCTTGCCCGCGAGTGGGAAGAACACGACATTGCCAAATACGTAGAGGTAATAGCCGGGCAGGAGATGGGAACAAAAGCTCAGCACCTTGAGTACGCCACGAAGGGTCGATATGGAAAGAACCATGTTCTGATGGTCGGCGATGCACCGGGTGATATGAAGGCCGCCAAGGTCAATAATGCCCTGTTTTATCCAATTAACCCCGGCGATGAAATTCAATCGTGGAAGCGGTTCCACGACGAGGCCTTCGATAAATTCATCAAGGGGGAATATTCCGGCGACTACGAGAAAAAATTAATAGCAGAATTTAACGCATACCTGCCGGAATTACCACCGTGGGAAAAATAATAATAGTGAATAGTGGTTAGGAAATGGATTCCCGCTCCTTCGACCCTTTGGCTGGGCTCAGGGCAGGCTTTTTTTGCTCAGGACAGGTTTCGCAGGAATGGCAAGTCCTCAAATCATATGTCACAGACCACTATGACCCGATTTTATCACTTAGCGTTGTCCTGGAAAGAAAAAGAAGGAATTATTAAGTGAAAGCGCTCGTTTTAAGGTCTCCGGAGCAAATCGAAGTGATGGACGTGCCAAAGCCGCAGCTTTCAGCCGGACAGGTGCTAATCAAGGTCTCCAAATGCGGTATCTGCGGCAGTGACGTTCGTTACTTCCACGGCGAGAACCCCTGGAGCAAACAGACACTCGGCCGTCATATCGACAACCCGCCGAACATCATCCTCGGACATGAGCTCACAGGCGTTGTCCACGAGGTCTTCGACAAATCCGATACTCATCTGCTCGCCAGGCGTGTCGGCGTTAATACTTTTATTACCTGCGGCCGATGTAACTTTTGCCGAAACGGGCAGGAAAATCTGTGCGACTACACAAAACACCTCGGCCACGGACAAGGGTGGGGCAAAATGGATTTCTATCCCGGCGGGATGGCGGAGTTTTGCCCTGCGTTCGCCAGTCAGCTCTTCGAACTGCCCGAAAACGTAACCGCTGACCAGGCCACGTTCTTTGATCCTCTGATTGCCGCTATTCACGCCGTGGATGTAGGCCAGCCAAAGCCGCTGGATAAAGCTGCCATTTTAGGGGCCGGTCCCATCGGCCTGCTGATAGCACAGCTTGTCAAGGTTTATGGAGCGACTCGGACCTTCATTACCGATATTGCCGCCGAGAATGTTACTATCGCTGAAAAAGTCGGTGTCGATTATCCTCTGAATCTCAGCAGCGCCTCGAAGAGCCTCTACGACCTTGTTATGGAACAAACAAATTCCCAGGGTGTTAATCTTGCCTTTAACACAATCGGCACATCGGCAAGTATCCTCGAATCACTGAAAATCCTCAAAAAAGGCGGGACGCTGGTCCTGATGGCAACGAAGGAAGATGAGCTTAGCTTTCCATCACTGCTGCTCAGCGGAGAACGGACGATAAGAACGTCCTCAAACGCTATGTACACGGACTTTCCACGGGTCATCGAATTAGTATCAGCCGGACAGGTAAATGTGGACCCGCTAATTACGCACCACTTCGAGCTGTCCGATGCCGTAAAGGCCTTCGAGGTGGCCTGTAATAAGAGCAAAACCGGAGCGGTCAAGGTAATTATCGACTGTCAGTTATGAACGCATTAGTCAAGGAAATCAACACAACACAGGTCGAACCTGGCGGCCTTCAAATCTGGTGGATAGGCCAGGAAGGATTTGTCTTCAAGTCGCCCGGGCAAATTATGTATATCGACCCTTACCTGAGCACCCACGCAGAAAAGACAACCAGAGGCAAACCCAACGAGCATGTGCGTATCAAGCCGGCGCCGATGAAACCCGAAGACGTCAACCACGCCGACATTGTGTTCTGCACCCATGACCACGCCGACCACATCGACCCTGAGAGCATCCCAATCATTGCCGCTCAGTCGCCCCGCGCTGATTTCATCGTGCCTGAATGTGCCCGTGATACGATGCGGAGCTTCGGAATTGATGATGAGAGAATTCACACGATGAAAGGCGACGATGAGCTGAACCTGAAGGAAATACATATTTACGCTGTTCCAGCCAAACACGAAGAATTCGATAAGCATCCCGAAAAGGGCTATCCCTACCTCAGTTATGTAATCAATATCGACGGCATTACGGTGTTCCACGCCGGCGATACGATTCCATACCACGGACAGGTCGAACGCCTTAAAAAACACAAAATTGACCTCGCTTTTCTACCCATCAACGGCAGAGACGAGATCAGACACAGGCTCGATCTCGAAGGGAATTTCACCTGTGAGGAGGCAATCCGATTCGCCCTTGATATCAACGCCGGCCTGACCATACCGATGCACTATGATATGTTCGCTATCAATACCGCCGACATAAATGAATTTCGCCGGACAGCTGATAAGCACAATCTTCGTTACCTGATAATGGAGCACGCCGGTTCTATTCATTTTCCCCTGGGAGACAAAAGATGGAATTAGAAGGTAAAGTTGCGCTGGTTACAGGGTCAAGCCGAGGCATCGGCAAGACTATCGCTCTTGAACTTGCCCGCAATGGATGCAAAGTGATTGTTCACGGCTCACGAGACTCTGACGCCCTTCGCGGGTCTTTCGAAGATGTCAAAAAGCTAAGTAAGGACTCCATCCTGGTCGCAGCGGAGTTGTCAGAGCCCACAGCGATTGACAAAATGTTCTCACAGATAAAGAAGACCTTCGGCGGACTTGATATACTCGTCAACAATGCGGCCACACAGAATCCCAGTCCTATCCTGGAGCTTAAGCAAGAGGATTGGGACCACGTGCTTTCGGTTAATCTCAGGGCGCCTTTTTTGTGTTCTCAACATGCCGGCAAAATGATGAGTACCAACAATAAGGGTGGAAAGATTATTAATATCAGCTCCGTTCATGCCTATGACGCCAGGCGATACTATGCCCACTACAGTGCCTCAAAGGGCGCTCTGGAAATCCTGACAAAGTCTCTGGCCCTGGAATTGGCGGAATACAATATTCAGGTTAATTCCATTGTGGCCGGCGCCATCGCAACCGAATTGACCCCCCTGGACAGACAGGAAAAATTCCTGACCTCCATCCCTGCAGGCAGAATCGGCACAACTGAAGAAATAGCCCACCTCGTTACTTTCCTGAGCTCGAACCGGTGCGACTACCTGACGGGTGCCAGTATCACTGTGGACGGCGGGTTGACCCTGGGATTCTGCGCGAGCCGTCCCGATTTATGAAAAATGAAAGGTCAATAATAAAAAAGGGCGGGAATTCGCTGAATATTTGCTTGAAATACCGCCCGAAGAAAACTAAAAAAATATATTATATTGCGTGAAAAAAGTTAGGATATAAAATCTGTTGAATTACAGGCCAAAGGCTTTTCACTTTTCGCGCAATAAGCAGGATGAGAAATGGTAATTGAACGACAAAATAAAGATGGTTCTGTTGACAACAGTCAGGCGGGCGAGGCGATTGCCGAATTCTTTGCGCAAAACGACTACACAGGCAAACGGATTCTGCTGATAATTCCCGACAATACCCGTTCGGGGCCTATAGGCGATATCTTTAAAATCATTTATGACTGTCTGGAGCAAAAGGCAAAGGCCGTTGATTGTCTGGTTGCACTCGGAACACATCAACCTTTGAGCGAAGAACAAATCTGTACCAGACTTTGTATGACAGCGGATGAGCGCAAGAGTAAATACGAATCGGTAAAGTTCTTCAACCACGAATGGGAAAAGGCCGAGACATTTACTTCCATCGGCCGAATCACTGCCGATGAAATCGAGGAAATAAGCGGTGGTCTGTTTCGTGAAGAAGTTGATGTGGCCATTAACAAGCTGATTTTCGAATATGATGAGTTTTTTATCGTGGGCCCGGTATTTCCACACGAGGTTGTCGGTTTTTCCGGCGGGCATAAATATATCTTTCCCGGTATTTCCGGCGACGATATTATTCATTTTTTTCACTGGCTGAGTGCCGTTATAACAAACCCCGCTATAAACGGCAACAAATGGACGCCGACACGAGAAGTTGTTGAAAAGGCAGCCTCGCTTATAAAAATGCCGCACAAACTTTTCGCCATTGTGGCGCTCGAGAACGAACTTAAGGGAATCTTTATCGGGGACGTGATTGAAGCCTGGGAAAAGGCTGCGGACCTGTCGGAGCAGGTACACATCACGTACAAAGACAAACCATACAACACGATTCTTGGCATCGCCCCGGAAATGTACGATGATATCTGGACGGCCGCCAAAGTGATGTATAAACTTGAGCCGATACTCGCCGACGGCGGGACATTGATTATTTATGCACCGCACATTACGGAGATATCCTATACCCACGGCAAATGGCTCGATAAAATTGGTTATCATACCCGCGACTATTTCCTCAAACGCATGGAGAAGTTCAAGGGTATCCCCAGAGGGATTATCGCCCACTCCACTCATTTGAAGGGCATAGGTACTTATATTGACGGCGTCGAAAAGCCGCGGGTTAACGTCGTGCTGGCCACCGGCATCGACAAACAGCGCTGCGAAAAGGTAAATCTCGGTTATATGAATCCTGATGAGGTAAACATAGCTGACTATGAAAATAAAGAAGACCAAGGCGTTTTATTAGTGCACCATGCGGGTGAAGTACTTCACCGTTTGAGCAATGGATATATACCGACTATTCCAAAGCAATAGTCAACAAGAAACTATATGAGAACGGTCACCCTGAGCCCATTCGCTTCGCTCAGGATAAACTCCGCGAAGGGTCTGGTCGGCTTAAATAAGAGATTCTTCGCTGCGCTCAGAATGACATTTGTGTCTTTAAGTAGTCTTAAAATAGCAAAGTGAACTAAAAAAGGAGTAAAAACAAAATGGCAAAAGCAGATATGGGCCTTATAGGTCTGGCAGTAATGGGTGAAAATCTAATCCTGAACATGGAAAGCAAGGGCTTTACAGTGGCCTGCTTCAACCGTACCGTATCGAAGGTGGACGACTTTATCAACGGCCGAGCAAAGGGCAAAAAAATCGTCGGTTGTCATTCCATTGAAGAGCTTGTCGAAAACCTAAAGAGGCCCCGCAAGATTATGCTGATGGTCAAAGCCGGCGAGGCGGTGGACGCCTTCATCGAAAAATTGCTTCCGCATCTCGAAGACGGAGATATTATCATTGACGGCGGTAACTCGCATTTCCCCGACACTATGCGGCGCACGGCATACGTTGAGAGCCAGGGCAAACTCTATATCGGCACGGGCGTATCCGGCGGTGAAGAAGGCGCACTGTTAGGGCCATCGATAATGCCGGGCGGCTCACCGCCCGCCTGGGAGCACGTCAAACCCATATTCCAGGCTATTTGCGCAAAGACAGACGACGGCGAGCCGTGCTGTGACTGGGTCGGCGAGAATGGGGCCGGACATTTCGTGAAAATGGTACACAACGGTATCGAATACGGCGATATGCAAATGATATGCGAGACCTACCAGATGATGGGCGAAGGCCTTGGAATGACCAACGATGAGATGCACGAGTGTTTAGCCGAATGGAACGAAGGCGAACTAAACTCGTACCTTATCGAAATCACGCGGGACATTCTTGCTTACAAAGACGAGGACGGCAATGAGGTTATCGACCTTATCCTCGACACCGCCGGCCAGAAGGGCACAGGCAAGTGGACAGCAATCGAGTCTCTAAACCTCGGCCAGCCTTTAACGCTTATCGGGGAGGCCGTCTTTGCTCGCTGCCTGTCGGCTCTAAAAGAAGAACGCGTTGCTGCATCCAAAGTTCTGTCCGGTCCGAAGCCGAAATTCAGCGGAGATAAAAAGGCCTTCATCAACGATTTGCGTCAGGCACTTTACGCAGCAAAAATCATCAGCTACGCCCAGGGCTATCAACTTATGCGCGCCGCCGCCACTGAGAATAACTGGAATTTAAACTATGGCGGTATCGCCCTGATGTGGCGTGGCGGCTGCATAATCCGCTCGGTCTTCTTAGGCAAAATCAAAAAGGCCTTCGATAAAAATCCGAACTTGACCAACCTGCTTCTGGACCCGTTCTTTAAGGATGCCGTCGAAAAAGCGCAACCCGCCTGGCGGCGCGTCGTTACCACGGCTGTCGAGATGGGTATTCCGATGCCGGCCACGAGCTCGGCCTTGAGCTTCTACGACGGTTATCGCCACGAGCGTCTGCCGGCCAATCTATTACAGGCCCAGCGCGATTATTTCGGCGCCCATACTTACGAACGTGTCGACAAGCCGCGCGGCGAATTCTTCCACACGAACTGGACCGGCCGAGGCGGAGAAACTGCAGCTTCAACATATATTGCTTGACGGTGGGGACAACAATTGATGTACAACAGTTTCCGGATGCAGTCTGTACAGTCGCCGATCATCCCTGTGGTCGGGGAACTGATTCGTGCTAATCCCGGCACAATTTCGCTCGGCCAGGGTGTTGCCTATTATGGCCCGCCGCCGGAAGCCATCGGGGCAATTGAAACATTTTTGGCCGATGCGGAAAATCACAAGTATAGACTCGTGCAAGGTATCCCCGAACTACTCGAGGCGATTCAAACAAAACTTACAACAGAAAATAATATTTCCACAGAGGGCAGCCGAATTGTCGTGACCGCCGGGGCTAATATGGGCTTTGTCAACGCAGTCCTTGCAATTACCGACCCCGGCGATGAGATTATTATCCAACTGCCTTACTACTTCAATCACGAAATGGCTGTCGCCATCGCCGACTGTAAGGCCGTCTGTGTGCCGACCGACGACGATTATCAATTGCAGGCAGATGCAATTGCCGCCGCGATTACCGAGAGAACGCGCGCCATTGTCACTATCTCACCGAACAATCCGACCGGGGCGGTGTACCGCGAATCGGACCTTCGGAAAGTCAACAAACTTTGCCGGGACAACGGCATATACCACATCAGCGATGAAGCCTATGAATATTTCACTTATGATGGCGCCAGGCACTTTTCGCCCGGCTCGATTGCCGGCTGCGCCGAATATACTATCTCGCTGTTTTCCCTATCCAAAGCCTACGGCTTTGCAAGCTGGCGCATCGGCTGGATGGTGATACCGGAGCATCTATATATGCCCATCAGGAAGATTCAGGACACGATTTTGATTTGTGCACCGGTAATCTCGCAGTGGGCGGCGGTCGGAGCAATGCGGGCCGGGGCGGACTACTGCCGCCAAAAGCTGCGGATGACTATCGAGGTCCGCGAGATATTCCTGAATGAATTGAACAGCATCAGAGATTTAGTAACCGTCCCTCGCGCCGATGGAGCGTTCTATTTTCTGCTGCGAGTGCATGAAGACCTGGACCCGATGAAACTTGTAAAACAGTTGATTGAAGAGCACAAAGTAGCTGTTATCCCGGGGATGACCTTCGGGATGGAGGATAAATGTTACCTGCGGGTCGCTTATGGAGCGCTCCAGAAAAAAACTGCCACCGAGGGCATCGGCCGACTCGTCAGAGGCCTCAAAAGCATTTTGGGTACATAACCTGCGCAGCTCTCGAAAAGCCCAAGGACTCCTACCAGCGAATTCTTTTACACGAACTGGACCGGGCAAGGCGAAGAAACCCCCGCTTTCACATACACGGTATAAATGCCATTCCTTCGAAAGATGGAATCTATTCCTTCTTCAGGAGCATCATATCCTTTGTGATTGGCACAGCGTCAAAAGCGCCTGGAGGAAGAACTTTCACTTGAAAATTTGCCATTCGACTTCCAGGTATGTCCTGCCAATAGGGAATCTTCGAAACAAGCCAAAATTCAACTCGATGAAAACCTTTTTTAAGATTACAAACACCCTGGACCACTGGTTCACGAGAAACATCGATAATTTCAACCCCTCCAATTGACAACTTACACACATTCCCGTCGTGTTGGAAAATATCCCAGCCGGGGGGAAAGTGTTCCAATGTGAATCCATACCGCCCCAATTTCTTGGCTTCGTAGTAAAATGAGAACTTGGCGGCGTAGGGGGAATTTTTGCCGATTTCTGAAAGACGGTCAGGGAGAAGAAAAGCGCCAGAATAGGCAAGGTCACGTCTCCAATATGTCCTAATAATGGGCAAATCCGGAATTTCATTCTTATCAGGATCAATTTTGAAGATCTCCAAGAGCGCTGCACCTGGTTCATAAACGCTTTTTGCTTCCTGCTTTTCTTCCTCCAGAGGTTTCTGCTCAGCAACACTTTCCGGCTCGTCAGCGATTTCTTTAATCTCAATTGGAGAGGTCTTGATTTTGGAGAGTATATTCAAAACTTTCACATAAATCTTGATTTTTTTCGACTCTTCCAAAGGCTGGGCGGCTTCAAGATATGCTCCCAACATTTTAGCTTGTGCAAGGAATATCTCGTTGGTTACAAGCGCGCTGTGCAAATCCATAACTTCAAGCAATAGTTCATCAGAGCGTTTCTGGCCGGCTTGTGCGCATTCAGCGTCTGCCGCGAATAACATTAAGACCAATGGGAAACTCAAAGCAAGCGTTATAGAATGAATTCTGGTTGTTTTTGTAACATTCATAGGCTATCCCCTTTCAATTTATTTGTCTTCTGGTTCGATTTGCTTTTCTTTTCTCTTGATAAGTTCTGACTTTTTCGGCTCATTCACTTCCCCTGCTGTTTCCTCTGGGGCGATTGTTCTTTCAGGAATCTTGAAAATAGGGGATATTTTCGGTCGATTAACATCTCCTTCTATTTCCTCCGGTTGAATCAATTCTTCGCCTCTACCGATTATAGGCGGGGATTCTGCATGTAATTGTTTTGATCCTGGAGTGTTGTAATCTACTATCGAAGGACTATTGGAACCGGTAGTTGTAATCGCAGGAGAAAAATCTCCGCTTATTTCAGGCTCAGTGGAGATCGTTGTGCCTACATCTGAACGGCCGTCTGATTTATTAACGTAGAGAATAATTAACCAGCCTACAATAGAAACGAACAATAGGCCCCCCAAACCTATCAATGCAGCTTGAATTGTGCGATTTTGGTACCATTTTTCGCCATCACTCTTAACATCCACCTTCTCTTTCTCAGAAATAGCACATTGGATTTCTATTTTTTCCTTGCTCTTTCCCATTTCGTCAGTGATACTCTTTTTATACTGTTCCAATATACCTTTTTGGGCTAAATTGCCCTCAACTAACCACGCGGTGGTTTTGGGGATTAACTTTTCATACTCTCTTTCCATCACACTTAGCAATTTGTCTTTGAAAGTGCTTAAAGGGATATGTCCTAAGTCCTTTTTCAGTGATTCCATAATGTAGCCTATTAACTTGTTTACATACTCGATAGTAGCATGCAGTTGTTTACTAACCCGAGCTGTGCTGTTAAATAGACGACGATTAATGAAATCTTGGGCTATCTGTGCGATTTTTTGATCAAGCTCGCTCTTAGATTCTGACCAATATTTCTTTACCAACAAATCAACAACGTCATCGCAATTATTCTGCTGAGCGTTTTTCATCTGCTGTTTTTTCCTTCTAATTCTCGCTGACAACCCGATTTACAAATTATACCTTTTTTATATTAAGCATAAAGAGAAATTTTCGAGATTTATGACTTTGTGAATCTATTCACTGAACGCTATACGCAACGTGTTGACCTTGGCGGGCGATTCGTGTATTATTTCAGGCGATGCCAAATTGGCCAGAATTATGGGGATAACCGGTTAATATAAAGGAAATATACTATGTATAAAATCTTTATGCTAATCGCCATACCGGCTTTGATAATCGGATGGGTGGCATACGCATATTGGATGCGTAAGGTCTGTGAGGAAGAGAAGAAACAGCCAAAACAAGAGTCACAACGCCTTAAGAAGACCAAGAGCGAAATCACCGACTGGGCACAAAAAATGGCACAGTTCAAAAAACCCGAGCTTAAGAAGCCATCCGGTCAGGATGACCAAAACAAAGCAGAGTAATTAACCAGCAGCAATATCCAATAACCGCCAGGAGAACAAATGGCCGAGCAATTTCTAACGGAAGATTTCCTGTTGCAAACCGAAACCGCCAAGATTCTCTATCACGAGCACGCAAAGAAGATGCCTATCTATGACTATCACTGCCATCTGCCGGCCGACCAAATCGCCGCCGACCATCGGTTCGAGAACCTTACACAGGCCTGGCTGTACGGGGACCATTACAAATGGCGGGCAATGAGGGCAAACGGGATAGCAGAGAAATATATCACCGGCGATGCAAATGATTATGAAAAGTTCGAGAAATGGGCACAAACCGTTCCATACTGTATCCGAAATCCGCTCTATCACTGGACGCATCTGGAATTGAAAAATCCCTTTGGCGTAAAAGACAAACTATTAGGCCCCGAGACCGCTAAGGAAATTTACGAGACCTGCAGCGAGATGTTAAGGACGCCGGAATTCAGCGTCCGCAACATAATGCGCAAAGCCAACGTCAAGTTGGTCTGCACGACTGAAGGGCCGCTCGATTCGTTAGAGCATCATAAAAAAATTCGAGCCGACGGCTTTGAAATCAAAGTTCACACGGCCTTTCGGCCGGACAAGGCAATGGCCGTTGAGGACATTACAGACCTGAACGTATTTATCGACAAGCTCGAAACACTCTGCGATATGGAAATAGACAACTTCCACTTGTATATCGAAGCAATCCGCAAACGCCACGACTATTTCCACGAAAACGGCTGCCGGCTCTCCGACCATGGATTAGATACCGCTTACGCCGAGGATTATACCGAAAAAGAAATCGAAAAGATATTTGACAGGATAAGGTCAGGCAAAGATTTGGATTTGTCACAGCGCCTCAAATTCAAATCAGCGATGATGTTCGAATTCGCCCTGATAGACTACGAATCGGGCTGGGTCCAGCAGCTCCACTTAGGGGCGCTTAGAAATAACAGTACGCGGATGTTCAAAGCCATCGGCCCGGATATCGGATGCGATTCGATAGGTGATTTGCAGATAAGCCAGCCGCTTTCAAAATTCCTCGACCAGCTGGACACGAACAACACACTGCCCAAAACGATTCTCTACAATCTCAATCCGAGAGACAACGCCTTGTGTGCGACAATGGTCGGCAACTTTCAGGACGGCCCAGTGCCCGGCAAGATGCAATACGGCTCGGCTTGGTGGTTCCTCGACCAAAAAGACGGTATGGAAGAACAAATGAACGTGCTCTCGAACATGGGTCTGCTGAGCCGATTCGTCGGCATGCTAACGGATTCGCGGAGCTTTCTGTCATATCCAAGGCACGAATATTTCCGCAGAATACTCTGCAATATGCTCGGTAATGACGTCGAAGCAGGCCTGCTGCCGAACGATTTGGACCTGCTGGGAAAAATGGTCGAGGACATCAGCTTCAACAACGCCAAAAAATATTTCCCAATGGAACTGGATTATTGACTATTGACTATTGATTATTGATTATTGTATATTGAATATTCCGTTTCAATAGTAAATAGACAATAGAAAATATTCAATTGAAATGGGTCGGTGCCCGAGAGGCTAAAGGGGACGGGCTGTAAACCCGTTGGCGTAAGCCTACGCAGGTTCGAATCCTGCCCGGCCCATTGCTCTTTTTTGTCATGCCATCTGCTGACATTCTGTCAGAATCAGTGTCTAAGTGACCTGTTGATAGGTGGTTAGCACTACTCGGCAGTTGACTCATCCTTTCACCTTCGTTCTCATACTCATTGCCAATTGAAGACGGCTGCTGACTATCAGAGTAAGTGTTTTTTGCAAGTTTTTTGTAAGCTGGTTTGTAAGTGCTTTTATCAGTTTTCACAGGCAAGTTATCTGTTCCCGTTCTCAAAGCTGCTGCTTTGTTCTGGTCGCTCTCATCACCTTCCAAACCTGGCAACGGTTGCAGTGAATCAATAGCCGCTCTTTCATCATACAATCCGATATGAGTATAAGTGTCCATCGTCAAGCTAATCGTGCTATGTCTCAACAGAGATTGTGCAACCTTGGGTGAAACTCCGCTTTGGTGTAGGATGCTTGCGAAACTATGCCTCAAAGAGTGGAAATCCGCATATCTCCCAGCATCATCTTGATATGGGATGCCAACCGCTTCAAGGTCTTTACGCAGCATCTCTGCCCCTTTGGATTCATTGAACTTCGGAAATATCTTATCCTGCTGGGAAAAACCATCTTGAGTAAACCACTGTCTAAATCGCCCTGCTATGTCTTTGCGAAGAGGTAGTGTTACCTCTCTCCTATTCTTTGCATATATTGCAACAACAGTGATGGATGGCTTAGAATCATTCAAGTCCAACGAACGCCATGTCAGGGATGCTAATTCCTTAGCTCTAAATCCCGTAGTCAAAGCCAAAGTGTAAAGCATGTAACGTTCTTTACCCGTAAGGTTGTGATGTTTCTTCGCCTTTAGGGTGTATTTCAAGAAAGGTTCTAACTCTTTACAGGTCAATGCTCTTCGCTCATGTCGAACATCTGTCTGAGGATTTTGACCTTTGAGATAAGCCAGAGGATTGTCCGGCATACGTCTATCAGCTACGAGCCAGCGGCAAAACTGTTTTATGGCTTGCAGATAATCATTGCTACTCTTTATGCTCAGTCCTTGACGCCTACGTTCAGCAAGATTCTTCAATGTCTTAGAGGCAGATACATCAGCAAAGAATGTAAACTTGCAGCCCTCAAGAATTGCCTTTATCCGATTACTGGTTAGCCTTGCGTGGTCTTTGGTGTTTCCCTTGTCCAGTAGGTTCTGCTTGAAGTCTTCCAAATGCTCCAAGAGCGGTTTGCTCCGATGGTCTTTGTATTTATCAACAATGCCTATCTGTGCCTGTTCTGCTTCTTTTTCCAACTGAGCCGCTAATTGAGCAGTTGCTGCTTTGTCCTTGAAGCCTTTTACTCGTTTCCTTGTACCATCAGAAGTCTTGAAATCAATGTACCAACACTTTGTTTGTTTTCGGATTCGCTTACCGTTTTTGCCTTCTACTGTGTATCTTTGTTTAAAAATACTTGCCATTATTTCACCCTCACTTTCTTTATTGGCTTTAGTTCTAATCCTAAAGCCTGTGCAAGTTTGGCAGCAGCAGGCAGTGTTAGAGACCGTTTGTCGTTGATAAAATAGCTTAGTTGAGCTTCAGACAAATCTGATAGCTTTGCTATTCCAGAATTCCTCATAGTTGATTCTATCAATGCCTGCTTCAATTGCTGCTCAATATCTTTACATTTCCTCGCCATAAGACAATTATACACTATAGTCATGCTCTTAACAATTGTTAATTTGCCCTTTTTTCTAATTTTTTATTCTCCCTATTGTCCTCTATAAATGTACACAATGTACACAACGTACACAACATTAGTTGCCATCCAATTAATCTTGATTTGTTAGAAATCCTCCCAAGGACTCAGCACTGGCTCTGCCTCTTGCTCCTGTTGACCACTAAGGCCCAGGTCAAGTCCATAATTCTTTTCAATTGCAGCCAATTGTTCCAATGAGGGCCGAAACAACCGCTTCCCACCGTTAGGCTTACTTCTGATACCATACCCTTTCAAAATTTCTCCTATTTTACGAGGACTGTAAAACTTGAATGTTATTTCGTTATCGTACTTTGCTCTCCTAAGAATTTCAGCCGCTGTGAGTTTCTCACCATTAGAGGATGACTCTGCAACTATGCGTAGTACAATCTCATCTACCACCGGAACGGTATCTTCATTTACTTTCTCAATAGCACTATCGGCATGACTTCTCAACATATCAACAAATCCCTTGGCTCCTTGACCCTCTATTAACATAGCCAGGGCAAGTATTGGCTGCCACACTTCCATATCTCTGCCGAACATTCCTTCACAGACGGTCATCTCTTGGGCCAGTTCTAAGAAGCTTGACCCATTATTAAGCGAAAAGGCATGAAGGTCATCAGATAGTGTTCTGAAGACCTCTATTTTTTCATCTATACGATGTCGTGGCTTTTCTGAGCCTTTGCTGGCCCTAAACATAACAATACGGATGCAACGGGAAGCCAGAGCGGGAGGTAACTCGTTGATACCTGCTATTGCTTTCGGCCCATAAACGTCAAAAGACATCGGTTGGTAAGAATCGTCACTTCTCTTCTCCAGCCTATTAGCTCTGCCACCTGTTTTTTTGTATCCGCTAAGCAATATGTTACGTAACTCACCTGTTTCAGAGCTTCTCTCCCTTAGTCTCTCGGCCTCATCAAGAAGGAGCGTTCCTCCCTGACCGTCAAGGGTGCGGAAAAGACAGGGAGCACTCATACTTGACGAAGGAAGCGGTCTGCATACTATCTTGTTTAGCACATCGAACACTCGACTTTTACCACTGCCAAGGGGACCTCCAATAGAAAGATAAGGTACTGCTGGCCATGCTGGATAAGCATAGGTTAGCATTGTCCAAAGACTCAATGTATCCAAATGTCCCCCTGCCTCTTCCTTGGGAAAGTCAAGAAAGTAGGAAAAGCATTCAATTAATTTGTTGTAAATTTCTATAGGTTCAGGAGAATAGCCTTGTAGCCACTTTTCACGTCCATCTAATGACCAACCTGAGCTTATGGTTGGATTAGGGCGTGAAGGCATAGGATGAAACCACAGTCTTTCCTCATTTGGAAGTATTAAGTATTGCTCCAGGTCACGGCATTCTCTCCTTCCATCTGCCCACTGGATACACAACAGCCAATTCCCACTAAGCACGCCGCCTGACAGTCTCGTGGTCGGAACAAGCAACCCAGAAACTTCAGGTATATGGAAAAGATGAGGTCTTACAACACGTGATGTATCCAACTCAATACTCTTGTCCAAACTGGACGTTGGCTCTTCCTTTGAAATACGGCCAACCTCTTCCAGCATCCACTGTCTCACTTGGTCTGTATTCAGGTCAGAAACCAGCTTCTCTAATCCCTTTATAAAAGCAGTACGGTATTTGTCCTTTGCTATGTCAATTACATCTGTGTGCAATATCTCACCATTCTGTTTTGCAATCAGCTTGCCCTTTGTTTTATTAGAGCCGGTTGGTTCAAAAATTAATTCGATATTATTCATGTTTTCCTCCTCAAAATTCTAAAATTTCATCTTGTGCACATTGGGTACATTGTGCATGTTTATACAAGATACTCATTCTCATTATTTCTCCTTCATTTGCCTTATTGCTTCCCAAGTTTCCCTGTCCGGTGCTCCAACCTGTATCCATTGATTGATTTCACTCTCAATCCAGCGTACACTTCCCCCAATCTTGACGGGTGCGGGGATTTTGCCACAGCTTTTAAGCCTGAATATTTGTCTTTTGCTAAGGCTAAGCATTTCACCAACTGTACTTGCATTTAATAATTTGTGTTTTAACATGTGTTTTACCCTCCTAAAAAAATTTACCAATTCAGTATTTTTGCGCATAAAAAAAGCCACCTACAGTGGCCTACAAAACAATCAATTTGACTTATATTTCTTATCTATTCTTCATGTTGTCCTCCTTATTTGAATATTATATAGACCTCGCTTAACTTCATTTATCTGTTCCTCATCGAATAGCCTGATAATGCCCACCCGCTTAACTGGCTTGAGTCGGTATTTTGATATTATGTAAGCCACTCTTGCAGGCGGTTCTCTCAGACGCTCAGCGATTTGCCCAACTGTCAATAGTTCTTCTTTCATTTTTTTGCACTCCTAATAAAATAACGTTGTTAAAAAAAAAGCCCTCGACTTACATTTGTCGAGAGCATTTAGGTTAGATTCTTTTTTGCCTTAACTAATTGTGTATTTATTTCTTTGGTCGAGCCATAGGCAGACCGATTAAGCAACATTTTTTCTGTAAATTCTCTTTTCTTTTGAATCAGCAGATTCGTTTTCGCTCTCCATTTCCACGTTCATATCAAAATATCTTTTGCCGACAACCCAGTCCTCGCTAATCTCCATC
>Ga0307380_10000168_pt1 | contig 110338 bp, 76 predicted proteins | sample UN3MG_FD_202239 | JGI IMG/M metagenome (GOLD analysis project Ga0307380, IMG submission 202239) | Soil microbial communities from Risofladan, Vaasa, Finland - UN-3 | ecosystem: Environmental > Terrestrial > Soil > Coastal area > Acid sulfate soil | place: Finland: Risofladan, Vaasa | collected...
ATGATCGCGAAGGCACGGCGCTCGAACAGCAGCACCGTCCCAAAGGCCCACATGCCGACCGCGATGTGGATGAACTTGCGCGTGAACTCGACCGAGTACCCGCGCCACTTGCGCAGCCCCTCGGCGATGCCGATCATGGCAAAGACGTAGATGAAGGAAGCGATTAGGGCGATCAAGTCTTGGTTCATCGGTAAGCTTTCCGTCTGACGGAACAGGTTCGTTGTACGCGGCAAGATCTTTGCATCTTATTGGATGGGCTTCAATAGCCCTATAGCAAGGCCTTGTCCCTCGGCTTGTTCCTCAGTTCGTTCATCTCCTATGATACGGGGCTTTGTACTCAAGAAGTCGATTCTCCCCGTGGTGGTATTGCACTCAAATCGGCCCCCGACCCACACTTGTTCTTGTTTTTCCCACGAGACTCCTGGCCCCTCTTGGGTGATCTGTGTTTCCTGTCGCGCTAGTATGTAGTCTTGTTCCTTGCTAGTCCGACCAACCCAGCCCTCTTCAGGCACAAGCAAAGCAAAATGGACAGCGCCCGCCTGTACTTCCGGTTCATGCTCTGCTATCTCATTGATCGGGTAAAGGAGATATGTGCGCCCTTCCATCTTGAACTCACCAGTGATTGCGTAATCCATCACTGTAACAGGGCGAGAAATCACGTCAGGTCCGTCTGACAGTTGCAGGACAGGGATAGGATCCAGCAGATATTCTGAGGTGTATGGTGCTCTGACCACTTTGCTGACGTCTTCCAAGGCCAGTTGGATTTCTTTGGTGATTTGCTCGTACAGCTGTGCTTCCTTCTTTTGCGCGGCTTGTTTTTTCTCACCTTCAAGTCTGCGACAGTAGCTTAGCGCTTCTAGATACTCTGGTCTTGCATCGTCTTGATCTTGCGCTGCGCGAAGGTGAGCCACCAACAACTGAGCTATCAGGGCATTGTGACGGTCACCCTTCATCTCAAGTATTCGCTTTGCTCGTTCAGCCAGTTCGATCCCTGCCTCAAACTGCTTGTTCCGGGCGAGAGCGTCGGCTTGATAGAGATTGGCTATGGCGAGATCTGCTGGAGCGCCGTGTTTGCTGGCGCATGCGACAGCGTCTTTGCAGAGACACAGTGCTTCCTCGCACTCGGTGTGCCATCGGGTCCTTATGATCTCCTCTGTGAGAGGCCCCACGGCTCCTTCGGCGTTGGGTCTGGCCGAACATAACGGATCATTGATGTGAGGTAAGCATTTAGTTAGTACTTGTTCTGCTACGGGTTCGAGCTGAGCGCACAGTTCGGTGAAGGACTTGTTCAGCTTCCACGCTGCGAGTTTGTTCAGTTCATTGATGATTCTGCAGCGTTCGGCTTGGAGCGCGTCAGTATCCTGTGATCGTGACTGCTTTATGTTCTCGTGCAGCCGCTCCTGGTAGACAAGAGCGTTAGAGTAAAGACGGTGCTCTGGCCCAATTCGACTCAGCAGTTCGTGTACTCCGGCTTCATAAAGGGAGTACACATCGTCTTGCTCATTCATCGATATGCTCTTTTATCGGCCCGGCTGGCTGTCCTCCTGGTCCTTGGATGGCTCGTTCACCTCCATTTCGCCTTGCGGTAAGAGGCGGTCATGTCCGACGAGATGATTCAGATCCTCCTGCAAGGCTTGCCACATCTTAAATACCTGGGAGGACACGAATGCACTCTCGGGACGAGACCACGTCTGGCGAAGTGTTTCCATAAAGCGCAGAATGACGATTTCACCAGGCAAGGCAACTTTACGTTCGACGGCGTCTTGGAACTCCCGGGCCAGGCTCAAGATGATCTCCATCTGGGCGTAGGCGCGGGCCAATCCCCGTTCTCGAATTGCCTCTGCCCTGCCCAGGGCTTCTTCTCTTCGCGCCCTGCTTATCCAGACTGCCTGCCAACTGGTGACCCGCTCTTTCTTGACCTCTTCCAACGTCGGTTCCAGTGCGCCTAGACGCACCTCCAGGACCTGCGCTCCAACGTCGCGGGCGGAGCTATTTGCTGCCTGGTGAGCTTGTTCGCTGATCTCGCGATGGGGGTCACGTTCACGTTCATATGGCTCCAGCAGTTCGTCGAGCTGGCGGCTAGCGACGAGGGTGCGCATCTTGCCGCCCACGCCCACTTGGTCGGCCCAGTAGGATACATTTTCGTCGCCACTGTCTGGGTCGACCGACCGGCTGTGGCATTGCCCCGCTTGGACCAACGCCCATTCGTAGACCGGATGAGGGACGTCGGGTGTAGGAGCGACCAGGCTGGCCGGCGGACGCGCCAGTTGGAACCGCACCTGTACCTCAGCCTGTACCGGGATGCCGTCCTTCGTCATTGCCTTGGCCACGGAACTGCGCTCCTGTGGGCGCAGGTCCAATGTCTCGCGGATGCGCTCGAAGCGCCGCAGGAAGACCTTGCCGGGTCCCACGACGCGGGTGAAGCGCCCGAACCGCTCCAGGAAGACCGCGCTGTCGTTAAAGATGGTCACGTTGCCCGGTCCACCGAGACGGGCGAGCAGTGTATCTTCGTCTTTTTCGGCGATCCCTCCCTGCTGCACGGTGATGGAGGGATAAGGGACGAAGGGTCTCTTGGACGGCTTCAGGTCGAAGTAGGAGCCTGGCGCGCGGCCGAATATAAGGAGCCAGACGTGCTTAAGGGCGGACTGCCAATCCTGAATGCCGTAGACGTCCCGTACGAAGGCAGCGGAGACACCCAGCACGGCAGCCAGCCCAAGAAGCCCGGGCACCATCCCAGCCAGCCAGCGCCATACGTTTGTAGTTACTTCGCCTGTCAACGCAGTTGCCATGCTCACCAGGAGTCGTACGTACTCCAGCGCCAGGCTGGATATGACGACAGCTCCCAGCGCAGCCAAGAGCAGCCCATAGCGTACCAGTGTTCGCCGAATATGGTCGGTCATCAGCACGCGTTGGTTGGGTTTCTCCTGCACGGACTCGGTGGCCCAGTGCTCCAGGCTGTATGGAAGGCGGTTGGGCTGTTCGCTCATCTCAGCTCAATGCTCTGACTTCTGTGCTTCCTCGTCGCCCTCGGCCAGGGAGGCCTGCTCCACCAGGAGGCGCAGTTGTGCCGGTATATCCTGCGCGGTCTCCGGGAGCAGTTCCTGCACAGGCTGCGACGCGGCCACGTCCTCCAGGACATCGATGAACCGCAGTGCGATCAAGTGGGCCGGCACGGGGGTTCCCGTTTCCTTCAGTTGCTGCAGTGCCTCGCTGATGGCCGCGATCATCTGCCGCTGCGCGTCAGCGCGGGCTTCCTCGATCAGGCGGGTGGCTTCGGCCTCCCCCTGGGCTTCTCTCTCCAGGCGGCGTCGCTCCCAGCTTGCTCTCCAACTCTCCACCCGCTGTTTGAGGACTTCCTCGTCCTCGACCTCGATGGTGCCCAGGCCGACACCCAAAACCTCTGTGCCATGTGGTGCCATCGCCGTGGCCAGTTCTTCCTTTACTTCCCCGGCCAGTGTCTTGAAAGGAGGATCTCCGCCTTCTTCTTCGCTCTCCAGCAGCCGATCCAGCAGCGTCCGCGCGATCGCATCCTGCGCGAGATCGGCCGCTCGCTCGACGACGATTTGATCCCATCCCAGTTCCTTTTCTTCCTCTTCTCCTTCCGGCCCAACTCCTTGGGTTTGTATGGCGGCGAACACGGCGTCGGGGTCGAACGGATACAGCCAATCGCCCTCCGCCCCTCGACGGTCGATTTGGGCGGTTACTGACACCTTGACCTTGACCGGGATGCCGTCGCGGGTGAGGGCGTGTACTAACTTGGAGCGGCTTTGGGGACGTAGATCGACCAGGCAGCGGGGCCGTTCCCCGGGGCCAGTGAAGACCAAACCATGCCCGCCGGCACGCGTGTCACGTGTCCCGGCCGTGAGCGGTACGGCATAGTGACTGCTGGTCATCACCAGACCTGGGCCTCCTTTGGGCGCTATCAGGCCCCCCATCTTCTTTCTACCCTCCTCCGATTTCTGCAGTTCCCCGTATTCCTCGCGGTGGAAGGGGCAGTTAAGGCCCCAGGCGTACGCCCGTAGCGTGCGCCCGGCCTGCCCGCGCTGTTCCTGGTCGGTGGGCATCACCGGCAGCAGGAAGATGGCGCTGAACCTGAGGCCGAGCTGGTACAGGAGCCACGCGGGCAGGGACAGCAGGAGCCCGCCCAGAAAACCCCATCCCACAGTGTACAGCGACCAGAACGGCACACCCTCACCCGCCACTGAGCGCCCTGCCGCCACCCCCATCATCAGTGCCCAATCGAGCGCGACCAGATAGGCGACCGCGCTTCGACGACCGCGCTGTCCGCCATCCGTGCCGTAAAACCAGACAAGTGCATGGGTGACTAGAAGGGCAAAGATGCTCGACAGCCGAATTACATCACGGAGTATCAGTTCATTCATCCTGACGCCTCGGGCGGCTCGACGTTCATAACTACATTGCGACGCTAGTATTGCGATCTTCGTTCACCTTGGGTGATTCTGATGATATGCCCCCACGGATCTGCTTCTACACTATACTCTATGAATTCAGGATACTTTGTCCTGTGCCCTGTGATGCTCTCCTCCACCCTGGAATCCGCGCACTCCGCCCGGGCTATGAGTTTGATCCCACCGGCAGGGGTGCGCTCCAGGGTTTCCCAGCTCCACCTGCGGATGTTCTGCATCGATTCCTGTTCCAGATCGTGCCATGGTTTGGGAGATTCTCGGTTGTTGCTCGGCGATCCTCTTGCCTGGCACAGTTGCTTCTCTACTTCCTCCTGCACGACCTTTGCCAACAGGTCTCCTTGCAAAAAGATCGGGTGTGGGAGCGTGTCATTCATGCGGCTGACGTATTGCCCGGACAACAGCATGGATGAGAAATAAGTCAAGGCAAACGACCCGCCGGTGTATGCGAGCAAAAGGACGATCGGTAAAGCCTGCTCGGCTTTTGCTCTGAGCTCAGACAGTTGGGAAACCTGCTCCGGTTCCAGCGACCTGTACGCGGGTTCGAAAAGCAGCCACTGTAGCACCGCTCGCAGCAAGTCAGAGCTCACGATTGCGTAGGCCAGGAGTGCAACCGCACCCACGACGATGGCCGGTATCAATGTGCTCTGCAGTTGTGGGCTCAGCCATACCCGGGGGCCCTTCTTGCGGATCGTAGCTCTGAACTGTGCCAGTAGTTCTCTTTCGCGCGCTTTATGCCGGCCGTCATACACTTCGTAGACGATGGTCAGGTTGATCAGCGTCGTCGCTGTTACTACAAGCAGGCATACGGGAAGTCGGATCATCTGCCAGATCCCCGCGGTGGCCATCAGGCCGAAGGCAAGCGACGTGAAGACGACGAGGAGTGGCAGGTGAAAGTACTGTTCTGTGAAGAAGAGCAGTCCTCGAAGACCGCCTTGTTCCACCGGCTCGTTTTTCTGCCACGCGATCCAGCGTGCGTTGTCTGACTGGCAACGTGTGCACACTGTGCCCAGGTCAAAGTATTCTCTGCAGACGATGCATCTAGGCATGCTTGGTTGCTCCTGCCCGCCCGTCAAGCCTTACGTAGGGCTAATTCAAAGCATATCACAGATTTATCCCAAGCGCAAGCGCTGTTGCTGAGCGTGCTGGTGCTCAGATTATCTCCCCTCCGTATCCAAACAACCCTGCCGTCCCCCCCGTATGCCAGAAGAGCACCCGCTCGTGCTGGCCGAACTCTCCGCGCCTGACCAGATCGAGCAGGCTGCCGAACGCCCGGCCGGTGTAGACCGGGTCGAGCAGCACCCCCTCGGTGCGGGCCAGTGTGCGGATCGCCGCTCGCTCCAGCTCCCCAACCACGCCGTACCCGCCGCCCAGGTAGCCGTCGTCCACGTCAAAGTCCTCCGGCGCGAAGGCCAGCCCCAGCCCCAGGTGGTCCGCCGTGGCCGTCGCCAGGTCGGCCAACTGGTGCCGGAGCGTGCCGGCCTCCTGGTCTATGCTGATGCCCAGGACGCGCCCTCCGTACGCCAGCGCCCGCGCGCCCACCATCAGCCCCGCCTGCGTGCCGCCGCTTGATGACGCCAGCACGATGTGGTCAAAGTGCAGTTCGCGCTCCTCGCACTGCGCCAGGAACTCTTCCATCGCCGCGGCGTAGCCGCTGGCCCCGATGGGGTTGCTCCCGCCGTAGGGGACGACGTACGGACAGCGGCCCACGACCCGCAGTTCTTCGGTCACCCGGGCCATCGCGTCTTCCAGTGGTCGGTCTGCGGTCCAGACGACCTCCGCGCCCAGGAGCCGGTCCAGCAGCAGGTTGCCCTGCACGCGCGGCGGTTCTTCCCCCCGTAACGCCAGCGTGCACGCCAGCCCGAACTTGGCCGCAGCCGCCGCTGTCTGGCGGGCGTGGTTCGACTGCGCCGCACCGGCGGTGACGAGCGTGTCAGCTCCGTGTGCCAGCGCGTCGGCGACCAGGAACTCTAGTTTGCGGGCCTTGTTGCCCCCTGTCGCCAACCCGGTCTGATCGTCCCGCTTGATCCACAGCTCTTGGCCACCCAGTTGTGCCGTGAGGCGGGATAACGGCTCCAGGGGGGTGGGCAGGTGGGCGATGGACACACGCGCCAGTTTGTCGGTTAGCATTATGACATCTCCAGGATTTCTTTGTGTCGGTGTTGAGGACAGTAGATTCTAGCCAATATCTAATATTTCTCTAACGTTATGTGGACAGAAGTGTGTTAACATAGACCTGCTGAGCTGTTACTTTCCGTCCCTCGACCTCTGGTGATATAATGTAGGGGCACGATAGGTCGGTAGAACATGGGTATGAAAGTCGTTCTGTCTGGTAGCCCCTCATCTCCCCGGCGCATAGCTTCGCCTGCACCAGGCATAGCGCGTAACAGCGAAAGGTTGAAATGAGCACACTCTACCGCATTTTAGGTATGATACTCGTATTCTTCCTGCTGGCAAGTGCGGGTATTCCTGCATCTGCTGCCCCTCAGACGGGCGGGATCGAGGGGGGCGGTCTCCAAGAGGTAGGAGGACCAGGTGTCTCCCTCTACCAGGAGAGGGGTGGCTGGGAGGCCGTGCCCGCTGCTCTCTCACTGCCCGGGCAACTGGCTGCTCTTGCGTCCGTGGGGGGAGATGAGGCGAGGACGCCCCCCATAGACCCAGAATTGCTGCGGGCTTTGCTTGAGGCAGAGTCCGGCGAGGTTCTGCGCGTCATCGTTCACCTGCACGAGCAGGCCGACGTCGAGGCGATGGCCGGCGGAGCGGTGAGTGCGACCGAGGCTCGCTTCCGCGTCGTCTCGGCGCTGCAGGCCAGTGCCGCCCGTTCCCAGGCCCCGCTGCAGGCCTACCTGGAGGGGGCGCGGGCCGCCGGGCTGGTGGCATCCTACACCCCCTTTTGGATATTTAACGGCATCGCTGTCCGCGCCCGTCCGTCCGTCATCCGCGCGCTGGCCGCCCATCCCAGCGTCGCCGCCGTGCGCCTCGATCATTGGCGACAATGGATTTCAAATTCGAGATTGCAGATTGCAGATTCGAATTCGCAATCTCGAATCTCGAATCTTGAATCTGGAGTCGAGTGGGGCATTGCCCGCGTCCGCGCCGACGAGGTGTGGAGTGCATTGCACGTCAGTGGCACCGGTTCTCTCGTGGCGGGGATGGACACGGGTGTGGACTGGCTCCACCCGGCATTGCAGGCCAACTACAGGGGCTACAACCCCCATGGCCCGGCCAACCATACCTACAGTTGGCACGACGCCACCGGCGGCGGTGCGCTCTATCCGGTGGACGGCCACGGCCACGGCAGCCACACACTGGGCACCGCCGTCGGGCAGGACGGCGTTGGCGTCGCGCCCGGCGCACGCTGGATCGCGGTCAAAGTCCTGAACAACGAGGGCTACGGCTACGACGCGTGGATCCACGCAGGGTTCCAGTGGCTGGTCGCGCCCGGCGGCGACCCGGCCAGAGCGCCCGATGTGGTCAACTGTTCGTGGGGTAACTCCAACGGTTTCCTGACCACCTTCCAGGCCGACTTGCGGGCACTGCGGGCGGCTGGGATCCTTCCCGTGTTCTCCGCCGGCAACGACGGCCCCTGGGGGGGCACGGTTGGCTCACCGGCCTCCCTGCCCGAGGCCTTCGCCGTCGGTGCCACCGACTCTGATGACGAAGTGGCCGACTCTTCCAGCCGGGGTCCCTCTTCGTGGGGGGAGATCCGTCCCCACGTGGCCGCGCCGGGCGTGAACGTGCGTTCCAGCTTGCCGGGGGGAGCTTATGGTCAGATGAACGGCACCTCGATGGCCGCTCCCCACGTCGCCGGCATCGTGGCTCTCCTGCGCTCGGTCAGCCCCACGCTGGATATCGCGCGCGCCACCTTTATCGTCACCAGCACCGCCGTCCCCTTGGGTGCTCCCGTCCCCAACAACGACGCCGGCTGGGGCCGTGTGGACGCCTTTGCCGCCGTCGCCGCACTGGCCCGGCCTGGCTTCATCACCGGCACCGTGGCGCGGGTTGGGGATGGCATACCCGTCGCCGGTGCGACGGTCGCGGCCGCGCCTCACAGGGGGGAGGGCGAGGGGAGGACTACCACCGACGAGAATGGTGCCTACCGGCTGGCGCTTTCCCCCACCGTCTATGACGTGACTGCCTCCGCCTTCGGCTACGAGTCGGCTACAGTTTCGGCTGTCATCGTGACGACCGACACGACGACCGTGGTGGACTTTTCTCTCACACCGCTGCCCACCGGTGTCCTGCGAGGCCGCGTCACCGATGCTGCCACCGGCCGTCCGCTCACCGCCACTGTATCCGTGGTGGACACCCCTCTGGCGACCAGCGCTGGCACCTATTCTTTCACCCTTCCCGCTGGCACCTATGTGCTTCGCGCCCGCCGTCTGGGCTATCGGGTCGTCACCGCCACCGCTGCCGTCGCGGCCGGACACGTCACTGTTGCAGATCTGGCGTTGCCCCCCGCTCCTTCCATCCTTCTGGTGGACAGTGGCCCCTGGTACTATGGCAGCCAGGCCGGCTACTTCCGGCAGGCACTGGACGATCTGGCTTACGCCTACGAGGAACAATCGATCAAGCACCTACCAGAGGATGTGCCAACTGCCGCTGATCTGGTCCCCTACGATCTCGTGGTCTGGAGTGCGCCCGAGGATGCTCCGGGTTACATCGGCGCGCAGGACGCCATCACCGCCCACCTTTCTGCCGGCGGTCAGATGTTGCTGACCGGCCAGGACGTGGGCTTCTGGGATAGTGGCGGATCGTTTTTTGACTGGAGCCCCTACTACCGGGACTACCTCAAGGCTCGCTACGTCGCCGACGACGCGCCGACACGGGTGCTCGAGGGGACGCCCGGCGACCTCTTCGCTGGTATGACCATCACCATCGCAGGTGCTGGCGGGGCCGATAACCAGAATTATCCCGACGTAATCGCAGTCGCTGACCCCGATGCCGCTGCGCCGGTGTTGGCCTACCAGGGGGCTGGATGCGGCGGCACGCGGGTAGGAACCTGCCTGGACTACCGGGTGATCTACCTTTCTTTCGGCTTCGAGGCCATCAACGATCGGGCCGTCCGCCGGGAGGTCATGGGCCGGGCGTTGGATTGGCTGACCTCACCGCCGCCGGCCGTTGGGCTCGAGCTGGAGCCTGCCGCTCAGATGCACATTGGACTGCCCGGCTCTGTCGTCACCCATACGCTGCGGTTGCGGCACGTGGGGCAGCGAGGTGTCACCGATACCTTCCATCTTGCGCTCGACGGCGCATCCTGGGCGACCCAACTCAGCCCTCCGTCGCTCTCCTTGGCTCCCTGCACCTCGACCACCGTCGTGGTTTCCGTCACCATTCCCCCCACCGCCGGGTGGGACACGAGGGACGTGGCCACCCTCACCGCTCGCTCCGCCGCGGCTCCTACCTTGATTGGGACGGCCGTCCTCACGACCAAGGTTCCTGCTCCCATCCTGCTGGTGGACGACGACCGCTGGTACGACCAGGAGGGCAGGTACGAGGCGGCGTTGGCCGGCGGTGATCTCCCCTACGACTACTGGCGCACTGGCTTTGTCTACGGCGAGCCAGGTGGGGGTAGTCCCCCGTCGAGCGTGCTGCGACGCTACCCCATCGTCGTCTGGTTTACCGGTTATGATTGGTACGCGCCGGTCACCCCCGAGGAGGAGACGACACTGAGGGCATATCTTGACGGCGGTGGACGATTGTTCCTATCGTCTCAGGATTTTCTCTACTACCACCACGACGATCCCTTCAGCCGGGACTTCCTGGGGGTGATGACCTATACCGAGGACGTCACGCCGACGCTGGCGTGGGGAGTGCCGGAGGACCCTATCGGCGACCGATTAGGCCCCTATCCGTTGGACTACCCCTTCCATAACTGGTCAGATGCGGTCGTGCCGACGCCTGGCACCGCTGTCCCCTTCCGCGATCAGGAGCACCGTCCGATCGCGCTGGCGCGACGGGCGGCGAGCCAGATGGCGGTTTTCTTCTCCTTTCCATTTGAGTCGTTGCCGGAGGCCGGTCGGGCCGAGGTGATGGAGCGTGCCGTCGGATGGTTGAGTTGGCTGGGCGGCTCGACCTTCACCGCTGATCGGAGCGCAGTCGCCGGCGGTGACACGCTCACTTACACCATCGTCCTGCGCAACGGTGGTCGGGACGTGGTCAGCGCCTCGCTGTCCAATACGCTTCCCCTGAGCCTTACGCTGGTTCCCGGCAGTCTGACTGGCCCTGCCTCCTACCACGTGCTCACGCGGCGGCTCTCCTGGGAGGGATCGCTCGGCCCGGGTGTGGCAGTTACCTCCACGTACCGGGTCACCGTGGCGCTGGGCTCGCCGGTCGGCTTCCCTGCTATTATCAACGTGGCCCGCCTGGGGTTGGAAGGTCAGGGCATCCGTTTCCGTCGCTCCGTCGTGACGCGGGTGGGTGCGCCGGATCTCTCTGCCTCGGCTTTCCAATGTAGCCCGTCTCCTGATCGGCCCGGCGCTGTGGTCACCTGCACGCTGGGCCTGGCCAATGCTGGCCCTGGAGACGCCCCTGGCGCGATGATCACCAATCCTCTCCCCGCAGACGCTGCGCTTGTCCCCGGCTCGCTAGCCTGGGTGGGCGGAGGCACGGCGGAAGCGTTGACCGGGACGGTGCGCTGGACCGGCCCGCTGAGCGGTGGCGCCCAGGTGACCCTGACCTACCAACTCACCTTGCCAGCCAATCCTGTTCATCCGCCGATGTATAACGTGGTCTTTCTGGAGGATGGGTTGGGGGGGGCGTGGGAGCGACCGACGTGGCTCCTCCTGAAGCCACATCGGTTCTACCTGCCGGTGGTGATGCGAAAAGGCTAGGGGCGGCTGGGATGCACAGCGTGTCGCCGGCGCGGATATAGCTCAGGCTATCTGTCTAGCGTGCCCATCGTTGGCGACGACGCACGTACCACCACGCGAACAGCGCCACCGAGATCACGATCAGGCCGACCACCAGGTAGGGAGCCACGATGGCCAGGATCGACGTCACGAACGAGATCACGTCCTCGATCGTGCTCACAATCGGATCGCCCACCCCAGCGGTGGCCGCTGCCACTACGGGGCGCCCTCCCGCCTTGACGGCGTGCACACCACCCGCCAGGATCACCCCGAGAATAGCCGCCAGCACGGGGTGGACGCCGATCGTGTTCGTCGTGGCGGCGAAAAGGATCGCCCCGGCTGCCGGTCGGATGAAGGTGTGGATGATGTCGTTGATCGTGTCGACGGCCGGGATCTTGTCCACCAGGGTCTCGATGGCCAGCAGCACGGCCAGTGTGCCGATCACCCACCAACTGCTCAACGCGTCGTACGGCTCGCTGAGCGTGATCAGCGAGGTGAGCCGGGCCAGGAGAGCGACGACGAGGAGCGGGATGTAGGCGTTCAGCCCAGCCGCTGTCGAAAGGCCGAACGCAGTCCCCAGGCTCAGAAATGCTTGTGCCAACATAGTCCATCCTCCAGGCAAACGACGCATCTTGATGTCGCGTCATTCACGGTAAAGAATCTCGCCGTTCTTCCGATCACTTGCTCAGACCACGAGGGGGGCGATCCCGGCCTGGCGGCCGATCTGACCATACAGGTGGCCGGAGAAGGCCGTCAACCAGACAGAGATAGGCAGCACCAGCAGCCCCAGCGTCAGCCCGCCCACCACAGATACGAGGACCGCGCCAGCCATCCACACGAGCAACTGGCTGACGATGATGCTCCCGATGTGGGCGAGCAGGAAACGGAAGACCTCCCCCAAGCGCAGACAGGCCCCGATCTCACCGGTCTCCACGTAGCGTAGTTGCAGCACGGGCGTCAGGAGCGCCATGAGTATGCCGTACAGGGCCGCCAGGCAGCCCAGCCCCGTGGTCACGAGTCCTGCCACGCCGACCAGCACGTTCGTCAGGTCCTCTTGCTCGCCCGCGAGTGCCGGCAGGAGCCAGACCACCATGATGGGGCAGATGACGACCAAAAAGGGCAGTGCATAGATCAACGTGGCGATCCAGAACATCAGCCCGTCTACAAAGTGGCGCATCAGATCGTTCCAGTCAGGCAGCGGGCGAGGTGCGCCGGCCATGACGTTGCGGATGACGGCGATGCCGTACCCCATGACCGCAAACTGGCCAAAAAAGGGGATCAACGAGATCAGCGCGCCTAGCAGGATCTTTTTCACCCATTCCTCGTCCTCGAACACGAAGCCAAATGCCTTGCCGACGTCCATTGTGCCTCCTCCTTTCCTTGGGTGCCCCAGCGTCTCCATTATAGCCCAGGTGCGTGCCCAAGGCAACTGCTACTGTAGCGGCGGGATGCCCGAGAGCGTGCCAGTCAGTGTGTACCGCACGACGTCGATCATGCCCACCTGGATGAGACTCACCGTGAAACCAGCCAGCAGCGGGATGAGGGCCTCGCGCCACGTATCCACCACGTTCTCCCGCCGTACGATCATCAACACCAGCATGCTGTTGACGCTGGTGAGCAGGGCCAGGACACCGGACGCGCTCAGCAGCGCCAGCGGGTAGAGCAGAAAAGACCATCGGGTGAGCACCAGGCCGACCACGCCGGCCTCGAGCAGGAGCAGCACACCCAGGTCGCGCAGGTCACGAATGGCGGGCTCGGACGCGGAGTGTCGCCACAGCGTAAAGTTCAAGACCGGGTAGACGAGCGCGCTCATCGTCAACCCGTTCAGCGCGCCGGTGCTCAGTCTCAGCCAGTTCTGAGGTTCGTACAGGTGCGGGCCGTTTACGAGTGCCAGGTAAGAGTTCAGGCCATCGACTGCCCATAGCAGCATAAAGCTGGCGAGGATGGCGATGACGAGGGTGGGGGGGAACTCCGCTGTGCGGCGGCGCCGCAGCACCACGGCCTGCCCCAAGAACCCGGTCAGCGCGCCGACGAAGGTGCCGCTACAGCGCGCGCAGAGTGGGAGTTGGTGTCCGGCGATGACGAAGGAGTGACTCTTAATGCGGTGGCACACGGCGTAGCCGACCATGTCCGTCTTGGTCAACAGCCCATCTGGCGCAACGATGAAAAAAGCCAGCAGCGCGGTTGCCGCAAGCAAGACGATCAGCCACGCCAGTGGAAAGGCTGGCTGTGGTTTTTCAGGAGGCGGGGATGTCGGTGTTGTCACGGTTCGTCGTTCCCTCTACTATTCTCCCATCACCTGCGCCACCAGCCGCCGTGACCTGGGACGGGTGTCGAAATCGAGAAACACGATCTGCTGCCACGTGCCCAGCGTGAGGCGGCCATCGACGAAGGGCACCGTCAGCGAGGGGCCGGTGAGCGCGGCACGGACGTGGGAGTGGCCGTTGTCGTCCCCCCAGCGCAAGTGGTGGCGGTAATCCCGGTCGGGCGGCGCGATCTCGTCGAACACCTGTTGGAGATCGGCCAGCGCACCGCTCTCGTACTCGATCGTCGTCAGCCCGCCGGTCGCGCCGGGGCAGAAGACGGTGACGATCCCCGTCTGCAGGCCTGAATCTCTCACCGCTCTCGCGACCTGGGGGGTGATGTCCTGGATGTCGCAGTGGCCCTTGGTGCGTAGCGATAATTCCTGTGTGATGACCATCCGCCCACCTCCTCGTCCTGGATGCCTGATTCTGGTTGCCCGGTGCTCGTCGTCTGCACCAGCCATCCATTCTCCATTCTCCATTCTCTCTTCTCCACTCTCCATTCTCTCTTCTCCATTCTCCTCCAGTATCATAACACAGTTGCCCCAGATTCCAAACTGGCGCGCTGTACCCGACTGTGCTACAATCTCCCACTATGGACCTACTCACGGGGCTCAATCCCCAACAACAGAAAGCCGTCACCGCCTCCGACGGTCCGGTGCTCGTGTTGGCCGGGCCGGGCAGCGGCAAGACCCGCGTCCTCACCCATCGCGTCGCCTGGCTGGTGCAGGAGATGGACGTCGCCCCCTCGCGCATCGTCGCGGTCACCTTCACCAACAAGGCCGCCCGCGAGATGCGGGAGCGACTGGAGCGGCTTCTCGGCCCCTCCGGCAGCCATGGCCTCACGCTGGGCACCTTCCACGCGACCTGTGCCCGCATCCTGCGCCGTGAGGCCGAGGCGGCCGGCATCCCCCGCGACTATGCCATCCTCGACGCCGATGACCAGCTCCGCCTGGTCAAGCAGGCCATCCGCGACCTGAACCTGGACGACAAGCGCTACCGGCCCCAGGCGGTGCATGGCGCCATCTCCCGCGCCAAGAACGAACTGGTCCCGCCGGAGGTGTACTCGACCGGCTCCTACTACGGTGAGGTCGTCAAGCGCGTCTATGAGCGCTACCAGGCGCTCCTGGCTGCCAACAGCGGGCTCGATTTCGACGACCTGCTGATGGTGACGGTGCACCTGTTCGACCGGAACCGAGACGTCCTGGCACAGTACCAGGAGCGGTACCGGCACGTCCTGGTGGACGAGTTCCAGGATACCAACCAGGCGCAATACGCGCTGTTGCGGCAGCTCTCGGGGCGGCATCACAATCTCTTCTGCGTCGCCGACGAAGATCAGTCGATCTACGCCTGGAGGGGCGCCGACTATCGCAACATCCGCCGCCTGCGGGATGGTCACCCCGACCTCGTGACCGTCCTCTTGGAGCGAAACTACCGCTCCACCCAGACCATCCTGGACGCCGCGCGCGCGGTCATCCGTCACAACCCCGACCGTACCGACAAATCGCTCTTCACGCGACGGGGGCGTGGGGTCCCGATCACCGTCCACGAGGCCTACGACCAGGACGACGAGGCCCGGTTTGTCGTGGACACCATCGCTCAACTGGCTGCCCAGGAGGGTGTGCGCTCCGGCGACTGCGCCGTGATGTACCGCACCAATGCCCAGTCCCGTGCGTTTGAGGATGCCTTCATCCGCGCTGGCCTGCCGTATAAACTGGTCGGCGCCACCCGCTTCTACGCCCGCCGCGAGATCAAGGACCTGATCGCTTTCCTGCGGCTGATCCATAATCCCGCCGAAGGCGTGAGCATGGCCCGCGTGATCAACGTCCCTCCGCGGGCCATCGGCCGGAAGACGGTGACGGTGCTGGAGGATGCAGCGCGGGCCCGTGACGTCTCGGTCTATGAGGTGTTCAAGGAGATTCCGAATTCCGCTTCCCCAGGCCCGAAACTGGGGACGCGGGCACAGCGGGCACTGGCGGCCTTTCTGGAATTGGTGGAAGGTTGGGTCGCGGCCCGGGCCGAGCTGACGGTGGCCCAGTTGATCGACCGCGTGTTGGAGGACACCCGCTACGCCGACTACCTGCGCGATGGCACCGAGGAAGGGGAGGAGCGCTGGGCCAACGTGCTGGAGTTGCGCAACGTGGCCGCCGAGTACGAGGACCTGACGCTGACTGATTTCCTGGCCGACGTCGCGCTCGTCTCCGACGTGGACAACCTGAGTGAGGAGGTGGACGCGCCGACGCTCCTCACGCTTCACAGCGCCAAGGGGCTCGAGTTCCCGGTCGTCTTCATCACCGGGCTCGAGGAGGGCATGCTCCCCCACAGCCGTTCCTTCGACGACCCGGAGCAGATGGCCGAGGAGCGGCGGCTGAGCTACGTCGGCCTGACGCGGGCCAAGGACCGGCTGTTTTTGACCTATGCCTTTATTCGCACCCGCTACGGCGATAGCGAACCCTCGGTGCCCAGTCGCTTCCTGGACGACATTCCCCCCGGGCTACTCGGCGGCTCGTCGAGACAGGCGCGGCGTTCTTCATCCCGGTCCCAGAGCGCGACGACCTGGCAACTGGCGCCCGGGGCCGCTCGCCTCGCCCGGCCCCATTTCCACGCCGGGCAGCGGGTGCGGCACGCGACCTTTGGCGAGGGGCTGGTCGTCGAGAGCCGGGCCGATGGGGACGACGAGATGGTGACGGTGATCTTTGAAGATGCCGGGCTTAAGCGCCTGATGGCGAGACTGGCTCCCCTGGAAGGGCTGGACGATTAGTCCATGGCGGCGCGCTCGCTGGATGGGCAATCGTTCGATGGCCCGCGCCTGATTCGGCCGGAGGAACTGGCGGCCTCGCAGCGGCTGGATGCGCTCTGTTTCCCCGGTTTTGTCGAGCAGGTTGCGGAGGAGGAGTTGCTTGCCTCCTACACCCCGCCCCGGCGCGGGGGCGTCCAGGTCATCTGCCACCGGGGCGTGCCCGTCTCCCAGATCGAGATCACCCACAGCCGGGTCAACGTGTACGGTGGCTACCTGCGCATTGCCAGCATTGGCAGCGTGTGCACCCACCCCGACTACCGGGGCCAGGGCCTGGCCAGCCGCTTGCTCGACTACTGCATGCACAAACTGGCAGCCGAGGGCGCGCGGCTGGTGCTCATCTCTGGCACCCGCGGGCTGTATACCCGGGCCGGGTGCGTCACTGCCCAGGACTTTGAGTGCGTCGTGCTCAGGCCGGGCCAACGATGCAGGGCTTCGTCAGGCCCAGTCGAACCGCCCGGACCACCGCTCTGCCCCGCGACGGATGACCTCTCCCTTCGCCCGGCGACCGACGCGGACGCCGCCCTCTGCGCCCGCCTGTATCAGATGGAAGCCGTGCACTTTGTGCGGCGCGTGGAGGGATTTACGGGACACTTTTGCCGTCTCGAGAGGTACCCCCAGGCGGAGGACTGGATCGTCGAGGTGGGAGGCCATCCGGTGGCCTATGCGTTTCTGAGCCTGCCATGGGAACATCGGCACGATGACGCGGGCCTGCGCGGGGTGTTCGAGTACTCCGGCAGCCGCGTGGCGCTGGTCGCTGGACTGGCCCAGGTGATGGCGCGGTTGGACCTGCGGGAAATGCGGCTGCTCGTCCCGTGGCAGGATGTGGACTTGCGGCAACTGCTTCGGGGGCGGGGGACCAGCGCGAAGCACTTCCTGCTGGAACATACGATGCGCATCGTGGACTTGCCCGGCTTGATGTTCGACCTGCGGCCTTACGTCAGGGCGCGGCTCACAGCCCGGCAGCGGCGCGGCCTGCGGTTCGAGCAGGAGGGGCCTGCCCCGGGCGAGGTCGCAGGGGACCGGTGCGCCATCGTGCGGGGGCGGGAGCGGCTCGAGCTGGATGGGGCGACGATGACGCGGCTGGTGATGGGCGCGCCAGACGAGATGCGACCCAACGTGTCCCTCGGATCGGGCGCGCTGAGCGAGATCGTGCCCGCGCTCTTTCCCTTACCATCGTTTCTTCCGGGGCTCAACTACCGGTGAGTGCCCTTGCTGTTACTGCGAGCGAACGCCGGTTTGACATCCCCTGGCGCGAATAGTATACTTGCCGCGAAAAGGCTTGAGAGTATGGTCCAAGCCACAGGGATTACCAGGAGCCAGATTCAATATGGATACGGTAACGCTTGAGCCAGAAGTTCTAGATCGCATCTTCCATTCCATCTCCCCCGAGGATCGGGCGCAGATCCTCAGTATCGGGGCAGCCTTTCACCGCTTAAGCCTGGAGAAGAGACTGGCCCGGGCTCAGAGCAAGCTGCAGGCGTTCCAGGCCAGGTATCAAACCACCCTCAATCACCTTGAGGCGGAGGGCTTGCCTGATGATGCCGACTGCACCATGCATGAAGATTACGTCGAGTGGCATTACTGGTCGAGGGTGCTGAAGCAGACCCAGAGTACATTGGACGCTCTGGTCGCGATCTCACCAGCACCGGAGCCAGCCTGATGCGCTCTCGCATTCTCGACATCTATGCTCGGTACAGTGAGTACATCCATCGCCTCGTCCCGTTGCAGGTTGAAGATGCGTACCTGAAGATCGTGATCTACTTCGCCGATGGCAGCAACCTGCGCGTGACCGAAGAATGGGAAGAAGATGTCCTCACCAGATACAGTTACTACTGGCTCGCTCCTGACAATCAGCTCAAGATTGGCTGGAATAACGCTTCCCACCACGCGAAGCTAGACAGCTTTCCCCATCACAAGCACGTAGGGCAGCAAACCAGCCTGCAACCCTCTGGCGAGACCTGCCTAGAAGAGGTGATGCAGGTCATCATTCCCCAACTTCCTCCTCTGGGTATTCGATAACTCCCATTGGGACAGTGTATGGTAGCATATTCTGTTGTCGAAGTCAATGTCTTTGTAGTGGATGGTTTGCCCCGCCGCCAGTGCTCTCACTGTCAGTGATTCTGTCGGCTTTTTGTCAGAATCATTGCGACCAGGGGCACGAGGATGGATCCCCCGAAGGCAAACAGAAATGAATTGACCGTGGCTGAAAACGCGCCGACGGCGGCGTAAACGGCAGAGATACCCAGATTGGACAGTGTGGACAGCAACAGGAATTGATGCATTGGCATCCCACTTATCCCGGCAAACAGAGCAGACGCTTCTGCCAGCACGGGAACAGCGCGCGTTACCACGATCACCCAGTCGCCAAAGCGCTGGCTCAGCTTTTCCAATCTCGCCAGCTCCTGCTCGCCTACCAGCCGGTTGGCCACAGGTCGCCCGAATCGCGCGCCTAGCCAGTACCCCACGACACAACTGACAGTCATGCCTGCCAGGGACGTTGCAGTGCCCCCCGCCAGTCCCAGGAAGAACCCGGCCGCTGTGCTGGTCAGGCTGGAAGGAACAGGCACCAGAATGTCAGTGGCGAGCAATGAGCCCAAAACCAACGCTACCCAGGTGGATTGATTGGAAGCGGACTCAAGAAAGCTCTCCGTCCAGGTTTCGATTTGTTCGCCGAACAGAAAGAATGGTACTAGAATGATGGCCAAGACACCTGTAGACAGTAGCACCCAACGGTATGTACTTTGGCTCAGGATTTGGTCTAGCATAATACCCCCCGCCCTTGTGGTAGACTAGCTAAGCCCCTATGCTTCAGATGTAAGTACGATTGACTAGCCCTACATATCAGGCAGCCAGCCACCCACCGGGTTCGTTCCCCGGATAGGAGCTGGCTGCCAAGCTTTCCCGTTCTTTTTTGCTCGACCATGATAGCAACCAAAGCTACAACGTTCCTCGCTTTAATCCATTTTCAATTTGTTGTTATTGTACTATAGATCGGTGCCAAAGTCAATACTACGGTCACGTGATATAAAACTCGCCGTATGACTTAATGCTCCAGCACCGCCCATTTCTCGAACCGCTCGATCCCGTGGATCTGCGAGTACGTGCGGTGGATGTACAGTTGCGTCAGTGCGCTCTTGGCATACCAGTAGAGCGGGATGACGACGGCGTCCTGGTGCACCAGGATGTCCTCGGCCTGGGCGTACCATTCGGCCCGCTCGGCGGTGTCGGTGCTGACGGCTGCCTGCTCCGCCAGCGCATCAAACGCGCTGCTCGACCAGTTGGTGTAACTGGGATAGTCTGCGTCGCTGTGGAACAGGTAGCTCAGGAAGCAATGCGCGTCGGCATAGTACTGGCACCAACCCAGCCGCCAGATTTGCGGTGCGTCCGTCTTCAGCAGGGTCAGGTAATCGCCGTACTTTGCGGCCGGCTCCAGTTCCACTTCCACGTCCAGATTCTCTGCCCACATCGCCTGGACGGCCGCGGCGATGGCCTCGTGCTGGCCAAAGGCTGGAAACGCCAGCGTGACCGGCGGCATCAGCGAGCGGTCGGGGTAAACCTGGTCCAGCAGGCTACGAGCCTCTTCCGGCTCGTAGGTGACGCCCAGCGCGGGATGTTCCTCGGCGGTGGGAGCGGCCCGCAGCCCGGGTGGGCTGAGCCAGCGTGCCGGTTTCTGGTTGCCCTGCACCACGTCGTCAATCAACGCCTGCCGGTCCACCGCCAGTGAGAAGGCCAGCCGCACGATGGGATCGTCGAACGGTGGCTTGCGGGTGTTGAAGCCGTAGTAGTAGGTGCACAGGTTCGGCTGGACGGCGATCTGCGCCGCGAGTTGTGGGTCAGCCTGGGCAGCGTCCAGCATGTCTGTGGGGAGCTCGATCACGTCGAGGTCGCCGCGCTGGTATTCTGCCAGCAGTGCATCCGCATCGTCCACCAGCGTCCAGGTGACCTCTTCGACCGTGGGCTGCGGGGTACCCTCTGTGCCGGGCCAGTAGGGGTTCTTGACCAGCGTCAGGTGCGAATCGTGCGCCCACTCCTTGAGCACGTAGGGGCGTACGCCTGGAAATTGCCGGTCTCGGTCCACTCGTCTCCGTGCGCTTTTATCTGCCACTCCGGCTGCGCGAGCATCACCCACGTGTCGGCGATGACGTCCAGGTAGCCGGCCGGTTCGACCAGGCGGATCTCCAGCGTGCTGTCGTCCAGCGCTTTGACGCCGACGGCGCTGGATGGACCGTCACTGGCGTTGAAATCCTCCGCGCCCTCGATGAGGTACAGGATGTCCCCATTGCTCGATTCGGTCCCCGGATCGAGCACCCGCTTGATACCGTATTCAAAGTCGTGGGCGGTCACGGTGCGCACCTGGCCGCTCGCGGCGGTCACCTGCTCGACACGCCCGATCGCCGGGTTGTAGCGCACCCACGGCACGTCCGTGCGCAGTTGGAACGTCCATACCAGGCCGTCGGCGGAGACGTCCCACGAGGTCGCTATCCCTGGCTCGACCTCCGACGTCTCCTCGTTCTGGCGCGTCAGTCCCACGAATGCCTCCGTGACGACCTGGGCCGGAGGCCCTCCCCACACCATGGCGGGGTCGAGCGTGTTAAAGTCCACACCTGAGCAGCAAAATGCCAGGTTGAGCACCTGTGCGGGTGCCAGGTTCATCTTTGTGGGTGCTGGCGTGCGCGTCGGCGTCGCGTCGGGTGGAGGGGGCGGCGTGCGCGTCGGTCTGGCGGTCGGTGCCGGTGCCCCTGCCTTCCAGGTGGCGACGATTGGGATGGCGATCTGTTCAGCTTGCGCGTCGATCTCCTCGGGGGACAGCCCGCCACAGGCGGCTGATAGGAGACTTAGCATCAGGCTCAGACACGTCAGAACGAGGGCCGTTTTCTTGCTCGCTTTTCTGCTCATTGATCAGCATCTCCTCGCATTTCAGCGCACGACGCCCTGCAGCCAGCCGATGACCTGGTCAGACGAGGGCGGGTTGCCGGTTGAGTAATCCACGGTGCCCCAAAAGGAGCGCGAGAATAAGCACGCGGCGGGCGACGGGCCGTTGAACGTGCGGTTGGCGACCACGCGGGCGGTACGCGTGTCGCGCACGCGCACCCGCCACCACCGCCGCTGGCGCACCAGCGTGTGTCCCCCTGTGTAGGGGCAGCGCTGCACGACGCTCGTGCCTTTCTCCAGGCAGACGGCATACCGAAAGTGCCCTGGGCTGGTGGCTTTCAGGTCGGAGGGCAGCTTGAATTCGGAGCCGTCGAACAGGGCTTTGCCCGGTTCGTCCTCCGCCAGGCCGACGGCCGGGGAGTCGGCCGGTTCGCCGTCGCACACGCCCGGCAGCGCCTGCTCCATCGCCTTCTTCCCCTCGCCGGTGCGATCCTGGCTCAGTCCCCATAGCGCTTCGTCGTACCCTTCCTCGGCGGCGGCGACCACGTCGGGATCATCCGTGGCCTCCTTCGCCAACGCGAACCTGTCCATCGCCTCGATGTATTTCCGCTGCGAGTGGAGTTGTCTGCCCCAGTCGTTGTAGACCCCTCCGATCGCCGCCTGTGCGGTCATGGCTGGTTGGGTATCGGGGTGCTCGCTGAGGATGGTCTGGTATTTTGTGATCGCCGTCGCATAGAGTCCCGTCTCCCGCAGTTCGGCCGCCCACTCGGCGTAGGTCCCTGCGACCGCTTCTTGTTCTTTCACCGCTGCCGCTGCCGGCGTGTCCGGGTACTCGCTGCCGACGGTGTCGTACTTCTCGATGGCTGCCCCATAGTCACCGGACTCCCGCAACTGAGCTGCCCACTCGGCGTAAGTCCCCGCTGCCGGTTCCCTGGCCTCCACGGCTGCGGGTGTGTCGGGATACTCGCCGGAGATGAACTGGTATTTCTCAATCGCCACCTCATAGTCGCCGCCCGCCCGCAGTTGGGTCGCCCACTCGGCGTAGGTCTCCGCCGCCGCCGCTCTGGCCCCTTTCGCCGCCGGCGTGTCAGCGTACTCGCCGAGTACGATGTCGTACTTTCCGATCGCCTCCTCGTATCCGCCGTCTTCTCGCAGATGAGCGGCCCACTCGCCGTACGTCTCGGCTGCCAGCGCCGCAGCCTGCTCCCCGGCCGGCGTGTCGGGGTACTCGCTGAGGACGATCCGGTGCTTCTCGATCGTCTCGCCGTATTTGCCTGCCTCCCGGAGTTGCGCTGCCCACTCGGTATACGTATCGGCCGCCAGTGCCGCGGCCTGCCTCCCGGTTGGCGTCTCGGGAAAGTCACTCAGGACGACCTGGTATTTCTACATAGCAGCCTGATAGTCCTGTGTCTGCCTCACGTGGGTCGCCCACTCGCCGTAGGTTGCGGCCAGCGCGTCTCGCGCAAAGACGATCAGCACACTCTCCGGGTAGAGATCCAGATAGGTGGCGTATCCATCCACCGCCTCGGCGTATTTCCCCTGCCCCCGGGCGTTCTCGGCAAAGACGAGCAGGCTACATTCGACGATCCCCGCGTCGGCGTCGGCCACGTTCGGGCTGAGCGTCAATTCGTAGAGGGTGGTGACGCGGTCAAAGTGCTGCATCGCAGCGCGGCAGTCGGCGTCCCAGTAGGCCGCCATCCCCTCGGCAAACGCCCGCTGGCCCAGCGCGCGGTAGCCCCAGATTCCTGCCGCCTCCAACACGAGGAGGAACACAGCGACGCCAACCGGGAGCCAGCGGTGACCGGTCGCCGCTCCTGGTGCGGCCCGTGCCAGCCGCCAGCCGTCGAAGGCCATCCATACCACCCACGCGCCGAGCACGGCCGCCCAAAGACCTGGGCGGCGGGCTCCGTTGGTCAGAAATGCCGTGGCGATCAGTCCGGCCGTAAGTAGAAAGTGGATCATCCAGCGCAGCCAGCGTCTCATATAAAGGTAGCCCAGGCCCAGCCCGGTGAGGTTGAGGAGGGCCACCACCGGGGGCCAGCGAGCACCGTCTCGAAGCAACTGGTTCGCCTTCCCCTCACGTGCCTTCAGGGGCAGCCGCCCGCCGCGTTGCTCCTGCCCTCCCCCAGATGCTGGCGCGAGTGTGGACTCCGCACCCGCGGGCGCATCTTCCGCTTCGGGGGGCGGTGCTGCCGGTGCCGTTGGCATCTCTTTCTGGGGCATCGCTTCCATGTTCTCGCTCGTCATAGCATGTCCTCCTGTGCTGCCGACGTTCATCTTGCTTGCGACCGGTTTCTGTTCCAGGATCGTCTGTGTAGTTTTCACTAGGGCTATGTGCCCACGATAGCAGATTTCTGTCCCCATGATGTTAAGAAAATATGAGACATTGCCCAAAATCTGCCCCTTTCCTGAAGCAGCTCGCTCAGCGTGGAAGCGGAGCGGTTGGACATAGTTCGGGCTGTCGGGAGAAGCCGGTTGGAGGTGGACCAGCAGCGCCGTATGGGTGGGTGATGGGGTGCGGCGTTGACCAGGAAGAGAATGCTCACGGTGAAGCCGGCGAGAGCAGGGCGTCGTTTCATCCCATCTCTCGTTGAACGGAGGGAAGCAAGAGGGGGACACCGGAAGTGACGGTGCCCCCCTATGTCGGACTCGGTTACGCCTGCTCGGAGAAGGTCTAGCTCTCTTTGAGAACGGTGGGCAGGTAGATCGTGCGCGCTGCTATGATGTCAACCGTGTTAGCGTGTGTGGTCTGGAAGATCTCACCCTCATCGTAGAGAGAAGCAGCCATGTCAATCTGGCCAGAGACGATCTTGACTTTGATGGAGAAGCCAAAGCCAATATCGCCCGTCCCACTGCCGAGACTACCAATCCAGGCGATGGCCCCTACTTTGTCTGCAGCGCCGGAGGCCATCTCTGCCAGTGCTGAACGGCCGCCCCTGGCATAGATATCAGCAAACTGCTGGACGGTAAGACCTTTGGGCATCGGCACGGCGCCACCGAAGGTGCTGTCGGGGACATATTCCACTTGGGTGGTGTCCAGAGGAATTGCCACGAAGGCATCGACCAGACCGCCGATATTCTGGGTGATGTCGTACGTGTAGGTGAGTTCGTCACCCAGAGCAGCGGTGGCAACATCTGCACTGAAGGCGCTATCCAGTTCCTTCATCGAGTTCCAGACGCGCAGGGTGGCCCAGGTGTGATCGGTGGCTTCCTCGATCAACTCCACATGCCAGCCGAACTGCACGTTGTCGTCACCAGGGTTGCCAGGGCCCAGGATAGTCAACCCGTCGCCGTACAGGTCTATGCCGTAGAAGGCGGTGAGGGGCGTGTAGGTAAACTCGGGAGCACTGCCGGAGCGCGCTACGAAGCGGGTGGAGTAAATCTGGTTGCCCGCTCACGGCACGGCGCGACGCCGAATCCGGAATTTCAAGATTCGCCGTCGGCCTGTGTTCGTGCCAGATTGACTTTCGCGTGCTCACAGGCTACAATCTGATGCGTAATGCGTGATGCGTGATGCGTGAAGGGTGTTCGTCGTAAATCACGCATTACTCATTACGCAATACGTTGGTGGTGTAGGTCACGCGCTCGATGAACGCATCCTCGCTCAGTTCGCCAGCGTGGAAGGCCGCCAGGTCTTCCACGCTGACGCTGGCGTCGATCCGGGTATCGGGCTGATCGTTGTGCGCCAGGATCGTGATTTCGACTGCGGTGAAGATGGCGCACTCTGCTGCCCGTTCGTGCAGCGCCAGCGCAACGTCGAAGGCTGTCCACACCGATTGAGCGGCCTCGTCGACCGTCTGACTGCGTGCGAGGGGGTAACTGATTCTCAACTGGAGTGGGCCGTCGGGGGTCAGCGTCGCCGTCCCGCCCAGCCCCGCATCGGCCAGCAGTTGCGTGGCCTGCCACTGGCAGGCCTGTTGCAGGGCTGACGGGGCCTGGGGGCGCGAGTGGGGCGAGGGGCTGGTGCCGGGAGGACGTGTCAAGAGTACCACCAGCGCCACGATGACGAGGATGTCAGCGATCACCAGGATAGCGACGATGTGCTTCTGTCTCAAAGTCATTGCATGAGTGTAACACAAGTGCGGCCATCGCACAACAACAGATGAGGACATAGCGGATGGTGAAACTGACAGATCGAGTTGAGATAACACGTCTGAGCCGCGAGCAGCGCCAGGGGGTCGTGAGCACGGTGATGGCCAGTTTCTTCCTGGGCTGGGCGCCTATTCTGGGCAAACTGGCTTACCGGGGCGGCGTCACGCCGTTCACCCTCGCCGCTTTTCGCACCGCCGTGGCGGCGCTGGTCATCTGGACGGCGTCTGTGTTTTTCTGGCGCCGCAGGTTCGCCATCTCCTGGCGCGGCCTGATCGGGTGCATCAGCGTTGGCGCGGTCAACGGATTCGGCTCACTGCTCTATTACACGAGCTTGTCGCACCTTGATGCTTCTCGGGCCTCGTTGCTCAACACGCTCTACCCGTTGTGGGTGGTGCTGTTCCTTTTCGCTGCCGGCCAACCACTGACGGGGCTCACGCTGGCGCGTCTGGCGCTCTCGATGCTGGGGGTCTATCTCTTGACGCGGGCAGGGCCGGGCGAACTGGACCGGCTGGGGGTGATGCTGATGGTTGCCTCGGCGGCAACCTATGGCTGGCATCTGGTGTTGGGCCAGTGGGTGCTGGCCGACGTTCCATCACGCACGGCGACGCTCTATATCCTGACGACCATGGCCTGCGTGGTTGGCGTGGCGCGGGTGTTGCAGGCGCGGCCGGTCGAGCCCATCGCCGCCACCGGTTGGTGCGCCATCCTGGCGTTGGGTCTGACGACGGCCCTCTCGCGGCTGGCGATGTTCAGTGCGCTGCAGCGCTTGGGGGGGGTAGAGACATCGCTGGTTGGCCTGCTGGAACTGCTGGTCAGTCTGGTGCTGGCTTTCCTGCTGCTGGGTGAGCGGCTGACGACGGTGCAGTGGGTCGGGGCGGTGCTCCTGGTGATCAGCCTGATGCTGATGGCTCGTGACCCCGGTATGCGTCTGGCGGAGGGCAACGTCCCTCTGGAGTGGAAGCGGAGGGGCTGATTCCTAATCCGTCTTAATCCTGCCGATCCGTGTTCATGGGGAAGGACCCCTTTCCAGCGGCAGGAGGATGTGGAACGTGCTGCCTGGCAGGTTCTCCTCGTCGTATCCTTCGCTTTCTGCCCAAATCTTGCCCCCATGAGCCTTGATGATACCCCGTGCTACCGCAAGCCCCAGCCCTAGTCCGCCGCCCCTGAACGCGGTCTTGCTCGAGTGGTGGCGGATCGTGTCCTCCAGCACATAGAAGCGGTTAAATATGCGCTCCCGTTCCTCTGGCGGGATGCCCACCCCGGTATCCTCCACCGAGATGTCTATCGTGTCTTCGATCTGGCGCCCGACGATGCGTATGCGACCGCCGTCGGGGGTACACTTCATCGCATTACCGACGATGTTCCACACCGCCTGGTGCAGCCGTCGCGTATCTCCGCTGATTACTGGCAGGTTCTCCAGCCCTTTGAGCTCGAACTGCAGATCCCGGGGTGGGCCCAGGTTTTGCAGGTTCTCCACCACGCTCAGTACCAGCGCTTTCAGCATCACCGGGTCCCGGGCCAGGTTCAGGCGATCGGCGTCGATGAGCGAGACGTTGCGAATTTCGTCAAAGACCTGGTCGAGCCGTTGTGTCGCGTCAGCGATGCGCTGCAGCAGGTAGCGCGCGCTACCCTCTTCGTCAGGCGCGCCTGGAATCGCCGGGTCCTGAAGCAGCAACTGGGCGTGACCATAGATGCTGGTCAGTGGCGTACGCAGTTCGTGGCTGGCCAGGATGATAAAGTCTGACTTCATCTTCTCGACCCGCTGCAGATCCGCGTGAGCCTGCTCCAGTTCACGGATCTTGCTCTCCAGTCGGTCCACCAACCTGTGGCTGTACTCGACCAGGTATTCGGCCTTCTCCTCCGCCGACTCGATCTCCTCCTTCGTCCCCATCAGAAAGGAGCGCACCTGGTTCGGGAATGTGTCCACGTAGATTGGCTTGGGGATGTAGCCGTTGCAGCCGGCGATCAACGACCGTTCCCGGTCCCCCTTCAACGTGGCGGCCGTGACGGCGACGATGGGCACCTGCCGCATCTCCTCGATGGACCGCAGGCGGGTGGTCACCTCGTAGCCATCCAGACCACTGATGTTGATGTCCATCAGGATCAAGTCGGGCACATCGCGCTTGGCGACCTCGATAGCGGATAGACCATCCGAGACGTCTACAATCTCGTAGCCTTCGCCCTCGAGCAGGCGACGTACGAGTGTCACACTGGCCGGATCATCCTCCACATAGAGGATCTTGGGGCGCTCTGGTCTGGCTTTGCTGTTCATCGATCCTTTGACTTCAAGCAGCGGCGGGGGGGGGGCGCTCTGGCCAGGACTTGCTGAAACAAGCCTCCTTGAGTCACTTTGCCTGTTTCAGGATCTGCTCCAATAGTTCTTCGTCGGTGAAGGAGCCCTTCTGCATCAACATCTCAATGTGACCGCTGAGGCGCTCGCGCTCGGCGGCGGTAAGTTCCTTGGCCGTGATGACGATCACGGGCACGTCACTCATCTTCTCGTCCGCCTTGATGGCTTCCAGCACCGCAAAGCCATCCGTACCTGGCATCATCAGGTCCAGCAGGATGATGTCGGGCCGCTCGCGGCGCACCAGCTCGAGACCCGTGGTTCCGTCCTGGGCCTCGAAAATCTGGTAGTCGCCCCGTGTCTGCAGAATACGTCGCAGCAGCAACCTGGCTTTGGGGTCGTCCTCGATAATAGCGATGCTCCGCACCTTGCCATTGAGTCGCTCCAGCGACCCCAGCAGCCCTTCCTCCACAGCCGTCGTCTCCGTGAGCACCTCCACGGTCTGTGCCCACTCATCCCCCAGCAGGTGCTTTTCGACCGGGAACGTGTGGCCGGAGCAGTTGACGACGACGACCTCGTCGCGCCGGATCACGCCCTTTCTGAGCAGTTTGAACAGCCCGGCGAAGGCCGCCGCTGCCGCTGGCTCCATCGAGATGCCGTCCAGCTTGGCCATCACGTGCATGGCGCGGAACGTCTCCTCGTCGCTGACTGCCTCGAAGGCACCGCCGTGCTCACGGACGACCCGGGCCAGGAAAGAATAGGCGGGGCCGGGGCTGCCGGTAGCGATGGTGATGACCCGCGTCTGCGGGTTGAGGACCGGCTCGGCCTCCTCCAGCCCTTTGTCGAAGGAGTGGACCATCGGCGCGCAGCCAGCCACCTGAATCGAGGCCAGTTTGGGCATGCGATTCACCAGTCCCAGCGTCATCAACTCCTCGTACCCCTTCCACACGCCTACCGGACCCATTCCTCCGCTGACCGCCTGGATGTACCAGTCAGGTGTGCCCCAGGGAGTGTCGCTGGGCCCCAACAACACGGGGAGTTGTTCCGCAATCTCGAACGCGACGGTTTTCATGCTCTCGCGCGCCGAGATGCTCCGAATGCCTCGGTCAGGGAAGATTCCCCTGCGATCTGCGAACTGCGCTGCGACCTGCTTGGTCTGGTCGTAGGTGGCGGTCACTTTGATCACTTCGCTGCCATAAAGCGCCACTTCGCGCATCTTCTCTGAGGGCACCAGGCTGGTGAGAAAGGCCCACAGCTTGATGCCGGCCAGCGCGGAGTAGGCCGAGAAAGAGATGGCGACGTTGCCGGTGGAGGCGATGACCGCCTCCGTCACACCGTGTTCCTTCATCACCGAGGTGGACAGTGAGGCCTGGCGATCCTTGAACGAGCCGGTCGGCCCCTGTCGCTCGTCCTTGACGTAGACGTGCGGGCAGCCGAGCATCAGCCCCAGGTTTGTGGCGCGGAGCAGCGGGGTTCCACCCTCGCCCATCGTCACTCTGTGGGCGCTGTCGCGAAGGGGGAGCAGTTCCTGGTAGCGCCACATGTTGAAGGGCCGCTCGCGCAGGGCGTCGGGCCACTGTTCTCGCACGTTGTCATAGTCGTAGCGCGCGTCGAGCCATTCCCCACCGCACCGCTCGCAGGTCTTGACGGGGCGCACAAATAGGGTGCGATGTCCGCACGCTGCGCATTCCAGCCAGAATTGATGTTTGAAAGTGTCCTCTTGGTTTCGCTTGTTCATTCTACATCATAGCCGTTCAGGGGAAAAAGATCTCGGAAACTCTCCGGGCAGACCTTCCCGAAAGCGGCGACCGCAGCGGTCGCTGGCAGCTTTCGGGAAGGTGGCTCGCCCCACATTTGTATCGTAGCACATTTGTGTTCACATAACGTTAACAGATTATGAGATAATGGCTAGAATCCGTTGTCCCCATGAACGGCTACGCTGCATCCATTCCAGATATCCGTTCCAGTGCTGCTGCCACGTCTGCCAGCAACTCTTGTTGCCCGAACAGCCCTTTCTGCAACATCGCTTCCACGCCCATGTTGAGGGTGTCCCGTTCTTCCTGGGTCAGGTCTTTGGCGGTTACGACGATAATGGGGATGGAGCGGGTCATCTTATCTGACTTTACGGCCTCCAGGACGGCAAAGCCGTCTACCTCCGGCATCATGAGGTCCAGGATGATCACGTGCGGGTGTATCTCCCGGACCAGCGTGATCGCCTCCTGGCCACCGGCGGCCTCCACGACCTCGTACCCTTCTTGGCTCTCGATCATCCGGCGCAGGAGGCCGCGGTTATCCTCCTGGTCGTCCACCACCAGTACCAGGTGGCGGCCTGCTGTCTTGTCCAACCGCGCCAGCGCGGCCACCAACTCCTCCTCGAGGATCGGCTTGACCAGGTAATCCGCTGCCCCCAGGCTGATTCCATATTCCTTTTCACCGACGATGGTGCACACAATGACCGGGATGTGGCGGGTATTCGGGTCGGCCTTCAGCTCCTGGATGACCTGCCAGCCATCTTTGCCAGGCATCATCACGTCGAGTGTGATCGCAAAGGGGGCGAGTTGCACTGCGCGTTCTACCACTGCTGCGCTGTCGGTGAGGCCGATGACGTGATAGCCCTTCTTGCTCAGGTAGCGGCGGAAGAGCGTGATGACGCCCTCGTCGTCGTCCACACAGAGCACGACTTTCTGATCGTTCCCCTGCTCCCCCTCTGGTTGCTCCGCCTCCGCTTCCTCGGATGATTGTGAAGGTGCCTGCAGTGGGAATGTGACGTAAAAGGTCGCCCCCACGTCGAGTGTGCTTTCCACCCAGATGCGGCCACCGTGGATCTCCGTGAGGCGCTTGCTGATGGAAAGACCCAACCCCGTCCCTCCGACCCGACGCGTGGTCGAGGCGTCCGCCTGGGTGAAGGGCTCGAAAATGACCTCCAACTTGTCGGGCGGGATCCCGATGCCGCTGTCGGCGACCGAGATGATGACTTCGGTCGGGTAGGCCTCGGCCTCCACGCGGATGAATCCCTCGTCGGTGAACTTGGTGGCGTTCGACACCAGGTTGAGGAGCACCTGGCGTATGCGGCGCCCATCCCCGCGTACCGTCGGCAGGTCCGGAGGAACGGATTGCTGCAACTCGATGGGTTTGTCCTTGACCAGCGCGATGGCGGTGGACATGACGCCCTTGATGATCCCCGCTAGATCCACGTTTTCGAAGGCGAGCTCCATCCTGCCCGCTTCGATCTTGGAGATGTCCAGGATGTCGTTGATCAAGCCCAACAGGTGCTGCCCGCCATCGTAGACGGCCTGCAGGTCGGTGCGCTGCATATCCGTGAGCGGGCCGTCGATGCCTTTGAGGATCACGCGGGAGAATCCGATGATCGAGTTGAGTGGTGTGCGCAGTTCGTGGGACATGTTGGCCAGGAACTGGCTCTTGAGTCGGTCCACCTCTTTCAACTGTTCGGCTGTCTTCTGGAGCTCGGCATAAGCCCGCGCGTTCTCGACGGCCAGCGCCACCTGGTCGGCCACGCTCTCCACCAGTGCGATGTCGTCCTGTGACCATTGGCGAGGCTGATCGGTCTCGTAGAGATCCAGCGCACCGATCACCTGGCCGCGCAGTGTGAGCGGCACGGCCAGCGCCGCCTGGACAGATGGGGCCTGGAGGGCCACATCGACCTCGGCCATACTCTCCTGTAGTGCGCCCACCATCTCGGGCAGAGCAACCGTTTTCCCGCGCTGGACGGCCAGCGATATCTCTGGCCTCCAGACGTCGCCGGCAGGCTTCAAAGTGCCGCGCTCGTACATATACCCCGCCCGCGCCCGGACTTCCTCGTCCGCCAGATACTCCTGCCACTCCTGCCGCAGATAGCGTTGGTGCAGGCGTGAGGTCTCCTCCAGACTCTCTTCGGTCTGTTGGAAAAGTCGTGCGTTCTCGATCGCGTTGGCTACTTGGTCAGCCATGGTCTGCAATCCGCCGGCGTCGTCTTCAGAGAAGGCAGCGGATCGCGCGCTCTGAATGGTCATGGCCCCGATGACCCGCCCCCGGCTGATGAGCGGCAGAGCCATCTCCGAACGCGTCTCCCGTAGCAGCGGGTTGTCGAAACGCATCGCCTCTCGGCCTACATCCAAAGCGATGCGAGCTTTGCCGTAGGCCGTGCACCAGCCAATCATTGATGTGCCACCGACCTTGAGCTTGTGACCCATCTCGAGCATCTGGCGGCCTGCCTCCCCGGTGCCAGCACGCAGAACGGCGTACTCTCTGCTCTCGTCGAGGAGGAAAAGACCTACGTAGTAATAGTCGAAGCGATCACAGATCAAGTTCACGACCTGGGGCAAGAGTTCAGCCGCGTCCAGGATGCTCGAGGCAGTGCGAGAGACCTCAGCCGCCGTTGCCAACTGCAGCGCGTAGCGGCTTATCACTGTCTGGAGCGCTTTCCGAATCTGCTCTTGCTCTCTCAGGACGATGGCATCCCGGCCTGCCATGAATCCCTCCAGGAGAGCGTCCGTGTAGGCGTCCGCTGCCTGAAGCGCTTCGTCTGCCGGATCATCCCGACAGAATTGCCTGAGCGTTGTCCCCAGACGCAGCATCGACCGCTCTCCCAGGCCCTCTTCGGCCCACTTCGCTCCTCGCTCCCTGATCCTGTTGGCTTCGCCGGTTTTCACAAAGTCCAGGAAAGCATCGGCCTCGGCTTTGGCAATCTCCGGCAGACGGCGGAAAGGCAGAAGGAAGCGATTGGAGAAGGCTGTGGCTTGCAGGGCCTGCTCCAATCGACTCATCAATTCATCGCGCCGGGCGGCCAGCCGCTCGTTAGCCTCCACCCGGCTGGCTCGATTCTCGGATTCCGCCCTATCTATCTGTTGCACTTCCTGGACCATTCTCTACCCCTCTCCAGATCGCTTGTTGATTGCCCGCCGTTGGCCGCTGTCGTCCTCACAGGGCGGTCCTTCTCTCCATGCGCCCGGTAGTGAGGACGACAGCGGCGTCCCATCTTCTCCTCTACGAGCGGGCCTGCCTCTTCATGGCCCGCTGGAAGGCAGAGCGGGTACGTTCCTGTTCCCTCAGAATTTCCGCTTGCCGACCACTCATATATCCTTCCAGGAAGGCATTTACGTAGCGGCCGCTGGCCTCGAGGGCCACATCTAACGCTTCCTTTCCAGGATTCGACGTCCAGCAGGCTCGCCGCAGGGCTTCGGTCATCGCCAGGGCGGACCGCTCTCCCAGTCCCTCCGAGGCTCGACACGCTCCCCGCTGGCGCGTCTCCTCTTCGTCCCCTGCCTCTAGGAAACTCAGGAAGGCTTCCACTTGCTCCTGCGCAATTTCCTCCAGGCGGCCGGGGGAGATGAGCAGGCGGTTGGACAGGCCCGTTGCCCGCAGTGCCTGACGCAGCTCAGAGACGATGGTTGTCTTCTGAGCGGCCAGTTGCCCGGCTAACTGGTTCAGGATTCCTTCCCGTTTCGAGAGTGAGGAGAGTTCAGAGCTCATTTTGCCCTCCCCTCACTTGACCAGATAGATGCCGTACCCTGAACCGCCCGGGTCAAAGCTCTGGAGATCTTCTTCGGTCATGGTCAACTCGATGCCGTGCCACTCCGCCACCGTCCGGTAGCCCAGTTCGTCGGCGTGCCAGGGCTCGACCAGTTCCTCGAAAACCTCCACGGGATGAGCAAACAAATGTTCTCCCATCTGGCGGTATATCTCTAGGACTCTCTGGCTGTTCGGGTGGTCCGCCTTGCCTGTCATCAAGTAGACAACCCAGCAACTTGCCTCGTCTGACCAGTCATAGAGGCTGCGGGCGACGTGGGTGATCTCCTCGTCAGTGAGGTACATGGTCACCCCCCAATAGACGAAGGCCACGTGCCGGTTGTCGCCCAGGATCTCCCGCACCTCGGGACGGCTCAGCAACTCCTCTGGCCGGCGGCAGTCTGCCTCGAAGTAATGGGCGTTGGGCGTATCGCCCAATATCTCCCGCCCATACTCGACAGTCACCGGGTCACTGTCGGAGTAGATGACCGTCGTGCCCGGCGCGGCGGCGGTGTGGAAGTGGTCCATCGTCGGCAGGCCAGAAGCGAAGTCGACGATGGTGTCGAAGCCTCGCTCCGTAGTCAGCGTGCGGGCCACGTCCTGCAGGCACCAGCGCGAGAGGCGCATCGCCTTGGATATGAAGGGTATGAGCGCCGCGACTTGATCCCCCGCCATGCGGTCTACCTCAAAGTTGTGGTGGCCGCCCAGCAGGTAGTCGTAAATGCGCCCGGCATTAGGTACACTGGCATCAGTCATGCTCTTTCTTGGCATTTTGGGGCTCCTTATGTTGGGTTTCAGCTATGGGTTATCATTTATTCCGCAGATAATGTTGCCTACCTTGATCTGCTCCCCATACTCTTTATCGCCTTTCCCCTCCTTTCTCGCTCTTTGACTATGGTTGATCATCTCACAGGGGACGGCCTGGAGCGTGCCAGGTTTTCTATTTTGCCTCTGCGTCCCCCGCCCCCTCTGCATGTGTTGTCGCCAACTCCGCCTCCGTGCCCAGGCGTACGAGGCCGTGCGAGGTGCCGAGTGCCTTGCCCAATTCCTGTACCGTTGTCTGTAGAATGCTCTCGACGTCAACCGCGCTTCTGATGCGAGCCGTGATCTCGCGGATCAGTCGCTCGCGGCGCGCACGACGCTGCACCTGCTCAAACAGGCGGGCGTTCGCGATGGCCGTGGCCAACTGGTCGGCCATCGTCTGCAGAACCGCCACGTCGTCCTCCAAGAAAGCCGCCTCCTGGGTGGACTGGACGTCCAACACCCCGATTACCCGGTCCTGTACCTTCAGCGGCAACGCCATCTCCGAGCGGGTGTTGGGAAGGTCGGGGTGAGCAAGGTGCGCGGCGTCCTCGCCCACATCCAGCGCAACCCGAGGCTCTCCCGTGCTGGCGACGTGGCCGACGATACCGACCTCACCCACCCGCAGTTTGTGACCGCGCTCCAGCATGCGACGCCCGCCCTCGGACGAGGCGGCCTGCAGAACCGCGTATTCGTCGCGCTCGTCCAGGAGAAAGACGCCAGCGTGGTAGAAGCCGAATTGCTTAGAGATGAGGTCCATCGTCTCGTCTAGCAGATGATCCACGTCCAGGATGGCGGTCGCATCCCGGGCCACCGCCGCGGCGGTGGCTAACTGGGTTGCCCGTCGTTGCGTCTCCTGGAACAGGCGGGCGTTTTCGATCGCCAGCGCCGCTTGGGACACCACCGCCGTGGTCAGCGCGATGTCGTCCACCGACCAGCTTCGAGGCTCCGCCAGATCGTACAGGTCTATCGTCCCGATAGCCTGGTTGTGCAACGTGATAGGCACGCTCAGGGCCGCCGGGTCCAGTGGGCTGGCGTGGGTAGTTAGAATACCCGGGCGATCTTCGTGTACTGCTCCTTCTACTTCGGGTCGCCAGACGTCATCGGCCGGCGCGAAGGTATCGGTGCTCAGTTCGTAGCGATAGCCCGCCAGGCCCGGCAGTGTCGCCTCGGTATAGACCCTGCGCGTGTAAAGGCTTTGGATGGCCTGGATTTCTTCCAGGTGGGCCTGTGCCTGCGCGAGCAGGCGCGCGTTCTCGATCGCGTTGGCCAGTTGGTCAGTCAGGATCCGAAGGGTGGTGATGTCCTCATTGCTGAAGGCGGCCACGCGTTCACTCTGGATCGTCATGGCTCCGATGATCCGACCGCGAACGATCAACGGCAACGCCAGCTCTGAGTGCGTCTCAGGCAGGAGGGGGTTGTCGAAGCGTACCGCCTCCGTGCCCACGTCGAGCGCAATGCGCGGTTGGCCATGCTCGACGCACCAGCCGATCATGGACTGGCCGCCGACCTTCAGTTTATGTCCCCGGCGGAGCATCTCCCGACCAGGTTCTCCGGTGGCGGTCCGCAAAACGGCCCACTCGCCGTAATCATCCACCAGGAAGATGCCGGCATAGTAGAGGTCGAGGCGCTCGTGGATGAGATCCACCGAGGTGCTCATCAGTTCATTCAGATCAAGGATGGAGGAAGCGGCGCGGGCAATCTCAGCGACGGTCTGCAACTGGACTGTGTAACGGCCAAGAGCGCGCTGCATGGCAGCCCGGATGCGCTCCTGTTCGTCCAGGACGATGGCCTCACGGGCCTCGGCGAAACCTTCCAGGATTGCGTCGGTGTAGATGTCGGCTGCGGATAGGGCGGCAGCGAGCACTTGGCCTTCCAGATGGGTGTGACAGAATAGCCGCAGCGCTGCCCTCATGCGCAGCACGCCCTGCATGCCCAGTCCTTCCCTGGCCTGTCTTGCCCCCTGTGCTCGGGCTGCAGAGGTATCCCCGTGTTTCAGGAAGGCGAGAAAGACATCGGCCTCTTCGGCAGGAATCTGTTTCAGAAGTGGGCGCACGACAGGGCGATGGGAGAACAGCGTGGCTTGTAAGGCTTCTCGGAGTCGTTCCGTCAACTCCTCGCGGTGGAGAGCCAGCCGCCGCTCGACCTCTGGTGCTTGATCTACTGGTGCACTCATGCCTGCCTCCTCCATAGGCTACTTTACCAGGAACACCCCGTAGAATTCCATGCCGACACCTTCTCGATCCTCCTCCGTGAATTGGTCTTGGAGTCCAAGCCACTCTGCGAGGGGACGGAAGCCCCGCTCGTCAGGTCGCCATGGCTTGACCAGCCTCTGGCTTTCCTCCAGCGTCAGGAAATGATAGGGGCTTCCCATCTGGTCGAACATATCCAAGAACTGCTGCATCTTGGGCGTCATCGCCTCGGCCAGTTTCGTCTCAAAGGTGGCAAACATCTTGCTGCCCGGGGCAACCCACTCGTACAGTGTGGTCATAATTTGCCCCAGTTCCTCGTGATTGAGAAAGCACGTCACCGCGTTAAAGCCGATGGCGATCTTGCGCTCATCCCCGAAGAGTTCCTGAACAGCGGAGGCATTGAGGACGGCGTCTGGGTTTCGGATGTCGAGCTCCAGGTAGCGGACATTTTCGTCGTCGCCAATGATCTCCCTGGCAAAGTTCACCGTCACCGGGTCACTGTCAGTGTAGATCACCCGGGCATGGGGGACTGTGTTGTGGACGTGATCCACGGTGGGCAGGCCCGAGGCGAAGTCTAGAAACTTGTCGAACCCTTCCTGATCCAACTGCCGGGCGGCCTCTTGCAAGAACATGCGCAGCATGCGCACCCATTTGCGGGTTGAGGGGACCAGGCTGATCATGTACTCAGCCGCCTGGCGATCAGCCTCAAAGTTATGGTGACCACCCAGCACATAGTCATATACTCGCCCGGCATTGGGCACACTGGTGTCCATCGGTCTCTTTGCAGACATTTCGGTTTCTCCTTTCATCACTTGACCAGGTAAGCGCCGTAAGCGCCACCGCCTGGGCCAAAGATCTTACGGTCCTCTTGGCTCATCTCCGATTGTTCCAACCCATGCCATTCGAGCAATGGGATGAAGCCCTCTTCGCCAGGGTGCCAGGGCTGAACTAGTTCCCCATGTGCCTCCAAGGAACGAATGTGTAGCGGTGTGCCCATGTGCTCGTAAATCTTGAGCACCTTGAGCACTGCTGGATCGTTTGGATTCGCGTCCGCTTGCTGCGCGCAGTAGGTCCAGCAGCTCTTATCTCCTGCCCAGTCATATAAGGCTTGGGCTACGTGGGCGATCTCTTCATCCGTAAAGAAGAGACTGACGCTCCAGTGAACCAGAGCCACGTCCCGCTTATCGCCCAGGATCGCCTGCACTTCCGGACGGTTAAAGAGTTCCTCCGGACGGCGTGCGTCGGCCGCGAAGAAGTAGACGTTGGGTGTGTCGCCCAGGATATCGTGCGCATACTCGACCACGACCGGGTCATAGTCGGAGTAGATGACGGTAGTGCCCTCCGGCACCACGGTGTGAATGTGATCCTGGGTCGGCAGGCCAGAGGCGAAGTCAATGATCGTGTCAAAGCCCCGCCGCACCGTCAATTCCTCGGCAATGTCCTGCAAGCACCAACGCTGCAAGCGACACGATTTGGGCGCGAAGGGCAAAAGCTTGATCATCTGGTCTGCCGCCTGGCGGTCCACCTCAAAGTTGTGGTGTCCACCTAGCAGATAGTCGTACATTCGCCCTGCGTTCGGCACACCTGCATTCATGATGTCTTCTTTTCTCTCGGCCATTTTTCTGTCTCCTTTCATATGGGTCTTGTATTGGTTCTCGGTACCCGAGCCCGCTGATAGGTGCATAGTGACTGCATTACTCCTTTCGCATCCATTATGCCCCGCTCTCACTTGACCAGGTACGCGCCGTAGCCGCCACCGGAGGTCCCATAGATCCGGCGATCCTCCTCGCTCGTCTCCGACTCGTCAAAGCCGTGCCAGTCGAGAAGCGAGACAAAGCCCCGTTCATCAGGTTTCCAGGGCTGGACCAATTCCATGTATCTCTCCAGGGAACGGATGTGAACGGGTGCTCCCGTTTTCTTGTAGATCTCAAGCCCCCGGGCCGCCTCCGGGTCCTGCGAATCCACGTTCACGTTCGCGCCCTGCGCGTTGAACGCCCAGCAGCTTTTCTCTCCTGTCCACTCGTACAGGACACGGGCCACGTGCGCCAACTCGTCATCCGCCAGGAAGAGAGCGACGCCCCAGTGGACCAGGGCCACGTCCCGTTTGTCCCCCAGGATCTCCTGCACCTCGGGGCGCTTGAGCAGCTCTTCGGGCTGGCGAGCATCCGCCTCGAAGAAGTAGACGTCGGGCGTGTCGCTCAGGATCTCGCGCGCGTACTCGACCACGAGCGGGTCATAGTCGCAGTAGATGACGGTGGTGCCCTTCGGCGCGACGGTGTGAATGTGATCCTGCGTTGGCAGGCCGGAGGCAAAGTCGATGACTGTATCGAAGCCCCGCCGCACCGTCAACTCCTCCGCGATGTCCTGCAGGCACCAGCGCTGCAGACGCATCGCCTTGGGCAGAAACGGCACGATCTTGATCAACTGTTCGGCCGCCTGCCGATCCACCTCAAAGTTGTGGTGCCCGCCCAGCATGTAGTCGTAAATCCGCCCGGCGTTGGGCACTCGTGCGTCCACGATGCTTTCTGTCTGCTTGGCCATGATACTATCTCCTTTCGATATGGGTATGTTGTATCCAGAACCGAGGTCATAGCCTGCGGTCGGGATATTCAACGGAGATTGTAGCACAAAGCCAGGGTTTAGCAAAGGCATCGAGTTTCCGCCGGGCATCCGAAACACCATCCCTTTCACTTACTCCACTTTGGACTCGCCCTCGCCTGTGGTTTTTCCACCGCGCGCCAGGCGAATGACCGCGTGCGAAGCGCCCAATGCCTGGCTGAGTTCGCGCGCCGTCGTCTGCAGGATTCTCTCCAGGTCCACCGAACCGGTGACCTGGGCACCGATCTCGCGGGCCACTCTTTCACGCCAGGCCCGCCGTTGGGCCTGCTGGTAGAGGTGGGCGTTCTGCAGCGCGATCGCCGTCTGGCTGGCGATCGCCGTCAGCAGGTTCCGATGGTGCTCGTCGTAGGCCCCGGGGGTGGTATAGCTCTGGACGGCCATCACTCCCAGCACTCGATCGCCGACCGTCAGTGGTACTCCCAGCCAGGAGAGGGCGGTCCGCCCTGTCGGTTTGATCCCCATCTCCTCCTGCCGCTTCGCAACGTTCTCCTGGATGAGGAGCGGTTGCCGATTGCGGATGACGTACTCGGTGAGCCCCTGCCCCGCCTGCCGCAGTGGCCATTCAACCGCTTGTCCGTCCTCTACGGCCATCGGAAACGAGACGCTGTCGGACTCTGGATCGTAGAGAGCGACGTGAAAGTTGGTCGTGTCCAGCAGACGGGAGGCCCCCCGGTAGGCCTCGCCCAGCACCCCTTCTACGTCAAGGCGGGTGGTCAGGGCCTGTCCCATCTCATTGAGCGCCGCCAGTTCCTCGGCCCGGATACGCGCTTCCTCGAACAAGCGGGCGTTCTCCAGCGCCAGGCTCAACTGATCGGTCACAGCACTGACCATCGCCACCTCTTCCTCGGTCCAGAGACGTGGCTCGTCCGTCTCCTGTAGATCGAGGACCCCGATCACCTCACCTCGCAACCGGATGGGGACAGCCAGGGCAGAGCGGGATGGCAGCGACGACGGGCTCATCCCCTCGGCTTCCTGCCTGCCTGCTCCTCCATCCCCGTCCAGGGCCACGGCGCTCAGGTCTGGCACGACGACCGGTGCCCCTTGGGTCCAGGCCATCTCCATCTCGTGTGTCCAGGCGGTGTCAAGGGGTGAAACGCCCAGGCTATGGTACTCGGCGGAGAGGTTATCTCGCTCACCGGTGAACCGTTCCCATTCCTGCGCCACGTACTGGCGCTGGATGGTATGCATCTCCTCCAGCGCCTGTTGGGTCGTCTGAAAGAGCCGGGCGTTCTCGATGGCGACGGCGACCTGGTCTGTCATGATCTGCAGGACGGTGGTGTCCTCCTCGCCGAAGGCCGCTTCCTGCGTGCTCTGGACGTCCAACGCGCCGATCACCCGGTCGCCCATTTTCAACGGGAGTGCTATCTCGGAGCGGGTATCCTGCAGGTCGGGGTTTTGAAAGTACACGGCGTCCTCGCCCACGTCCAGCGCGATGCGGGGTTGCCCGGTGCGAGTTACCCAGCCGACGATCCCCTGCTCGCCTACTCGCAGTTTGTGGCCCCGTGCCAGCATCCGCTTTCCACCTTCACTGCTGGCTGCCACGAGGACTGCCCATTCGCCGGTCTCGTCCAACAGGAAGATGCCCGCGTGGTAGAGATCAAGGCCCGCGCTGATCAGATCGACAACCCTGTCCGGTAACTCCTGAGGGTCGAAAAACGCACTGATCGCCCGCGCCAGCTCGGCCGTCATCTCCAGAGAGCGAGCCCGGCGCTCAGTTTGGGCATAGACCGTCGTCAGCTCCTCGTGACGTCGTTGGACGTCCTCGAGGAGCCGGGCGCTTGCCAGCGCGTTGGCGACGTTCCCGGTCAGTCCTTCCAGGACGTGGATATCCTCCTCGGAAAAGGGATCCAGTTCCAGGCTGTGGATGTCCAGCGCCCCCAAGACCTGATCTCCGACCTGGAGAGGGATCGCCAGTTCCGCCCGGCTGGGAAGGCGCTCGTACGTGAATTGGATGGGGCGACCGCGGGAATCTGTGCTCTCTCGCCAGGAGTGCAACGTTCGCCGGCGCTTCTGGCGAATGGCGGTGCCCACGGCCGTCGTGCCGTTCACAGCGACCGGGAAGCCTCTCTCCTTCAAACCAGAGGCGGCTTCGCCGGCCGCGTCGGTCAGCACGGCCACGTCGCCCCCGGGTTCCAGGATGAAAAGCCCCACGTGGTAATAGCCGAACGCACTCTGGATCATCTGGACTGCTCGCTGCGTGACCGCGGCCGGGTCAAGCGCGGCCGTGACCATATGACCGACTTCGACGCCCGTCCGGCTCTGTTTGATCTGTTGGCGCAGTTCCTGCTGGGCCTGGTGGAACGAGCGAACAAAGAGCCAGTTGAGCAGGGCCAGCAGATGCAGAGAGAAGACGCCTCCGGCGAGGGTGACCGGATGCAGGGTCACGGCAGAACCTTTCGTGACTGCCAATGCCCGGGCCAGTATGGCCAGCGTGGCGACCGCTGCCCAGAACAGGCCTGCACCTGGGGTGAGCAGCAGTGCCGCGACTGTAACGGGCAGGGCGTACGCCACTAGCACAGGTCCGGCTGCCAGCGAGCCCGGCGGCATGGCCAGCGTGATGTAGAGTATGACTGCAGCCAGAAGCAGGTTGATCGTCTCGCTGATGAGCCCCCGCTGGCTTAGCCTGCGCAGGGCCAATGTGGCGATGAGCAGCAGCAGGCTCGGGCCAAGGATCCTCCAGTTGGATGAGGCGGTCGGCTGGACCAGATTCAGAACCAATGCGAGGACCGCTGCACCGATTATGCTCGTCGTCGCTATGATGACCCCCGAGAGCAGCATAGGTAGAAACTGCTCGACCCGTGGCACGTCGGTTTCCTGGACCGTCAGCAGCTTGAGCGGTTTTCTCAACATTCCCAATTCCCCCATCTGGTCCTCCAGTCCTGGTCTTCCAGTCGTGCTGCCCCTGTCTCCGCCGTCTTCTCAACCGTTTTTCTGTCCTGCGCGCGGTTTGACCTTCTAATCCGTCTTAATCCTGCTGATCCGTGTTCAATTCTCGACCGTTTTTCTGTCCTGCGCGCGGCCTGACCTTCAGACGGATCATGGCCCGGTCGGTGTGCAGGGCCTGGCCCAATTCATCCACGGCCGTCTGCAGGATGGTCGCGACGTCAGGAGAGCGGCGGATCTTGGCCCCGATCTCATAGGTCTGGTGCTCTCGCTGAGCCCGTCGTTGGGCCTCCTCGAGCAGGCGGACGTTCTCCAGCGCTACCGCTGCCTGATCCACGAAGGCAGCTAGCATTTGTACCTCTTCTCCGCCTATGTCACCCTTCTGGCGTTTGTCGTAACCTGCCTCGACGACGCCTATGACGCGGTCGCGTGCTTTGATGGGCATAAAGATCCGCAGAAGCCGTTCGTGGCCGAATTCCTCCCAGATCTCGCGGTTGAACCGCGCATCCCATTCCCCGATGATCTCGGTGCGGCCAGTGCGATAGATGTCGGCCAGGATGTCTGGGTGGTCGAGGGGATATTGGGCTGCCTGGATCCACCCGGGGAAAACGTCAAACTCCCCACGCCAGATACCGTGCCGGATACCTATGGTCTTTGTCCTCTCGTCCACGGTTGAGATGATCGCGTACTCGCAGCCGAGCGAGTGGTACACGGCCTCCAGGATGGTGCGCATCAGGGCTTCTTCCTCCAGTGTGGAGGAGAGGACACGGCTCGTTTCGTACAGGGCCTGCATGGTTTGCGCGGATTTCTGTGTCTCGGCAAAGAGCCGGGCGTTCTCCAGCGCCAGTGCCACCTGTTCGCTCACCGCCTCGACGAGCGCGATCTCGTGGGGCGACCACTCTCTTGCCTCGTCCGTCTCCTGGATGCCCAGGGCCCCGATGATCTGGTCGCGCACCTTGAGCGGTGTTGCCAGCACCGTCTCCGTCGCCTCCGGCTTGACGATCGCGACCGTCTCACCGCGCTCCAGCGCCAGATCGAGCGCCGGTACGGACAACTGCTCGACCGGCGCGACGTCGACGTGGTCGTACACGTAGCGTAATGTGTGCTCTGGCGACGCCAGTCTGGCCCAGGCGGCTGCGCTGTACTCGCCATAGAGCAGGCTCAGTTCGCGCAGTTGGGCCTCCGTGCGCTCCACCAGGCGACCGTTATCTATAGCGATCGCCAACTGGTCGGCCAGCGTCTGCAGAACTGCCCCACTGTCCCTGGAGAAGGCGGTTTCCTGAGTGGACTGGATGTCCAGTATGCCGATGGTGCGGCCCCGCAAGTTTAGCGGGAGCGCGATTTCAGAGCGGGTATCCGGCAGGTCTGGGTTGTCGAAAAAGACGGCGTCCGCGCCCGCATCGAGCGCGATTCGGTGCTCGCCCGTCGCCACGGCGTAGCCGACGATGCTGCCCTCTCCGATCCGCACCTTATGGCCTCGCTCCCGCATCCGGCGCCCACCCTCGGAGGATGCGGCTCGCAGCACAGCGTACTCGTTCTGCTCATCCACCAGAAAGATGCCGGCGTGGTAGAATCCGAATCTGTCGGAGATGAGACGTACCGCCTCGTCGAGGAGTTGGGGGACTTGGCGGATGGCGGCGGCGTCGCGGGCTACCTCAGATGCCACGCGTAGTTGTGCGGTCTGCCGCTCCAGGTTGTCTGTATAGTCTGCTAATGCCTCGTGTGCTTTTCGCAGTGCTCCTTCTGCCCGTTTGCGCTCGGTGATGTCCACGATCACGGCCAGAGTACCCTCGAAGCTGCCATCACTCGCCGTGAGCGGAGAGGCAGAGACGAGAATGTTCAGAACACTTCCATCCTTGCGCCGCAATGTGGTTTCATAGTGGCTGTGCACGCCCTTCTCTGCCCTCTCCTTCGTTTGCTCTTGATAGCCGGCAAACTCCTCCGGATCAGCTAGTTGGGAGAGACTCATGCCGGTCAACTCTTCTTGTGCATAACCCAGCATCTCGGCAAAAGCTGGATTCACAAAGGTCAGGGTTTCTTCAGGATCCACAATGCCAATGCCTGTGACCGCCGATTCCGCCACAGCGCGGTAGCGCTGCTCGGCTTGATGCACCGCCTCATCTGTCCGCTTGCGCTGGTTTTCGGACTCTTGCAGTTCAGCCACTCGGTGGCGCAGCCTCTGCAATTCCGCCATCAGCTCCTCTTTGGTTTTCTGTTCATCGTGCATCTCGGCCATTGCGTGTCTACTCCCGTAGGCTATCCTCACGGTGCCCTCGCCAGCCCGGCGTCACTTTGCCCGGAATCACGTCTCGGATGGCTGTCGATCTGTGCCCAACTGCACAAACGTCCGGTCAGCGCCGAGAGCCAGGCCCAGTTCCCGTACTGCAGTCTGCAGGATGATCTCGGGATCCATGGAAGATCGAACCTGGGAGGTGATGTTGGCGATGAGTCGGTCCCGCTCTGCTCGCCGTTGTGTCTCCTCCAGCAGACGGGCGTTCTCCAGCGCCAGCGCCAGGCGGTCAGCCACCTCCTCAATCAGCGAGATGGCCTCCGGAGACATGCGTTCAGTCGGAGAGCGAAGACTGAACACTCCGATCACCTGATCCCTGAACTTGATGGGCACAGCGACGGCACTCGTGCCACTCTGCCCGTCCCCCCCTGCCTCGGGCTGGATGGTGGAGGTCACAGGGTGACCTTCCAGCCACGCCTGGCGGGCCTCCTCAGGCGGTTCGACGACTGGCTCAACGCCCAACCGCCGGTAGCGATACCCGTGCGGCCGTCTGGAGGTCTGAGCGGCAGCGCGCCACGATTCCTGGGTATGGCGGCCGTAGGCCGCCTCCAGCTCACGCACGGTCTGCTGCATCTCGTGCAGCAGACGGACGTTTTCGATGGCGACCGCCAACTGGTCAGCCATCGTCTGCAGCACCGCCGCGTCGTCCGCGTCAAAGGCTGCCTCCTCCTGGCTCTGCACGTCCAGCGCACCGATGACCCGCTCACCTAGCCGGAGCGGCAGCCCCATCTCCGAACGTGTCTCCGGCAGCAGCGGGTTCTCAAAGTGCACCGCGTCAGCACCCACGTCCAGCACGATGCGGGGCTCGCCCCGCCCAGTGACGTAGCCTACGATGCCCTCCTGCCCTACCCGTAGCCGGTGCCCCTGCTCCAGCATCTGCTGGCCGGCCTCCCCGGTGGCCGCGCGCAGCACGGCATATTCCCCCGGCTCATCCACCAGGAAGATGCCGGCGTGGTAGAAGCCAAAGCGATCGTGGATCAGGTTGACCGCCCGGTTCAGCAGTTTGTCCAGTTCGCGCGCGGCGGTGGCGTCGCGAGCCACCTCGGCTGCCGCCTGAAGCTGCACGGACCGGTGCTCCAGGTCACGCGTGCGCCTTTTCACCAGCGCCTCCAGGCTCTCCCTCTGCGCCTGCAATTCTCTCACCGCATCCTGTGAGGCCCTCGCGCTGTGGCCCAGACTTCGGACCAGATACGCTACTGAGATGATCACGCCTGCACTCACCAGCAGGAGGATGGCACTTCCGCTGACCCAGTCGACGACGCTGGTAGAGTTCGCCTGGACTTGGAGTGGAATCTCCCACCGTCCCGTAACCAGGAACCAGGCCGCGGCCGCCATCGTAAACAGGCTGAGAACCAATGCGACGACGCCGTGCGACAGGTTGAAAAGAACAGTTGTCAGGACGACAAAGGCAAGGAGAAAGACGCGGCCGTCACCGCTCAACCCGACTACTGAGAAGTCAAGCGCCCCCAAGATGTACAACAGGAAGAGCAATACTCCGGCCCGCAGGGTGAAGCCCAATCTGTGCACGAAGGTAACGAGCACTATCAGGGCGTAAGCCACCAGGTACGTGATCAGCAAGTCCGGGCGGTTGAGCTGGATGGCGGGGATGATGCCGCCGCCCACCAGGGCGAACAGCCCCACGACGAGCATACCGCGCAGCAGCGTTCTTAACAATTGCTCGCGCCAATCGGTAAGCGTCCGGGGCTCAGCCTGGGCTGTATCCTGGCCGCCGATGTCTGTACTCACAGATGTCATCGTTCCGCCTCCTCGGCCTCATCCGCCGGGGGAGTTCCTAGATAGACCGATATCTCGTCCACGTGCAGTAATTGGCCCAGGTCGTGCACGGCGGTCTGTAGCAAGGTGTCAATGTCGAGCGAGCGGGTGAAGCGGGCGGTCATCTCGCTCAGCGTCTGCTCCCGTTCCGCTCGCTGTTGCGTGTCCTCCAGCAGGCGGGCGTTCTCGATCGCCAGCGCCATCTGGTCGGCCACGGCTTCGATGAGCGCGATTTCGTCGTCCGTCCACTGCCGCTTGCCTTCCGTCTCGTGCAACCCCAGCGCGCCCAGCGCCTGTCCGCGCAGGCTGATCGGCACCACCAATGCCGCCTGCTCTGTCCCGTCTCTCCCGCCCGATTGCACGACTGCCTGCCGCTGGGCCATCGCCGCCTCGATGGCTTGATCGAGTTCGCTGGCTCCCTCGGGCATCGTGGCCTCGTCGAGACGTGCCACGTCCGGGCGGGTGCGTTCGTAGCGGGGAACAGCGCGCGCAGGCCTGGGATAGATTCCCCGCTCACGTTCCTGTCGTTCTGAGCGTGCTTCCACGTCCTCCAGCCTGGCCTGTATCTCTGCGAACGCCCGCGCATTGTCAATCGCCGCCGCAATCTGGTCCGCTACCGTCTGCAAAACGGTGATGTCTTCCTGGGAGAAGGTCTCACGTTCGGCGCTCTGCACGTTCAGGGCGCCGAACACCTGGTCCCGGGACTTTAGCGGCAGAGCCATCTCCCACCGTGGCTCCGGCAACAACGCATCGATTTCGACGAGGCCCTGGCGTGATGTTGCACCCACGGCCGGGGCGATGCGGGCCTGACCATTGGCCACGCACCAACTGACCGGCGAGGTGTCGCCTACCTCGATCCGATGGTTCTGCGTCAAGATCTGAGAGGTGGCCTCGTCCGTACCTGCCTGTAGCACTGCCCACTCTCCAGATTCATCAATCAAGAACAGGCCGACGTGATGCAGGTCAAATCGCTCGCGAACCAGGTTCACTGCACGCCGCATCAGTTCGTCGAGGTCGAGTGTCGCGGCGATGGCCTGGCAGATCTGGGCAGCGGCCTCGAGCTGGAGAGCGCGCTTTTGTAGCGCAGCGTTCGCTGCAGCCAGTTCATCCGCCCGCTCCCTGAGGAGTGCCTGGGTGTGAACGGCCTCGTCGCGCCCATGCTCTGCTTCCCGGTGTGCTCTGCTCAAGAAAGTGTTGAGCATCCACTGGATCAACGTGATGACGATCGCCACTGTATAGGCAGCGAGGTACAGGGTTTGGAGTCCCGACCACGGCATCGATTCCTGCCAGACGAGGCGAATCAGCAGGAAGACGAGCAGCACTCCCCCAAGCGTGGTTACACTGTGCAGCAGGACGCTCAGGATTCTGGTGCGTTCCCTCAGTGGGACCTCCCTTAGGCGGGCATCTGCCGGTGGAGTCTCGTCCTCTTCCCTGGCTTCTTCGGGCCTGATCGGGAGGCCGCGAGATGCCTCCACTGCCATCCGCCCGGTTGTCTCTAGTTCGGGCCCGGCTTCGTCTCCGAGGAGGCCAACGATCGCTTCCTCCAGCACCAGTTCTGACTTCTCTTCCCCTGGCTCCAGGCCAGCGTCGGAAAACAGCCCTTCGACCCGGTCTCTAAGATCTTGGTCCATCATGGTTCATCAGCTCCTTGGCCAGGGCACGGTACTGCTGAGTCCCCCGGGTCTTGGGGGCATAGATCGTGATCGGCTGACCGAACGCCGGGCTCTCCCGCAACTTGGTGTCCACCTCAATGATATTTGTAAAGAGGATGTCGCCCAGCGCTTGTTGCATCTGTTCAAGTATGATCTGGCAGATCTTGTTGCGCCGGTCGTACATCGTCGCCAGCACACGGTAGGTCAGCCAGGGATTCGTTTTCTCCCGCACCTGTTGAACCAGCTTCACAAAGTGACGCAGCGAGTAAGCGGCGTAATAATCGCACTGGACGGGGATGATGAGCAGATCGGCCGCGGTCAGCGCGTTGAGCGTCAGTGTTCCAAAGGATGGTGGGCAGTCCATGAGGATAAAGTCATAAAAGCCCTCCCCCATCGCATCCAGCCCTTTCTTCAGATGAAACTGATAGCCCGGCCGCTTGTAGAGGATCTTGTCGAGGACAATCAACATCCGGTTGGCAGGGACGATGTCCAGACCGAACACGGGACTCTCACGGCTGACGCTCACCAGCGAAGCGTTCCCCAGGAGGGCATCGTCCACTGCGCGACGGATGTTCTGGGGTTTCAAGCCCAGCGAGATGGTGAGGTTGGCCTGTGGGTCGAGGTCGATGAGCAGGACGCTCTGTTTCATCTCGGCCAGGCAGGCCCCCAACGAGAGGCAGGTCGTGGTCTTGGCCACTCCCCCCTTTTGATTGCTGACGGCAATAGTCGTGGTCATCGCTTGTGCCTTCCCCTTGCTTGCAGATCGCTATTCCTTCTGGTCAGCATTCCCGTCCTCTGGTGCTGATGGACCATCTCCCAGTCGCACAAAGGTGCGTGAAGCCCCCAGCACGTCGAAAAGCTCATCCACTGCTGTCTGCACGATGCCCTCCACGCCGGTCGCACGGCGCATCTTGTCGGTGATCTCGCGGGTCAGCCGCTCGCGGGCGGCGCGGTGTTGCGCGTCCTGGTAGAGCCTGGCGCTCTCCAACGCGACGCTCAACTGCTCGGTCAGCGTCTCCATGAGCGCGATCTCCTCAGCCGTCCATTCGCCAGCGTCGTCGCGCTTGCGGAGCCTGACAGCCCCCGTGACCTGGTCACGGATCCTGACCGGTATGACGACCGTGGTCCCGCCGTCCCGGACGGTCCGACCAGCTTGACTTGCTTGCACCATCTCGGGCCGCCACGGGCTTTCGGCCGGGTAGACGCCATGGGGGACGCACAGGTACCCCAACTCGGGCCGGGCGCGGACTATCTGTTTCCACGCCTCGCGGACGATCTCCCGGTAGGCTCGCCGCTCCGCTTCCAGGCTCTCCTGCGCCTGTTGAAAGAGACGTGTGTTGCTGATCGCCAGGGCGACTTGGTCGGCCAGCGTCTGCAAGACGGCCACGTCCTCGTCGCTGAACGCCTCCGGCTTCGCGCTCTGCACGTCCAGCGCGCCGATGATCTGGCCCCGTGCGCGCAACGGCAACGCCATCTCGGAGCGTGTGTCGGGCAAGTCCGGGATGTCGAAGAACGCTGCGTCGGCTCCCACGTCCAGCGCGATGCGGGGCTGACCCTGGTCGGTCACGTAGCCCACGATACCCTCCTGTCCTACCCGTAGCCGGTGCCCGCGCCTCAGCATCCGCTGCCCACCCTCGCTGGAAGCGGCCCCCAGCGCGGCCCACTCGCCGGTGGGGTCCAGTAAATAGATGGCCGTGTGGTAGAAGCCAAACCGCTCGCTGATCAACGCCACGGTCTGTGAGAGCAGTTCCTGCAGATCCAGCACCGACGCCGCAGCCCGCGCCACCTCGGCGGTCGCCTCCAGGTAGCGAGCGCGACGCGTCAGGTCGAGGGTTCGCTCCTCGACCGTCTGCTCCAGGTGTTCCCTCTCTTCCTCCAACTCGGTTGCGTAGCTGCGGGCACGCCCGAACCCTACGTTGATGCTGCGCACGGCAGAGCGCAGCATCAGTGTCGTCAGGCCCAGGGTCGCGGCGATCGTGACCGCGTGGACGGGGCCCGCTGAGGCTCGCGGGGGAACGGTGATCGCGCCGCTGATTTCGGCGTAGAGGATTCCCAGCATGGTCAGTATGCTGAGCAGCCCAAAGATGGCCGCAGCGCGTGCGCCCAGCAGCAAGCTGGCGATGGCGATGACGAGGAAGTAAGCGGTGACGCTGGGATCGCGTACACCTTCGCCGATGTAGAGCAGGAAAGTCATGCCCCCCCATAGCAAGGATGAAAACAGCGCACCGACCAATTGTACGTGGCCACGGCGCGTGAGGGCCCGCAGACCAGAGATCAGCACGACCAGCACGATGCCGAATATCGTGTCAAACACGATCTCGGTCGGCTCGATCCAGTACATGGCTATGGTTCCCACCACCGTCGCCAGGAGGGTGGTGAGCAGCATCACGTCGAGCAGACCGGCGATGCGCGTCTTGTCCTCGTCGCCCTCAAAAACCGGCGCAGCAAGGAGGTTTCTGATCCAGGTGAGCATAATTGTTCCCTCTCCAGTTCCCGGCCGTCCGCGTGCCGGGCTGCGGCGTTATGCTTTCCCTCGCTCGGCACCGTCTCCGGTTTTGCCGGATGCCGGGCCAGTCCCCAGCCGCACTTCTGCCTCCGCCAGGTCCAATATCTGGCGCATTTCGCGCACGGCAGTCTGCAGGACCGTGTCCACGTCCAACGTCTCGCGCATGCGGTCCGTGATATCGCCGACGAGCCGCTCGCGGGCAGCGCGGCGCTGCGTTTCGTCGAGCAACCGCAGGTTGTCGGCGGCCAGGGCTAACTGCTCGGCAACCGCTTCGGCCAGCGCTATGTCGTCATCGCTCCACTGCTGCTCTCCCCCCGCTACCTCGAGCCCCAGCGCACCCACAGGTTGGCCGCGCAGCGTGATGGGCAAGAGCACAGCGGATGGGGCATTATCCCCGTGCGTGCCTGTAATCAGAGGCTGTCTGGTGGACATCACCTGTTGGACATCAGGTAAAGTCCTGTCACCCAGGGAAGTAATCCCCGCGTCGGTCTGCTCGTAGCCGCTGGTCGCTCTGCTGCGAGTGTATTCACGCCACGCCTGTCCCAGATAACGCCGATTGATAGCTTCCATCTCCTCCAAGGTAGTCTGGGCGTTGGCAAAGAGGCGGGCATTGTCAATCGCCACAGCCACCTGGTCGGCCATCGTCTGCATAACGGCGATGTCTGCCTCGTCAAAAGCAGCCTCTTCCGTGCTCTGCACGGTCATCGCGCCGATGACCTGTCCCCGCGAACGCAGCGGCAGCGCCATCTCCGAGCGCGTCTCCGGCAGGAGAGGATTTTCGAAGCGGTCAGCTTCCTCACCGACATCCAGTGCGATACGGGCCTCGTTCCGGGCCGTGCATTGGCCGATCATCGAATTGCCGCCTACTTCCAGCCTGTGTCCTTGTTCCAGCATCTTTTTGCCGGCCTCGCCCGTGCCCGCGTCTAGAACGGCGAACGTGCCTTCTTCGTTGAGGAGAAACAATCCCACATAGTACAGGTCAAACCGCTCGCGGACCAGGACCACCACCTGGCGCAGCAGTTCATTGGGGTCGAGCACCGAGATAGTGGCGCGGGCGACCTCGGCCGCCGTTTGAAGGCCACGCGTACGCTCCTCGACACGCTGTTCCAGCGTGCCGATCAGTTCCTGGATCTGGGCGGCCATGCTGTTAAAGTCATTGGCCAATAGACCAATCTCATCGTGGGTCTTTACTTGTGCCCGTGCCGACAGATCTCCACCAGCCACTCTCTGTGTTGCCTCCACCAATTGACTGATCGGAACCCTGATGGAGCGGCTGATTAAGAGGCTCAGAACGATGGCCAGTCCGGCCAAAACTAGCCCCGATGTGACAGTGATCCCGAAATAGGTCTGATATAGCCTCCCATTGGCCTGAATCAACTCCTGGGCTTCAATTTGCACAGTTTCATACAGGACGTCAGCATTCGCCAGCAGAGCATTCTCAAGCAGAGCGGCTATTCTCATCTGTCGGCCGGCGACACTGGCCCCGTCGTCGGGATTGCGCCGGTAAAAGTCCTGCAGGCCGTCCGACATAGTGATATAGGTGTCATAGGTCTCTCTGATCTTCTGAACGAGATGTTCGCCCTCAGTTCCACGGGTCTGATCCTCAAGGTCTGCGAGGTTTGCCTCAACGTCGCTGCGCAGCTCTGCAACGGTACGCAGGTGGGCCCTGTTGCCAGTGGTAACGTATTGTTCCACTTTCAAACTATGGAATAGAACGCCACTCTCGATAGCTGCTATGTTGGTCAGGACCGGTTGGTGTTCTCGCAGAATCTCCTCTGTGTTGCCATTGAGCTGGACCAGGCTGTAGGTGCTAAAGATACCCATGCTCACCAGCAGTATGGCTATGAGGACAAATGGTAACACTAACCTCTGTCCGACGGTCAATCTCATGGCCCGTTCCTCCTGTACATGGTTAGACGGTGCAGAATGGCCACTGTTCTAGAGCCGAAGCCAGTAGAAATCCTCGTCGCTGCCCATCACCGGGCAGTACTCGAAGCCCTTGATGTGCGGGCTGTAGGCGTGAAAGTCTGGAGTGGAGGCACCAAAGATATTCACGGCATCGTCAAGCGCCAACTGTTGAGCTTGGCGATAGAGCCTCTTGCGCTTCGCCTGGTCCGCTGTCGCCCTCGCCTGTTCCAGTAAACTGTCCATGGCGGGGTTTTGGTAGTGGCCGGGATTCGTCCACTTTCCTGCCTGGGATGAATGAAAGCCTGTCCAGAGGTAGTTGTCTGGGTCGGGGTAGGCAGTGCTCGAGTAGAGAGGGAACATGGGCGGCGACGTTTTGGGATCCTGAAAGGTGCTCACGGCATCGGCCCATTCCATAGGGATGAGGTTGACGGTGATGTTGAGCTTGGCCAACTGATCGCGCAGGATCTCGCCCGTCTTGCGTTCCTCATCAAGGCCAGTCACGTATACATAGTCCAGATCGAAGCCACCCCCCGGCCACGGTGATTGCGCCAACTCTGCCTTGGCTTTCTCCAGGTTAAGGCGATAGACTTGAAGGTCATTGGCTGCCAACTCCAGGCTGGTTGGCAATGGTCCTACGGTCAAAGTGGTGCGATTGCTCCATATTTCTTGCAAGGCCTGGTAGTCAAATGCCAGGGAAATCGCCTTTCTGACGCCAGGATCTGCCGTATAGCCTTCCTGGTTGTTGAGCTTGATGTCATAGGTCTGTATGGTTGGCTCTTCCACGATCAAAAAGCCTGCCTCTTTGAGCAAAAGTTGGTCCTCGGACGATGCCCAGTCTATGATATGGACCTCACCTTGCTCCAGGGCCTGGACCCTGGTTGCACCGTCTTGGATGACTTTGCGCACATAGCCCTCAAGGTGGTCCTCCGAAGGCCAGCCCTTCCAGTAATCGGGGACAGCCTTGAACTCGTACGACTCGCCTGGTTTCCATTCTCCCATGGTAAAGGGGCCAGAGCCAGCCTCGTGATCTGTCAGCCAGGTCTGTCCGTCATCGTCGCCGGCGTTTGCTTCCACCAGATCAGGGTTGACGACAAAGAGCCACGGCAATGTATCCAGGAAGGGGCCAAAGGGCTGCAACAGTTCGATCTTTAGCGTGTAGTCATCGAGCACGTGCACACTGTCTTCGCCCATAATGCCCATAAACAGGCTGCCAGGTCCCGCGCCGATGCGCAACAGGCGCTCAGCAGAATACTTGATCGCCGCTGCGGTCACTGGAGAGCCATCGTGGAAAACGGCGTTCTCCACCAGTTTGAAGGTCCATTCTTTGGCATCCTCCGAAACCTCATAGCTCTCAGCCAGCCAGGGCACCGCTTTAGGGGGATTTCCAACGTGCCGAAAAAGAGAGTCGTAGAGCCCTTTCAAGCTGCTGCCGATAGCCTGGTCGAAGCCCACCGCTGGGTCAATCGTGTATATGTCCACCGCGCTGCCTATGATCAACTCCTGTGGCCTGGCAGAGGTTGGTGTAGATGTGGGCTCAGATGGAGATGGTCCGCAGCAGGGCAAGACGGTGCTCAGAGCAGCCATTCCACCAGCACCAGCGGCCCAGCGCAGAAATGTACGCCGGCTGATGGTCGCTCGACTGCCTGTGCCCTTTCGAGTATCATTACTGGATTTGATGTTCATCGCTTTCTCCTTGTGTAGCCCCGAAGGCTTACCTGGCAATGTCGTCTCACACGTAAGTGATCCGACTGCATTAACCCTCACCCCAACCCTCTCTTCCTGGGGGAGAGGGACTGTGTGCTCATTCGGCTTCAGATTGTGGCGGTGTCGCATTCTTTGCGCCAGCTTCCACTGGATCCGGCAGTGTACTCAACTGAACAAAGATCCTGGATGTCCCTAATACGGCTGAAAGCTCCTGGATGGTGGTTTTCATCAGTTCGTCCATGTTGGGGGTACGCCGCATCCGGGCTGTGATCTCGCCGGTCAACCGCTCGCGGGCGGCGCGCCGCTGGGCGTCCTGGTAGAGTCGGGCGCTTTCTAACGCCACGCCCAACTGGTCGCTCAGGGTTCTCAGCAGCGTGATCTCTTCCGTCGTCCACGCGCCTGCGCCATCGGGCTTGTGCGCGTCGATCACGCCGATGACGTGGCCGCGCACCGTGACCGGCATAGCCAGGCTCGTCGCGCTATCTTTGCGCAGCGTCGCCTGTCCTGTCCGTAGGGCTGCCTCCATCGCCGGCCGCCACACGTCACCTGCGGGCAAGATGCCGCGCTCGTCCCTGAGGAAGCCCAGGTCGGGTTGAGTGTGCAACAGTTCCCTCCAGGATCTGCCACTCAGCTCACCGTAAGCTCGCCGTTCTGCGGCCAGGCTCTCCTCTGCCTGCTGGAATAGCCGTGCGTTGCTGATGGCCACGCCTACCTGGTCGGCCAGCGTCTGCAGCACGGCCACGTCTTCTTCGGTGAATGCCTCGGGCTCCACGCTCTGCACGTCCAGTGCACCGATGATCTCGCCTCGCGCCCGCAACGGCAACGCGATCTCCGAGCGCGTTTCGGGCAGGTCCGGATTCTCGAAGAACACCGCGTCTTCTCCCACGTCCAGCGCGATGCGGGGCTGGCCCTGGCTGGTGACGTGGCCGACGATGCCTTCCTTCCCCACCCGTAACCGGTGCCCGCGGGCCAGCATCCGCTGTCCCCCCTCGCTCGACGCGGCTTGCAGCACAGCCCACTCACCGGCGGGGTCCAGCAGGAAGATGCCGGCGTGGTAGAAGCCGAACCGCTCGCTGACCAGGGCGACGCACCGCGAGAGGAGTTTCTGCAGATCCAATACCGACGCCGCGTCTCGGGCGACCTCGGCGGTCGCCTCCAGGTAGCGGGTGCGGCGCGTCAGGTCGCGGGCCTGGGCCTGGAGCGTGTCACGGCTGGCCTGTAGCTCACGGTTACTCTCGGCCAGACCCTGGGCATTGCGGCGGGCACGCTCGAACCCCTCGGCGATACCACGCACGGCGAAACGCAGCAGCAGCGATGTCAAGCCCAGGCTCGCGACCACGATGATCAGATCGGCCACTCCAACTGCAGTCTTGGCGAATACGATAGCGCCTCTGGCTTCGGCGTAGAACACGGCCACCGTGACCAGCATGCTGAGCAGGCCAAGGATGATCGCGGCGCGATCGCCCATCAGCAGGCCGGCCATCACAATGACCAGAAAGTAAGCGGTGACGCCGTAATTATACCTGATTCCGAACGTATAGGCCACGGAGGTGACGATCGCGAACATCACGGATGACAGCAGCAGACTGGCCGCTTGCACACGGCCGCGGCGCGTGAGGACCAACAGGCCCACGGCCAGCATGGCCACTATCGCACCGGCCAACAGGGTGAACGTTACGCCTGTTGGCTCAACCAAGACCAGGAGGGGGGGGGCCAATACCGCGACCACAAAGAGGGTCAGCAACGTGGTGTTGAGCAGGCTGGCGGCGCGTGTCGTGCCTTCATCCTCAAAAACCGGCGCAGCAAAAACCTGTCTTAGCCGAGTGAGCATAATCGTTCCCTTCCTCAAGATGGATCGCCGTCCGCTTTGTCCGTCGCCAGGCGGATCACGATCTCGTCCAGGCCCAATGCCTTGTACATCTCGTCCGCCGCGGTTTTGAGCACAGCCTCCATATCCAGCGTCTCGCGCATGCGGGCCATGACCTCACCGGCCAGTTGCTCACGCGCGGCACGGCGTTGGGTCTCGTCGACCAGGCGCAGGTTCTCGGCGGCCAGCGCGAGCTGTTCGCTGATCGCCTCAGCCAGCGCGATGTTGTCGGCACTCCACTGTCGTTTTCCTTCTTTGTCCGTAAATCCCAACGCGCCGATGGGCTGGCCGCGCACCACGATGGGCACGGCCAGTGCAGATAGGGCCCGTTCGCCGTCGCCGCTCCAAATCACCGGGCTCTTTTGCGTCATCGCCTGCTGAGCCTCGGGCAACGTTTCATCGCCCAGCGGCAGCATCCCTGCGTCGGTCTGCTGATAGCCGCTGATCGCTCTGGTGGGTGTGTATTCGGCCCACGCCTGGCGCAGGTAGCGCTGGTGGGTGGCCTCCATCTTTTCCAGCGCGGCCCGGGTCTCGGCAAAGAGGCGGGCGTTGTCAATCGCCACCGCCACCTGGTCGGCCATCGTCTGCATGATGGCGATATCTGCCTCGTCAAAGGCGGCCTCTTGCGCGCTTTGCACGGTCATCGCGCCGATGATCTGGCCCCGCGCGCGCAACGGCAACGCCATCTCCGAGCGCGTGTGTGGCAGGAGGGGGTTTTCAAAGCGGACGGCTTCCTCGCCGACGTCCAACGCGATGCGGGCCTCGCCCCTGGCCGTGCACTGTCCGACCATCGAATTGCCGCCCACCGCCAGCTTGTGCCCTCGTGCCAGCATCTCCTGTCCCGCGCTACCGGTGCCAGCGTGCAGTACGGCGAACCGCTGCTCGTCATCCAGTAAGAACAGCCCGGCGTAGTACAGGTTGAATTGCTTGCGGACCAGATCCACCACCTGGCGCAGCAGCTCATCGGGGTCGAGCACCGAGGTGGTGGCGCGGGCGACCCCGGCCGCTGCCTGCAGGCCACGCGTGCGCGCGGCCACGCGCCGTTCCAGACTGCTGACCAAGTCGCGCAACTGGGCCGTCATGCTGTTAAAGGCCTGGGCCAGGACGCCGATCTCGTCCGCTCGCCCCACAGGGACTGTACGTTGCAGGTCTCCCGCCGCGATCTCCTTCGCTGCCTCCGTGAGTTCGACGATGGGTTGCACAAAGCGGTGGGTGAGGGGGAGGACGACACCTGAGGCAATCGCGACAGCCGCGAGCGTCACGCCAAGCATCGTGAGCGCCTGTCGCACCGCAGCCGCCACCGCTGCCGACCGGCTCTGCTCGATGAGCAGGGCCACGCGCAGGTTGGGCAGCCAGCGATACGCGCCCACGACCTCCTCACCTCGGTAGTTCAGGTATTGTCCTCCCCCGTCCTTGCGGCTCAACGCATTCCGGATACCACTGCTTGTCACTGTTGTCACAGCGTCTCCAGCGCCTGCACGCCGACTGCCGGCCAGGTATAAGCGCTCCTTGTTCACCAGATAGGTCTCACCCGTCCTGCCCAGTCCGATCTTGGCCCCGATCAGCGTCCCCAGGTCGGCCAGGTTGGCCCGCCCGACGAGGACGGCCAGCACCTCTCCGGCCGCCCCTTGTACGGGCCTGGCGATCAGTATCGTGGGCGCGTTGATGGTCGGATCGAAAATCGGTGGCTGTAGGAAGAGCCCCTCTCGCCCCTTTTCAAAATAAGTCTCTTCGAGGTGGAATTCGCCTTCATTTCTCACCTCCGTCGAGACGACGGTCAGGCCGGTTTCCGCGTCAAGCAGGGAAAGCTCGACAAACGCCACTTTCTTCCGCAGGAAGCCACTCAGGCGCACCGCGGCCTCGGAATAGGCCGCCAGGCGCTCGCGGCTTCCTTCCGGGCTGTGTCGCATGGTGGGCAGGGATTGCTGCAGCACTGTCTCGCTGGCCAGGACAGAGAGGTCGTTTCCCCGCTCCTCGACCCAACGGTCGATCTCCAACTGCTTGAGGTCTGCTGCGGCCGACAGTTGGTCGCGCGTGTTCTGCAGTTGAGACTGATAGCCCAGCATCGCGCCGACTGCGCCGACGATCAGCGATGGCAGGAGGACCAGCGCCAGGCCAAAGGTCAAAAGCGTGCGGCGGATGCTTGGCCGTCGCGCGAGGGCAGTGACAGACGTGCTCATGAATTCTCTACCTCCTCGCCCGGTGGTGGATCACGGCTGATAGAGGACAAGGCTCCCCTCCTCGTCGACGATGTAGGCGACGATACCGATGCCCTGGCGGTTCCCTTTTTCATCGTAGCTAACGATGGGACCGGTGATGCCGGGAAAGTCCTCCAGTGTGCGGAGGAACTCGGCCAGCGTCGCCGGATCAGTGGACGAGGTCTCTGCAATGGCGTGCTTGACCAGCCGGAACCCATCGGCAGCCGCCAGCGTCCAGGCACTCATCGGTCGCTCGCCGTAGGCCTCCTCGTAGGCAGCGACAAACTGCGCAGTCTCCGGATAGCGGAGGTCCTCGATCAGCGCCGCGGAGGTAACCAGCGCGCCGCTGGCCGCCTCTGTGCCTGCGGTGGCGACAAACTCCGGGTTGTTGACCGCGTCGCCCCCGATGAACTGGATGTCTGTCAGGCCGGTTTCCTGCATCTGTTTGACCAGTAGCCCGCCCTCCGGGTAATAGCCGGTGAAGTAGAGCACCTCGGCGGTGCTGGCCTCAAGCTGTTCCAGCAGCGCGGTGAAATCCCGCTGCCCCGGCGTGATCGCGGTGAACAGCACCACGGCTGCCTCTATGCCAGCTTCGCCGTTCAGTTCTTCTATGTAGTGTTGGGCCCACTCGGCCAGCCCCTTGGCATAGACGGTGTTGTCGTGCACCAATGCGATGCGCTGCTTGCCCAGCGTGCGGACCATCAATTCGGCAGCGTACTCCCCCTGGCTATCGTCGCAGAAGCAGGTCCGGAAGAAACGCGTATACCCTTTCTCCGTCAGCCGGATGGCGGTGGATGACGGGGTGATCTGCAATACGCCAGCGGCGTCATATACTTCGGAGGCAGCCTCGGTGGCGTCCGAATTATAGGCGCCCACGACGGCCACCACGTCCTCTTCAATCAAACGCCGGGCGACTCGCCGGGCCTCTTCCGGGTCGCCTCGGTCGTCCCCCACGATGACCTCTACCGGACGACCGTCGAGCAGCCCCCCTTCTTCGTTGACCTCGTCAGCCAGGAGGAGGGCAGCCCGACGAAAGCCCTCGCCCTCGTAGGCCCACTCGCCGGTCATCGGCCCCTCGACTCCGATCTTGATCGGTGGTTTTTCGACCGGCCCGCAGGCTGTCACCACGGTGCCACATATGATCGTCACCGCGAGCAGTATCCCATGTGTTCCTTGCTTCATCTGTCGCTTCCCCTTTCCTTGCTCATTTGTGAATCGTGTCCGGTTACGTGGTTTCAGTCTTCGTCCCGCGCCGTCTCCGGGAGCGCGCTCAACTGCACAAAGGCGCTGGGTGCATCCAGCGCGGCGGCCATTTCCCGGATCGCGGTTTGCATCAGCGTGTCCATGTCGGTGGCGCGGCGCAGCTTGTCGCTGATCTCGCTCACCAATCGCTCGTGGGTGGCGCGGCGCTGCGTTTCCTGGTACAGCCGGGAGTTCTCCAGGGCCAAGCTGGCCTGATCGACCACGGCCTGGACGATGGCTTCCTCTTCAGGAGTGGGCGACCGCCCGGCCAGAGCCACGTTCACGTGGCCGGTGATCTCACCGCGCATCCGGAGCGGTACCCTCAGTTGATAGTCATCCCCTGCCACGTGGACCTTCTCCTGGGGTACGACCTTCACGCCATCGTATGTGTATGCCCAGTTGGGCCGTTCTGCCGCCAGCCGTTCCCAGCCTTGCCGGCCGTACTGGTCCAGCAGGGCGTTGGACTCACGGAGCCGCTCCTTCCCTTCCTCCAGTAATCGGGCGTTCTCTATCGCCAGCGCCACCTGGTCGGCCAGTGTCTGCAGGCTCCCGACGTCATCGTCAGAGAAAGCCGCCGCCTCTTTGGACTGGACATCCAATACCCCGATGACCTGGTCCCCCACCTTTAACGGAAGTGCTATCTCCGAACGGGTGTGCGGCAGGTCGGGATTGTCAAAGAACGCCGTATCCTCCGCCACGTCCAGCGCGATGCGGGCTTCCCCGAAGCCGGCCACGTAGCCGACGATGCCCACTTCCCCCACCTTTAACTTGTGCCTCCGTGCCAACATTCGCTTTCCACCCTCCGACGACGCCGCCTGCAGCAGTGCATATCTGCCCGCCTCGTCCACGAGAAAGATGCCAGTGTGGTAGTAACCGAAGCGTTCGGAAATGAGGTCGACGATGTGGTTCAAGAATTGGTCCACATCCCGAATCGCTGCTGCCTCCCGAGCCACCTGGGCGGCCGCCCTCAGTTGGGTAGAGCGGCGCTCCAGGTCGTGGGTGCGCTCAGCCACGCGCTGCTCCAGTCCTTCCAGCAACTCGCGCAACTGGGCAGTCATCGTGGCGAAAGCCTGGGATAGCACGCCGATTTCGTCCTTGCCTGCTCGTGGGAGCGGGGCATCCCACTGGCCAGCCCCGATGTGTTGAGCCGCTGCTGCGATTTTTCGGATGGGCTCGGCCAGGCGCTGGGCCAACACAAGGCCGAGAGCCACCATGATGGCTAGAACGCCTGCGCCAACAGGCAGGATACGCGCCACCACCAACGATCTGGTTGATGTCTCCAACTCTTCTTGCAGCGTATCCATGGCCTGGAGGACCTCTTCAGCCGCGACGACGTTGGCCAGGCTCCATCCCGTGCTCTCCAACGGAGCATAGGCGACGAACAACTCCCTTCCGCCGACCTCCAGCGTGTCAAAACCCCTCGATCCTGCCATCATCCGGGCCAATACAGGGGCGAATTCCGTCGTCACCTCGCTCAGATCTGTCCCGAATTCGTCGGGCTTGGGGGAGCGTCCCAAGATTTCCTGATAGCCTTGTTCGGGCAGGGCGATGGCATGTCCTGCATCATCAATGAGGAAAGAATATCCACTGTCAAGCAGACGGGCCGCTTCGACGCTGGCGCTGATGTTCTCCAGAGTGTAGTCAATGCCGACGACCCCTATGAATCTGCCCCGGCTGGTGTAGACTGGGGCGGCGGCTGTCACCACCAAGCCTTTGCCGGTCGCGTCAGCGTAGACGGGCGACCACATCGCCGTCCGCTCCGGGTTGTTCTCCGGGGCAGCGCTGGCGTACCACGGGCGTTGGGTCACTTGAAAGTCCGGCGGGACGACATTTCCTATGTTGATGTTTGGGTAGTATCGAAGTATCTCTTCTTCCGTGCCCAGGTATATGGCCACCGTGCTGGGATCGCTTTTGTAGGTCGAGACGAAGATAAAGTCCAAGTATGCGCTCAAGTCCAATACTTTCAGCAACTGATCGTCTATTTCCACAAATTCTGGGACGAAGGCATCGCTCACGTCGGCCTCATCATTCATGTACTGCCCATTGGCCCCGGTGAACATGTGATCCTCTGCCCGCCAATAGGTTCCGTCTGCGAGGGTGTCTGACCTCTCGAATATGCTCGCGGTATACTGAGCTACATTCTCGGCATCGTGCTGTACTCTCTGCAGGTTGAGGTCATTCCTCTGAGCATCGCCAACGGTCAGTCGGCGGAGGTACTCTTCTGCCTGGTTGCGAAGCGCCGCAGCGCTGATCCGTTGCGCGCTTTGGCCCACGCTTTGGACTGAATTCACACCCAAGATCCCGACGGTCAGCACCGAGATCGTGGTCAAACCCAGCAGTAACATCAGCAAGCGTGTCTGGATGCTCCGTCGAACCGTTGGCTGATGCCCGCCAGCACTTGGAGATGTCATCGGTTATTCCTCCCCCCCGTGCGCGAACTTTTCCCCGTAGGCACCGTCACCGGCCCTCCCAGGGCCTGTGATCTCAACGGTTGCCCGTTCCGCGCCCAGCGCGCGACCCAGTTCCCGCACTGTGGTCTTGAGGATCGTATCCGGGTCCAGCGAGGCCCACACTTGACCTGCGATCTTGCTCACCAATTGCTCGCGGGCGGCGCGGCGCTGTGTCTCATCCATCAGGCGCAGGTTCTCCGCGGTCAGCGCGACCTGCTCAGCGACGGTTTCCGCCAGTGCGATCTCCTCGGCTGTCCATGGTCTCTGCCGTGCTGTCTCGTGTAGCGCGACTGTACCGATGACCTGTCCCCGCAGCTTGAGGGGGACCACCAGTGCGGCCTGGAGGGCGGCGCCGTTTTCATCGTCGCCTGGGGGGGGGCTGCTTGTGGCGACTGTCCGCTTGTGCACCATTGCCGCGCGTCGGGCATCGCGCAAGAATTTCTGGTCACCAGGCTTCGTCCCCGGTTGCGTGTAATCAGCCGTAACCACTGGCGTCGTGGTCAGGAATTCCCGCCATGTCTGGTGCACGTAGCGCTGCTGGACAGCCTGCAAATGCTCCAAGGTGGTCCTGGTTTGGCTATAGAGCACGGCGTTGTCAATCGCCACAGCCACCTGGTCGGCCATCGTCTGCAAGACGGCGATGTCGGCCTCGCCGAAGGCTTCCTCCCGTGTGCTCGCCATACTCAATGCGCCGAGGAGACGTCCGCGCGAGCGTAGCGGCAGTGCGACTTCCGAGCGCGTGTGTGGCATGGGCAGTTTATCAATTCGGAGCGTGCCTTCTCCCGCATCTTGCGCGACGCGGGCCTGTCGGTGGGTGATACACCGGCTAATCGTGCAGGTCTCGTCCAGAGCCACTTGGTAGCCCATCTCCAGCAACAACTTTCCTGCTTCACCAGTCGCGGCTCTCAGCACGGCAACCCGCTGGGCCTCGTTAAGCAGGAACAGGCCTACGTAATACACACCCGCCTGGCTGAAACCCTCCTGGATCCGGTTGACCAACTGAGTCATCAACGTGTCTGGATCGAGGATGGAGGAGCCTGCGTGAGCGATATCGGCCGTCGCCTGCAACTGGGACGTCTGCCGGTGCAACTGCTTGTTTGTCTCCGCGAGTTTCTGTGCCTGTGCCTGCAGTTGGCTGTTGGCCGCGCTTGCACCTGCCAGTGCTTTCGACCAGCTCCGGTTGAATGACCACAAGATGGATGTCAGGATGGCTGCCACGAGCAGGAAGGCACCCCCCTCAATGCCCAATGAGATCGGCCCATTCAGATTCTGGCCCACCTGGGGGACAATCCACTGCTGGCTGATGGCGAGGCTGCACAGAGCATAGGTCAGGACGCTCACGACTCCGGACGCGATGACGGGCCGCGGGCCGAGGAGGACGAAGGCCAGCGCAGGTGGAAGCAGCAGCCAGACGCGCCCGCTGCCAGGCAACCCGCCCCAGGCCAAGACGATGGTGCTCAGGATATGGACGATAGAGAGCAGGGCGAGTGCCCGGGCCTGATGACCTATGCTCCGCCAGGCCCAGACGATCAGCACGACCAGCCAGCCGACCACGAACGGGGCCATAGTGGTCACCCGTCCCCAAGCGTTCGTAGTCTTGAGCAGTGCAACATAGAATAGGGCCATCGCTACCAAACCGAAAACGACAGCGGTCAGCAGCAGGCGGTCGAGGAGCATGGCGCGTCGATGCTGGATTTCGGCAGACCATTCGGATGTGGCTTGTGTGTTCATTTGTACTCCCCTGTGTCACCTTCTTGGGGGATTCTGTGGATGATACCACCCGTCGCGATTGCATCCATCGGGGATTCCCTTGTGTTACTCGTGCATCGGTGCTTCGAGGCTTAGTTCGATAGAGACGTGCGGCACGCTCATCGCCTGCGAGAGTTCCGCTGCCGTCGCCTGTAAAACCTGCTCTATGTCCATAGCCCGATGGATGCGGTCGATCATCTGGCGTGCCTGTTGTTCCTGTTCGGCGCGCCGTTGTGCTTCTTCCAACAGTTGGCCCCGTTCCAGTGCTACTGCTGCCTGATTGCTGAGGGCCTCGTAGAGGCGCAAGGCGGTATCTGGGAAGGGGCCGGGAGTGGCGCGCAGCACGACTACCTGGCCGATCACCTTCTCCCTGGCGCGCAGTGGGATGTTGACCAGCGCTCTCGCCCCCGTCGCTTCAAAGATCTGGCGCGCGCGCTGGGGCAGGTGCTCGTCCTTCTCAACATCTGCCACCATCCATAGGGTGCTCACGATGTGGAAAGGAAAGGGACCCTCCGTGACGGGTAGCCGCATGCCAGGTTGGAACTGGGGCTCCCGGTCTCGTCGCCACACTCCCCGGTATACAAGCTCTTCGGGTTCGCCCGTTGACGAGTATTCGAACTCCACCACGGTGCATCCGTCGGCCCCTGTCTCGGCGACGGAGGCGATGATCGAATCCGCGACCTCACCGATTGTCGTCGCCTGAGCCAGGCGACGGCTGGCCCGGTAGATAGGGCTGGTCGCTTCCAACAGCAGCGTTTCGTCGGAGACTCGCTGGGCGTTTTCAATGGCGACGGCGACCTGGTTGGCCATGCTCTGCAGTACCTTCACATCATCCTTGTCAAAGGCGGCCGTCTCAGCCGACTGGACGTTCAACACGCCCAGGAGCCGGTCACCGACCATCAGGGGGAGCGTCATTTCAGAGTGCGTATAGGGGAGAAGCGGGTTGGCAAAGCGGACCGCGTCCTCCCCCACGTCCAGGGCGATACGGGGCCGGCGATGGAGGGCGGTCCAGCCGACCATGCTGGTTTCGCCCACGGCCAGGCGGTGTCCCTGGGCTTTCATCTGTGCGCCTGCTTCCCCCGTGGCCTCACGCAGGACAGCCCACTCTCCGGCCTCGTCCAGCAGAAAGATCCCGACGTGATAGAAACCAAACCGTTCACGGATCAACTCCATCGTCCGGCGCAGCAACTGATCCACGTCGAAGATGGAGGTGATGACCCGCCCCACCTCGGCACTGGCCTCCAGTTGGATAGCTTGTTGCCTGAGGGCGTAGTTGGCTTCCTGAAGCGCCGTGGTCCGCTCCTCCACCTGCTCCTGCAACCTGGCCCGTTGAGCCTCCATTTTCTGCGTCAGGCTGCGGATCCGGGACAGCGTGGCGGCGAAGCGTGGCACCAGGTAGCCAATGGATACCAGTGGTAAGGTGGCTACCGCAAGCAGGACGAATGTGCCGCTCAGCCACACGATGGGGTCAGCGGCGACAACCTGTTTCTCCACAGGGACGACAATGCGACCGGTGGAAAAGGCCCAACCGAAGCCTGCCATCGTCAAGAGAGTGAGGACCAGAACAAGCGCGCCCTCCCGCAGTCCGAAGAGCAGTATGGTCATAGAAGGAAGGAGCACCAATAAGACGCGCCCACTTCCGCCTATCCCATCCTCGATGAGATTGAGGACGCCCAGTGTGTAGATCAAGCCCAGGAGGGTCAAAGCCCGGGGGACAAGGGAAACTTGGCGCCAGAGGGTGACCAGACAAAGAACGGCATATGCTCCCAGATAGACCGGTATTAGCCAGATATCCTGAGTCGTGTAAGCGTCGTAACAACCGGCCGCCAGGACCAGAGGGCTGACCATGGTCAGGGTGCGCAATACTCTCTGCAACAGCTCCTGCCGCCAGGTCCGGAGGTCTCCTATGGAAGATACGAGTTCCTGAGTGCTTTCTGCTCCCTCTTCCTCGCTCGCGTGCTCACTCGTCTCATCTGCAAGGACTGCGTGGGGTAATTGGGCGGTAGCGGAAGGAGCAGCGGATGATAGCAATTCCTCCTCCGGTTTGGACAACGGCTCTTCTGCTGGTCTGGGAGGCAGGGGCGACGCCTCAAGGTGACCCTCTGTCCCCGGCAATGAGAGGTCTGAGAAAAGATCCTCTAAGGAATCCCGTAGTTTGTCGTCACTCATGGTCTCCTCGTTCCTATCTTCGCTCGTCCGCGCCCCGCTAGAACGTTGAGGTGGTGGCTAACGACCCGGCAGGCGGCTGGACAGGCAATGGGTTTCTCCCGGTCAACCATGGGGTCGCAGCGGCAAGCTGAACGTGAAAGTGGAACCCTGTCCAGCTTCGCTCTCTACCCATATGCGACCACCATGCATCTCCACGAATTCTTTGCTCAGGGCCAGCCCCAGCCCTGCCCCGTATGGCCGGCGGCCGTCCTCTAGGCTGCCCTGTTCGAATTGCTCAAAGATCCGATCCTGATCTTCCGCCGGGATGCCCACGCCGGTGTCGCTGACGCTCACCAGCACCTGCTCGTCGGCACGCCAGGACCGCACGGTGATGATGCCCTGCTCCGTGAATTTGGCCGCATTGGCCAGGAGCCGCAGCAACACCTGGCGGATGCGTGCTGCGTCGGCCTGCACCTGGGGCAGGTCGGGAGCAATCTCCTGGCACAACTCGGTGTCCTTGTCGCGCACGAGTGCGCTGGCGGTGGCCATGACACTGTGGATCAGTTCGGCCAGATTCACCTCTCGGAACTCTAGTTCCATAAGCCCGGCCTCGATGTGAGAGATGTCCAGCAGGTCGTTGATCAGGCCTAACAGGTGTTGGCTGTTGTGATAAATGATCTCGATGTCGTTTTGCAGTTGTCCTGTCAATGGCCCGTCAATCCCCTTCAGCATCAGCCGGGAGAAGCCAGTGATGTTGGTGAGGGGGGTGCGCAATTCGTGAGACATGTTGGCCAGGAAACGACGCTTGGATCGATCCAGTTCCCTCAATCGTTTGGCCGCCTCCCGTTCGACGGCGTAGGCACGAGCGTTCTCCAGCGCAATGGTGATCTGGTTGGCGACGTTCTGCAGGACGGACACGTCGTCCGCGTCAAAGTCGTCATGGTCGGTGCTCAAGATGTCGAGCACACCGATGATCTGGTCACCCATTCTGAGCGGCAACGCCGCTTCTGCGCGGATGTATGGGGACCACAACGCTGCCTGTGAGCGCTCGTCGCCCTGCCTGACGATGGCTGGCTTTCCTGTCAGGGCGGCCTGGCCGACTGCGCTCCCGTCCTCAATCGGCACAGGCTTTGCTTTGACAGCCACCATCTCCTCGCTGCCGCCCCTCTCTTCTTGGAGCAATGCCTGCTTGCCTTCGTCGTCCAGAAGATAGATACCGACGTACGGATAGGCAAATCTATCGTGCACCAGCAGCACGACCTCTCGCAATAACTGGTCTGGCTCAAGGATTGATGTGGCTGCCTGGCTGACCTCGACCGTGGTGGCGAGTTGGATGGCCCTGCGCTGGATGTGATAGTTGGCTTTCTGCAAAAGCGCCGTGCGTTGGGCGACCTTCTCCTCCAGGTCGTCGTACAGCGTCTTTAGCTCAGTCGCCATGCGGTTGAACACGTATGCCAGTATGCCAATTTCGTCTCTCGACGTCACGGGCACGCGCTGCTCCATGTCTCCGCCTGCGATGCGGAGCGCCGACTCGGTCAATTGAACGATCGGGCGTGTGATCTGTCGCGTCACGACCGCGGCGATGACGGCAGTGACCAGCGCCACCACCAGCGTGGCACCGACCACCGCGGCGGTGACCGTGTCGGTCGCGGCGAAGGCTTCTTCTTGCGCCTGCTCTGCCACCAGTGCCAGTTCCAGGTCCGGCATCCAGCGGTAGACCCCGATGACCGGGACACCGGCATAGTTCTTCTGGAGCCCCTCGCTGTTCACACCGGACAGCGCAGCCCTGATGCCTGAACTGGCCACCGTCTGTCCCTGGGGCAACGCGGTCCCACTACTGTCTACCAGGTAAATCTCCCCCGTCTCCCCCAGCCCATTCACTGTCTCCATGGTCTGGACTAGGTCACCCATGTTCAGCCAGCCGGCCACCAGGCCGAGCGTACCGTCGTCTGGGCCGGCGATGCGCTGGATGACCACCATCCCCGCGTCGCTGGCTGGGTCGATCGTCATGCACCGGAGGATGGATGTCTGTTCAGGATCAAGTGTGACTTTCTGTCTGGTCGGTGAGGGCTCATCGGTCGATGAGCTCTCAGTCTGCGGGTCAGTGGAGACCAGGACCCAGCCCTCGCTATCGAGTACGGCCAGGCGGCGGAAGGCGGGGTCCTGTGCAAGCAACGCGTGCAATTGGGCACGCAACAAGTCGTGAGCGGTGCTGGCGTCGGTTGCGTCCCGGCGACTGTGGTCGGCGGAGACCAGGGCAGTCGTGCTTTCCTGAGTGGCAGGCAAGGCCGCCAGGAGTGCCAGGTCCGCAATCCGAACTTCGACCCATTGGCGAACCTGAGCTTCCATCATTGCAGCCGCAGAGGATAGTTTAGCGGTGACCTCAGATTGAATGTCGCGCCGCTCCCGCTGGGTGGCATACCAACTGATAGTGCTCAGCGGCACGATCGCCAGGATCAGAAAAGCGGTCAGCAGTGTTCTGCCCAGCCCACCGCGCATCCCGGTGGTCGGGAGCCGAGATCGTTCTGTGACACCCGGCGATGACATAGGTTTTCACTTATCTCCAATGTCCAAATTATTCCAGTTCCCAGACCTCGTCCCCTTTCAGGATGCTGCGGATCTGGTTGGGAAAGCGGTCTGGGGCGATGGGCTTGCCAATGAAGCCGTCGAAACTGGTCTGGCGCGCGCGCGCCAAGTTGGCCACAGAAACGTCGGCGGTCACGGCGACGACGAGCGTGTCCTTGAAGCGTGGATGAGCGCGTAACCTGTCCAACACTTGATATCCGTCCTCCTCTGGAAGAAAGATGTCCATCAGGATCAGGTCGATGTGCGGCAGCGCCTCCGCAAACTCCAGAACCTGCCAGCCCGAGGCTTTCCATTCACACTTTTTCACGCCCAGGTAGGCCAACAGCCGCGTGATCAGTACAAAGTTCTGGACGTTATCCTCAACCACAAGAATCGTGGCGTCCTTTGGTTCTATGCTCATGGTCGCCTCTATGTGTGCGTCTTGCGCAGCGCTGCCCTGACCTGGTCCGGTAGTCGGTCCACCTCGATCGGCTTCTGGATGTACCCGTCACAGCCTGCCGCCAGCGTGCGTTCTCGATCCCCTTGCATCACGTTCGCTGTGACAGCCAGGATGGGTACACGCTCCAGGCCGGGTGTGGTACGGAAGCGCCGGGCGAGGTCGTAACCATCTATCTCTGGAAGGTTGATGTCCAGCAGGATCAGATCGGGCTGCATTTGAGCAGCCATTTCCAATCCAGAAGGTCCATCCAGTGCTCCCGAGACGGAATAGCCCTCTGCCTCGAGGATGCGCCTCACCAGCAGGAGATTCTCGCGGTTGTCCTCTATATATAGGATGTGAACGTCGCTCATCAGGTGCTTTTCCCCCTCATCTGAATCTGCGCCAAAGGTAGCAGCGCGATTGCGACAATCTGTTGCTTCTGTAATTATAGCAAATTGGGGTAATCGTGACAAATCCGGCAGGTTACAGATTGGTTACAGTTTCTCGTGGCTGTATGCGTTTCGAGTCCAGGAGATCACCGGATTTGCCCTTGAGTGATAAAGTGATAGAATATAGGGCACCGTCGAGCAAGTACGTTCCCAGTCCTTTCCCCATCGATCAGGGATGGGGGTTGCCCGCCCTCTTGCACTGTGTCACAGGCTGCAATGGATTTTTCCGTGCTGCTGGGTCCACGTATCAGCGACGGTTGTTAATGTGCTCAGCATGGCGACTTGTTGCCTGCTCTTGAGTACAGAGTGCTCAAGCACTCCCCGTGCCCAAGCACGCTAGTATAGACCTGCCTTTCGGCCAGGGAATGTGCGTGCCTTCGCTAAACCGAGTCCTGTACCTGATTTTAGCAGACTTTTGTTCACATGGCGTCAAAGGAATATGAGACAATGACTAGAATCTGCCTACGACGTACCGCAGCCTGGTTGGCTGTCTGAGCCCTGCCCCTGGCATATGCCAATGTCGGCCTGGCGCTCGTCGCCGTGGACTTTGACTTGGCCACTTTTGGAGACTTTGAGCGGGGCTTCCGAGTGATAGCGACCCGGCCGGATGGGGCTGGATTGGTGCGTGGGTCGATGATAACAGACATGCTGGGTTTTTAAGATATTCCTCGTTTTCTCCAGTGCGATTTACGATGGCGTTTGGGGAACGCTCAACCCCCTTCTGGGTGGCGTGTGGTGGGTTGGTGTCGGCGCAATTCTGCGGCATCAACGGCGCACACTTGGTTGGACGATCGTTGTACTTGGCGTCTTCATGCTGCTCAGGGACGTCAAGATTGGGCCAGTCGAACTCATCGGCCTCTCCGTGTACTTTGTGCTTGCCCCAATTTGTGCCGCATGGTTGGGCATCGATCTGCTGCGCAAGCCGGGTTGAGGGGATTGCGTGTGGGAGTGAAATATGAAACATGGTTTTCGGGTCTTTTGGGAGGCGCTAAAGGAATTCTGGGATGAATTGTTTCTCTTGATGCTGATGAACGTCGTGACCGTCCTGCTGGTGATCCCGGTGGTCACGTTTCCGCCAGCACTGGCCGGGCTGTGGGGCGCTGCCAACCTGGTGGCCAAGGGGAGGGCCATTCACTGGAGCGACTACTTTGAGGGCTTCCGGCGCTACTTTTGGAAGGCGTGGGGGCTGGCGCTGCTCAACATCCTGGTGGCTGTCATCTTGTTCACGAACATCCGCTTCTACACGCCGGCAAATGTACCATTCGACATCAGTCCCTCGGTGAGCCAATGGATACAGGCGTTCTTCGTGGGAATGGCGTTGCTGTGGGTCATCGTCCAGATGTATCCCCTGGCGTTGTTGTTCGAGCAGGAGGATCAGCGCCTGCGGGTGGCCTTGCGCAACGCAGCCGTGCTTTTGATCACCAACCCCGGTTTCACCATCGTGCTGCTGTTGTTGCTGCTGATCGTGGCTGCCATCAGCACGGCGATCCCGTTGCTGTGGTTTATGGTCACAGTGGCGCTCCTCGCCGTCGTGTGCAACAGGGCCGTGTTGCACTTGCTGGAGCCGTACCGCGAGCGGGCCCGGGCAGAAGCGGAAGGCGAGGATGAGACGTCAGGTGAAGGCGATCCGGGGTAGGCCAGTATGTGAACCGTGAGTGGACGCTTCAGGTTTCACCCATCACGCCTTACCTCTTTTTTACCACCGCCCATACCCGCACCGGTTCCGCCTTGCCCCGAATCCGCACCTCCCCCAGGTCGGCAAACTCGAACTCCGCCCGGCGGCTGCCTAACGCCTCGTAGGTCCACCCGCTGATGAGGACGTCGTGGTCGGGGTATGCCTTGTTCAGCGCCTCGATGCGCGAGGCCAGGTTCACCGTGTCGCCGATGACGGTGTATTCCTGCCGCTCCGGCGGTCCCACCGCGCCCGCCAGCGCCACCCCGGTGTTGATCCCCACGCCGATGTGGATCGGCGCTTCGCCCTGTTCCACCAATCTCTCGTTCAACTGTTTCAGGTTGGCCCGCATCTCCAACGCCGTCGACACCGCCTGGTAGGCGCTCTCCTGCAACGGGTTAGGCGCGCCGTAGATCACCAGCGTGCTGTCCCCGCCGAATTTGTTGACCGTGCCTTCGTGGCGTTGCGCCGCGTCGACCACCACCGGCAGATATTCGTTCAGCAGGGCGACCACTTCCTCCGGCGTGCTGCGTTCTGAGCGCGCCGTAAAGTCCCGGATGTCGCAGAACAGCACGCTCACCACGCGGTTCTCGCCCTCCAGCCGGACCTTCCTGGTGCGGATCGCCTCCGCCACCTCGTGACTGACGAAGCGCCCGAACATGTCGCGCAGCCACTCGCGCTCGCGCAACCCCACCACCATCTGGTTGTAGGCGTTGGCCAGCAGCACCAGTTCGTCCTTTGTGTCGAGATCAAAGTGCACGCTGAGATCCCCCTCCGCGATCCGCCGCGTGCCGGCGGCCAGTTGGCGCACCGGCGCGGTGACCGCCCCGCCGATGGCCTGTGCCAGCAGGACGCCCGCCAGCACGGCGATCAGCCCGGTCAGACGGAACAGGTTGCGGCTCTCGTCGAGGAACGTCTCGACCCTGTTGCGCCGCACCGCCATGCGCAGCGCGCCGATCTGCTCGCCCTCCCGCCCGCGCCGCAGCGGCGTCGAGGCGACCCAGACGTCCTCGCCGCGCCAGGTGGTCTCCTCGATCCGCGTGTCGGACGGGAGGGGTGCCTCTTCGCCGATGAGGGCCAGTCGGTCGGACAGGACGATCCTGCCTTCCTCGTCGACCAGGGCGGTGTACGCCACATCGTCGCTCCGCATCTGGTCGGTCAGCTCCTGCAGCCGGGCCAGGTCGAGCGTCTCGGTCATGCTGAGCACTTGCTCAAACGTCGGGAGCTCGTCGGGCGAGAGGTCGGATAGCGCGACGTCAAAGCTCTCCGAGGCCGCCTGCCCGATCCACTCGGCGCCGGCGACCAGGCCGTCCTTGAGCGTGCCTTCGACGTGGCGGCGCTCGACGGGGATGGCGACTGCTTCGAGCACACTCACCATCAAAGCCAGGATGAGCACCAGGGCAATAGTCAGCTCTGCGCGCAGCGATATCTTTGTGCCAATCCTGCGCCGCGCAGGGTGGTCGTACAAAGTATGTTCCCCACGCCCAACCCCGGCGGCGTGGGCCGCCAGTTGGCGGGTCGCCCTCACCAGCGGCGTGCCCAGCCCCCAACTGATCGCCAGTCCGACGAAGCCGATGCCCGCGCCGATGGCCCCCAGCGCATTGCGCAGCCGGTTGATAAAGTCCTGTATCTCTCGCGCGTCGACCGTCAGGCGCACCGAGCCGACCACCAGGCCATCGTCGTTGCGCACGGGGGCGGTGGCGTGCATCAGCCAACCCCCCTCAGTCCCCCCTGCGAGGGGGGAAGATGCCTCGCGCTCTGAGTAGACGTGGGCCTCGTCGGTCATCTCCAGTTCAGGCGCCAGCGTGCCGATTTCGCGCGTGTCCAGGCCGATGAGCACGACGTTATCCCGGTCGGCGATGGTAAAGTCAACCAGGCCGTTCGGGGTCATATCGTCCATCAGCGACTCGAAGCGCAGCATGGCGTCGGAGTCAAAGTCAAAGGTTTGCCCTGCCTGGAGCATATACAAGTCGAGTGTCTCGGCGTCGTCGGGCAGACCCAACTCGATCATCCCTGTGTTCCAGGTGACCATCGTGCGCAGCGCGTCGTGCATTTGCTCTTCGATGCGCACGCGGGCGTGGGTGGTCACCACGGCGACCAACCCGGCCAGCACGACGGCTATCAAGGTGGCCGTACCGAGCACGAAGCGTGTGCGGATGGAGCCCTGGCTGAGGAAGTTTGGAGAAACCAGGTTCTTTCTGAAAAACCTGGTTTCTTGCCGCTCCGGCTCCATCGTCTCGATGGCCGGGCCGCGCAGAATCGAGCGGGCGGGGAACCAGGCCGCCCCGGCGCAGATGAACGGCGCAACTGCTACGCCGAACAGGCCGTTGAGCAAAGCCGGCCGCACCGACGCCCAGGCCGATGGCCACAGGGCCAGGTCTTGGATGCCCCAGGCGTTGCCGCCGTAGGTCACCGCCACGATCGCTGTGACCCCAGCCCCGGCGACCAGCCCCAGCCCGCCGCCAATGAACCCCATCAGCGCCGCCTCGCCGGTCACGACCGTGCTGATTTGCCGCCGCGTCGCTCCAACGGCGCGCAGCAGGCCTAACTCGCGGCGGCGCTCCTGGATACTCACCACCGTCGTGTTGACCACGCCCAACGCCGCCGCCAGGATCGCCAGCAGCAACATGCTGTTCATGATGGACTGCGTCGTGTCGAAAATGCCTATGACTTTCTCTCCGGTAGAGAGGTCGGCCAGCGACGTGCCTGGGTAGCGCTCTACCAGCGCGGCCAGGTCGGCCTCAAGCGCGGCTCTGTCAACGCCCGGATGGGGGGTCACTAACGTTCCGGGCAGGTTGTCGATGCCGAGCGCCTCGCGGGCTGCCAGGCTGACGAGCGATACGTTGGCGAAGCTGGATCTCCCGATACCGGCGACCGTACATTCGATCGGCCCGTTTGCCCCGGTCACTTCAAAGGTCTCCCCCAGCCAGACGCCGTTTTTGTGGGCGACCGCCGGCGCGATCAAAACGCCGCAGCCCGACTCCAGGATCGGCAGGGCGGTCTCCCAATCGCCTTCGTTGAAGGTAAAGATGTTGGTGCCCAGGCCTTGCAGTTGCTCTGGATCGAGGACGTAAGAGAACATCCCTGGGATGAAGGAAAGCTCAGGCACGTTCGCCATATAGAGGTCTCCCACCTCTGCGCGGCCGGACGCGACCTCGTGCACCGCTTCGGCCAGTTCAGGGGGAATATACATGGTATCCAGGTCCATCCTGCCGACTACGTCAAGCGCGTCATTGAAATCGATTGGCAGGACCAGCCATCCGCCTCGCTGAAGGGCGTCTTCAGTGACTCGATCGAGAAGGGTGTCGAACATAAAACTCATGACCCCGGTCACGCTGACGATCGTCGTCAGTCCAACCGCCAGCGTCAGGATGGTCAGCGTGATCCGCCGCCGGTTGCGGCGCAGGTTGTCGGCGATGAGCCGGCCGGTCGCTCCCCACGTTCGGCCGAGGGGTTTGCGCAACAGGCTCGATCCGGCGGCCACGAATCCCGGCAACACCAATCCCAGGCCGATCAACCACGTGAGTGCGAACAGGCCTGATAGGTTCCCGTCCCAGGGGGGCATGACCCACGTGCCGGGTGGGGCGAATATCAAATAGACGGCCAGCGCCGCAATAATCAGCAGCCCTGCCAGCGCGCGCCCGATGGCAGTCCGCTCGATCCCAGTCGCCACCTGCTCGCGCAGAGCCGTGAGCGGCGAGATGCGGGTCGCCTGCCAGGCTGGGGCTAGGGTCGCGAGCAGAGTGATACCCATCCCCAGCGCCGCCGCCGTTGTCAGGCTCGATAAGGAGATGCTTGGCTCGCCGAACACGTCGAGCGTAGTGCCGACGAACCTCCCCACCATCCGCAACAGGCCGATGGTGCCGCGCCCGAGCAGCGGTCCGGCCACCAGGCCCAGCAGCGTCCCCGAGCCGCCGGTGATGAGCGCCTCCACTAACACCAACTGCATCACCTGGCGGCGGGTCATCCCCAGCGAGCGCAGTGACCCGACCTGCCGGCGGCGCTGCGTGATCGCCATGGCGAAGGCGTTAAAGACCAGGAAGCCCGCTGCCACCAGAATCACGATCCCCACAATGGTCAGGGAGAGGTCGACCAGTTCGCTGACGAACGCCGCGAGATTCCTCTCGTCCACCGTCTGGAGGGCGTTGCGGGAGGCGTTGGCGATCACGTCGGCTGCGATGATCATCGCCGTGCCCAGCGCCACCGCCAGCGCGCTCAAGGCCGTGCGCAGCCGGCTTTGCTCCAGGTTGCGCCAGGCCATCGTCCAGGTGAGCGAGCGCGTCATCTTGCGGCGGCCCTCCGGGCGCTTGGCCAACCTCCGGGATGGAGGCATCCGCTTGAGCGCCACCCGCTCGCTGCGCGTGGCCTCGACCACATCCAGCGCCGCCGCCTGCCTGGCCGGGTACTGGGCCGCCAGTGCAGCCACTAACGGGCCGAAAACCAGCGACAGGGCAGCGGCGGTGGACAGATCGCGCAAGGCAGGTGGCAGCACAGACGCAGCTAACTCCCAACTCACCCGAAAGCCCACCGACTCGGCGCCGCCTGACGAAAGGACCACGGTCACGAGCGACAGTGTGATCAAGCCCAGCGCAGTGGCGACCAGCGCTGCCATCAAGCCCAACGTCGCTGCCTCGGCTGCCACGGACTGGCGTACCTGGCGCTGGGTCGCGCCGACCGCTCGCATCAGCGCGATCTCGCGCCGCCGCTCAGCTACGTTGATCACCACCGTGTTGACTACGCCCAACGCGGCCACGATCACCGCCAGCAGCAGCAGCGCATTGAGGAGCATCTGCACCTGGTCAAATATCTTGAACCAGGTTGCTTCGAGGGCCTCGGGAGTCATCTTGCCTACGCTGACGCCCTCAAACGGCTCGATGGCGCTCTGCACCTGAGCGATCGCCGCATCCACGTCCTCTCCTTCGGAGACGACGATGCCCAGCCACGATGGTCCCACCAGGCCAAAAAAAGCTTCGCCATCGGCGTAGGAAAAAGCCGTAAAATTGTAGCCGATGCCGCCGATCCCGGCCACGGTGAATTCGATCTCCCCTTGGAGCGTGTCCACCAGGATCGTATCCCCCACACCAACTCCCAGCTTTTCGGCCGTAATGGGCACCAATAGCACCGCCCGCCCGCGCTTCATCCATTCGAGCGCTGTTTCGGCATCGCCCTCGAAAAAATCAAAGTTGCCGAGGCGCAGGAAAATCTCTGGTTCCACAAAGACGCCCGGGCTGCCAGGGAGAGGTCCCAACTCGGGGGGAATCGGCGCAAAGCCAATCCGCTCCACCTCAAAGAGACCCGATTCGGTCAGTGACTCGACAGCCTGGACCAATGCCGGGTCGAGGACGGCACCGGTCGTCAGTTTTTCATAGCTGTTTTCCACGGACAGCTCGCCCGAGGCGAAAAGTGCGGCGATGTCGGGCATCAGCATGCCGTCCTCGTTGAAAAAACTAAAGTAGGTGCCCAGACCGCCCTTGAACGTGGCTGTCATCAACCCGCTGGTGGCAATGATGGTAGTTAGCGCGGCGGTCAATGCCCCGGCAGTCAGCACTGCCCGCAGCTTGTTGCGGCCCAGGTTGTCGGCGGCCAGACGGCCAGCGGTGCCCAGCCAACGGACGAGGAAGGGGCGGGCAAGCGCCACCACCGGGTTGATCAGCGACGGCAGAAGCAGCGTCGTTGATAGCAGCAACCCCACCTGTGCGATGCCGATGATGGCAAAAGACACGATAAAGTCAGGGTGCCAGATCAAGACGATGGCCGTCACTGCTGGCAACAGGATCAGCAAAAGAATCCCACCCACACGCCCGCCGTGACGCACATACCAGCCGGGATCCCCCGTTGCTCTCTGGATGCGCACGGCCACCAACGGCGAGACACGACTGGCGTGCTGAGCCGGCCGCAGCGCGCCGACGAGCGTCACGCCCAACCCCAGCAGCAAGCTCAAAGAGGCGCCCCACCAGGGCACGCCCAGTGCGACATCGTCCAGCGTGCCCAGCACGCGTATCACGCCCCAGGCTAACCCCACGCCGGTCGGTATACCCAACACAGCCCCGCCCAGGCCCAACAGCCCTGCCTCGGACAGAACCTGCCGCCGCACCTGTCTGCGCGTCATCCCCAGGGCCCGTAATGCGCCGATCTCGTGGATCCGCGCCGTGACCGACATCGCAAAGGCGTTCATGATCACAAAACCGGCCGCGAACAGGATGATGGCGCCCGCCATCACCAATCCGCCCTGCACCAGGACAGCGCCTAGCTCATGCCCTCCAGCGGACGCCTTTACAACCACCAGCTCATTCCCGACCCATTGGGCCAGGGTGTCTTTGACCTGATCGACGTCTGCGCCAGAGCGGAGCGCAATTGCGACCTGGTCAATTTGCCCTGGTGTATCGCTTAAACCTTGTGCCACTTCCAGCGGCACGTAGGCGACATGGGTGTCACCCAGTGCCGCGATGTCTTGCTTCAGCTTGAGTCGGCCGGTCACGATGGCCGTCACCCTGTGTCCGCCTGACTCCAGCGTGACCTCGTCGCCGACGCTCAGTTCGTTTTCGATGGCGATCATCACTGGCAGCACGATGGTGTTGGGCTCATCGAGGAACGTGCCGCCTGCCAACTCCGGTTCGTGGAGGGCCGCGTAGCTCTCTGGATCAACGCCGAGCAGTGTCAGAGGGAACCCGGTCTGGCGATCAGTTCCTGCGATCTCCGGGTCAACTCCTCCTTCGGCTGCGCTCAGGACAAGTTCCACTTCGACGCGCAGCGAGGGGGAAACCTGCTCGACATCGGGGGAAGCGCGCAGTGTGTCCAGAACAGCCTTGTCGAAGGGGGCAGCGTCGCGGGAGAAGACCTCCAGATCCATGCGTGGCCCCTGTTCGGAGAGTCCCGCCGCGCTCTGCCCCGCGGCCTGCCCGACGATGGACGACGCCAGCACCATCGCCACCCCCAGCGCGATCGCCATCAGGGTCAAGGTACTGCGCAGACGGTGCGCGGTCAGGTTTCGCCAGACGAGGGTGATTAAGGAACTCATGAGGTATCTCCTGGTGCGTATTGTGGTCCGACTGTACTGGTCGGCGCACGTGTTGCGCACCATTCACGGAACACGCAACACGCAGTACGCAATACGTTTCTCCTCAGCGTTGTCATACCAGCACACCCATGATACAATCCGTGTGCGTTTGTCCCGGCAGAGCATTTCCCGGAGGTGAGCGATGCCGTCTCCTTTTCCCGAAATGGACCCATATTTGGAAAGCCTGCTTCACTGGCGCGATGTGCACCACCGCCTGGCTGTGGAAATCAGCCGGCGACTTTCACCTCGGCTGGCGCCACGCTACGTGGCCCGGCTGGAGACTCGCCTTGTGGCGTTCTCTCCCGATGAAGAGGAGATCAGCATCCTCTATCCCGACATAGAAGTCACGCAGAAGCAATTGCGAGAGCTTGCTATCGCGACTTATGAGGCGGCCACCGATGTCGCCGATGCTGTTCCACCGCCCCCGCTTGTCCTCAGAGCGATCACCCCCGAACAGGTCGAGTTGATCACGGTCGAAATCCGTGACGCGGCTCAAGGCCGGTTGGTTACCGCTATCGAGATTCTTTCTCCTGTCAACAAACGGCCCGGCAGAGGACTGGAAGAATATCGCGCCAAGCGAGGGACGGTTCTCTCGGCCAGCGCGCATCTCCTGGAAATCGACCTGCTCCGGCAGGGGACGCGTCCCCCACGCTTGATCGGGCTCCCCCAGTCCGACTACTTTATCTTCCTCACCCGCGCCGGGCGCTGCAACGTGACCGAGACGTGGCCCGTCAGCGTGCGCGACTCGCTGCCCGTGGTGCCGGTCCCCTTGCTCCCCGGCGACGAAGACGTGCCGCTCGACCTGTCCCGCGCTCTGCGTACCATCTACGACGAAGCCCGCTACGACCTTAGCATTGATTACGGCGAGCCTCCCGTTCCCCCGTTGGCGGAGGAAGACGCGGAGTGGGCACAGGAGTTGCTGAAACGTGAAGCATAGTGCCTGTTTTATGTTGCGTACTCTTCATGGAACACGCAATACACTACAACTCCAGCTCCGCCATCACATCCATGATCTCCTGCGGACTGTGACCTTCGTCGCTGGGAGCCAGCTCACGCACCACCCTGCCGTCTCGTAGGAAGACCACCCGGTCGGCGTAGGAAGCGGCGCGCGGGTCGTGCGTCACCATCACGACTGTCGCGTCCAGCTCTTTGCAGGCCCGGCGCAGCAGCTCAAGGACGACTGTGCCGGACTTGGAATCGAGGTTGCCGGTCGGTTCGTCGGCCAGCACGATCTTGGGATCGTTGACGAAGGCGCGCGCGATCGCCACCCGCTGCTGCTCCCCGCCCGACAACTGGTCCGGCCTGTGATCCCTGCGATCGCCCAGCCCGACCAGGTCGAGCAGTTCGTCGACGCGCCCCGCATACTCCTCGATACGCTTGCCGTCGATGAGCAGCGGCAGGGCGACGTTTTCGGCGGCGGTCAGCGTGGGCAACAGGTTAAAGAACTGAAAGATAAAGCCCACCTGTCGCCGCCGCACGATCGTGACTTCGTCGTCGCTCAGGTGGGCCAACCGCTTGCCGCCCAGCACGACGTCGCCGTCGCTGGGCGTGTCGAGGCCGCCCATCAGGTGCAGCAGCGTCGACTTGCCGGCGCCCGACGGCCCCATGATGGCCACGAACTCGCCCTGGTGGACGACAAAGTCAACGCTCCGTAGCGCGTCCACCGTCACCTCGCCCATCTGGTACTGCTTGCGGAGACCTGTCGTCTGTAACACATCTGTCATTGAGTTCATCTCCTCTGAGAAGTTTGGATGCCCGAACTTGTTCGGGTCTTGCCTAATCCCGCAGGACAGTCGGCAGGTAGACCCGCGAGCCGCCGATCAGCAGCCTGACGCTGGCGGTCTCCGTAAAGCCGCCGCCGGTGGCGGTGATCGGCACCGTGTACCACCGGTCAGGTGGCGTCGATCCGGTGTCGGCGACCGTGAGCGTGGCCTGGTCGGGTGGAGTGACCGTGGTGGGATGCAGGTTCAGGTTCAGGTTGGCGGATGGGCTGCTGGCGACCAGGTCCACGGTGGCGGCAAAGTCGCCGACGGGTTGGACGGTCAGCGTGTAGGTGGCGACTCCGCCGGGGTCGATGGCGCGGCTGGCAGGAGCGGCGGCCAGCGTGAAGCCACTACCCTGGTACTCGAACGCGCCGACGTCGGGCGCCGCCCCGGCGTAGCCGTCGTTGATGCCGGGGATGACGACGCCGGCGTCAATCAGGTCGCTGATGGGGTCCAGCGTGTAGTCGCCGCTGGCGGCGTCGGCAAAGCCGGGCTCGACGTTGAGACCGTGTGGCTCCTGCCCTGTGGCGGCCTGAAACTCGGCCAGCGTGTTCAGATGACGGTCGGGCAGCCCGGCCCACCACACCAGTTCGCCGGCGAGCGTCGTGTACAGGTCGTCGTAGTCGAGGTCGAGCGGCTCGCCGGGATTGTCGTTGCTCAGCGCGTACGCTGTGCCGGCCCACACGTTGTTGCGGGCGTAGATCACCTCCCACGACCCCGGCTCGCGAATGTCCAGGCCGTGGTTGCCGGGCAGCGCCGCGTCGGCGGTGTTGTGCAGGAGCACCATCGCGCCAGACTGGCCGTATCCGCTGTTGAACTTGAAGGGGCTGCCGGTGTATGCGTTGTTGCCCACGCCGGTGCGGTAGATGAGATTGCGGATGGCGTACACCGGGCCATCGTCGACCGGGGCCAGTGAGATGCCCATCAGCACGTCGTGGAAGGTGTTACTCCAGATGCGCACGTTGCTGCACTGGCCGTCGGTCTCTATCCCATCGTCGCCCATGTCGTAGACCAGGTTCTCGTAGACGTCGGTCTCGTTGGTCACACCGGCATCGTCCGACGGGCAGGCGGTAAAGCCATCAAAGTCGTCGTGGAAGACGTTGCGCCGGATGACGTTGCCCCGCCCGGTGACCGGGTTGTAAAAAACGATGCCTCCATCCTCGAGCCCGCTGGCGTAATGCTTGATCCCTTCCCAGGGCCAGTCGAAGATGGTGTCGTAGAACTCGTTGTCCTGGATCACGTTGTGGTGGGATGCGCGCTTGATGCCGATGCCGGTGTCGTTGGACGCAAACGTGCATCCCTGCACCAGGTTGTCGCTGGCCTGGTTGAAAAAGATGGCCTTCGGATAATCCCCCTGCCCATAGTGGCGCAAGGTCAGATCGACGAAATAGATGTGATCTCGCCACTCGACGTTGAAGGCGGAGCCGTAGCGGGAGACCACCATCGTCGCGCTGTTGGGGTTGGCACCTCCGGCTAGATGGACGTAGAGGTCGGTGCCGCTGGCGTAAAAGCCGGGCGTGCTGTCCTGGCTCAGATTCTGTAGGTCAGTCGGGTTGTTGTATGGGAACAGCCGCTCCCCGTCGGCCAGAACCAGGTGGGTGCCAGCGACGGTGACCCCAGTGTGGTAGACACCGCCGCCCTGGTGTGTCCAGGTGAACGTCGCCGGGTCGGCCCCGTCCAGCACCGCCGTCTCGCCGTCGTAGCCCCGGATGACGATGGGCACTTCCTCCGCACCGGAACTGGGCAGAGAGATCTCGCCCTCGTAGTACACACCGCCGCGCAGGACGACCGCGTCTCCGGGTTGGGCCTGATCCAACCCTTCTGCCAGCGAGCAGGGCGCGGCCTTGCTGCAGTCTGTACCACTGCCGGTTGGGCTGACGTAGCGAGACCGGTCTGGTGAGGGGATGGCGATTTCAGCACGGGTGGAGCCGGTACCCACGACGGTCGTGCCGTCCAGCGGATCGCCAGGGTCGCTGAACGTGACGCGCACGTCGTAGGCCGTCCCCGGCTCCAGCCAGAACAGGCTGCCCACGAAGCGGGTATCGGCGACGCGGAAGAGGGGGAACCCCTGGCGGTAGGTGCCGCTCCCGCTGGCGCGGTACGCGACGCTGGCCGTGGCGTCGCCGTCGGGGTCCTCGGAACCGTCGAGTGTGACGATGATGCCCATCGCGTGGAACGTGCCGTACAGTTCCAGCGAGGCGGCGGCGCGGGCCGGGGCAGCGCCCACCACTCCACCCAGCGCCGCCACCAGAGCCAGGACCGTGACCTGCCACCAGGCTCTTTGCGTCTTCATCTTGTCCCTCCTTTCGAACTTGGTCCTTTAGGACACACCTTGACCGTACTTGAAAGATACCAGAGAAAGTGAAGCATGGCAATACCGCGTTGGTACTATGTGGGAGTGTGACGGTCGTCATTGCTGGGACGCGGTGGACTCGCTATACTGGTGGTGAAAATCGGAGGAGGTGGATGGACAATGCTTTACCTGATGTTCCTGGCTCACCTGTTGGGGGATTACCTGCTTCAGTCAGATGGCATCGCTCGCTGGAAGGCGCACTCGCTGGACGGCGTGCTGGCCCACGGCGCCATCGTGATCCTCACGACGCTGGTGTGTGCGGCGCTCGTGTCTCCCGCCTGGTGGCCCTGCGCGGTGCTGATCGGGCTGACCCATGCGGTGATCGACCTGGTGCGGGCGCGTTTCCTCCGCACGTCGAACCTGGCCTGGGAACTGATCTGGTATCTGCTCGATCAATTGGCCCACCTGGCGGTGATCGTGCTCGTCGTGGCGTGGACTCGTGCTCCCTCGCGGTCGGAACTGGCCGGTGTGGCGATGCTGCTGGCCGACCCGCGGGCGCTTGCCTGTGCCATCGGCTATACCCTGCTGCTCAATCCGGCGTGGGTTTTCCTCCGCCTCACGGTGCGCGGCGTCTGGGGTTCGGACGCGGCCCCTCATCTGGGCGGAGGGGCGAAATACGGGCCGATGGTTGAACGGGTGCTGATCGCCAGTTGTGTGCTCACCGGACAGCTCCACCTGGTGCCGCTGGTGCTGCTCCCGCGCCGCCTGGTGCCTCTCCGCGTACAGCGTTTCTCCAGTCTCTCCCCCTCTTTCGGGGCTTGGGCAGCGATGCATTGCACCGCCTGGCCGCAGAGTCCCGGCACCGCCGGTTTCGGGCGGGTGAGGTGATCTTTTACCAGGCGGAGCCTGGTTCAACCTGCCACATCGTCGTCCGGGGCAGGGTGCGGGTCCTGCTGGTGGGAGAGGACGGGCGCGAGCTCGCGGTGCGTATCCTGGGGCCGGGTGAGATCGTCGGCGAGATGGCGTTGTTGGAGAACCTGCCGCGCTCGGCCAGCGTGGAGGCGCTGGAGGAGACCGAGACGCTGGAATTGCACCGTGACGTGCTCCTCTTCGCCCTGCGAACGTCGCCCGCGCTGGCGCTGAGCCTGCTCCGAGACCTGAGTGCCCGGCTGCGGTACGTCACCGAGCAGGCAGAAGGGTTGGCCTCGCTGACGGTGGCCGATCGGCTGATGCGGCAGCTTTGGCAATTGGCCGAGTGGTCGGGGATACCGGTGCCGGGTGGCGTGCGGATCGTGCCGCCCATGACCCAGCAGGAACTGGCCGCCCTGATCGGCACCAGCCGCGAGAGCGTCAACCGGGCGCTCGTCCGGCTGCGCCGCCAGGGGAAGCTGCGGCTGGATGGCGGCTGGATCGTGCTCCTGGATGGGGAGCCGGGTGGCAACTTTCGCCGGAAGTGAAACGCAGTGCCTGAGTGCAGTTCGCGGGAGCGCCGCCCGGTGCCTCCTGTTGCCCTACCCGCTGGCCAACTTCTGCGTCAATTCTGCAGGCGTTGCGGCCGTGATGGGCTTGTACTCGATGCCGGGATAAAACTGCTGGAAGAAATCCCCCAGGCTGAGAGAGCCGGGCCACTCCTGCGGGTTGACCGCGATCACCCGCCGCACGTCCAGGTCGCCGATCCCCGCGTCGTCGGCACTGCTGCCGATCGTGTAGCGCTTCTCATCCCACGCGCCCTTGACCACAGCCCGCGCCCAGGCACCGTCTGCGTTGGGAGGTAACAGCACGTACGTGCGCTCGTACTGGACGCGAGGGTGCCCACGGGGTTTCTCGCCCTCGCCTTCCCCCTCACCTTCGCCCTCCTCCTCGCCACTGGTCACCGTGTACTTGAATGGCCTGGCCGGGTCTGCCTGCGTATACGCGATCAGCCCCTTGGCCACGGCCGTCCCGGCCACGTCAAAGTCTGACCAGGGTGGGCCAAAACTGCCCCACGTGAAGACGGTTGCGCCGACGACGTAATCGTCCTTTTGCAGTTCCTTGTCGTACCAGATCAACTGCCGGACGTAATAGTCAGCCTTGTCTGGCTCGTCGTCGTGGTCCGTCCAGAACCCGCCCAGGTGCCTCCACGTCCCGGCCGGCGCGCCTGGCGGTTTCGGGTTCACCAGCGGATCGATGCCGCACTCGGTGATCACCAGCGGCACCCCCAGCCCGTTGGGGAGCAGATGTTGGCGGTAGATCTTGCGGTAACGCAGCGTTGTCCAGCCCTCGTCCCCCTGGTCCTCGTTGGGGTCCAGTTGGTGCTTCCCTGTCATCCACCACATCCAGGGGCAACTGTACTCGTGGACGCCGAGGACGGCCTGATGCTGCTTGGCGGCCTGGAGGGCCGGGAAGAAGGCGGGCCACAGCGCCAGGTCCGGCGAACCGGTGGAAAAGTTCCCGATCACGCACTTTAGCCCCAGGTCGGCCATCAACTGCATCCGCTCTACCTCAAACTGGGCGTACCAACCCATTTCCTCCTCGGTGTTCCACACGGGCTCGTTGTGTCCCTCCCAGTACGTGATAAACGGATTGGACTGGTATGTGCCCTGCTGGTCCTGGACGAACTGTTGGGCGGCTTCCAGCGGCGTCTTCCCGGTGGCTCTCTGGAGTTGAGCGTCGTATCCGGATTGATGCCTGCGGCCGATCACCAGGATACCCGTCGGGATGTTGCGCCCAAGTCCCCAATCGCCCACGAGCTTGATCACTGCCGGTCCAGCCTGGATGTATTCACCTAAGTCCGCTGCGGTGCGCAGGACGTGGGCACCCAATTTAGCAGGCATTGCACTCCTCCTCTGTGGCTGTTAGCGCCAGGTTTAGTGTACTATGAAATGGCTCTGGTGACAAGGTTGGCACTCCACAGCCTCGTGGTATAATGACCTACTATTCAGTTTAGAGCCGAATTACGCAACACGCAACACGCAGCACGCAACACGCAACACATTTCCCATGTCCATTCTTACCGCCAGCAACCTGGCCAAGTCATACGGTCCTCAGGACGTCTTTGAGGATGTATCTTTCGATATTCCCCACGGTGCCAAGATCGCCCTGGTTGGGCCCAACGGCTCCGGCAAGACGACACTCCTGCACCTGCTCGTTGGCTTGGAGGAGCCCACGGTTGGCGCTGTCCACCGGGCGAAGGCGCTGCGCATCGCCTATCTTCCTCAGCAGGCCGACTTTTCCAGCACAGGCACGCTGTGGAAGGCGATGCTGGAGGTCTTTGCCGACCTGCGGGCCCAGGCCGCCGAGTTGCGTCGCCTCGAGGTGGCCATGGCCCGTCCTGACGCCGACGGGGAGGCGCTCCAGCGCTACGGCCGGGCCTTGGAGGCGTTTGAATTGGCCGGCGGCTACACCTACGAGCAGCGCATTGGGCAGGTGCTTTCCGGGCTCGGTTTCGACGAGCGTGACTTCCAGCGCCCCGTCGCGCAGCTCAGCGGGGGTCAGAAAACGCGCGTGCTGCTGGCCCGCCTCCTGTTGGAGGAACCTGACCTGTTGCTGCTGGACGAACCGACCAATCACCTTGACCTGGCGGGCATCGAGTGGCTGGAGAACTATCTCAAAACGTGGAAGGGCGCTGTCGTCGTCGTGGCCCACGATCGGGCGTTCCTCGACGCCGTCGTCGCAGGGGTGTGGGAACTGGAGTGGGGCCGGCTGGAGCAGTATCGCGGCAACTATAGTGCCTACACAGCCCAGAAAGCCGAACGTCTGGCCCTCCAGCAGGTCCAGCACGAGCGGCAGCGGCAGTTTATCGCCCGGACTGAGGAGTTCATCCGGCGCAACATCGCCGGCCAGCGTGGCCGTGAGGCGAAGGGGCGGCAGAAACGCCTGGCCCGGATCGAGCGGATCGGGCGACCACGGGAGTACGGTCCGATGACCCTCACGCTGGGCGACGCGGCCCGCAGCGGTGACCTGGTAGTGGGCCTCTACGATCTCGCCGTGGGTTACGGGCCGGCCGCTCCGCTTTTCGCCGCGGAGGAGTTCGAGTTGAGACGGGGACAGCGGGTGGCGCTGCTGGGACCGAATGGCTCTGGCAAGACCACGCTCGTGCGCACTGTCCTGGGCCAGGTTCCGCCGCTCGCCGGGCGCGTGCGCATTGGGGCGAATGTGCACCTGGGTTACTTTTCCCAGGGGCACGTGGATCTCGTCCTCGAGAGAACCGTGCTCGAAACCATCTTGGACACCGGCGATCTGACGACGGGTGAGGCACGTAACCTGCTGGCCCGCTACCGCTTCTCCGGTGAAGACGTCTTCAAGCGCGTCGGTGACCTTTCCGGCGGCGAGCAGGCCCGCGTCGCGTTGGCTGTCCTGGCTCTCCAGGGGGCGAACGCCCTGATCCTCGACGAGCCGACCAATCACCTCGACATCCCCTCGCAGGAGGTGCTGCAGGAGGTGCTCGCCGGCTTTGGCGGCACGTTGCTGGTCGTGACCCACGATCGCTATCTGATCCGCAGGCTGGCCACCTGTGTCTGGGCGATTGAAGACGGACAGTTGTGGGAATTCAAGCAGGGGTATGACGAGTATCACGACTGGGAGGCACGGCGACGCCAGCAGCGACGAACCTCTCAGGAACGCCGGGCCAGGACGGATCGAGCGCGCGCGCGGGAGGCCCGCAGGGCTGTGCAACGGGAGGCTGCGCGGCAGGCCCTCCGCCAGGCCGAGCTCGAAGGGACGATCCAGCACTTGGAGGTGCGCAGGGCGCAGTTGGAGGCCCAACTGGCCGTCGCCAGCGAGCAGCAGCAAGTCGAGCGGGTGCGCCAGTTGGGTGCCGAGTACAGGCAGGTCGAGGCGGAACTGGACGCGCTGCTCGCGGCCTGGACGGAGGTGGTGGCGTGAAGGACAGCCCTCGTCTGTTGCTCATCGGCCTCACGGGCAACATCTGCACCGGCAAATCCACCGTCGCCAGCATGCTGGCAGAACTGGGCGCCGAGGTGATTGACGCGGACCGGGTGGCTCACGAGGTGATGCGGGCCGGCACACCCGCTCACGCGCGAATCGTCGAGACCTTCGGGCCGGGGGTGCTGGCTCCTGATGGCGAGGTGGATCGGGCGCGGCTAGGGGCCATTGTCTTCGCTGACCCAGAGTCGTTGGCGCGGCTCGAGGCCATCGTCCATCCTGCCACTCTGAGGGAGATCGACCATCGCGTCGCCGCTGCCTCTGCTGACGTCATAGTCGTCGAGGCCATCAAATTGATCGAGGCAGGAATGGCCGCTGCCTGTGCCAGCGTATGGGTGACGACCTGCCGGCCGGAGCAGCAGGTCTACCGCATTATGGGTGGGCGGGGTCTAAGCCGGGCCGAGGCCGAGCAGCGTGTGCGGGCACAGCCCCCGCAGGAGGATAAGGTCGCCCGCGCCGACGTAGTGATAGACACCTCCGGCTCACTCTCGCGGACGCGGGCACAGGTCCGGGCCGCGTGGGAACGGTTGGTCAAAAGGGCAGGCTGCTCGGGGTGACAGGGCGAGTTTTGCGCCATTGCAATTCTTGAAACGGGAGAACATTCGGAGTATAATTGGGGTCAGTGTACCCTTTCGGAGTTTGACCGTTCAGTCTTGAGGACCATAGGAGGCACATGGCGCAGGAGCTAGAGATCACGGTGCGACGGGCCAGGGCGAGTGATGCAGACACGATCGCCGCGTTCGTGAATCGCGCCCTGACAGGGCAGGCGGCGGTAGATCGGCTGGCGGTCATCGAACGCCTGGGCAGTGTGGGCTTCCTGCTAGCCGAGCGAGGGGGCGATCTGTTGGGAATGCTCGGCTGGCAGGCGGAAAACCTCGTGGTCCGGGTGACCGACCTTCTGATCTGGCCGGCTTCTGAGCGCGTCGCCGTCGGCCGCGCGTTGCTTGTCGAGATGGAGCAGGCCGCGATTGAGCTCCAGTGCGAGGCCGTGTTGCTCTTCTCGCCGTATCCGAGCCCTCCCCACGTGGTCGAGTTCTGGCGAGCGTTCGGGTACGAGTCTAGAATCGTCACCGATTTGCCGAAAGTGTGGCAGGAAGTCGCCCGTGAGGCGGACACAGGTGATGATGGGGCCGTGTTGATGAAGCAGTTACGCGCCAGGCGCGTGGTCCGCCCACTGTGACCCGGTAAGCAAGTTTCGTCGGAGGTGAGTATGTCTTCTCTGAAGCAGTTTGTCACTCAGCATCCACGCCTGACGGCGTGGCTGGTGTTGGCCGTAGGCATGGTGGCCATTCTTGCCTGGTCCGCTCGCGATGTGGGCCTGTTGGCGGGGCAATGGGCTGCCCTGATCGTAGCCACCATCGGCCTGGCTGGCCTGTGCGTCTGGATCATTGGATGGGAGGATGTGGACGAGGAAGCCAGCGATCGCAAAGAGTCCGAGGGAGAAGAGGTCGAGCAGACTGAGTAGCTTGGCTATGTTGTGTGCCTGTGATGATTGAGCGATTGAGACGGCCTTTGGCGCTGGCCCTCGTAGCTGCCACATTGATGCTCCTTGTGCCACCTTGGGCGGCCTGTGCCCAGGACGGGTCGGACCCGGTGGCGCAGTTGATGGAGCGCATGTCCAGCGCGGCAAAGGTCGGGCAGCTTTTCCTGGTCACCTTTCCCGGAGCCGAGGTGACCGATGATGCCGTCATCACCGAGTTGATCCGCGACTATCACGTCGGCGGGGTGGTGCTCCTGCCCGACAATGGCAACATCGTCAACGAGGGCGACACGCCCGCGCAGGTCGCCACGTTGATCGGTCAGCTCCAGGAGGTCGCCTGGGCGGCGACGCAGCCGGTGACCGAGACGCTCGTCGAGGAGGAACCCCTCCCGGGCCCGTTTGTCCCGCTCTTTATCGCCGTGAGCCACGAGGGCAACGGTATGCCCGCCACCAGTATCATCAACGGGATGACCCCGTTGCCCTCCGAGATGGCGTTGGGGGCCACCTGGAATCCGGCCTACGCCGAGACCGTGGGCCAGATTGTGGGGCAGGAGCTATTCGCCTTAGGCGTCAACGTGCTGCTGGGGCCCTCGCTCGACGTCCTCGAAACCCCGCTTCCTGAGAGCGCCGGTGACCTGGGCGTGAGAAGTTTCGGGGGTGAGCCGTTCTGGGTGGGCCAGATGGGCCAGGCGTACATCCGGGGCGTCCACCAGGGCGCTGGTGGGCGAGTGGCGGTCGTGGCCAAGCACTTCCCTGGCCTGGGGGCCTCCGACCGCTCGCTCGATGAAGAAGTCTCCACCGTGCAACGCACGCTCGAGAAACTGAGGCAGATTGACCTGGTTCCCTTCTTCGCCGTTGCCCAGGCCGAGGATCCATTGGCGCGCCCCGAGGGCGTGATGGTATCGCACATCCGCTTCCGGGGGTTGGAGGGTGGTCGCTTCGTCGCCACCCGCCCGGTCAGCGTGGATAGCCAGGTGCTCCAGCGACTGCTGGGATTACCGGAACTGGCCGGTTGGCGTGAGCAGGGTGGGGTGACCGTCTCCGACGGGCTGGGTGTGCGCGCGCTGCGGCGTTTCTACGATCCCAACGAGCAGACGTTCAACAGTCGTCGCATCGCGCAGGAGGCGTTCCTCGCCGGTAACGACGTCCTGTTCCTCTCCAAGTTCGCGCTCAGTGACGATTGGGCGGACCGGATTGCCAACGTCCAGTCGACGATCACCTTCTTCCGCGAGAAATATGACAGCGATCCCTCGTTCCAGACGCTGGTAGATGCGGCCGTAGCGCGCGTATTGCGGCTCAAGCTTTCGCTCTACGGCGACGCGTTCGGGCTCGCTCCCACCCAGCCAGACGTGGACACGGTTGGCGAACAGGTGGGGCTTCAGCGGGAGGTGGTATCTGCCATTGGCCGTGACGCCGTCACGCTGCTCTCCCCACCCTCGCCTGACCTGGTTCCCTTACCCCCGACTCCCGAAGACAACGTCGTCATCTTTACCGATGGTCGGGAGGAGCAGCCCTGCGCCGCGTGTGATCCCGTGCCCTGCATCGATCCGCTCGCGCTGCGCAATACACTCCTGAGACTCTATGGCCCCGATTCGACCGGGCAGGTCAATCCCTCGCTGGTGACCAGTTTCACCTTCGACCAACTGGAAGAATACATGAGCACGCCGCCCCCGCTCTCCACGCCGCCGCCTCCAGCCGGGGAAGTCATCACGCCGACGGCGCTGAGCCCTATCGAAGCGGCGCTGCAGGGGGCCGATTGGATCATCTTTGGCATGCTCAAACCGGCCGCTGATCCACCCCAGTCGGGAGCCGTGCGGCGCTTCCTGGCGGAGCGGGCCGATGCGCTGCGCAATCCGTACCTGGTCGTGCTGGCGTACGATGCCCCCTACTATCTGGACACGACCGAGATCAGCAAATTGAGCGCCTACTACGTGGCCTACAGCCGGATCGATCCTTTCATTGAGGCCTCGGTGCGGGCGTTGTTCGGCGAGTTCGCGCCGCTGGGCAGCCCACCGGTCAGCGTCGCTGGTGTCAACCGTGACTTGCTCACCCGGACCTCGCCCGACCCGGCGCAGACCATCGTGCTCTACTACGAGATCGGCCAGCCGCCGGAGGAAGCGGAGCCCACGCCGGAGCCGACCGGGGAGAGCCAGCCCACGCCGGAGCCTGCCAAGCTCATGGTCGGCGACGAGCTGAGGTTGCGCACCGGTGTGATCGTCGACCACAACGGCCATCCGGTGCCCGATGGTACACCCGTCCAGTTTGTCTTTACCTATCCGCAGGAAGCACACGAAAGCTCTGCGACGGTGATTACCTATGGCGGCGTGGCCGAAACAGCGGTGAGGCTGGATCGGACGGGCCAGCTCGACATCTCGGTCCAGGCCGATCCTGTGCCCCGCACCATCGCCCTCCAGATCACGATCCAGGAGGGAGGGGCAGCCATCATCGTGGCGGTCACGCCCACGTCCCGTCCCACGCCCGTCGTACCGACGCCGACGCCGACGACGGAGCCCGAACCGGTGGTCGAAGATACGCCCACGCCCACGCCCGGCCCGGTCGAGGAGGAGGAAGAACCACCCCCTCCAGACGCACGCGTTGGGCCGCTCGATCTGCTTTTGGCGTTGCTCGGCGTCCTGGTCACCGGCGGCGCAGGGTACTACTTTGTGCGCTCAAACAACGGGCTGGTCAGCCGGGGGTTGTGCCTGGCGTTGTGGTGTGTGATCGGTGGACTTGCACTGTATCTGGCCTACGCGCTGCGTGCGCCGGGGGCCGCTTGGCTGCGGGAGCAAGGTGGCGTCTGGGCCGCGTGGTGGACAGCGCTGCTTGGCGGTGTCGTGCCACTCGTCGTCGCGTGGCTTGACGGACAGCGGCGACAGTTGGTGTAGTGTGGGGAAAAAGTTCATAGTGGGCGCTTCAGCGCCTCGAATGTGCACTATGAAAAATCGCTACCTGCTACCTGCTACCTGCTGACGGCTAACGGCTAATTCACAAAGGTGGCCAATACAGCGAGGACGAACGTCACGGCGGCAACTGCCAGCAACGCACGGTTTTCGACCACTGCCCTCTGCCACTCCCCTTGTGCGGGTACCAGCGTGAGCAGGGATGGGGCGAGGGTGACTGCAGTGGCGTGCAGCAGTTCGCGGAACGACGCCACGTCCGGTGGGCGCTGGTCGGGATGCATGGCGATGGCTGCCAGGATGGCGCGCTCTGTGGCCGGGGAGATGCGTGGGTTGATCGCTCGCGGGGACACGAGCGTGTCGGGATCGAGGAAACGCTGCTTGGCATCGGCTGGAGGTCGGTTGGTCAACAGATGGTAGAGCGTAGCGCCAAGCGAGTAAATGTCGGACCGGGCATCGGTGTGACCGGTATCGCCACCATACTGCTCCAACGGCGTGTAGGCGACCGTGCCCCGGCCTTGCAGCACGGTGACCGTGCGGGACTCGTCCGTCGCCAGGAGTTTGACCAGCCCAAAATCCACCAGCTTGATCAACCCTTCGGGGGTCAGCTTGATGTTCGCGGGCTTGATGTCACGGTGGAGCACAGGCGGGTTCTGGGTGTGCAGATACTCCAGCGCATCACACAACTGGTCGGCCCACTGGAGTACCACCTCCTCGTCGAGAAACTCTCCTCGACGGCGTTTGTCCTCCATCAGTTGGCGCAAATCTCGCCCACCGACAAAGTCCATCACCAGGTACTCGCGCCGGTCCTCGGTGAATGTGTCGGAGACCTTGGGGAGGTTGGGCTGATCCAGCCGCGCCAGCGTGAAAGCCTCGCGGCGGAACTGTTCCCGGGATTGGGCCAGCGCCTCCGGCGTGGCGTCGGGGTCCGGGTGCACTTCCTTGATCGCGCAGACGCGACCTTCCAGGCGCAGGTCGTCGGCGCGGTATACCGCGCCCATACCTCCCTGGCCGACAGGCGCGATGATTTTGTACCGTCTGCGCAGGACGGTTCCAGGTGCGAGCGGGCGGGCCACGGTTTCTCTTCTTCTCTCCGGTGCGGTTAGGTGCATCATACTGGAGAAAGGCCATTCTGTCAAGGAGGCGGTGATGACACGACAGGACATGCCAATGCTCATTGTCTATGAGGGACAACTGGAGGGGCAGCGCTGGGTCATCGACCAGCCCCTGGTGACCATCGGGCGTGGGTCGGATTGCGAGATCGCGCTTCCAGAGCGGCAGGTCTCACGCCACCACGCCCAGATTGAGCGGGAGAACGGCGGCTATCTGCTGCGCGACCTGGGGAGCAAGAACGGCACCTGCGTCAACGGCCAGGAGGTGCGCGATCGGCCCTACTGCTTGAAGGATGGGGATGAGATACAGATCGCACTGTGCGTCAAGATGGGCTTCGTCGGCGCCGATGCCACGCTTCCGTTGGAGTTGACTGGCCCCAACCGGGGGCTGCACATCGACCAGGCGGCTAAACGGGCCTTTATCGGGGGGCACGAGCTGACCCCGCCCCTCTCCGTGGCTCAGTATCGGCTGCTGGACCTGTTGCTCGACCACGAGGGGGAGGTCGTCTCGCGGGATGCGATCGTCGCCGCCGTATGGGTCGAGGAAGAGGAGCTAGGTATCACCGAGCAGGCGATTGACGCGCTCGTGCGCCGCCTGCGTGACCGCATCGCGGCCGCGGACCCCGACCACGCCTACATCGTCACCGTGCGGGGGCACGGGTTCCGGCTGGACAATCGATAGGCAAACCCTTGCGAAGGTTGGGTGACAGCGCTCGGTCTACGAGCACCTTCGCCAGCCAGAAACCGCCTCATGCCCACGGCTACCTGTAACCTTCGCAAGGGTGTCGAGATTCCATTAGCGCGCCAATCTCCCGCCGCAACCACTTGATCTCCTGGACAATCTCAAGCTCGTCGGGCCGCTGCCGCTGCTGCACTTTCTTGAAAGCCAGTTCCGCACACAGTTGGTGCAATCGCCGTGCCCGCCGCCAACCTCTCGGCCCCCCCGCCAATAGCGCCCGCCACTGCGCGCGCGTCCGCGCCCCCGGCGTCACCACCGCGCGGTAGAGCGCACCGGGTACTTCGCCGTGTAACTCTGCCCGCAGGCACCGGTGCTCCCGCGCCAGCGACCATCCCGCGACGATCCCGACCAGGATCACCCCCACTCCCGTCGCCATCACTGTCAAGACGTTGAGCCCCAGCATGTTCCGTGCCAGCAGGTTGTGCAGTGCGTGTGTCGCCACTGCCAGCACGAATCCCCCCGCGGGCAGCGCCCAGCGCTTCCAGCGCTCCTGCGCCAGCCGTGCCAGCCCCAACCCTGCGCCAAAAACCGCCGTGTAGAGCGCCTGGTTCATCCCGTAGACCAGTCCTTCGGCGAAGACGGCCGTGCTCAGCCCCTCGAAACCCCACACCAGGAAACTGCCGACGGTGCTGATGAGGTTCCCCGTCATCGCGAACCCAAAGCCCGCCGTCGCTCCGTAGATGATGCCGTCCAGCACGTTGTCGAACTCGCGCCTGTAGCGCCGGGCGATGAACAGCACCACGGCGCCCTTCAACGCCTCCTGCAGCACCGGCGCGACCACGCCCAACTGCACCGCTTCCAGCGCATAGGGACCGATCAGGTCCGGCGGCAGCCGGAAGAACAGTTCCGCTGCCAGCGCCAGCGCCAGCGCCGGGATCGCCCCCCACACGAACGCCGCCGCCAGCAACCGCTTCGGCTCCTTCTCGTACCGGTCCACCCAGTAGAGCGCTCCCACGTAGATCAGCGCCGGCACCACGCTCCCCAGCATCGCGACGAGCAGCCCGGTCCCGATCTGGTGCGCCGGGAGGATGCCGCCGATCCAGACCAAATCGGGCGCATCCCACGTTGCCGCGACCGTCTCTGATTCCGATGGACCCATCACCAGGTCAGTGCCATCCACTGTCAGGCTAGCTTGGCCGCCGGGGCCCAGTTCCAGTGTCGCGTGACCTGCCTCGGCGAACGGCACGCCGGCGAAGCGCAACTGGGTCACGCGATCCTCCGCTGCGTCCGGCCAGGTCGCGACCACGTCCCGTCGGGTGTTCGGGGCCACGCGGATCGAGGCCACGACCCCCGTCCCCGTCGGCGGGTCGGCGTGCAGGATGGCCAGGTTGCCCAACTCCTCGACCGGGGACAATGGTCTGCCCTGCTCGTCCGCCAGGCTCACCTCGGCCTCGTCGGTGCCCGCCCCGACCACCTGCACCCGCAGCCGGTTGGCGTACCAGGCGTCCGTGTCCAGCGGCTGGGCCATCCCCCAGGCGTGGGGTTGCTCCCACTGCGTCCCCTTGTCGGCCGGGCCCAGCGGTCCCCCGAAATCGCTCTGGACGGCCACCTCTCCCCAGCGCCCCCGGTACGACAGCCACTCCGCCCCTGGCCACGCGCCAGGATCTGCCGCCAAGCTGGCCCGGTCGGGGAGCAGGATCACGTCGGGGATCACGCGGCCGGAGGATCCCGTCCGGTCCACGACCTCGACCCGCGCGTTCCCGATCTCCTTGCCATTGGGGTAGGTCTCGTCCCCGACGAAATAGTTCGCGTGCGACCCCAGCGCGACGTAGGCCACCGGGTGCGTGTCCTCCTCAATGGGCGCGTTGGCCCAGGCCCGGCGGGTGCCGCCGTGGTGCTGGCTGAGCACCACCCATTCCGGCTCCCCCTCGGCGGTGAGCATCACCTGGGCCATCTCCCAGTCGCCCTCGTGTTTGTTGAACCAGTCGTTGTAAAAGTATAACATCCAGTACTGGATCGTGATGTGGTCCGGGTCCTCGTCCCGCACGACGTGCGCGTAGACCGCGATCGGCGGTCCACCAGCCTCGGGGCTCAGCTTCGCCTCGTAGTACGCCTGGTGGGCGGAGTAATTTGTGTACGCCGAACCGCCGTCGTCGCCGTACCACACGTCGAGGAAGTGGCTCTCGTCGCTTTCAAAACGAAGCAGGTCCAGGACGTCCAGGCTGAGCAGGACGTTGACGTCGAACCACAGCCGTCGTGTCTGCCGCAGCCGCGCCCGCTCCACGATCACGTCCACCGGCTGTGGGCGAAAGATCTCGGCCGGGTGAAAGTACAGCACCGGCGCATATCGCCGCGCCAGCTCGGCGTCGCCTGGCGGGGGAGGGGTGGCACCGGCGAGGACCGGACCGGCCCACGCCAACAGCACCAACGCCGACACGACCGCCATGGCAATCCCTCGACATCTCATCGCTGTACCCTCCTTCCTCGACTTTGGCGCGCCAATTGTACGCGAGTTGTCCGTTCGACGCAACCGGTGACGCGATTTGGATATCGGCGCTTCTTTGCCCTCCCGTCAGCACGGCGATTTGCCCAGGGAGCGTGTTGGTGGTAAACTCGATACAATGCGAGAAAGATTCCATCGTGTATTTCTCCATCCGAGGTAATCCTTTCGTGCCCTTCGTGTTTCAGAAACCGCATGACGACCCCATGACCCCGAATCAGGTGATCGTGATCGGCGCCGGCCCGTCCGGCCTGATGGCCGCCGGGCAGGCCGCCACACAGGGAGCGAGCGTGCTCCTCCTCGAAAAGATGAACCGCCTGGGGCGCAAGCTACGCATCACCGGCAAGGGACGCTGCAACCTGACCAACGTCGCCCCGTTGTCCGACTTTATCGCCCACTTTGGGCTCAATGGGCGGTTCCTCCGCCAGGCCTTCTCCCGGTTCTTCACCCCGGATCTCGTCGCCTTTCTCGAAGGGATAGGCGTTCCGACCGTGACCGAGCGCGGGGGACGCGTCTTCCCGGCCAGCCAGGAGGCCGGGGACGTCGTCGACGCACTCGTTCGCTGGGTCCGCGAGCGGGGTGTGACGCTGCGCACCCGGTCACCCGTCGAGCAGTTGCTCGTCGAGGGGGGGCGGGTCGTCGGTGTGGTGGTGTCCGGGAACCAGGCGGTTTCCTCATCCGCCGGGCGGACCTATCGCGCCGATGCCGTCGTCGTCGCCACCGGTGGTGCCTCTTACCCGGCCACCGGATCGACCGGTGATGGCTACCGGCTGGCCGAATCCGTCGGACACACGATCGTGCCGATTCGACCGGCGCTCGTTCCACTGGAGACCGCCGGTGACGTGGCCCCCAGGCTCCAGGGCCTGAGCCTGCGCAACGTGAACGTCCAGATGTGGGTCGATGGCAAGAAGCAGGCCGAGCTGTTTGGCGAGATGCTCTTTACCCACTTTGGCCTTTCCGGTCCCGCCATCCTCTCGCTGAGCCGGTGCGTCGTCGACGCGCTGCGCCGGGACCAGCGCGTGGTCCTGTCCATCGACCTCAAGCCCGCGCTCGATGAGCGCAAGTTGGACGCGCGTCTCCTCCGCGAGCTGGACGCACACGGCAAGCAGCAGTTTCGCACCCTGCTCAAGCGCTTGCTCCCCAGCAAACTGATCCCGGTCTGCTTCGACCTGACCGGCATCCCCCCGGACAAGGCCGCCCACCAGATCACGGCTCAGGAGCGGGAGCGGTTGCGGACCTGGTTGAAGGACTTTCGCCTCGAGGTGACCGGGTACCGCCCGTTCAGTGAGGCCATCATCACCGCCGGTGGGGTGGATACGCGCGAGATCGACCCGCGCACGATGGCCTCCCGCCTGGTCGAGGGTCTCTACTTCGCCGGCGAGGTGCTCGACGTCGACGCCGACACTGGTGGCTACAACCTGCAGGCGGCGTTCTCCACTGGTTGGCTCGCCGGTCGCTCCGCGGCGCAATAGGCCTGGTTCCGAACCGGTTCACCCGCGAATCACACGATCAAGGAGTGGAAAAAGTGATCGAAAGGGAAACTGGGATCAATTCGTAGTGCGCTAAAATCTGCGGGCAACTGTTCGTAGTGCGCACTTCAGTGCGCTCTTGGCGCTGAAGCACCTACAACAGAGAGCTTTATACCGCCGTTTGGTCATTGGTCATTGGTCATTTTTCATTTTTGAGTGGACCAATCGGGCGAACAGCAACGCGGCGCCGAGCCGGCCGATGCCGGACAGGCCAAAGATGATCGTGTATCCCCAACGCTCGGCCAGGATGCCGCCGAGCGCAGCCCCGCCCGCCAGCGCAGCCGTCACGATCGCCTGATAGACCGCCGCATAGCGCGGCCGGCGATCCTCGGGCGTGAGCGTCAGCAGCAGGCTGAAATTGGAGAGACTGTAGCCCGCCCACAGGAACCCGCCTGCCAGGTTGATTGGCACCACGTGCCACGGCGAGCGGACCAGCATCCAGGCCCAGGGCAACAACGGGATGAGCAGGCCGGTGACGAGTTGTACCCGGCGCGGTCCCCAGCGATCGACCAGTGGCCCGAACAACCGCTGTCCGGGCAGTGCAGCCAGCCCGCTGACCACGCTCAGTGCCCCGACGACGCCGGCGCTGACCTTCAAAATCTCGACCTGGTAGACGTTAAAGAACGGCCCGGCTATATTGAGGGACAGGTTCCACAGCGCAGCCGTCGCGCAAAAGATCAGGAAATCAGGATGCGCGCGCAGATGCCGGAGGAGAGACGCGCGGGAGCCACGCCCCGTCGCCGGTGCGGTGGCTGAAAGGGGCGGCTCCTCGATGTGCGCGTAACTGAAGGCGGAGGCCATGCCGGCGGCAAAGGCCAACCCCATCGCCAGTTGATATCCGGTAGGATCGCCGGCTCGGGTGATGAGTTGTCCGACGAAGTAGGTGGTGACCATCTGGGTGATGCCCATCGCCACGTTGCGGGCCGAAAAGTAGCGACCGCGCCACGATAGGGGCACGATGTCTGCCGTGAGCGACATCCAGGCCGGAACCCCGAGATTGGCGAAAGCGCTGCGGGCGACGGCCAGCGCGATCGCGACATAGACGGCCACTGGGCTGCCAAATGCCAGCGGGACCAGCGCCAGCAGTAGCGTCGCCACGTGTGAGATCCCTTTGCCGCTGAGCAGCACGACTTGTTTGCGGCGCCCCCAGCGCTCGACCAGAGTGGCTCCGGGAAGTATGAGCAGCGCGGCGCTCAGGTCGGAAAGCGCGCTCATCAGGCCGATTTGGGCCCGGGTACCGCCCAGCGCCAGCACGAACAGCGACAGGTAAGTGACGATGATTGCGTCGTTGGCGCTGACAAAGAGACCGTCGAACCAGAACCAGCGCAGGTTTTGCCTGACCGAAGGGGGCAACTGGTAGGTCCAGCGACCGCCGGCTGTGAACTGGTAGACGCGTCGTCGCACGCGGGTCCCAAGCAAGCGCAGGGACCTGCGCCCGTCTCTCAAGCGCGCCGCGCGCCGGGAGACGGCTTGTTCTGCTGCCGCCGGTTGTTCTTGGGGGCTAGACTTGTTCAAAGTGGGGCGCATCTACGACAAAGACGGTGGCGCGGTGTAGGCCAGGGTCGGGAGAAGTGCATGTGTCTCGGAGTATGTCAATCACGGGTTCCACCTGTGGCTCCTCCGCGCCGATGAGCAGCGTGACGTTGCCCCGTCGCAGGAAGCCACCGGTGCTGGCGACACGGGTCACGCGGTGACCGTGGGTGACCAGTTGTTCAATCACAGGCCCGGCATCTACGTCATGGACGATCGCGATGATCAGTTTCATTTGAGCCTCGCTTCACAGTTGCTCAAACCGCTCGACGTCGACCGCGTACACGGTGGCGCCGCCTACCTCTGCTTCGATCAGCACCGGCTGGATTTCGAGCAGTGGGGCCTCGACGTGGGCCGGGATAAACCGTCTGCGGGTGTGGCAGCACTCGCGCACGTGTTCCAGCAGGCGTGACAGGCGCGCCCTGTCGAGGCCAATCAGCAGCGAGACCGCAGCCTCGTGCAGGATGCCCCCGCTTGAGTCCACGTGCGTGACGTAAAAACCGTCACGGGTCAGCCTGTCCGTGAGTGTGCCAGCCTGCGCACCGGACACGGTGGCGATGACCAGTTGATTGATCGCGTTACCGGATGTCACGTTTCCTCCACATCTTTATTGTACCAAAGTTTTGCGGACAGTGCAACACCAGCGCCCGACCGCTCCCCATTTGGTGCACTGGCTGTGGTGTGTTATAATGCCCCCCATGCCGTGCGGCAGATATAACGAAGCACACGTGAAGGCTAACTGCTGCCTGCTGACTGCTAAATGCTAATCGACTATCGCGTCCGGCAACGAGAATATCTGTTAGAGATCAGCCGTGCGCTCACCGCGCAGCTCAAACTGGACGAGTTGCTGCAGATGGTGCTGGAGGCGGCGACGAGCATGCTGGCAGGGCAGGCTGGCCTCATCGCCCTGCGCAGTCCTGACGGGAGCTTTGCCATTCGCGCCAGCCACGGCCTGCCCCATGCCTTGGTACCGTACTTTGAGACGTTGCTGGCCGACATCCCCGACGACGCTGACCTGCGCCGGTTCCATATCCCCGGCCTGGGCGAGAAGCTGGGATTGGTCGCAGCGGAAATTGGACTGCACCTGCAGCAGGTCGTGGCGCTTCCGATGTCCATCAAGCGCGAGATGATCGGCGTGCTGTACGTGTTTCGTGCTTATGGCACGCGCTTCACGGCCGACGATCGCCAGATTCTCGCCAGCTTCGCCGACCAGGCCGCGATTGCCGTTCACAATGCGCAGCTCTACGAGCGCATCTCCCAAGAGAAGCGCCGTCTCGATGCCATCTTGGAATACAGTGCCGATGGCGTGTTGATCCTCGATTCGGCGCACCGCATCGTCGTGTTCAATCGTGCGCTGGCGCAGTTGAGTCGCTGGTCGGCAGCCGAATCGCTGGGCCGACATCACGACGATGTGATCCGCTGGGCGCGCCTGGAGACAGATCTGGATCTGGATGGCGCGGTTGCTGGCGGCTGGCCCCTGCCTTCGGCCCGGCCGCTGTACGTTGAGGGGGACCTGCGCCGGCAACGTGGTGGCACCGTCAGCGTCGGCATCACCTACGCCCCGCTCTTCGACCGTGAGGGCCGCTTGGTCAACATCATCGCCGACGTGCGTGATATCACCCGCTTCCGGGAAGCGGATGAGATCAAGTCCACGTTCATCTCGGTGATTTCCCACGAACTCAAGACCCCCGTCGCGTTGATCAAGGGCTACGCCGACACCTTGATGCGAAAAGATGCTTGTTGGGAAGCAGAAATGATGCAGGAAAGCCTGACGGTCATCCTGGAGGAAGCCGACCGTCTGAACGACCTGATTGACAACCTGCTCGACGCCTCGCGGCTCCAGGCGGGAGCGTTGCCCCTTGAGATGGATCAGGTGGCGCTTGATGCGTTGGCCGAGCGCGTGGCCAGTCGCTTCCTCACCCAGACCCAGATTCACGACATCGTCGTCCGTTTTCCCCCTGATTTCCCCGTCGTTGAGGGAGATCCGGGCCGGCTGGAGCAGGTTCTCAACAACCTGGTGTCCAACGCCATAAAGTACTCTCCCGATGGCGGCACGATCGAGATCAGCGGCCATGCGCTGGCCACGGACGTGATCGTCACGGTATCTGATCAAGGAGTGGGCATCCCGTTCGAAGAGCAGTCCCGTGTGTTCGAGCGTTTCTTCCGCGGAGCGCGGGAACGCCACCAGCGCACGCCCGGGGCTGGCCTGGGGCTGTACCTGGCCAAGGCGATCGTTCAAGCCCACCGCGGGCGCATTCGGGTCGAGAGCAACCCTGGAGAGGGGGCCGCCTTCTCGGTCGCTATTCCACGCCATCGAACTTCTAACTGAAAGGAATCAATTATGCCTCAAGTATTGCTTGCCCGTGTTAATTGTCCCAGTTGTGGTCAACAGTTCCAGACTCCTGTCGAGCAAATCCTGGACGTCAGAGCCGATCCCAGCGCCAAGATGCGGGTGCTCAATGGCCTGGTCAATGTTGCTGCCTGTCCCCAATGCGGAATGCGTGGGGCGCTGAGCTTGCCGTTTCTCTATCACGATCCGGATAAGGAATTGGCGTTGATTCATATGCCCATGGAGGCCGGCCGTGATAACCTCGAGCGCCAGCAGGCCATCGGCCGGTTGACCAGCGCGGTCATGGAGAGCCTGTCCCCTGAGGAGCGCAAAGGATATCTGCTCCAGCCCCAGGTCTTTCTCACGCTCGAGAACCTGGCAAACAAGATCCTCGAGGCGGACGGCGTCACCCCCGAGATGATCGAGCAGCAAAGGATCAAGTCAGAACTGCTGCAGCGGATGCTCGATGCCACCTCCGGTGAGGCGTTGGAGGCGATGATCAGGGAGAACGATGCCGCCATCGACGCTGATTTCTTCCGCATGCTGACGATGAACCTGGAGCTCGCACAGGCCACGGGGCAGACGGCCGATGTTCCGAGGCTCCTGGCGGTGCGCGACAAGCTGATCGAGCTGAGCAGGGAGGGACGGGCGGCCCAGGCCCGGACCGAGATGCTGGAGGCACTGCGCACCGAACCGACCCGCGAGAAACTGTTAGAGTTTCTGATCCAGGCGCCTGACGAGTCCACGCGCGAGTTGTTGATCGTGTTTGGCCGGCCGCTCTTGGACTATGGCTTCTTCCAGGCCCTTACGTCTCGGATCGAGTCGGCCGCTGACGACGATGAGCGGAAGCGGCTGGCCGCGCTGCGCACCGAGGTGCTGGATATCCGAGATCGAATTGACCGGGAGACACGCGCGCTGTACGAAGAACGGTCCGCCCTTCTGCGCGATCTGTTGCTGAGCGACGATCCGGAGGCGCTGGCGCGACGTCGTGCCTCGGAGCTGGACCAGGCTTTCTTCAACGTGTTAGCGGCCAACATGGAAGAGGCGCAGGCTGCGCGCAACGAAGAGGCCCTCAGTTCGCTGCAGGCGATCTGGGGCTTGTTGTTGCAGATGAGGGAGGAGACGCTCCCGCCCGAGGTGCAACTCCTCAATCGCCTGATGGCCGCCGAGGATGATGCGGACATTGAGAACCTGTTGCAGGGCAACCGTGACCTGGTGAACGAGCACCTGATAGGGCTTATGGAGGATGTGGAGACCAGGATGCGGGAGGAGGACCAGGTCGAGACCGCTGACCGCCTGGCGCTGGTGCTGGAGAAAGCAAAGGGCATGGCGACGTTGGAGATGGCTGTGTGACCGGTGGAACTTGACAAGATTGGCCCCCATGTGTTATGATGGAGGTGCGCGCGCCCGTACCTCAATTGGATAGAGGAGCGGTCTACGAAACCGACTGTTGTGGGTTCAAGTCCCGCCGGGCGCGCCAGTATTATTGTGCCCTCCTATCAAGGAGGGCACTGCTACGTTAGGGAGGGTGCCTCGTGGATCATGACATCATCATCGTTGGTTCAGGCCCGGCCGGGCTTTCCACCGGGTTGCACCTGGAGAAACTAGCACCAGAGTTGGCCAGACGCACGCTCATCTTGGAGCGTGAACGTCACCCGCGGCCCAAGCTGTGCGCCGGGGGCATCATGCCTGGTGGTGAAGCCTGGCTGAGGAATCTGGGACTTGATCTCGGCGAGGTCCCCTCCGTCGAGGCCCGTGAGGCCCATTTCCTGTTCGAGGGTCGCGGCTTCGTCGTCCGCCGTGATCCATATGTCTTCCGGCTCGTCCGGCGTGCAGAGTTCGACGCCTGGCTGGCCGGTGCGGCCCGTGCACGAGGGCTGGCGCTCCTGGAAAACACCCCCGTCCGAAGCGTGCGTTGCCTGGAGGACGCCGTCCAAGTGGAGACAGACCACGGCACGTATCGCGCTTGCGCGGTCGTGGGTGCCGATGGGGCCACCAGTGTCGTCCGGCGCACTGTGGCCCGCCAGCACGGTCACACTCCCCGGATCTCCCGCCTGCTTGAAATCCTCGTCCCGGTCGACCGCCAGACGTCGTCACCGCCTGATGTGGACGAAGGCCGGGCGCTGCTTGACTTCTCCTGCATGGCCGATGGCGTCCAGGGATATGCCTGGGACTTTCCCACGCAGGTGCAGCGGCGGCCGATGCGCACTCAGGGTGTCTTCGACAGCCGGGTCCGTGCGCAGGCACCTCGCGCGCCCCTGAGGGCCGCGCTGCAGGAGACGTCGGCGCGTCTGGGCGTGGTGCTCGACCACCACGAGGTGGAAGGGCATCCCCTGCGTTGGTTCCATCCCCGGACTGTTTTTTCCTCCCCTCGCGTGTTGCTCGTCGGCGATGCGGCGGGCGTCGATCCACTGCTGGGCGAGGGCATCAGCTTTGCCCTGGGGTACGGTGAGGTGGCGGCCAGGCAGTTGCGGGATGCCTTCACCCGAGGTGATTTCTCATTCCAGGACTATCGTGACCGCGTGCTGCATCACCGCATCGGCCGCTTCCTGCGGCAGCGTGCTGCTGTCGCTTCGCTCATCTACCGCATCCACAGCCCTCGTCTGCTGCGCTTTCTGTGGTGGCGCTTTGGCCCGGTCGTGGGTTGGCTGGCCAAACGGTTCCTGGTCGATTGGGGCGAGTAGATTCGCTGAACAGGCCGTGGATATTGACCTCCTTGCAAAGTTACGCTATACTAAACCTGTATTGGACTAGGCAAGCTGCTCATGGCTGCTGAGAGTTCAAGAAGAGTGGCGAAACAAAATGGACAAGACATGGGTCCCTGATGAGGTTTCGATAGACAAGCCCAGCCCTGCTCGCATACTGGATTACTTGCTGGGCGGCTACCACAATTTCGAGTCCGATCGAATTGTGGCCGAGAGAATGATCGAACACTATCCCGATATGCGCCTGGGCGCCCAGGCCGGCCGTGCGTTCTTGCGCCGCGTGGTCAACTTCCTCGTCGCCCAGGACATTGGCCAGTTCCTCGACATCGGTTCCGGCATACCGACCGTTGGCAACGTCCACGAGGTAGCCCAGGCGGGCAACCCTGCCGCGCGTGTCGTCTACGTGGACATAGACCCTGTCGCCATAGCGCACAGCAGGGCCATACTACGGGGCAACCCCAACGCCACCGCCATCCGGCGCGATCTCCGCCAGCCGGACCAGATTCTCACCCACGCGGAGGTCAAGACCTTGCTCGACTTAAACCGGCCGGTGGCGGTCCTGCTTATTTCCGTTCTCAATTACGTCACCGACGATGATGAGGCATACGGCGCAGTTCGTACCCTGCGCGACGCCATGGCGCCGGGCAGTTACCTGGCCATTGCGCACGTTTCTTTCGAGGGTGCTGAACGCGACGCCTATGAGAAAGTCTCTCGTGATTATCGCAAGTCTGCTGCCAACAGCAAGATGCGTTCCTATGCTCAAATCCGCCAGTTTTTCGAAGGGTTTGAACTGATCGAGCCGGGCCTGGTGCGTCCCTCGCTTTGGCGGCCGGAGGGGCCCGATGACGTTTTCCTCGACCAGCCAGAACGACTCATGGGCTTCGGCGGAGTGGGGCGCAAGCCGTAAGTAATCTTGGCTGCAGATTGGACGTCAAATTTCAAGTTGCAAGGTTTGGAGGGGAACCTGCATCGCAAGCCTTGCAGCGGTCCCAGTGTCTGATTCGCTGCTTCGGCAAAGTCTGGGAGAGGGCGGGTGAACGCAGCAGACCGAGCACAGCTCCTGCAGGTATTGCGCAGCCGTCGCGACGCGATCGCCGACAGTTGGCACAAAGCCATCGCCCGGACCAGCTTTGTACCCCTCAACGCCGTGGAAGTGCGTCGGCGTCTCGTCGAACTGACCGACCAGGCCATCACCCGCTTGATCGCGGAACCATTCGAGCACGGCAAGGCTGAGGCCATTGGTGCGGCATTGGCGCGTCTCCACTGCATCCAACCCGAGACCTTGGGCCGAACGCAGGAGGTGCTGGCGCGCCAGCTCGTCAAAGGTCTGCCGGCCGACCAGTCTGTCGCGCTTCAGCCCCGTCTGGCAGCGCTGCTCGGCGGGGTGGCGGCTGGGTTTTTCCGCCAGGCCCGCGAGACAATCCTGGCTGAGCAAGAACAGATTAGCCGTGCGCTCATCGCCGATCTTTGGCAGACAGAAAAGGTGCTGGGGATAAGCGAGGAGACGCGGCGGGTTCTCTTGAACGCCCCCACCGATCCGGTGGTGCTGATAGATCCTGACGGGATCATCGTTGCCCTGAACCAGGCGATGGCCAATGTACTGGGAAAGGGCGCGAACGAACTTGTCGGCACGTGCGTTTTTGATCGCTTCCCACCTGACGTGGCCGAACGCCGCAAGGCTCACACTGAAGCGGTCTTGCTCTCCGGTGAGCCTGTCCGGTTTGAGGACCAGCGAGGAGGAAGATGGTTTGAGAGCAGTGTCTATCCTGTCTTCGACGCGCCGGGAAAGGTGGCGCAAGTCGTCGTTTTTGCCCGTGACATCACTGCGCGCAAGCAGATGGAGAAGGCGCTGAGAAAGCGCGCTGCCCAGTTGGCGTTGCTCAACGACATCGGTGGACAGATCGCGGGCGTGCTTCAGTTGGACAGCTTGCTGGACCGGGTGGTGCGTCTGGTGCAAGAGGGCTTTGGCTACCATCACGTGGCCCTTTTCATCGTGGACCCGCAAAGAGGTGAGCTGGTGATGAGGGCCAGGGCTGGCGACTATGCCACCCTGTTCCCCCGCGACCACCGCATAAAGCTGGATCGGGGTATGGTTGGCTGGGTGGGCCGGCACGGCGAAAATCTGTTGGCCAACGATGTGCGCGCCGAGTCGCGTTACGCCAACTTTTTCCCTGATTTGATACCGACCCGGTCCGAACTGAGCGTGCCGATCCAGGTGGATGGCGAGGTATTGGGGGTGCTCGACGTTCAGAGTCCACAGCTCGATGCCTTTGATCAGAACGACGTGATGGTGATAGAGACGCTGGCCGACCAGGTCGCCGTCGCGATTGAGAACGCGCGGCTGTACGAGGCGGTTCAGCGAGAGCTGGTCGAGCGCAAGCAGATGGAGCAGTACCTGCTCCGCACCGAACGCCTGGCGGCCATGGGGCACATGGCGGCGGCGCTGGCGCACGAGATCAACAATCCGCTGCAGGCCATCCGCAGCAACCTCGAACTCGCGCTCGACTTTGGCCTGGAACCGGGCGAGCGCGACGGGTACCTGCACATCGTTCGCCAGGAGATCAAGCGCTTGGCCGACATCACCCGGCGTGTGCGCAGCTTTGCCCAACCTCCCGACGACACGCGTTATCCGGTCGGCATTGCCCACCTGGTGGAGGAAACGCTGGCGCTGGTCGGCAGGCAACTGAAACAGGCTCACGTCCAGGTGACCACCGACCTCCCCCCCGATCTGCCTGCCGTTTACGTCGCGCCGAACCAGATCGTCCAGGTCTTGGTCAACCTGATGATCAACGCCGTCGAAGCTATGCCTGACGGCGGTCACCTGCACGTGGCTGCCCGTGTGGATGGGGACATGTTGGTGCTTTCCCTGACCAACGATGGCCCCCCCATCCCGCCGGAGTATGTTGGATATATCTTTGATGCCTTCTTTACCACCAAGCCAGGAGGTACCGGGCTGGGCCTCGCGATTAGCGACAGCATCGTCTGGAGACACGGTGGGACAATCAGCGTAGAAAACCTGAGCGGTGACCGGGGTGTGGCTTTTCATGTGACGATACCTACTTCCCGTACCGTCAAGCGACAGGGGGTGGTTGCATGATCAATGCAACCGCTGCATCTCCCGTCCCGCGAGCGCGCGTGCTCGTGGTCGACGACGAGGCCCACGTGCGTTCGGCGCTGGTGCGTTCCCTCACTCTGAAGGGCTACCGCGCCAGCGGGGCTGTCTCCGGGTACCAGGCCCTGGAGATGTTGGAACGCACGCCGTACGACGCCATGGTGCTGGACATGCGGTTGCCGGGCATGGACGGCGTCGAGGTCATGCAGCGTGCCTGTCAGGTGTGTCCCGACCTGGCCATCGTCGTTCTCACCGGCTACGCCTCGCTCGAGACCGCCATCTCCGCCGTCAAATCGCATGCCGCCGATTATCTGCTCAAACCGGCCAGCGTCCACGAAGTTGCCACTGCGATCGCCAGTGCCCTGCAGCGGCGCGCTGAAAAGGTGCACCGCCATCATCTGCTCCAGGTGATGGGCCAGGCCTTGGACGAGCTGGGTCGGATCGAATCGTCAGGGGAGACGTCGCTGACATCAACGCCGGACCGCTTCCTGCGCGCCGGCCCCGTCACGCTCGATCGGGAGAAACGCCTGGTGTTCGTGGCGAGGGGTGATGATGCAGGTGGCTCTAACGCCGAACTCACCGTCAGCCAGGCCCTGTTGCTGGCTTTTCTGATCCAGCATCCCAACACCATCCTGTCCTGCCGCGAGTTGGCCCGGTCCGCTCTGGGCTTCGACGTCGGAGAGCAGGCAGCCCAGGGCGTCGTCCGTCCTCACATCTGCCGCCTGCGGAAAAAGATCGAGCCCAACCCGGCCCGCCCTCGCCTGATCCGCACCGTATCTGGCAAGGGTTACCTCTTCGCCCCCTGAGTCGCTCGTCCATTCATTCATTCCTTGCACGCGCAAGATCGCTGCAATCCAATTGCAACGGCAGAGTGGGGTTTTTTGTGCTATACTTATGCATTGGGGTTGTTCGACTCTGTGTGCGGGCCATCGTAGTTTGTGATACCCCCAGGTTCACACAAATCGGGTGGAGGAGAGGCGATGTCCGCGTACGACGGAGTCGAGGCGGGGAACAACCGGGTGCTCCCAGAGCCACTGCGGGTCCTGACGCCCGAGCAGGTCCTGGAGGTGGATCGGGCGCTGGCATCCATCGGCCCCTTTGGCGAGGTGCGGCTCGTCAAGGTCAAGGGGCGGGTCCGGTTCATTCAACAACTCCATAGCCACAGTCTATTGCAGAATAACGCTTCGGCTGGGAGCGAGTAGACATCTCCCTCAGGGCGGTCGCCTGGTGCACTGCCCTACACAAGGACAGGAGGAGGGGTGCGGTGGGGCCTGGCGGAGGATCGCTAGGCCCCGCCCTGCATCTCGATCAGGCGCACTAGACCGGCTCCGACAGAGGCGAGAAATCCCGGGAGCCGTTTGGCGTTCATAGTAAAGAATTTCTTAAAACGCCCATCATGGTGCTGTGAATGGTGCTACAGCGCTTGACAATGCATGTGCATTTGTTGTATAATGTAGACTCTCAGAGTAGCACGTTACTGCGAAGCAGGGCTGGGGAGGCGGTGACCGGCTGCTGTTCCTAAACGAGTAGGGATGGTGGTTTGTCCCTCATTAATAGGTGGATCACATCACGACGTGCGTTCTTGACATAACTTGCCAAACGTAGTGGAATATCGGGTAGCGGGCACCTGTGTTGCCTTGCACTGTAGCTGACAAATATTGCTGTTTCCTTGCCCAAGGTTCCTGACAGCGAACTTACATAGATAAACCTTGCACTGTAAATGATCGGGCTCACGGGGGTTTCCCCTCCGTGAGCCCTGTTTGGTTTCAGGGACGCTCGCTCCGGACGGCGGTCCACCGCAAGCCTTTCCCCTGCTTTCGACTGAAGCAATAGAATAATGGCGAAGCCCCGCACGGCTTGGGAACCCACGGGGCTTCGGCACTGGGCGCTTGCACACCCTGTGCGCTTGTATTGTACCACATGGGGATTGCCCTGGCAATCCCCCACAAGTCCTATTACTCCGCGCCGCGCCAGTCTGTGATTGAGTGCGAAGGGTTGAGGGGATGGAGATCCGTAATTACATCGCGATCCTGTGGCGAAGAAAGTGGGTCATCGCTGTCACGGCTGTCGTGACGGTGGCCGTCGCCGTCGTTGGTACGCTCATGGCGACGCCTATGTATACGGCGTCAGCGACGTTGCGGGTGTTGACACTCTCTAGTGGGTCAGTCGAGTGGCCGAGCTACGATTTGGGATACACCAACCGGCTTATGAACACCTGCGTCGAGATTGCCACCTCTGGCCCTGTGCTGAAAGAGCTGGAGCAGAGGCTTGGCCTCGATGAGTCTCCCCAGATCGAAGTGGAGATTCTACCCAATACTGAGCTAATGCAAATCGCGGTCGAGGATCCGAATCCGATTCTGGCTGCGGAATCGGCCAATGCCCTGGCCGGGATTCTCATTGCTCAAAGCAGAGAGCTATATACGGGAGGGGGAAAGACCGCCCGGGAGATTTTGGGCGAACAACTGACTCAGATTGACGCCGAGTTGAGCCAGGCTCGAAGGGAATATGAAGCCCTGGTCATCCAATCCCCCGAGGACTCTGAGCGCATCACAGCCACTAGCCGATCTATCGCGCTGAAAGAAGAGACGTATGCTACGCTGTTGGAGCAATATGAGCGAGCTCGCGTCAAGGAAGCGATACAGGCGAACACGGTCTTTGTCGCCGATCCGGCTACCGTCCCCCAGGCCCCGTCCAAGCCGCGCAAGAATCTGAATGTCGCCTTGGGGTTTGTGGTGGGTTTGGCAGGTGGCGCAGGCCTGGCCTTCCTGTTCGAGAATCTGGATACCACGTTGTACACTGCAGAGCAAATCAAGAAAGTGACCGAATTAGCTATTCTGGGGAATATTCCCACTGCCCGGGAACGGCGGAAAATTGTCTTGTTCGACGGCCATTCCCCCCAGGGAGAGGCCTTCCGCCGCCTGCGCACCAATATCTTTATGCTTGATCACGATACGTCTTTACAGACGTTACTGGTGACGAGCGCCGAACCAAGGGAGGGCAAATCGACAATCGTGGCCAATCTGGCCTTCGCCATAGCGCAATTCGGGCGAACGGTTATCGTCGTGGATGGTGACATGCGGCTGCCGACCTTGCACAGGATCTTTGATCTGTCCAACGAGATGGGCCTGAGCAGCTTGCTCAAGCAGGAAGCCACTCTGGATGAAGCAGTGCAAGATAGCAGCATTCCTGGAGTCCAGGTGCTCACCAGTGGGCCGCTGCCGCCCAATCCTGCTGAGCTGCTTAGTTCACCCCAAATGACTGATTTGGTCAAGCAACTGGCACAACAGTTCGACATGGTGTTGCTGGATGCACCCTCTCTCCTGGCGGTGACCGATGCGACTGTGCTCACTGCGGCAGTTGACGGCGTAGTGCTAATAGTAGGGCGCGCTCAAGCACGGAGGGAAGCTGTGCAGGCCGCCTGTCAGCAACTGGCTGATATGAAAGCGTTCCCAATCGGCATGGTTGTGAATCGCGCAGAACAAGACGGTAGTTACAACTATTACTGCCGAACGCCGAAGCATCGTGGTGAGTCAGCCGGAATATCCCCGAACGATCGTTGAGAACGAATGACGCTCAAGATTGAGTGGCTGCGATTGCGACGTAATGTCGAATAGCGGGAGTGCCTGTTCATCTTTTGCCGCAATGAACAAAAAGATACTCGTACGCTATGTGGTGGCCCCAGGTAGACAGGAAGGAGATGAGCCGTTTGTTGCAGAAAGCAGGAATAGATGGTCGGCGGAGGATGATCATCGTAGGTATAGGACTCGTTCTCCTAGTTCTTCTTTCTCTCTTCTGCTATGTGCTGTTAAGTAGAAGCTCTGATTCGTCTATTGCTTCCACTGGGACTGGTGAGGTGGATACCGCCTCTCTGGTCCTCACGCTCACTGCCGCACCTACGCTGTCTTCGACCCAGAGCTCTGACTTTGCCTTAGCTGAGCTCAACGGTGGGTTGCACGTGGTGATGCAGGGCGCGGAGGGCCATCTCTACCACCGGAGTCTGGACGCGGATGGCACCTGGAGCGGGGGTGAGGGCGGGGAGTGGAAATGGATCGGCCAGGGGAGCCCTCAGGTGGCACCTCTGCTGGCTGTGGTAGGGGATCGGCTCCACGTGGTGATGCAGGGCGCGGAGGGCCATCTCTACCACCGGAGTCTGGACACCGATGGCATTTGGAGCGGGGGGGAGGGTGG